>LQAJ01000022.1_pt1 | contig 157348 bp, 207 predicted proteins | sample 1535811 | NCBI WGS metagenome assembly LQAJ01 (sample SAMN04331587, study PRJNA305678) | bioreactor metagenome | isolation source: bioreactor_6 inoculated with Wadden Sea sediment 2nd replicate of a... | place: Germany: Wadden Sea, Janssand Flat | reverse complement strand
CCACAGACTTGAATGCCAACCAACCCGCCATCCAGACTTTTAATCAGCCCAGTGTGGAATTGAAACGGTCATCGGCATTGTGTACAGCACCACCGGCAGCCTCTTTTAATCAGCCCAGTGTGGAATTGAAACATGTGATCCTGACGGTTCACCCTGAAATGAGCGGCCTTTTAATCAGCCCAGTGTGGAATTGAAACCAGTATTGCCCGGGGCGGGGTACCCCGGTGAGACCAGCTTTTAATCAGCCCAATCCAATAAGGATAGAGGGGTAATAAATCTCAAATCATGTCAAGCAAAGGCATTGTTAATTGGAATATAAAGGTCGAGCTAACAATTTTATCGGGATTATGATCCATTCTTTTGAGTGAAAATTTTTGGGCTTGGGGCTTCCGAAAAAAAACGGTTCACTGCCGGATGGCCATGCGTTTTCGAAAAAAGAGATGGTGCGGGACAAAGAAAAGGTCAGGAGAAAGTAAAGCAGGGTGATGGTGATCCAGATTTCAAAGGTCAGAAAGGTGGCCGCCATCAGCTCCATGCCCTGGAAGGTGAGTTCCTGGACCGAAATGACCGAGACAATGGCGGAATCCTTGATGGTGGAGATGAACTGGCCGGCCAGGGGAAATGCCGTGCGCCGGAATGCCTGGGGCAGCACCACCAGCCGGAAAGTCTGGGCCTGGGACAGTCCCATGGACCAGGCCGCTTCCCACTGGCCTTTGGAAACGCCGTTGATGCCGCCCCTCACGATTTCGGAGATGTAGGCCCCCTCATAGATGGCCAAAGCGCAGGCCGCCGAGACAAACGCATTGATCTGCCCGGCCCCTGCCAGAAAAACGCAACCCCCGTGCCGCAGGGTCCGGCAGGCCCCGGACCCATTGATCCAGCCCCAGGGCCTCCAGGAACTGGGAGGACACAAAATAATAAAACAGGATCACCAGGACCAGGGAGGGGATGTTTCTCACGGTCTCTACGTAAAACCGGCTGACCATGCGCCCGAAACTGCCCCCTTTGGCCCCCATGATCCCGGAAAAGGTCCCCAGAACAAAGCCTAAGGCCATGGACCAGATACTCAGCTTCACCGTGGTGCCGAATCCCTTGAGCAGGATATTGGCTGTCACACGGCCGGTCTCGGAATCGATGAACAGAAAATAGCCGGGAATGGCCTGCCATTCCCACTGATACTCCAGAACCTGGGTCATGCGCACAAAAATAAAATGACCCCGGCAGCCACGGCCGAGAAAACGGCCATGTCCACCAGGGTCAGGCGTGTGGCAGGTTTATTTGACAAGATCTTCCCATTGTCTGGATTCAAACCAGTACGCTTTTTCTCCTTCAAAAAGCCGCTGGCATGCATGGTGATAATCCAGTTGTTAAAATAGTTGACTGCGTCCGGATCCCCTTTGCGGATGACAAATCCTATGGGCTCTCTGGTAAATTCTCCTTGAGCGGCACAAACAGTTTGTCCGGATATTTAAGAGCATGAAACACCGGCATTGGCGCAGAAGACACCACGGCATGAACCCGGCCCAGGTTCAGCTCCTGCAGGGCCTGGCTTTCGTTTTCAAACAGACGCAGCTTGGCTTTGGGAAGATATTTTCTGGCGGCCTGTTCCGCAGTGGTGCCCATGCGCACGGCAATATGAACGTCCGGGCTGTTAAAGTCTTTGAGTTCAGAAAACCCTTCTGCCTTTTTCCGGTTGGCCACCATGGACATGCCGGAATAATCATAAGGCATGGTGAAATTCACTTTCAGATTCCGCTCCGGGGTGATGCCCATGCCCCCGATGATCACATCGAATTTGCCGGTCATCAGCGCCGGAATGATGCCGGACCACGCCGTGGGCACAAACTCCACTTCCACGCCCATATCTTTGCCCAGCTGCCGGGCCACATCGATTTCAAACCCGACGAGTTTTCCCTGCTTGTCTTTCATAGCCCAGGGCACGAACGTGGACATTCCCACCCGGATCACTTTGTCCCGCTGGATTTTTTCAATAATACTCTCTTTTGCCAGCTGATCCCCCAGTTCCCCGGCCGACGCCTGAAAAAACGGTATCAACAGCATCAGTCCCAGAATCCAGACAATGACGGATTTTTTCATGATTTCTCCTTATTTGTTTCAAAGTTAGAGGTTACTGAACAAACTTTATCCGATCCTCGATGATCCGGACAATGAATGACAGCGTGGCGGTCATGCACAGGTAACATAATGCCACCACAAACCAGATTTCAAAAGTCAAAAATGTCTCGGAAACGATTTTCTGCCCCTGCATGGTCAGATCATAAATGGAAATGGTGCTGACCAGAGCCGAATCCTTAATCAGTGAAACACTCTGCCCGGCCAGCATGGGCAATGTCTGGCGCAGCATCTGGGGGATGATCACCTTCAGATAGATCGCGGACACGGGCAGACCGATGCTCTGTGCCGCTTCCCACTGCCCTCTGGGGATATTGACAATGCCGGACCGGATGATTTCCGAGGAATAGGCCCCTTCAAACAGGCTCAGGGCGATCACGGCCGAAGCAAAGGCAGACAGATCCAGCACCGGAGAGATCACAAAATAGGTCACAAAGATCTGGATCAAAAGCGGGGTGTTGCGGATGGTCTCCACATAGCACCAGGCCATCCCCCGCAGAGACACGTACGGAGACAGTCTTGCAAAGGCGGACACCAGACCGATGATCAGGGACAGCACCAAAGAAATGCCCGAAATCTTCACCGTGACCCACGCCCCCTGCAGCAGGACTCCAGGCACGAACAGCCCCTGTTCAAAGAAAAAAAAATACTGGGCCACCCGGTACCACTGCCAATTGTAGGACAGATTCCGGTATCCGGTCACGGCTGCCAGAGCCAGCACGGCAATGAAACAATGGCAGCGAGCCTGTGATCTCTTTGTGTCACCTGTTTCCTTGTCTCATCTGTCGGGTCCATCCATTTGCCCGTAGCTCTCACGCTTACCTGTGTCACTCATCTGTACTTTGGGCCGGCAGCGTATTGTTCCACGAAGCGCACGAGGGATGGATTTCTTTATGTTCTTCGTGGTTGTAAAAAAGCCGTCGATAATACAGGACACGCACCCTGATATGCGCAGCGTTCCTGATATCTTGGTGACAATCATAAAAAAAATGACCTGAATAGCAACCAGATCAGCATGATGTCTGGCATTTCCAACACTTATCTAACGAAACTGCTCACCACCGGATCAAGCATTCGGGCAAGGGCAAGATCGCCTCGGGGCTGCTGGACCGGGGCCGGATACCTTCTCCCCACAAGCGGGTCTGTGAATATCCCTGTCAGCTGTCCGGGGGCATGCGCCGGCAGCCATGATTGTCATGGCCATGTCTCAGTCAATCATCGGCGCCACCCCCTATGAGGTGGTGTTCCTGAGCCACATGGACACGGTATTTCCCAAAGAAGAGGCAGCAAAGCAGCCCTTTGCCGTTCATGATGATCGGGCCTGGGCCCCCTTGTCTGTGAGATGAATACAGCGGGCTGGCCAGCATCCCGGTCATGGTCAGCCTGATCAACCGGATCTGCCGGGAGCTGACTCAGAGAACCGGGTGATCCGGATGGTTCGAAATTATTCGAACAACGAAACGGCATCCACCCGGAACGGGCTGCACTGGATGGCCACGCTCTGTTTTTTCACCCAGATCCGTATCATGCTGACGGACTCACCTTCGATATTGGTCATGCTGGGCAGTTCTTCGGCAAAACCGATATCCTTGATCTTGAATTCATAGTAAAAGGTGTTACCCGTAAACGGATCCACAATCAAAATAATTTTCTCAGGATCCCAGGGATGTTTCCGGGGGGAACCGGAAAACGGCACATGGTTTTTCTTGTCCATGTCCCCGGATTTCCGGTAGGTCTGAATCTCGAATTTTTCAATGGTATCCAAGCTGTTCAAATTCATGAATCCTCTCCTGTAAACAAGACCAATCAAGCATTCATTGCAGGATCATCATTTCTGTGATGCCATGCGGGCCACGATGTCTGCCACTTTTTCACCGCCAGGGGTGGTGGCGTCCGGGTTGACCTTAACCAGTTCCTTCCAGGCGGCCATGGCGCCTTCCAGATCATTGAGATCCGCCATGAGCACCACGCCTTTGTTGAACAGGGCGGTCTCAAATCCGGGAGACGCGGATACGGCCCGGTCAAACGCCCGGATCGCTTTGTCCGGTTCCCCGCTGCGACGGTACATCACCCCCAGGTCCGTGAGTACGGCCGGATCTTCCGGCGCCAGGGCCAGTGATTTCTCATACGCCTGGATCGCTTTGTCCGGCTGGTTCAGATCAAAATACACATGGCCCAGCGTGGCCCACGTCCGGGCATCCTCAGGATGCTGCTGCACGGATGCTTCGAGTTCCGCAAGTCTGGCCGCCATCTCCGGGGAGGGGTTGTCCTGTGTCATGCCGGGGCTGCCTGAGCCCGGTGCCTGGGCGGGTTGCGTGTGGACCCGGTTGCCGGGAACGCCATCCGCCAGTTTGAACGATGTATAGGCGGACCCGGCAACAAAGCCGATGGTCAGGGAAATCAGAATGGATATATACAGTACCTGACGGGGAGCGGCCCCACTTTTTTCATTTTTTATTGTTTTCATGTATGGTTTCTCCGTTGAATCAAACCCGGCGGCCCGGGTAAGTGAAAACCGTTCATAAAGTATATCGTCTCCCATAAAAGTCAAGCCGGGCTTTTGGCTGCATTTTATGCAACCCGCCGTGAAAAAACCGCTTTGGCATTCATTGTGCTCTTGACATACCAAATATAAAATTGTTATCTACACTGGCAAACTATTATAATAAGGAGTCTGACACATGGAAAAGATTGCCGTTGTTGGATGCGGCTCATACATGGATCAGGGTTACGGATGCCCCGGGGAATGGCGCTGTCTCAAGGCAGCAGCCCTGGGCGAAGGCAAGTTTGATGCCCCGGCCGCCGTGGTGGCGTTTGTCAAATGTGAATGCCCCGGCCGCACCGTGGTACCGGCCTTAGGCATGGCAGCTAAACTCTCGGAGATCAAACCGGACAAGATCTACCTGAGTTCCTGTCTGGTGAATGCCAAACCCGGATGCCCCTATACGTCGGCGGATGACCTGGCCGCATTGATTGCGGAAAAAACCGGCATCCCGGTGATGATGGGCACTCATGACTACCATTGATAACAACCAGAACCTAAAAAGATAAACCATATAGATCATTTGACCGGATGATTGTTAAAGAAAGGAACGATTCATGGCAGAAGCGGTGATAAAACTGGGCAAGAAAAAAAGCCCGGAGTTTGTTTATTGACAAGGTCAAGGAAATTCTGCCGGAAGGCGGAAACCTGAACGCCTGTCTGACCTGCGGCGCCTGCTCATCAGGGTGCCCGGCCACAGGTTTGAGAGATATGGACCCACGCAAATTTCTGCGCATGGCCGCCCTGGGAATGGATGAGGAGATTGCCGCCTCTGACTGGCCCTGGATGTGCACCATGTGCCAGCGGTGCATCTATGTCTGTCCCATGAAAATCGACATCCCTCAGCTGATTTTCAACGCACGGGCTCTGCGCCCCAGGGAAGAACGTCCCAAAGGGATTTTGGCTTCCTGCGACATGGCATTGAAAAACGACACCACCTCTGCCATGGGCACCACGGAAGAGGACTTTGAGTTCGTGATCGATGATGTGCTGGAAGAATACCGGGAAGCCCAGCCGGAATTCGCAGACATGCAGGCTCCCATTGACAAGGAAGGCGCGGAATTTTTTCTGAACCAGAACTCCCGGGAACCCGTGACCGAACCGGACGAACTGGTGCCCCTGTGGAAATCCTGCACCTGGCCGGTGTGGACTGGACTTACGGCAGTAAGGGATGGGCCGGGGAAAACTACTGCATGTTTCTGGCAGATAACGATTCCTGGAAACATGTCACTGAAATGAGTGTCAAACAGGCCAATAAACTGGGGTGCAAGACGTTCCTCAACACCGAGTGAGGGCACGTTACCTTCTCAGTCCGGTCCGGACTGAAAAAATTCAACCTGGAACACAAATTTGAAGTCAAAAATATCTATGAGTATTATGCCAAGTGGATCCGTGAAGGCAAACTCAAAGTCAACTCCGACTGGAACAAGGACCTGAAGATCAAATTCACGGTTCAGGATCCCTGTCAGATCGTTCGGAAGAGTTTTGGCGATCCCATTGCCGAAGACCTGCGGTTCGTAGTCAAATCTGTGGTGGGCGAAGAGAATTTCATTGACATGCAGCCCAACCGCTCCAACAACTACTGCTGCGGCGGCGGCGGCGGATTCCTGCAATCCGGGTTCAAAGATGAGCGCCTGGCATACGGCCGGATCAAGGATGAACAGATCAAAGCCACGGGCGCGGATTACTGCATTGCAGGCTGCCATAACTGCCACGCCCAGATCCACGAACTGAGCGAACACTACGGAGGAAATTACCCGGTGGTTCATCTGTGGACCCTGATCTGTCTGTCACTTGGCATTTTAGGTCCCAATGAGCGGGAATACCTCGGAGATGATTTAAAAGAAGTCAATGTCTTTCACCCGGAAACCGCGATGTAAGACACAACTAAGCAATCGTATTTTTCAGGGCCGGCTGCTGTTTGAAGCAGCGGCCTTTTTTTATCAAAAGTTTCCTGATATGAAATTTTCAAGCGATTTTAGCAATAAATAAAGATTAAAGTTGACAAATAGAAAACATTCAGGTAACCAGAATTCAAGAAATCAAAAAAGATCGACCCCTAATTTTCCAACCGCGAAGGCAAATCTGTAAAAAAAGGAGACGTCGGCATGAAAAAAACGGATGTCAAACACAGCATTTTGATGACAAGTGCAGCGATTCTGGCTATTTTTGTTCTGGGAAATTTTCAGCCTGGATTTGCCGATACCGTGAAATTCGGCCATGTGGCGCCGCCATTCCACGGTCAGGCCAAGGGCGTGGATGCATTTGCCGGTTATGTGAAAGAAAAAACCGGCGGCGAAATCGACATTGCCACGTTCCCGGCCGGCCAGCTGGGCGGAGAACGCTCCATGGCAGAACAGGTTCAGGCCGGCACCCTGCAGATTGCGACCTTGACAACAGCGGTGCTCCAGAACTTTGTGCCCCAGTGCGCCATTCTGGACATGCCCTTTATTTTTCCGGACCGCAAAACCGCATATGCCACCCTGGATGACCCGGAAGTCCAGGATAAAATCTTTTCCTTTTTCCCCAAAAAGGGCTTTATCGCCATCGGGTGGACGGAAAACGAAATCCGGGATTTCACCAACAACAAACGCCCCGTGCGCACCCCGGAAGACGTCAAGGGCCTCAAGGTCCGGGTCATGAACTCTCCGGCCTATCTGGACACCTTTAAGCAGCTGGGGACGTCGCCTGTGGCCATTCCGTTCCCGGAAATCTACAACGCCCTGCAGACCGGGGTCATCGATGCCCAGGAAAACCCCATCCTCACCTCCATTCTCATGAAATTCACGGAAGTGACCAAATATGTGACCCGGACCCAGCACTGCCTCACGGAATGTGTCATTGTGGTGTCTGTAGATTACTGGGAAAGCCTGACTAAGGAACAGCAGGAAATCTTCAGGGAAGCGGCCAAAGTGTGCATCGACACCAACCGCACCGCGAATGTGGCCCTGCATGATTCATTGCCCAAACTCAACGTGTCCATTGACGAATACGCCAAGGCCAACAACATCGAGATCATCGACCTGACTCCGGAAGAACGGGAAGTGTTCCGTGTGGCAATGACCCCGGTGTGGGACAAATACCGCGAAAAAATCGGGGATGACCTGTTTGATTTTATGCTGGAAAAAATCGCGGCACACAAACAATAATTTCGGCCGGTGCCGGTGACCGTTCCACCGGCACCCCGTGGGAACCATCGAACAACTGAGGTGCTGGAAACCGGCTTTGCAGCGCCACTTTCAGGAGATCCTGCTTTGCAGCGTTTTTTTTCCGCCATCCACCGTGTGGAAAACATCACCCTGGTATGGACCATCCTGGCGCTGGCCGCCATCGGATTTGTCCAGGTGATCGCCCGGTATGTGTTCAACTATTCCTTTACCTGGTTCGAGGAACTGGGCCGATACATGGGGGTGTTTGTGGCATTTCTGGGGGCCTCCATCGGTGTGCGCACCGGCAGCCATTTTACCATGGACCTGGTGGTCTCCCACACGAAACCGCCCTGGCAGGGCCTGTTCCGGGCCCTGAACAACTGTCTGTCTGCCGGATTTTTCTTTATCGTGGCATATCATTCCTGGAAAATCGTGCTGCGCATGTACGGGTATGAGACCACCTCTCCCACCATGCAGATCCCCATGTATATCGCTTATCTGCCCATCCCGGTATTTTCCGTGTTCATCGGGATCCGGTTTCTGGTCCAGGCCTTCCGACAGGGCCTGAAAAGGGCGGCCCCATGATCCTGACCATCTGTATCTGTTTTGCAGCGCTCCTGTTTCTGGGCGTTCCCATTGCCGTGATCCTGGGGGTTACCACGCTGGTGTCTCTGGTGTTTTTTTCCTCCACACCGCTGACCATTATCACTCAGCAGCTGTTCAACGCCCTGGACCAGTTTGTGCTCCTGGCCATTCCGTTTTTCATTCTGGCCGGGGCCGTCATGACCCGGGGCGGCATCGCCCGGCGGCTCATCAACTTTGTCAACGTCCTGGTGGGATGGTTTCCCGGAGGGCTGGCCATGGCAGGGATCCTGGCCTGCATCTTTTTTGCCGCCATCTCCGGATCATCGCCGGCAACGGTGGTTGCCATCGGATCGATCATGATCCCGGCCCTGGTGAAGGCCGGGTACGGCGAAAAATTCTCCTTAGGGCTTATCACGGTGTCCGGATCCCTGGGCATTGTCATCCCGCCTTCCATTCCCATGATTCTCTACTGCCTGGTCATGAACGTGTCTGTGGCGAAAATTTTCATGGCCGGGGTGATGCCCGGACTGCTCATCGGATTTTCCCTGATGGTATACACGTTTTTTGTGGCCAAAAAACATGACTGGCGCATCGAACAGAGCCCCTCCCTGTCCCGGCTGATCCAGACCGGGAGGGACGGCATCTGGGCACTGCTGCTGCCGTTTATCGTGCTGGGAGGCATCTACTCCGGGGTGTTCACTCCCACGGAGGCTGCCGCCGTGTCCGTGGTATACGCCCTGTTTGTGGAAATGGTGGTATACAGGGAATTCGGCATCAAAGACCTGACTGAGGTCTGCCGGGAAGCAGCTGTTTTATCCGCCTGCCTGCTGTTCATTCTGTCCTGTGCCATGACCTTTATCTGGCTGCTCACAGCGGAACAGATCCCCCACCAGCTGGCGGACATCATCATTGAATATATTGACAGCCCGTGGATGTTTCTGCTCACCGTCAACCTGCTGTTTCTGATTCTGGGATGCTTTATGGATGACGTGTCCGCCATGCTCGTTTTGGCCCCTCTTTTCCTGGAGACCCTGAACCGGTACGGCATCGATCTGGTGCATTTCGGCGTGGTCATGGTGCTCAATATCCAAATGGGCATGCTCACCCCGCCTTTTGGCCTGAACCTGTTCGTGGCCTCGGGCATCACCAGGGAACCCATCATTAAAATCGCTTCGGGTGTGGCCCCGTTCCTGGTGATCATGCTGGCCTGCCTCATGCTGGTCACCTATATCCCCTGGATATCCCTGGCCCTGCCCAACTGGCTGCTCAGATAGGAGAACACCCTTAGGGAACCGACACAAAGGAGAGTGCATTGATATCACCGGACCTGAAAAAACAGTTTCTGGCCATTGTGGACGACGTCCGGTGGCTGGACAACAAAGAGCAGCTTGTCTGCTATGCCTATGACGCGTTTGTGGAAGAATCCATGCCCGATGCCGTGATTTTTCCGGAAACCACGGAAGAGGTGTCGCAAATCCTGGCCCTGGCGTCTGTCCACCAGCTCCCGGTCACGGGCAGAGGGGCCGGCACCTCGGTGTGCGGGGCTCCGGTACCGGTCCGCCACGGCCTGGTGGTCTGCTTTTCAAAAATGGACCGGATCATTGACATCAACACCCGGGACCGGTACGTCATTGTGGAGCCAGGCGTGGTAAATGCCGATGTCCAGGCGGCCCTGGCTCCTTACGGGTTTTTCTTTCCCCCGGACCCCGGCTCCATGAACGCCTCCACCATCGGCGGCAACATCGCCCAGAACGCCGGCGGTCCCCGGTGCCTCAAATACGGGGTGACCCTGGATTATATCCTGAGCCTGGAGGTGGTCCTGGCCTCGGGCAAGGTGATCACCTTTGGCAGCAAAAACATCAAGGATGTCACGGGATACAAACTGGCGGCCTTGTTCTGCGGGTCTGAAGGCACCCTGGGACTGGTCACCAAGGCGATTCTCAAAGTGGTGCCCCTGCCCGAAACCGTGAAGACCATCACGGCCACCTTCAAAGACCTGGATGATACAGCAAAGGCGGTCACGGATATCATCGGGTCCGGCATCCTGCCGGCGGCCATGGAACTGATGGATCAGCTCACCCTGAACGCCATCGAGGACAAAGCCGGCCTGGGCCTGGACCGGGAGGCGGCCGGCACCCTGCTTATCGAGGTGGACGGGGTGGAAGAGGCCTGTGACAAACAGATAAAGCAGATCTCGGAAAAGCTGCAAGCCAATCATGCCTTCCATATTCAGGAGGCGGGATCCGCGGCCGACCGGGAACGGCTGTGGATGGCCCGGCGGTCGGCTTACGGTGTGTTTGCCAAGCTGGCCCCGGACATCATTTCCGAAGATGTTACCGTGCCGGTGAGCCGGGTGCCGGAAATGGTGCGGCGCATCGTTCAAATTGCTGACAAACACCGGCTGCGGGTGGGGGTCCTGGCCCATGCCGGGGACGGCAACATGCACCCCATGATCCCGGCGGACAAGAGCAACACAGAAGAATGGAAACGGGTCACGGCCGCGTTTGACGAGATCTTCCAGGCCGCCGCCGACCTGGACGGCACCCTGTCCGGCGAGCACGGCATCGGCCTGGCCAAATCCAAGTACCTTCCCCTGGTCATGGACCCGGGCACCATCGAATTCATGAAAACCATCAAGCAGGCCGTGGATCCGGACGGGATCCTGAACCCGGGAAAATTCGTATGACAGAAAACCCACCCAGAACTGCGGCAAATGCGGGCTGTGCCTGTCCGTTTGCCCGGTATACCAGACCCTCAAACAGGAACAGGCTTCCCCAAGGGCCCGGCTCCAACTCATCAAGGCGTTTGAAAAAAGGACCTGTCCGCATCGCCTTTGCTCAAAGACCTGGTCTCCCAGTGCCTGATGTGCGGGGCCTGCAAAGTGGCCTGCCCGTCCGGCATTAACCATTACGGTAAATTCATGGAGATGCGGGAACACCTGGCACAGTCCCTGCCGGACCCGCCGGCCATCCGGAGCCTGGTGTACCTGCTGGCCAAAGAATCCCGGCTGCGCATGGGGGCCGGCCTGGCGTGGATCGGACGGCGCCTCACCCCGGCGGCTTTGGGAAAAGCCTATAAAATCGGCGCCATCCCGGTTCACCGGTTTCCCATGGTGAACCGCCGCCCCTTCCGTGGCACCCTGCCCCGGATATCGCCGGCCAAAGGCATCTTAACAGACTCTTCCGGGAGCCCCCCGGTTGAACATTCCCGGGAAAATCCCGTTGACCGTTCCAGGGACGGCACCAAAGGAAGGGTGGTCTATTTCACAGGCTGCGCCACCAACTATCTGTTTGCCGACACCGGCCGGGCCACGGTGAACATCCTCACCCGGCTGGGATATGAGGTGGTGATCCCCAAGGGCCAGACCTGTTGCGGCATCCCCATGATGTTCCACGGGGCCAGGGACCGGGCTGCCGAAAACATGGCAGTCAACCTCGCGGCGATCCAGGAAGCCATGCAGGAGGCCATCAATAAAAATAGCGGCGATACTTCTAAGAACGCCAGCGATGCGGCCGCAGAACACTGCGACGCCGTGATCGTTGACTGTACCACCTGCGGGGCGGCCCTGAAGGACGAATACCCGGCATTGCTGCCCTTTTTGGCCGGCAGCCGTCCCGGCGCCCCGCCCCAAAAATCATTCCGGGCATGCCGGAAGCCATTGCCGGGAAAACCAGGGACATTCTCTCGTTTCTCCATGACCACATCCATGACCTGTCCGCTGCCATGGCACCGGACACCCCGAGACACAAGGTGATCTATCATGCCCCATGCCATTCCAGAAACAGCTTTAATTCCCAGCCAAAGGTTCAGGCACTGCTCAAGGCCCTGCCCTGCTTTGACTATACGCCGGTTCCGGATGAGGCAGCCTGCTGCGGGGGCGGCGGCACGTTTTTTTATGAATACCCGGACCTTTCCCAAAAAATGATGGCAAAAAAACTGGCCCATGCCCGGGACGCTGGGGCGGATTTCTGGCTCACGGACTGCCCGGTGTGCCGGATCAACCTTCACGGCAGCCTGTCTGAACAGGACCGTCTCACCGTGGCCCACCCGGTGACTCTGATCGGCAAAGGACTTGGCACATGAAGATCGATCCGGAAAAAGGCCATACCCGCATCACAGCGGACTTCCCTGACAAAACCGTGTGTTACGCTGCCGTGGCCGCCAACGCGGAAGCGGTCAAGGACGGCGGGCCCATCCTGTTTGTGGCCGGTTGTACCCAAGGCGCGGGCAACCCCGAGTTCGCCCAGACCCTGAAAACCTACCGCACCTGCCCGGAAGACCTGGGAAAGACGTTGACCCAATCCTTTCACATGCCGTCCTACGAGGCATTCCGGCTCATGGACCTGCTGCACCGGTTTGACGTCTCCCTGGTATCGGATCTGCCCGGCGATCAGGTCCGGTACCTGGGGTTCTTCCCTGTGAACGATATCCAGGCCTGGACCACGGCATTGACCGGCATAGGATATGTGATCCCTTTCGGAGAAACATTCTCCCCCGGATCGGCCCAACAGCCACCCCCCGGTTATCCTTCAGGAGCAGGCATCATGGATGAGCAGATCATCTCCCGGAATCTCAAAACCCTGCGCACCCGCAAAAACTCACCCTGGAGGAACTGGCCCGCCGCACCGGCCTGACCAAGGGATATCTGTCCAAGGTGGAACGGTCCAAAAAAGCCCCGCCCTACTCCACCCTGACGTGCATTGCCAGGGCCCTGGACGTGTCGGTCACAGCCATCCTGTCCCAGACCGTGGCCCCGCCCGAAGATGTCCGGCTCTTCGTCTCAAAAGCCTGTGACCGCACCCTCATCCAGGAGACCCCCCAGTTCGCCGGCTATGACTACGAGGTCCTGGCCGGCGGCAAACCCGGCAAAAATATGGAACCCTTCATCATCCACGCCCCGTTCGAAATCCACAAAATGTATTCCCACGAAGGCGAAGAATGCATGTACATCCTGGACGGCCACCTGGAATTCATTTACGGGGACCAGACCCTGATCCTGAATCCCGGGGATAATGTTTATTTCGATTCCAACATCCCCCATGCCGGCAAAAGCTTGGGGGGGGAAAAAGCCCGGCTCCTGGTGGTCATCTACTTTTACAAGCGCAACCAGGTGTAGCTCGACAGAATAATAACCCGGCCGTGTCTGCCTGTCTGTCGGTTTGAAGAAAGCCTCCCAGAAAGCCAGAGCGCCAGGCAGAAATCCTGGGAAGTCAGTGTTTCAACCAGCTGATAGACTGTCAGCAAAAAGAAAAATTCCACAGCGGAGGGTATGATCTCACCCCCCGGGGATACCCCGTGAAAAACAAACCACGGCATGGAGGCCACCACGGCGGTCACGGTAAAAGAGATGGGTACCCATGCGTATCTCCGGCTCAGGGCATAGGTGGAAAAAAGCAGGGAGGTATAAGCGAAAAAGTGCTGCTATCCCTTACGGCTGCCCGGGCTGATTTTTTCAATGGGTAAGCGTCTCGCTGAAATCGTCACCGAGGAAACCGGACAAGAACGGCAGTCGGAACTATTTGTCCCGGGACCTTGAATCTGAAGGAACGGAAAAAATGACAAATCTCGTTTCGGCCTCAAGGCACACCCGCTCGCAGATACGGACAACGGATCACTGATGGTGAAGGCATGGATATCCCGAACAATATAACAGAATTGGGGGGTTCCAAATACGAAGCAAAGGTATACCTGGCACTGGTGGATCATAACCATTTGAACGGATCTCAAATCCGCAATATCTTCGGAGTGCCCAGAGCCGATATATACGACACATTAAAATCCCTGATCAGCAAAGGATCCGCACTGAAAATCGAAAAAGGCAAATATGTGGTGGCGCCCCCCGGAGAAGTGGCCAAACGCCTGGGAACCAAACATAAAAACGACATAGACATTTTCAAAAAAAGCGACTGGCAGGGATAAAGGGCCAAGATCATCTGGTCTCGATACCAATGGCTTGCCTATGCATTCAAACTCTATGAAGTCCAGAAATATATCTGTCTGAGCAATTCCCAGTTCAGCTATCAGTTCCTGCTGGCCGACAAACAGCGGTTGATGCCCTGTCCGCCCCGGACCGGAAAATCATCCGGTATGCTTTGGCGGTTGCCACGGCAGCGGCAAGGGGTATGGGTTCCCTTTAAATCAGCAGGCAGTGGAGGCGCCTAAAAAACAGAGACTCAGATTATCGGGCTGAACGGTTCTGAGATCAAGGCATTCAGGGAAAATGCCCGGCCGTGACAATAACTATCCAAAAATAGCTGGGGTTTGCAGGATAGCCCCGGATATTTCTCAAAACGCATTTTTCTGACCAGCCGTTTTCAGGGTCGCTGTCTGTCAGGCGGGGATCGGTAAAGTTCACCGAAATGGATGCCGAAACCGTCGGAGATCAGGTGATCAGAACAAAAGCATACCGGTTGGGAATGTCTGATTTTGACTGTAGCGGAGCGCAGGGGAGCCCCAGTTTCCGGGCGGTTTTGTACACATCAACACCGAAACTCTGATCGCAGGGACGAATGTTTAGCGGCGTATGGCAGGGTTTGCCCATATCGATCCGGCACTCCCGGCACAGATGACAGCAGTGCATGGCGCAGGCAAAGTAATATCCGTCCAGGAATGCAGTCCGCTCGATTTGCCTGGCAAGCCGGCTCAGTTTCACTGGGTCGTGGTGGTGGATCATCAGGATTTTGTCGTATTCCCGGAGGGTGGCCTGGGCCTCCTCAAAGACCAGCCCTCGGGATCCGCACTTGATACGGTTGGGTTCATGCTGGTCTTCGCACCCCCACCTGCACTTCAATATGGCCCGCCGGTCAAACACAATTTCTTCCGGCGAAATCACCACCGCAGTCTCAGCCTCTTTTTTCTTTGCAATCTCGATGTATTTTTCCATTTCACGTCTCCGGGTTCAATATCTGTTTGATTATGGTTTTACAATGGTGATGCTATCAAGTAAAATGATTAGATTTGATATGAGCCATTAAAATATTTGATATAGAATGGAAATCAGCCATCTTAAAATCTTCAGAACTGTGGCGGACTTGGGCAGTGTTTCCGCTGCCGCCGGCCAGTTGAACTGTGTCCAGTCCAACGTCACTATCCGCATCAAACATCTGGAACAGGAACTGGGCCAGGCCCTGTTCTACCGCAAGCCCCGGGGCATGATCCTGACGCCGTCCGGCCACCTGCTCCTGAAATACGCCAATCAGATCATCCACCTGGAAAAGGAAGCCAGAAAAGCGGTGTCAGACAATACCTGGGTCCGGGGCCAGTTGATGCTGGGGGCCATTGAATCGGTGGCCGCCATTCACCTGCCAAGGCTTCTGGCGAAATTCCACGGCCTGTACCCTGAAATTGAGCTGTCCCTGATAACCGGAAACAGCACCGAACTGAATCAAAAGGTTGCGGATTACGAATTGGAGGGCGCATTTGTCACGGACGGATACAAACTGCCCGGCCTGGAATGGCAGGACGTCTTCCAAGAAAACTTGGTGCTGGTCTGCCCAGCCGGAAACGAGCCCCCGAAAACAGCGGCCCAAAAAGGAATTTTGGTGTTTCCAAACCCTGCATCTACCGGGAGCGGCTGGAAGCCTGGTTCGTTTCTCAGGGCCTCAGTCCGGCCAAAAAATCGAACTGGGCTCCACAGACGGCATGATCAAGTGCGTTTCCGCTGGTATGGGTGTGAGCGCTCTACCGCTGTCCGCCGTGGAAACCGCGTCAAGATCCGGAGTCATTTCAACCCATCCCATCGGGAAAAAACTTGAATCCGTCCCCATTATGTTTGTCATGCGAAAAGACATCCTGGTGTCAAAAGCGTTACGTGAATTCCTGAATCTGATTCCGGAAATAATGGAGGATGATTTTTTCTAACCAAAGAGGCTGAAAAAACAATTCAAGTCCAAATCTCCCTTATTCAAGACGGCGCCCGTCAATTTAAAAAAGATGTGCGCACCACGCCGGACTCCACGGACCGAGAAAGACCGGCCTGGACATTCTCCGGATCAGGGATCCGTGCCCGGCAGATCCGGACTACCTGCCCCTGATCCGGATGTGCCGGCAAAAGAAATCATTGAAACCCTGAAAGCAGACGTCAACAATTTGAAGCAGATCATGGAACCGATCAATGGACGTGAACGCGAAAATATAGTAAAATCAATTCAGCCGGTAAGAAAACCCTGATGAGGTAATATGCGGAATGTATCAAAACTTCATGGCAGCCGGAATGTGCGGCACAAAATTCGCCCGGCCCGGATGGTGCCCCGAAGAACCCATTGATGAGGATATGAAAAAGGAACATCACAATGACAACCGTTGAAATCAACGCCGGTATCTGCGGCTTTACCACAAAGGTTTATGCAGAAAAGACACATGGGTATCACGCCCTGTTCAGGCTGGAGAGCCAGTGTTCCAACTGGCAGAAAGTCAATGAGCTTCTGGGTGGCCTGGAGATGGATCTCATGGCGGAACTGTTCAAAAACAGACAGACCGGGGAATTTCATTCTTCGCTCCTAGAGACGGTGTTAAAAACCATCCCCCACATTTCCTGTCCGGTCATATCCGGGATTTTCAAGTCTCTGGAGGTGAGTGCCGGACTGGCCCTGCCCAAAGACGCGGCCATCTGTTTCAAAGAATAGATCCGCCATGGACCTGAACACGTTTGAATGCATCCGGTGCCATGCCTGCTGCCGGCAACCGGGATATGTCCGGCTCAGACCGGCGGAACCGGATGTGATGGCGGATTTTCTACACATGGGCGTTCACGAATTTATCGAATCCTTTACCGTGCTCACGGATGACCGCACCTGCCTGTCCCTGGTCGAACAGCCGGATGGGGCCTGCATTTTTCTGACAGACACGGGGTGCCGGATTCACCCGGTCAAACCGGCCCAGTGCCGGGACTTCCCTGAGGCCTGGCGGTTCTCAGAATTTGAGAAAATCTGCGGATGGGCCAGATCCCGGAAGGATCCCGGACCATGACTGCCTGTCCGGGCACCTATGCCCTGATCCTTTACAACCGTTTTGCCCGGACCATTTCCATCGGCAAGCACGGAGAATTCTGTTTTTCCCGGGGATATTACGTGTACATCGGCTCTGCGTTCGGGCCCGGCGGGCTGGCGGCACGGGTGGGCCGTCACCTGAAATCCGGCAAACCGCTGAGGTGGCATATCGATTACCTGACCGCCTGCCTTCCCGTGGTGCGGGTCTGGCACACAAGGCACCCCGACCCCCGGGAGTGCCTCTGGGCCGGGCATTTCCAGACCATGGGCGGCACCATCCCAGTGCCCGGGTTCGGGACGTCGGACTGCGGGTGCCGGTCCCACCTGTTTCGGTTCGACCGCCTGCCCCGGCTGTCCGGCTTTAGACAACTGACATCCCCGTGACAAGCAGGAAACCATGACCCAGACATCCATGGAACAGACGTATGCACTCCAAGCAGAAATGCTGGCCAACCGGGTAAAGAAAAAATTTCTTCACCTCCGGAAGCGGTATGCCCGCCAAAACCTGGAAATTTTCCGTCTCTACGACTGGGATATCCCGGAAATCCGGGCCGTGGTGGACTGGTATGCCGGCCACCTGGTGGTGGGGGAATACACCCGCAAACAATCCACCCCGGAATGGCTACCCAGGATGGGAAACGCCGTGGCCCTTGCCCTGGATGTGCCTAAAGACCGGCTGCACCTGAAAATCCGGCGGGCCGGCATCAAAGAAGGCGCCCGGTACAAACGCATCGATCATGTGGACAAAAAAATCCCCATGGCGGAACGGGACCTGAGGTTTCTGATCAACCCCACCGATTTTGTGGACACAGGGCTTTTTTCCGACCACCGCAACACCCGGCAGATGGTCCGGGAACGGATTGCGGGAAAAACCTTTTTAAACCTTTATTGCTACACAGGCGCATTCACCTGTTATGCCGCCAAAGGAGGCGCTGTCAGGACCGTATCCGTGGACCGGTCTGAAACCGCGATTCAATGGGCCAGGGAAAATCTGGAACTGAACGGCCTGTGGGGACCGGCCCATGAACTGATCCGGAAAGACACTCCGGATTTTCTGTCCCGCCCCGGCCCCGGCCCGTGAAAATTTCGACCTGGCGTGGTGGACCCGCCCTCCTTTTCCACCACAAGGGTGCGCGGCATCCATTTCGACATTGCTAAAGACCATCCAGGGCTCCTTGACAAGGTTTTCCAACGCATGGTTCCCGGCGGCACCGTGTTTTTTTCAACCAATCACCAGGATTTTGAGCTGGACACCCGTTCCCTGAGCGTGTCCGGCATCACCGAAATCACGGAAAAACCATTCCCGAAGATTATGTCAGTAAACGAAGGCAGATCCATCGGGCCTGGGAAATCGTTGTCTGACATTGCTTCTTTCTCTTTCCTGAAAGGACCGCCCGGTCAGTTTAGTAGAGGTCATCGTCCATTCCGCCTCCAGAGGGAAGGGCTGCGCAGATATGGATGACCGCCGCGCCGCCGAGGATCTTTGCCAGCCGTTCCTGAAGCTTTTCCCGGTCATAATCAGATGTGACTTCTTCAATCTGAGCACGGATCTGCTTCACGCGGGCTTCGATTTTTAGGGATAGTTCCGGACTGAAACCGATGCGTTTTCATAGCGCCGGGGACAGATCCCGGAAGAACCTGTGTGAACCCGCCCGGCAAAAGCACAGTGGATGACCGTGAACGCAAAGAACCGGCGGGATGATCGGAAAAAGATCCTGGGATCGCCCGGAAAGGACGTTTCATCACGTCCATAATGTGGCTGTTGGCAGCTAATCCCAGAATATCCTGAGCCACTTGCCAGAAAACACCCAGAATCAACATCAGTTAAAGTAACGTACCGGAGTTGCGCCTGAGTGATGCTCTTTTAGAAAAATTCAGCGCTTTGAAACTAATGCACCGCACGGCAAATGCAATATCGGGATGATATTTTTTATTTCCTTGCAGAATCATCAAATAGGTGTATAATATGCTGTTTTCTGATCCATCATACTCCTGTGCCCTCCAGCAGACATAAATTACAGGTGATACATAACCGCGCCGGCAAAAATTAAAATCCGGTGTGACTGCATAAACAGTAAGGAAATACCATGCCTCAACAAAATTTTCCCATGTCCGGGTTTGATCACATGAATCTGAACCCGGTTGTGGTTTCCACCCTGAAAGATATGGGATACGACACTCCCACCCCCATCCAGTCCCGGACCATTCCCTATCTGATCCAGGGAAAGGATGTCGTGGGCCAGGCCCGGACCGGCACGGGAAAAACAGCTGCTTTTGCCCTGCCCGTACTGTCCCGCATCGATGTGACAAACAAAAAACCCCAGGTCCTGGTGCTGACCCCCACCAGGGAACTGGCCATCCAGGTGGCAGCGTCCTTTAAAAACTATGGCAGGAACATGCCGGGCCTGAACGTCCTGCCCGTCTACGGCGGTCAAAGCTACGGCGTTCAGCTGAACCAGCTCAAACGGGGCGTCCATGTGGTGGTGGGCACGCCCGGCCGGCTCATGGACCATATGAAGAAAAAAACCGTGTCTTTTTCAGATCTTTTCTGCCTGATTCTGGATGAGGCGGATGAAATGCTGAATATGGGGTTTATCGATGATGTGGAATGGATTCTGGACAAAACCCCACGGGACCGCCAGTCCGCCCTTTTTTCCGCCACCATGCCGCCGCCTGTCCAGAAAATCGCCAGAAAATACCTGAACGCGCCGGAGCAGATCATCCTCCCTCAGGACACGCCGGATTCCGGTGACATTCACCAGCAATACTGCCTGATCCACCAGCGGGAAAAAACCGGTACGCTGATCCGGATCCTTGAGTCGGTCCATTATGACGGCGTCATTGTCTTTACCAAAACCCGGGCCGCCACCCTTGAAGTGGCAGAGGCCCTCCAGGCCGGCGGATTCAAGGCAGAGGCGCTGAACGGGGATATGGCTCAGAACGCCAGGGAACAGACCGTGAACCGTCTGAAAAAAGGGCACATCGATATCCTGGCGGCCACGGACGTGGCAGCCAGGGGCCTGGATGTGGACCGGATTTCCCATGTGGTGAATTTCGATATGCCGTCCAGGGTGGCACCCTATATTCACAGAATCGGCCGGACCGGCCGTGCCGGCCGGTCCGGCGAAGCCGTTCTTCTGTTAAACCGGAACGAAAAGTGGATGCTCAAAGCCATTGAAAAACAGACCGGCACAAAGATTACGGAAATGGTCATGCCGTCGGACGCGGTCATTAACCAAAAAAGAACTGCCACGTTTTACAGCCGGATTTCCCGGATCCTGGCAGCAGAAAATTCAAATACGGATGTTTTTGAAAGCCTGGTCAATGCGTATGCCAAACAGGAAGATGTGCCTGTGTCAAAAGTGGCTGCCGCCCTGGCCAGGATGGCCCATGGCGATACCCCGTTTTTTCTGAAGGAGGCTTTGTTGCCTCAGAAGCGGTCCAGAAACAATGCGGGAAAAGCATCTGGAAAACCGGTTCGCCCTCAAAAAGGTACCGTCAGAAAATCCTGGGCCTCACAAAAAACAGGGCCGGTAACACCGGAGGTCAGCCTGACGTCCCCCCCTGAAAAAGGCATGGAACGCTACAGGATTGAGGTGGGCAACCGTCACGGCCTGCGGCCCAAAGATGTCCTAGGCGCCATTTCAAACGAGGCCGGCCTTGACAGCCGGCATATCGGGCAGATCAGGATTGAACCGGATTATTCCTTTGTGGACCTGCCCTTTGGCATGCCCGGCAACACTTTTCAGCTGTTGAGAAAAACCTGGATCAGATCCCGGCGCATGGCCATTTCAAAATGCGCCTGAGTCCCTGACCCACCCGTATCACCACCGGAAAAACGCCGGCCTGCCTTTTTCCAGTGTGTTATTATTCTGATGCTTCAAACAAATCAAAGGCCGGTTGTCTCCCAGACATCCCAGATCCAAGGGACGGCTTTTCAATGTATTCAAAAAAAATGGCTGCCGCAGTGTTTTTTCCTCAACTACCCTTTTCAGGGACAAATAATTCATTGTACGGGAAGGCCTTTCTTTCATGGTATCCGGCAGCTCACAAGTGATGGGGCCTCTATAAAACCCATTTGATAAAGGAATCAACCAATGCGATGCACAGGGCCGCAAGGAATGTGATAAAAAAATCTTTGATCACGAAATCATCGATCAGTCTGTCCGTTGCCCACAGGAGCACGGCATTGATCACCAGCTTGAACAACCCGAATGTGATGATCACAAAGGGCAGAGAAAGCAGGAGCAGTAGCCACCCGAACAGAAAATTGATCACACTGTAGACAACGGCAACGGCCTTTATCCTTTTACCAAAAAGAAATCAAACCGCCAGGAAAAGGGTGCTGCCCAAAGTCCGGGGCCGGACCGGGTCTTACCGGAATCAATTCTTCCATCCCGAGATCCTGGGAAAGATTCTGGCGGACAAAACCAAACCCCGGCCCTGGAAAGCGGTTTTTAACCGTCTGGACTCCGAGCTGCCCCACACCTACGGTCATCCCTTCCACTGGAATGACATCATCCACCCCCCCGGGAGCTTCGGAATCCATACTGGCACGAGCTATCAAACATGCCATTGAAGGCAACACACAGGAGGGCGATGTTCTCTGGCAAACGGTTCTGTCTCAGGTAATCGGTGCGTTCAAACAGGTTTTCCTCCGTTTGACGTCCGGGCAGCGGAAACGGTTTGAAAAAATGTATGGGTCTGTTTTTTTAGCCATACCGCCACGCAATCCATCATCAATGCAGAAAAACCGCTAGCACTGATCCGGGCCGGCATTGTTGAAATCATCATACAATTCATGGTTGCCCGGGGGATCGTTCTGACGGAAACATTCCGGCTGGATGACTCTGCCGGGGAGGATAACACCGCCCCAAGAGCCGTTCCTTACAGCACCGGCAACATATGGATCGATCAGGAAACCCATCAGGCCATGCAGCAAAGGGGCGATGGACGGGCAAGGCCTACCGCATCCATTTATGCGGTAGGTGCCATGGTTCGAGGCCGGATTCTTGATGCCAGTATGGCCGGAAGTGTCGTCAGATCAATTTCAAAGGAAGCCGTACGTCTGTTTGAAACCGCTGGTTTCCCATAAACGTTTTTCTTCTTCTCTTCCCAGGGCGATTCTGTACAGGTTTCAATTGACGATCCGTCGTGTCAGACGTTTAATGGCCATGCTCCCGAACAAAACGGTAAACAGGATCATGTAAGCCAGATTAAAGAACAATCCCGGATCAAAACTGTTGAAGTAAAAGGCCCTTACCACCCGCACCGAATGCATTAACGGAAAAACGGCTGCCATCCACCGGACAAATTCAGGCAGGCTGTCCAGCGGGAACACAATACCGGAAAAGAAAAACATGGGGGTGACCAAGCCGGTAAAAAAAAAAGTTGAAGTGGTTGATGTTTTTAACAAAAGAGGTGACAAACAACGCGAGTGTGGCAAACATCATACCGGTGACAAACCCGACAAACGGTGTAAAGACAGCCATGCCGGATTCCACCAGGCCGAACCCCGCAACAACGGTCAAGACCGCACCGGAAAAAAAGAATCCCTTGGTTCCGGCAAACAGGATCTCTCCGATGAACATGTCTTTGACGGCCAGAGAGGCGGATATCATGCCGTCATATACTTTATCGAACTCCAGACGGATAAACGAGCCATAGGTACATTCATATGTGGCGGTGAACATTGCCGACGGCACAATGATCCCTGAGGCCAGAAACATGATGTACGTTTTTCCCTCGATCAACCCGACATAGCTTCCCAGGCCCAGTCCGATCCCGGCAAGGAACATCAGCGGCTCCAGAAACGGGGGGAATCCGTTACTGATCAGGTGTCTGGTGTATACACGGACATGACGGAACCAGACGCTGTATATCCGCTGAAAAAAACGCGGCGGCCTGACCGGTCCGAGATCTGCCATTTTGTATGGGCTATTCATTCGACTTTCTCCCGGTAATTTTTAAAAATACATCCTCGAGATTGGATTGGCGCAATATGAATTCCCCTGCCTTGAACTGGCCTGAGATCTGTCTGATTCTTTCAAAATTGTCGGCATACAGCAGCACCCGGTTATTCATGGTTTCAGCGCGGATACCGTCTCCGGCATTGAATGCCTTGTCTCCGGTATACAAAAGTTCCAGGACATAGGTTTCAATATGTGTATCGATCAGGTGGGCAGGCGGGCCCTGCATGACCTTTTCCCCTCTGTTCATGATAATCAGATCATCACATATCTGGAAAGCCTCTTCCATGTAATGGGTGGTTAACAGAATGGTCACGCCTTGTTTTTTGAGATCCCGCAGTTTGCCCCAGATCACGTGGCGTACCTGGGGGTCCAGTCCTGTGGTCGGTTCATCCAGGATCAGAAGTCTGGGATTGTTGATCAATGCCCGTGCAATCAGAAGCCTGCGCTTCATCCCGCCGGACAGCTGACGGATCTGGAAATCCTTTTGTCTGACAGCTCCATGAAAGCCAGCACATTGTTGATGAAAGACCGGGCCTGTTTCCCGGCAGGGCATAGAATTTGGAATAAATCATCAGGTTCTGAAAAACACTCAATTCCTGGTCAAGATTGTCTTCCTGGCTCACGATCCCGGTAAAATATTTGATCTCCAGCGCACGATCTTTCGGGTCATACCCAAAGACAGAGATCCTCCCGCCCTTTGAACAGTCTCGCCCGGTTTTCCCGAACAACATCTTCATCATGGTTGTCTTGCCTGCGCCATTGGGCCCGAGAAATCCAAAGCAGATCCCTCTGGGCACTTCAAAACTCAACTGATTGACAGCGGTGAGACTGCCATATGTTTGTGAACCTTTGTTGCTTTGATTGCCAGCTCTTTCATTACCATCCTTTTTAGTTTGACTGACTCAACCGGGTGCTGTCCGGACTTCTGCAGAGCCCCTGGGAGTCCTTTTTTCTTTTTCACTGAAATTTCAGGTGGACCCGGCACAGTGCCTCAAAGCAATTTCGCACCCGGGGGCACCGGTCTGTCCGGCACACAAAGTGCAACCTCCCCATCGGCGGTGTGGAAGCCGGTCACCAGACACTCCGACATCAACGGGCCGATCTGTTTTTTGGGAAAATTCACCACCCCCACCACCAGCTTGCCCACCAGCTCCCCCGGCTGGTAGAGATGCGTGATCTGGGCACTCGATTTTCTGATTCCGATCGCTTCGCCAAAATCCACCTGCAGCACATAGGCCGGCTTTCGTGCTTCTGGAAACACCTCTGCACTGACCACCCGCCCGACACGTAATTCCACTTTTGTAAAGTCATCCCATGAAATGGTCTGCATGATTATCTCCTGTGACTACCCGTAGCGCTTTTCAGCTTTTCATAAAAATGAAACAATTGAGAAAAAAAATGCTGCTCAAGCCTCAACGCAACCTGTCATAGCACCTTTTCACGGGTGATTCAACCGCTATCCCCCGCATTGGCAGCGACCCTGATGGGACAAGCCATCTGCAACGGCCCCGCACTTCCATGGTGTTTTATATTCCAAACCACCGGGGAATATGATATTTTACCAATTTTTAATTGTACTCACGTAAAAAAGGCATATGTTCTTACACATGGAAGCTTCGGATATCAGGATCGGCATGGGCACGGATGTGCATGCCTTTGCCACAGGACGGGATCTGGTTCTGGGCGGAGTGAAAATCGAGCATGATCAGGGCCTGGCCGGGCATTCGGATGCGGATGTGCTGATCCATGCGGTGTGCGATGCCGTCCTGGGTGCGGCCGGGCTGGGGGATATCGGCGACCTGTTTCCGGACACCGATCCGGCATTCAAGGACATCGATTCCCGGATTTGCTGAAACCAGTGCGCAGAAACTGGCCAAGGCCGGATACCGGATACTCAACATCGACTGCACCGTGTTTGCCCAGGTACCGAAACTGGGGTCCAAAAAACAGGAAATGGCCGGGAGCATCGCCCAAACCCTGGCACTGTCCCCGGGGTGTGTGAATGTGAAAGCCACCACCACCGAGCACCTGGGGTTTATCGGCCGAAAGGAGGGGATTGCGGCCCAGGCCGTGGTATTGATTGCCGTGAGGACCAATCCGAACACCACCAAACCAACCATTAGGGATAACATGACATGAGCTTGAAAATATACAACACCCTTACCGGTAAAAAAGAATCCTTTGTTCCCATTGAAAAAGACACAGTCAAGATGTATGTGTGCGGCCCCACGGTCTATGACACCAGCCATATCGGCCATGCCAGGTCCGTGGTGGTGTTTGACATGATCTTTAGGTGGCTGACCCGCATCGGGTATGCGGTCACCTATGTGCGCAACTTCACGGATGTGGATGACAAGATCATCAAGAAATCCCACGAAACCGGGGAGACGTGTGCTGCCATCACGGAAAAATATATCGATGAATTCCACAATGAAATGGACGCACTGAACGTGCTGCGGCCCACCATGGAACCGAAAGCCACCGAACATATCGATCATATCATCCGGTTTGTGGAAAAACTCATTGAAAAAGGCAACGCCTATGTCGTGGATGACGGGAACGTGTTTTTTTCCATTGACGCTTTTGAACATTACGGCCGGCTCTCCGGCAGAAATCCGGAAGACATGCGGGCCGGGGCCCGGATTGCCGTGGATGAAAAAAAGAAGAATCCTTTGGATTTCACCCTGTGGAAACCGGCCAAACCGGGAGAACCCTACTGGGAAAGCCCTTGGGGACACGGCCGGCCCGGATGGCACATCGAGTGCTCTGCCATGAGCCATGAGTATCTGGGGGAAGGGTTCGACATTCACGGCGGGGGCAAAGATTTGATCTTTCCCCACCATGAAAACGAGATCGCCCAGAGCGAGGCCCTGTTCGGCACACAATTCGTGAAATACTGGATTCACAACGGATTTGTGGACATAAACAATGAAAAGATGTCCAAATCACTGGGCAACTTCACCATGATCAAGGAAGTGCTGGAAAAATATTCGCCCGAAGTGATCCGGATGTTTCTGCTGTCCAAGCATTACCGAAGCCCCATCGACTACAGCGAGCAGTCCATGCATGAGGTGAACATGGGGCTGGACCGGATCTATGGGTTTCTGGAGCGCATAGAAAACCAGGGCATTCAGCCGGAAGTCAGCGGAAGCGGTCCGTTGTGGCGGGCATTTACCGATGCGATGAACGACGATTTCAACTCCGCCAAAGCCCTGGCCGCGGTATTTGAGACCGTGAAAAAAGGCAACAAACTGCTGGATCAGGCCCCGGATCAGATGGATGAATCCCTGGCAGCCGATTTGGCACAGGTCCGGAAAGACATGGCGGATATTGCTGGCATTCTGGGAATCTTGTTGAATCCTCCGGCTGATTGGTTTGCTGCGAAAAAAGACAAAGGCGTGGCAGAGATGGACGTAGACCCCTCTTTTGTGGATGCCTTGATCGCAGAACGGACCCAGGCCAGAAAAGACAGAAACTTTGCCCGGGCCGACGAAATCCGGAATCAGCTCCAGGAGATGGGTATCGTTCTGGAAGACGGTCCCGGCGGCACGGTCTGGCGGTTTGCCTGAAATCCGGATCCGGCGGATTCGTTTGCGAACCCGCCCGCACAGGGCTTATCCCCCCGACACTGCCAGATCCGAATGCAACTGAATGACCATAGATGCGTTCCGGGCCGATGTTGACTGGTTCACCCCGACCCGGAGCGCTTTGAGGCCGCTCACATCCGGCAGGTCATCCAGGTAGAGTCGTTCGGGATCGTTTTCCAGCCAGCCCAGATCGGTCAGAAATCGGATGTGCTGTGCAATTTCCTTTTCTTCCGCCGGGTTGGCATAGACCACGGCAATGCGGCCCGGCTGGGTAAGACGTTCCCCGGTTTTCTTGACCAGGGCCTTATCCAGCCGGGATTTAATGATCTCATGCCTGACATCATAAGCCCCATCCACATCAAACCGCTTCTCATCGTACCGGAAGCGGATGGACAACGGGGTATGGTTCACCAGGATGAGATGGCACACATCCAGGGGCACCTTGAGGTCCGGTTTGATTTTTTCCGCCTGCCGGGCCATGCCGCAGGCGGTCATGAGCTGCCACAGAGTCATGTCCTTGATATGAAAACCGGATAAAATGCCTGACGTCGTCATGGAAGCCCCGATATACATCATGTAGTCTATCCCGTCGGTCCGGCGTTTTTCAAAGTAATGGGGAAAGGTTTCCTGGATTCGGGCATCCTCTTTTTCAAGGACTGAGGACAGCGCTGTATTGAGCAAGACTACACTGTCTTCATAGGCTTTCCGTTCATGCCGGATCATACCGCTGACCGGATCCACTTCTCTGAGATAGGAATCGATTTTTTCAGCCATGTGCCCTGAAATTTCCCTGAGCGATTCAAAGGTCTGGGCCACTTCCTGGTTGAGCAGCACATACACGCTGTTTTCATCGCTGGAGGTCACCCCTTTGGACAAGGTTTCCAGCAATGTATCAATGCGGAACATATATTCCCGGAGCAGCGGCCAGGGGCGTTCTTTTGCCGCCGGTGACAGGATGTTCCGGGCCAGGGTCAGCTGCCGGGTCAGGTCCTGCCGGATACCCTGATTTCTAGCCCGGGAAGACCCCCGGATGTCAGCCTGTCCGTAAAACGGGACCACCTCCTTGAAAACGATGTCTTCCATCCGCTGGGACGGATTTCCCTGGTGCCGGTCTTCCAGATGGGCCAGGGCCGCCTTTTCAAACCGCCATTCCACGGACGGGTGCACAGCGGTGCATTGTTCTTTGATCACGGTCTGGACCTGTTTGGCCAGATCATCCTGGCCCCGTTTCAGGGCCACGGCAAACAGCGGAGTCAGTTGTTCCATAAGAAGGGCTTCAAACGGGCCGAAATCATGGGGATGGGGAGAAAACAGCTCCAGCAGGCCGATTCGTTCGCCTGGTATTGCAATGGAGACAAAAGCATGGACCGGATCCCGGCGCTCACCGCGACTGATTCGGCAGCGATCCGGTCCTTTTTCTTAGACAGGTCTGGCACCCGGTACACGCCGTCTCTCTGTGCCGCCGTCATCCATACCGAGCCTTCCAGATCTTTGAGCCGGAAATGATGGGAATTTGAAAACAGGCAGTTTATCTTTGAGTGGTGATCATTTTGGGTCACCATGACGTGATCCCCCTCAAGGGAGGAAATGGAAACCCCCAAATCCGGTCGTCGGAACAGCGACTGAAGCCGGGATTCGATCTGTTGGATCCCCGGAGACGAAAAAATGGAGTGGTCATCCACCAGATTCCGTTCCAGGGCAGACAAAATCGCCTTCTCCGTGATGTCCTGGACCCGGATGATCACAAATCCTTTGAATTCAAACCGCGACAGATCAATGAGCCGGCTGAGCAGTGACAGATCGCTCAGGTTGTCCAGTATATCATCCCGTTCCGGTTCTGAAAGGGGGCGGGGCTTGCCCACCGGAGTCAACTCGACAAACCGGTAATCAGGAATTTCTTCATAATAGCGTTCCAGTCCGGTACGCTCGTCCATCATGCCCCGGGTGTTCAAATGGCTTGAAAACGGTCCGGTAAACCCGTAAACCCTCTCCAGTACCAGGTAATAGGCGTTTAAAAACACCCGGTCCAGATCGTCGGAATCAAAGGTTTCCAGAAGTACGGGTTTCAGGGTATGGCGCCTGTCCAGAAACAGTTGTTCAAACTTCGGAGTGGCATAAAATGCGTCAAACGAACAAGGAGGGAACATTGCGGTCAATTCCCGGTCAAAAGATGCCGGAGGCACCACCGCCGTCATTAATGCATGAAGCGCATCCGAATATTCCTCCAAATCAGAGTCGTCCGATAAATTCCCCCGCAGGGCTTCGGGCAGCTGTACCATTATTTCGTCAAAAATCGGGGCCATCCGGGGATACCGGGGGATCAGGCCGGTTTTCCAGAAATCGATCAACGGCGCCAGGCTCAGAAAGGACCGGGCCTGATGGCATTCGCCTCCTGTCAGAGGCAAGGTGTTGTTCATGGATTTTCTCCTTTATAATGAACACCCAGAAATGTAACCATCCATTCCCGACAGTCAACAAACCAGCGGTCAGTTTAAAAAATTGGATGCAGGCTGTTGGTTCAGTTTCCTTGCGGTGACATATGCGTTCAGCGCATCTTCCAGTGCCGGATCGATGGGCGGCTTTTCATAACTGTCCAGTCGTGAGCCTAACATTTCATACGCCTGATCTTCCACCCGCCGGGCACCGCTTGAGTGCCACCTGGTATAATCCTTGCGGTTGAAAAGCCTTGAAGCGGAAAGGTTCCGGAATTTCTGGAACGTGGAAGCATGGGTCAGGTACTGGCCGCCGATACCCACCTGGTCCACCAGGTCCGCGTCAATGGTTTCGCCGGCCGGAATCACCGGGGTCAGGATGTTTCTGACCATGCGGCATATCTCCTCGTCCAAAAGCCATTTTTCATATCCCATGGCGATATAAGATCCCATCTGCCCGCAAGCATGATAGATGAAATGGGCCCCGTTGCGCACGACCGTGGAAAGCATGAGTGTGCCTTCAGCCAGTGCCTGGGCATCAGGCAGATGGGCGTCGGTGAGGCTGCCCCCGGCCCGGCAAGGCAATTTGTAGAACCCGGCCATCTGGGCTGTGGCACTGGCGATTTTGACCGCCTCAGACGTTCCCACGGCCGATACCATGGTCCGCATGTCAATGGGAGCGGAAGAGGATCCATACAGCACCGGCGTCCCCGGGCTCACCAGCTGGGTGAGTACCACTCCGGCCAGCACTTCCGCATTTTCCAGGGCCAGCAGCTCCGGGAGGGACACCGGACCGCTGATGCCGGCCAGGATCATGTTGGAGATCACGACCGGCTGACGCCAGCCGGCCATCTGAAGGATCACGTCCCCCTCTTCCTTGGAAAACCGCAGCGGGGACAGGGTATTGGCCACGGCCATCACCACCGGCAGGTCCAGCATCTTGTCCCGGCCCCCGAAAACGATGGCCGCCATTTCCAAGGCATCCACCGCCTCCTGACCACTGCCGGATGCCCCGAAAATGGGTTTGTCGCACAGGGTTATGTAGGTCAGCATCATGTCCAGGTTGGCAGTCTGTCCGGGCAAATCCGTGGGCTGAACCATGAGATATCCGCCCATATCCACCTGGTCCGATGTCTGGACCAGCTTACAGCAGGCCGTGAAATCCGCCAGCGTGGCCGGGCGCTGGGTACCGTCGGTGCCGGCGATACGGGTGGCCCCGCCCGTGGGAACGAACACGAACCCGTCCGGGCCGCCGATGATCACATTGCGTGCCGGATTTCTGGCATGCAACGTAAAGGAGGGAATGGTGGTGGACAGGGCATTGTAGATATCGGTTTCTTCAAAATAGACCCGGGTCCCGTCTGTTTTGAATCCCCGGGATTTGAACAGTCCGGCAATGCGGTCATGGTTGAAGTCGACGCCGGTGCTGCGCAGAATTTTCATGGATACGTCGTGGATCCGGGTCAGATCATCAAAAGAGAGCCGCTGCATCCGGTCGATCATTATCTGTCTCCCAACAGTTGTCTGTTTTGTTTCAAATTATCGCTTTTTTCCCGTCACTTTAGCCCAGGTGTCCCGCAGGGTCACGGTGCGGTTGAACACCGCACCGGATGCAGTGCTGTCTTTGCCATCCAGACAGAAATACCCGAGCCGTTCGAACTGGTACGCCTGTTCGGGCCGGGCCTCGGAGAGATTTTTTTCCAGTTTGCAGCCACTCAGCGTCTTCAGGGAGCCAGGGTTCAGATTCTGCATGAAATCCCGGCCCCCTTTTTCCGGGTCCTCGTCCATGAACAGCCGGTCATAGAGCCGCACCTGGGCGGTCAGGCAGTTGCCGGCATCCACCCAGTGGATCGTACCTTTCACCTTACGTCCGTCCGGCGCATTGCCGCCTCGGGTCTCCGGATCATAGGTGCAGATCAGGGCGGTGACCTCCCCGTTTTCATCCTTGACCACCTCTTTGCAGGTCACCAGATACGCGCTGCGCAGCCGCACCTCCCGGCCCGGGCCTAAGCGGAAGAATTTTTAGGGGATCCTCCATGAAATCATCCTTTTCCACATAGATTTCTTTTGAAACGTAATGTTGCGGGTGCCCATCTCCGGTTTCTGGGGATGGACCATGGATGTCAGGATTTCCGTTTTGCCTGCCGGATAGTTTTCAATGATCACCTTGAGGGGCTGCAACACCCCCATGGCCCGGGAGGCGGTGTCATTGAGATCGTCCCGGAGACAGGACTCCAGAAGACCGATATCGATGCGGCTTTCCTTTTTGGAGACGCCAATGGTGTCGCAGAAATTCCGGATGGCGGCCGGGGTAACCCCCCTGCGGCGCATCCCTTCCAGGGTGGGCAGCCGGGGATCATCCCAGCCCGCCACACGGCCCTGGTCCACCAACATCTGGAGCTTGCGCTTGGACAGCACGGTAAAGTTAATGTTCATCCGGGCGAACTCGATCTGCTGGGGATGACAGGGAACGGACAGGTTGTCCAGAAACCAGTCGTACAGGGGGCGGTGATCCTCGAACTCCAGGCTGCACAACGAATGGGTGATGCCTTCCAGGGCGTCGGAAATGCAGTGGGTGAAATCATACATGGGATAGATGCACCACTTATCCCCGGTTCTGGGATGGGGGGCGTTTTTGATACGGTAAATCACCGGATCCCGCAGATTGATGTTGGGAGAAGCCATGTCGATTCTGGCCCGCAGGGTGTGTTCCCCTTCCCCGAACTCGCCGTTTTTCATGCGCCGGAACAGGTCCAGGTTCTCGACCGCAGGTCGGTCCCGGAATGGGCTGTCTTTGCCCGGTTCCGTCAATGTCCCCCGAAAGGCCCGGATCTGTTCGGCCGGCAGGCTGCACACATAGGCCAGTCCCTTTTCAATAAGTTCCTCGGCATAGGCATATAACCGATCAAAATAATCAGAAGCAAACAGGGCTTTGCCGTAATCAAATCCCAGCCAGTGGACCGTGGATTCAATGGAATCGATATAGATCTTCTTTTCCTTGGCCGGATTGGAATCGTCAAACCGCAGGTTGCAACGGCCTAAAAATTTTTGCGCCATGTTGAAGTTCAGGCAGATGGATTTGGCATGGCCGATGTGCAGATACCCGTTGGGTTCCGGCGGAAACCGGGTGGCCACCCGGCCGTCGTTCCTGTTGTCTGCCACATCCTGCCGGATAATGGTTTCTATGAAATGCCCTTTGTTGATCGTCTCTTCCATGAATCCCTCATTTTTCTGTTATGGCAATGCAATATAAACTTTTATAATTACCATATTCCAAATGGGGTTGAAAGAGATAAATTATCAAGGCCGGACATTCAGGTCCGGCCTGATAAGAAGAGATCTACGGCCGGGGAAGAACGCCGGCGCGTTCAGCGATTTCCGGGACTTTGTGCTCCCATTCGATGGCCATGAGATGGACCCCGGCCACCCCTTCCATTTCCTTGAATTCCTCGATCTGTTCCAGGGCGATTTTGATGCCCTCTTCAGCCTGGTCCCGCTTGTCCACGCCCTTGAGGCGTTTGATAAGCGATTCAGGGATATCCATGCCAGGCACATACTTGGACATGAAGTTGGCCATACCCGCATTTTTCATGGGCGTCACCCCGGCCAGAATATAGCAGCGTTCATGAAGTCCCTTGTCCACCACCTGTTTCATGAAGTCCCGGAACTTGTCCATGTTGAAGATGCACTGGGTCTGAATGAAATCCGCGCCTGCCGCGATCTTGGTAGCCAGGCGATGGATCCGGAACTCATAGGGATCGGCAAACGGGTTGCAGGCCGCGCCGATGAACATCTTCGGAGCGACGTCGATTTCCTCGCCGTTCAGAAATCTCTCCTCGTCCCGCATTTTTTTCACCATAGAGATGAGCTGCATGGAATCGATGTCGTGAACGTTCTTGCTTCCGGGTGGTTGCCAAAACTCTGGTGGTCTCCGGACAGGCACAGCATGTTTCGCACGCCCAAGGCATAAGCCCCCAGGATATCGGACATCATGGCCAGGCGGTTCCGGTCCCGGCACACCATCTGGAAATTGGGCTCCAGACCCTCGGCCACCATCAAGGCGGATCCGGCCAGAGAAGACATTCGTACCACTGCGGTCTGATTGTCGGTCATGTTGACACAGTCCACATTGCCCTTGAGATATTGGAATTTTTTCCTGAGGTGATCTGCATTGGCTCCCTTGGGCGGACCGCACTCTCCGGTGAATGCAAAGTGACCGGCTGTCAGGACTTTTTCAAGATTGCTGCCTGATTTGCTTGCTGTCATGGCATCTGTCTCCTTTTATATGGTTCCCTTGACCAGTTCTTCTCTGATACTGCGCCGGGGACCGCCGTCCCGGGCCGTGCGCCAGTCTTTGAAGGGCTTGACCGCCACCAGATCTTCCAGGCGGCCGGTTTCCATTTTCTTTTTACAATGGCATCCCAGATACAGGCGGTCTCCTTGTTCACCTCGCAGATGCCGCTGGAAGATCCGCCGCAGGGGCCGTGGAGCAGGCTTTTGGCGCACCTGGCAATGGGACAGAGGCCTTCGAACAGATGAATGCCGCAGGCCCACACCCGGCGCAGCGTTCCTCCCACACCCCGTGCTGAACCGCACCCCCGAAAACGTGGTGTTCACCGCCGGAAAAACACCTGGTCCGGGTACATTTCCGACAGAAACTGGGGTCCCACACCGCAGGCCATGGACACCACCGCATCATATTTTGCCACATCATCGGCCAGCTGGGACACATATTCGTTGTCACACTGGCGTTCCAGGACCCGGTGTTCCACCTCGACCGGCCGCCCTTCTTTCTTTCGGGCGATCCTCACCGTTGAGGCCAGAATCTCCGCCTCCTTCAAACCTCCCACATTACACACCGTTACACATCCCTTGCATCCGAGGATAAGGAGTTTTTCCCTGTCCGCCACCATCCCCAGTATCTCTTCCAGAGACTTGCGATCTGCAACTATCATGTTACCCTCCTTGATCTCCGGGGCCAGCTTCGAGCTTCGGGGTCAGGCCTGACCCCACTCTGACCCCATAATTATTATCTGACCGGGGTGGGGCCCAGGTCTCTGATCCGATCCACCATTTCGTTAGCGATCTCGGCGAACCGGGCGCCTGGGCCGAGGACAGGTTGTACATAGCCACCCGCTCCGGTTCGATGCCCAGTTCGGTGAGCACTTTTTTCACATAATCCACCTTGCGTCTTGCCTTGTAGTTGCCTTCCAGGTAGTGGCACTCCCCTTCCAGGCATCCGGCCACGTACACCCCGTCCGCCCCGTCCTCCAGGGCGGACAACAGGTGAGCGATGTCCACCCGGCCGGTGCACGGCACCTGGATGATTTTGATGTTGGCCGGATAAGACAGCCTCATGGAACCTGCCAGGTCCCCTGCGGCGTACGCTCAGTACTGGCAACAGAATGCAACGATTCTGGGTTCGGACGCCGGACTGTCCATGACACGGGTTTGCTGATCAGGTTTCATGATGCCGCCTCCTCGGTTTCCAGGGTTTCTTCAAACAGGGCATGGGTCTTGGCAGTGATCTGCCGGTCCGTGAAATGATTCAGCGTAATGGCCTTTCCCGGGCATTCGGCCACACAGGCTCCGCACCCGTGGCATTCCGATGCCTCAATCTGTGCATATCCCTCTTCATGGATAAACGGGATCCCATAGGGACAGGTGCGAACACAGGTCAGACACACCGCACACTTTTCCTTTTCCACCGTGGCCACGACCCCGCCCACCAAAAGGGCATCCCTGGAAAGGATGGTCATGGCCCGGGCCACGGCGGCCCGGGCCTGGGCGATGCTCTCCTCCAGGGGCTTGGGATAGTGGGCCAGTCCGGCCACAAACAGTCCGTCCGATGCAAAATCCACGGGCCGCAGCTTGGCATGGGCCTCCACCAGAAACCCGTCGCTGTTCACCGGAATCTTGAAGATTTCATAGAGTTTCTTGTTGTCTCCCGCCACCACACCCGAGGCCAGCACCACCAGGTCTGGAGAAAGGGTCACCGGCATCTGGAGCACGGGATCAAATACCGTGAGCATCAGACCGCCTTTGCCGTTATGAGCCGGACTCAACTCAGGCATACGCTCCAGATCATACCGGATGAACAGCACGCCCCGCTCCCGGGCTTCCCGGTACAGGTCCTCCCGGAATCCGTAGGACCGGATATCCCGGTAGATCACGAACACCCGTTTGCGGGGATCCATCTTCTTAAGGCAGATGGCGGACTTGAGGCTGTGAGTGCAGCACAACCTTGAACAGTAGGGGTTTTCCTCGTTTCTGGAGCCCACGCACTGGATGAACGCAAAAGACCGGCCCTTGAGAATCCGGGAATCGTTTTCACGAAACGCTGCGTCCATGTCCAGGTGAGTGAGCACGTCCGGGTGATCGCCGTACAGATATTCATGGGGACGATATTCCATGCCGCCGGTGGCGATGACCGTAGCCCCATGGTCAACGGTGAGTTCCTGTCCGGCGGCCGGATCGTCCGGACCGCCGCCCTGCACCAGGGTGGTGGTGAAATGGCCCATGGAGCCGGCAGTGCGGACCACCCGGGTGTTCAGATGTACGCTGACCAACGGATGGGCCAGCACTTTTCAGCCAGGTTCTCCAGAAAGGCGGCCACGGGCTCGCCCTGCCAGGTGAAGTTCAGATGCCGGGCGATTCCCCCTAAGGCACCGGTCTTTTCCACCAGATGGACCGCCACGCCCTGGGCGGCCGTGGTCAGGGCCGATTCCATTCCGGCCACCCCGCCCCCTACCACCAGCAAGGCTTTTTTGATGGGCAGGCTCACCTGGTGCAGGGGCTCCACAAACGCGGCCCTGGCCACGGCCATGCGCACAAGATCCTTGGCCTTTGCCGTGGCTTTGTCCGGTTCGTTCATATGAACCCAGGTGTTCTGGTCCCGGATATTGGCCATCTCGAACAGATATTTGTTTAATCCCGCATCCCGAATGGTCTCCTGGAACAACGGCTCATGGGTTCTGGGAGAGCAGGACGCCACCACCACCCGGTTGATCCGGTTGTCCTGGATCACCTGCTTCATATGATCCTGGGCATCCTGGGAACAGGTGAACAGGTTGTCCTCCACATGCACCACATAGGGCAGGGTTCTGGCGTAATCCCGGACTGCAGGCACATCCGCCACCCCGCCGATGTTGATGCCGCAGTTGCACACAAACACTCCGATGCGGGGGGCTGCACCGGCCACATCGGTTTCCGGCGGCAACTCCCGGGTGCGGGTGAGTGTCCACCGGTCTTCGGCCATGGTCATGGCGGCGGTCGCTGCTGCGGCCGAAGCTTCCATCACCGAGGAAGGGATATCCTTGGGCTCCTGAAAGGTACCGCACACGTAGATGCCGGGTTTGGATGCCGCCACCGGGGACAGATCGGTGGTGGCCGCAAACCCGTGAGTATTGAGATCGATTCCCATCTTTTCCGCCAGGACAGCGGCCTCCCGGTTGGGGGCCAGTCCGATGGACAGCACCACCATGTCGAATATCTCTTCCGCCAGATTCCCGGCCTCGGTGGCATACACCAGACGGTACCGGTCCCCGGGCTCCGGAAAGACTGAATGAATGCGGGATCTGACATACCGCACCCCGGCGTCGTCTTCCGCCCGCATCTGATATTTGTCAAACTCCTTGCCATGGGTGCGCATGTCCATGTAGAAAATAGCGCAGTCAAGTTTTCCCCCGGCATGCTCCTTGGCGATCACCGCCTGTTTGGTGGCGTACATGCAGCACACCCCGGAGCAATAGGCATGGTCCCCTTTGTTGATATCCCGGGAGCCCACACACTGAAGCCAGGCGATCTTCTTCGGTTCCTTTTCATCCGAAGGCCGCACCAGATGGCCGGCATAGGGGCCGGACGCGGACAGAACCCGCTCGAACTCCAGGGAGGTCATCACATTGGGGCTGTGGCCGTAGCAGTAGGTGATCATCTGTCTGGGTTCGAACGGGGGTGAACCCCGGGGCCAGGATGATGGCCTTGACCTGCACTTTGCGGGTTTCGGGCATCATGAAATGGTCCACGGCATCGGCCAGACAGACATCCACGCACTGCATACACTCGGAGCAGTACCCGCAGTTCAGGCACCTTCCCGCTTCCTTCTGACCGTCGGCAGGATCATACCCCAGTTCCACTTCGTCAAAATTGCTGGCCCGTTTTTCGATGGGCAGCTCAGGCATCCGGTACCGGGCTTCATGCGGTATGTCCGGATCCACCGGCCGGTAGACCGGCTCTGCCGCCACCGGCACATCCCGGCCATCGGCCATGTCCTTGCCGGTGAGATACCGGAAGATCGACTCCGCCGCCTCCATGCCGGCCGCCACCGCCCCGATGGCCACCCCGGGACCGGTCTGCACGTCCCCGCCGGCAAACACACCGGCCCGGTCCGTTGACAGGGTGACCGGATCCACTTCCGTGGTGTTCCACCGGGTGATTTTCACATCCGCCAGATCCTCGATCACGGAAATGTCCGGCTGCTGGCCGATGGCACAGATGAGCTGATCTATTCGATATCGTATTCACTGCCCGGGACCGGGATGGGCCGCCGCCGGCCGGATGAATCGGGCTCGCCCAGCTCCATTTTGATCACCCGCAGTCCCGCCACCCGGCCGTCCTTTTCCAGAACCGTCTGGGGGCCGCCAGATAGGTGATGACCACGCCTTCTTCTTCAGCGGCGCGGATTTCCTCTTCCCAGGCCGGCATCTCTTGCCGGGTTCTTCTGTAAATGATGGTGACATTCTCCGCTCCCATGCGGACCGCAGACCTCGCCACATCAATGGCCACATTGCCCCCGCCGATGATACCCACCTGTGTTCCTGTTTCTGTTTCGCCGTTGAGGTTGAGTTCCCGCAGAAATCCGCCCCTGGCGGACCCCGGGCAGATCTTCGCCCGGAATGCCCAATGACAGCCCTTTGTGGGCGCCCAAGGCCAGAAACACGGCATCAAACCCTTCGGCTTTCAGGCTTTCCACGGTAAAATCATGCCCCAGGCGCTGATGGCAGTGAATCGACACGCCAGATTGGTGATCACATCAATGTCCTTGTCCAGTACGGCAGGGGGGAGCCGATGATCCGGGATCCCCACCCGCAGCATGCCGCCGGGTTTGGGCAGGGCTTCGAAAATCACGGCATTCACCCCTTTTTTCGCCAAATGGAATCCGCAGGACAGACCGGCCGGACCGGATCCGATGATGGCCACTTTTTTCCCGATCTTCGGATCGCAGGAAATCTTTACATCCCGGGGATCAAACTGGTCTGCGGCCAGCCGTTTGAGGTCTCTGATAGCCACCGGGGCCTCCACCTGACAGCGGCGGCAGGCATCCTCGCACTCATGGGGACAGATCCGGCCGAGCACCCCGGGCAGCGGCAGCTGTTCCATGATAATCTCCAGAGCCTGTCTGTATTTGCCCTGCTTGACCATCTGCACATATCCCTGGACATTAAGCCCGGCCGGACAGGTGAGACGGCAGGGCGCGGTGTCGGTCTTTTCAATGGCCCAGGCCGAAGGCATGGCTTGGGGATAAAGCTTGAACGCGGCCTTGCGGTCCTGCAGGTTCTCATCAAACCGGTTGGGCAGGTCCACGGGGCACACCTTGCCGCATTCCCCGCAGGCAGTACATTTTTCCAGGTCGATGTACCGGGGATGCTGCGTCAGGGTCACCGTAAATCGCCGGCCTCCCCTTCCACGGATTCGATATCACCTGAAGTCAGCAGTTCCACATTCAGGTGCCGGCCGGCCTCCACCAGTTTGGGGGAGATTATGCACATGGAGCAGTCATTGGTGGGAAATGTCTTGTCCAGTTGAGCCATGGTGCCGCCGATGGCCGTGTTCTTGTCCACCAGATACACCAGGTGCCCGGAATCCGCCAGATCCAGGGAAGCCTGGATGCCGGCGATACCGGCGCCCACCACCATTACCGATCCTTTTTCCATTTCGGTCATCTCATCCCTCCTTGCATTTAGTCCCGCTTGGGGTCTATATTCCCACCTCGGCCAGGTCCGGCCCCAGATAGGACCGTTCGGTGCCCGCCAGTACCCCCAATGCCAGGCAGATGATGGTCCACAAATGAACCACATGATAGTTGCCGCCGTAATGGTGGCCGATGTCCTCGATCTGGCCGTGGCAATTGTGACAGGGGGCGATGACGTAATTCGCGCCCGTAGCCATGATCTGGTCGTACTTAATTTTGCCATAGGCACGGCGCTGGTCCGGGAACCCGGCCTGCAGGGCCCCGCCCCCGCCCCCGCAACAGAAATTGTTCATCCGGCTGGGCACGGTATCGATGAAATTTTCTTCACCCACCACGGTTTCACCACAAACCGCAGATCATCCACAATTTTGTCGGACCCGCTTTTCCGGGCGATGTTGCAGGGATCCTGTACTGTGAATTTCACACCGATATCCTTGTTCCAGTCGGCATTGACCCTGAGTTTGCCTTCCCGGATCCACTGGGCGTACAACTCAATGATGGTGATGAGTTCAAACTTGTGGGGAATGTTATATTTACGCAATCCCTCCAGGATTGCAAAATAGGAATGGCCTCACTCGGTATTAACCACCAGCGGGCTTTTCAGGGTGTTGTCCACATGCAGAACAAACTCTTCGATAATGTACCGCCATCCCTCATCATCCGCCAGGAACATGCAGTAGTTTTCACCGGCCCACATCACCGACGGATAGGTCCAGTCCACCCCCACCAGGTGCAATATCTTCCACAAAGGGCCCATCTCTTCGGGTTCGGTGACCGGCTCCCGGGAATTCTGGTTAAGGACCATCTGGGCCCCCACCCGGTCCACGGTCACCTCCAGGTCCTCGAATCCGGGATGGTCTTCACGGATCTCCTCGGCCACATCCAGGACCGTGAACTCGAAATCCTCTTTGGCCGCGCCCATGGCCGATCCGGTCCGGATATGCTGGTCGCAGGACCCCAGAATGCCTTTGGGTCGCTTTTCCCGGGCCATCTTTGCCCGAAGGTTGTAGATGAGTTTAGGAATGTTGATGTTCATGGGGCATGCCAGCTGGCACCGGCCGCACATACTGCATACCCATTTCCAGTCTGATTTGAGGATCTCTTCGTCCATGCCGAAATTGAGCATACGGATCAGTTTTCTGGGATCCATGCCAAACTGCTCGGACGCAGGGCATCCGCCGGTGCAGGTGCCGCAGGTCAGGCACAGATCAAAGTTTGCATCCGGTACCTTGTCCAGTACCGCTTCCTTGAGTTCACCATCAAGGGTGTCTATTTTGATTGCCTCTGCCATGTTGCGCCCCCCTGTATTCGGTTTGTGGCTTATGTCATCTGATCACATCACTCGATCATAGATCACCTGAGTTTGGCTGCGTTCAGATACAGGGCCAGTTTGTCTTCTCCACCGATGGTAATGATATGCACGCCCTGGCAGATATCCTTGAGACTTTTGACCGTATCTGCGAACAATTCGATGCTGGCCTTGGTCCTGTCTGGTGCATTGAGCAGCTTCTGGATCACCCATTCCGGCACCAGGCCGGACTTGAAATGGCGGTTCAGAAATTTTCCCATACCGGCCGTGCGCAGGATCATCACTTCGGCGATCACCGGTACCCGGAACGGGGCCACCTGTTTCATGAACTTTTCAAACTGATCCACGTCAAAAATCGGAGTGGTGAGAAAATAGCCGGCCCCACATTAAGCATATCCTCCAATTCTTCCATGCCCCGCTTGGGCATCTGTTTTCCCCAGGGGGTTTCCACACCGGATCCCAGGGTGAACTCCAGTTTCTCACCGATATCGTTACCTTCGATGGTGACCCCCTGGCGCAGGTGATCCAGCACCGATCCGAGTTTGCCGGAATCCACGTGAAAAAACATGGTCTCCTGGAGGCTGTCGCCGGAAATGCGGTAATCCTCGGTAAACACCAGCAGGTTGTCCACGCCCACTTCATGGGCCGAAGTCAGGTCTTTTTGAAGCTGATACCGGTTCTTGTCTCTGGTGGTGGTCTGATAGATGGCGTTGAACCGGTTTTTCAATAGCAGGTCGCAGGTCTGGATGCTGTCTCCCACCACGCCTTCGAGTTCCACGTCAGACACAGACACCCCATCCACCCTGCCCCGGACCCTGCTCAGGCTCTGTACCAGTGCTTCGGGTTCGTCATCGCCAAGCGGTGCCTGAACTTCAGAGGTCACAACAAATCTCTTTTTTTCCAAAGATTCTTTTAAATTCATGATCTGCCTCCTTCGTTATTTAAGTTCAAGCAATTTTGCGACTTCTTTCTTAAGCTGGTGCAACGGCAAGGGTTTGGAAAAACAGACATCCGCCCCGTTCTTCTTCATCCGGGCGAATTTTTCATCGTCCAGATATGCAGACAGCACAATAATTTTCGTGTGGGCGGTATCCTCGTTGTCCTTGATTTTCTTGCAGACCTCATAGCCTTTGATATCAGGCATCATGATATCCAGGATCATCAGGTCGGGCTTGAAATGGTTGACCTGAAGCCCCGCCTCGAACCCGTCGGACGCCGAGATCACCTCATAGTCGAACTCATCCTCCTCCAGGGCCTGGACAATGGATTCAACAATGATCATGTCGTCATCCACCACCAGGATCTTTTTACGGTTACCGGTTTCATTCTCTTCCGGGATGGGGATCCCCTGATTGCGCATAAAGGCTTCCAGGTCTGATTTCTTGATGCGGCGATGCCCCCCGACCGTCCGGTACGCCTTGATATGGCCGGCCTCCACCCAGTTGATAATGGTTTTAGACGAAACATTGCAGTACTTGCTGGCCGTGAATACAGTCAATGTGTCTTCCATAACAGAATATCTCCTTTGCATTGATGGTGTTATAGTTTTTTCTATTATTATAAATAATATATCATGTCAATAAAAAAAATAATAAATAAAATAACTAAAATAACTATACTTTCTTTCTGCGATTGCATGATCTCTTTTACCGGGAAGCACACAAAGTTCATAAAGTATAAAAAAGGAAGGTGGCAGGGTTTTCATGGGCAATCTGTTACATTGAACGGACACAGCAAACGACGCGGCCGGGATAAATCAGTAAGAGGGGGCAAACAGGTTCGGAACGAAGCGGGGCGAAAATAATTTAACGTCAAGAAAGGCTGAAAAATCAGGATAAAGCCATGGGCGAATAATTCTTCGTGTTCTTCGAGGTTTAACCAACGCAGCCGAGCCTGTTACGCCAAGGGCAGTTTGATGGTGAACCGGGTCCATTCTCCGTATTGCGATTCCACGGTGATATCGCCGTCGTGGTCCTTGACAAACCCATAGCAGACCGAAAGCCCCAGACCCACGCCCTTGATGCTGTCGGTTTTGGTAGTGAAAAAGGAATCAAACACTTTCTCAAGGTGATCGGGCTTGATACCAGTACCGGTGTCTTCCACAACGATATGGACCATGTGGCCGTTGGGCCGGGTGGTGATGGCCAGGATCCCGCCGTCGGGCATGGCATACATGGCATTGGAGAACAGGTTGATGAACACCTGGCGCAGCTGATCCCGGGAGGCCATGATCCGGCCCGGATCCGGGGTCAGGTCCAACTTCACCTTGATGGAGTTCTCCCGGAACCGCTTGTCATACAGCACCATAAGCTCTTCGATCACCGTGTTGATATCCAGTTCGGCCCGCTCGGTTTCATCGGGCCTGGAAAAAGACAGCATTTTTTTGAGCATGTCCGCCAGGCGGACGGTTTCCGACAGGGACATGTCCAGAAGCCTCCGACGCTTGTTGGAGGGCGGAATCTCGGTTTTCAACAGCTCCAGGGTATTCATGATCCCGAACAGCGGATTGTTCAATTCATGGGCGATCTGGGAGGTGAGCCGGCCCATGGCGGCCAGTTTTTCCGACTGGAGCAGGTGCTGCCGGGCCTCGGCGAGTTCCCGCTCTGTTTTGAGCCGTTCCCGCAGATCCACGAACAGAGCAACGGTAGCGGTCTCCTTACCGTTCTCATCATAGAGAAACGACGCAGACAGATTCCCTTCCACTTTCACCCCGTCCCGGCGTTCAAAGGTCAGGGGATAAGAGGTCAGCCGCCCCACTCCGCCATATTCCGTGTCCCGCATCATCCGGGTCACTTCCGCCGCCACTTCCCTGGAATAGATCTCCTGGACCGTCATTTTGTCCACCACCTCATCGGCTGGCAGTCCGAACAGGGTTTCCGCACCCCGGTTCCACAGCATGATCCGGCCGGTCATATCCATGGCCATGATGGCATTGGGAGAACAGGAGATGATGTTGTCCAGAAAATCATAGGCTTCCCGGATTTTGTTTTCACTTTTTTTTTCGCTCAGTGATGTCCACCACAATGCCTTCATAACCCAGCACCTCACCATCGGTGCCGTACCGGACATGGGAGGTCAGCAAGATATCGATGATATGGCCGTCCCGGCGCCGCCACTGGAGTTCGTAATCCACCACCCGCCCTTTTTTCTCGACAATCCGCTGGTACCTTTCCCGGTCCCCGGGCGTTAGATACACATCCCGGGCCAGGTCCAGGGACAGGAATTCCTCTTTGTCCTGATACCCGAGAATCCTGAGCAAAGCCGGATTCACATCCAGAAACCGCCCCTGTTTGCTGGAAACAAACACCCCGCACCCGGCATGGGTAAACAAACGTTCATAATTTTCTTCAGAGAATTTAAGCCGGGCCGCCTGTTCCTTGCGCCGGGTAATGTCCCGGTAGATGGACAGCTTGGATCGGGTTCCGTCCCGGTTGGTCACCGGAATTTCAGACAAGGCAAAGATTTTTTTCACCGACTCCAGATGAATTTCTGAATGGCGGGTCTCGTTTTTCTCAAAAATCTCCCGGTAATTACACCACTCACAGGGGGTTTCATAATTGAGCAGCACCTTGTGGCACTTTTGCCCCACTCCGTCGCCGAACAGGTCTTTCATGAACCGGTTCATATACTCCACTGTAAAATCTTCGCTCACAATGTAGATGCCGTCTTCGAACGCATCCAGTGCATCCAGCAGCCGCGGGGCATGGTCATTCATATCGGTTCTCCTTTTATGAAGAATTTCGAAGATTTTTTTACAGTATCGTCCGGGAATCCATTTGTCAATATCGACACGGCCAAGATTTCTATGATATATCTGTATAAACATTCCCTTAGAAAAGCAGGAGAAAAGGCACCTTTTGAAAACTGAAAAAGAGATCAAAAAAAGACTGTCTGAACTGGAAACGCTTATCAGAGAAACCAAGGCCCGGCTGCCGGCCCACTCGGCCAAACCGCCGGTGATGATGGATCTTCTTGCCTATGAAGATGAATTTGATGATCTGATAAAACAGCTGGCCGCTCTGAACAATGAATAATGTGATCGTCACGGATATTTTCGGCCGGACACCGGCCCTGGAGACGCTTGCCAGGGATATCGGGTCCGTGGCAGCCATCATTGATCCCTATGATAAAGCCTCCATGAATTTTGCCGCCGAACCCCTAGCGTATGAGTATTTCATGACCCATGTCGGAATCTTTGCATACAAACAGCTGATCGCCGCCCGACTGGCTGAATCTGCCAGGATCGATCTGCTCATCGGATTCAGTGTGGGGGCTGCCGCCATCTGGAGAATTTCCGGCAGCCTTTCTCCGGGAAAAATCGCCCGGGCCGTGTGTTTCTATGGCTCACAGATCCGGCACGCCACAGATATGGCCCCCGAATCCCCACGGACCATATCCTGCCCAGAAAAGAGCCGGGGTTCGATATTAACGGTTTGGCAGAAATCCTGTCCGGCAAAAAAACGTTTCGGTTCACAAAACCCCTTTTCTGCACGGGTTCATGAACCGTCTTTCGCCGAATTTCAGTCAGACCGGATATGATGTCTGGCTGAACCGGTTAAGATGGAATCGATTGTAATTTTTTATACTCATCCATCAACGGCTTATACTCTTCGTAGGCGCTTTTGGCCCACCAGAGCTGCTCTTCGGAAGGCCGCCCCTTGATCTGCCCGGGAGCACCGAACACCAGGGAATAATCCGGAATACTCTTGCCGGCTCCCACCAGGGCAGCCGCACCGATCAGGCAGTAATCACCGATGCAGGCCTCATGGAGCAGGGTGGCATTCATGCCAATAAGGACATAGCTGCCGATAGACCGGCAATTGATAACGGCTCCGTGCCCAATGACCACCCGGTTCCCAATGAACACATCCCCGTCTCTGCCGTTGGGTGCGCCGGCATGGATAACGCAGTTGTCCTCCACAATGGTTTTTTGTCCGATGGTAATTTTCCCCAGATCCGCCCGGATGACGGCACCGGGCCACACGCTGGAATCTTCGCCGATCTCGACATCCCCGATCAGTACCGCTGTGTCGTCCACATAAGCCGACGCTGCGATTCGCGGGGTTTTGCCTTTAAAAGCGCGTATCATTTTTTTCTCCTATTTCACAGCGGGTTACCCGCAGTTTTTTCCCGAACCAGGGCCGTGTAATCCTCCGGGGTGTCCACATCCTTGAGAATACCGGGATCATCCACCTCCAGACAGTGCATCCGGTGCCTGAATTCCTTGAACAACACCCTGGCTCCAGCATCTCCGACCGGGTGGGCAAGTCGGTCAAACAACAAAGATGCCACCAGCACGGGGTTGCCCCGCTGTCCTTTGAAACAGGGGGCAAGAATCCAGTAATCCGTGGTCTGGAATGCGGATACCAGATAATGGATGGTCCGGGCCGTAACCAGGGGCTGGTCCCCCAAAAAGAAAAGGGCTCCGTCCATGTCCGGCGGCAGGGCCTTGAGCCCGGCGGCCACGGAAAAGGCCTGGCCTTTCTGCCAGTCCGGATTATTAATCACCTGAATGCCGGTCCTGTCCGGGCGGGTCCGTTCCGGGCGGATCTGCTCCGGGCTGTTTAATTCAGGGTCGTTGAGATTCAGAACATGGCGAATCTGCCAGGCTTCGAAACCCAGAACCAGAACAACGGAATCAAGCCCCGTATCCCGGACCGTGTTCACGACCCGCCCCAGCAAGGTGGTGCGGCCAAAGGGCAGCAGTTGCTTGGTTTTCCCCATGCGGGACCCGCATCCGGCCGCCAAAATAACGCCGGCGATTTTTTGGGCCGCAAAGCCGCACTGTCTGTGGTCACAGGATCACCACATCCCTGACCGGATCGGCATCGGCCAGGCTGGCGATCACTGCTCGGCCGGGCCAGGCGGCCCGTCGATCCAAAGGAACAGAACTGATATAAAGACGGGACTGATTCTGAAGACGACGCCGGCCCAGGCGTGCCTCCAAATCCTTCCGGTGATTTTTCAACCGGGCTGCCACGGCCCGGCCGGCTGCAAGATGAACCGGATCATCCGCCTTGTTGAGCCAGACCACAGCGGCCGGGTCAGATCCAACCAGGGCCAAAGCTTTCCGGATCTCCAGAACACAGGAAACCGCGATGGCATGCACGTCCACAGGGCTGCCCGGAGCCAGGCCGGTGTTAGCACAAAAGAGGGCGGGCCTGTGGACATGGGTCTGATCCACCGGGACGTCCAACGCATCCAGGCCGGTGAGATGGACAATGGCAGTGGTGCTGGAAGGCACCACCGGTTCGTGAGTGTCACTGGCCTTGATGGGCAACTGTCTTGCCCCGTCCGCTTCCACAATGATCCAGTCAAACAGCCCGGCATGCCTGATCTCCTCGATCATGGCCGCGGTGAACCCCTTGAGTTTTCCGTTGTCCGGCATATGGCGGGTACCGGCGGAAATATGGGGATGACCTTTTAAAACCGGGCCGGCCCGGTCCAGGAACTTAGGGACGGCTTCCGTCACCAAGGTGACCGTCGACTGATCTTTTGAAGGGAAAACAGATTCGTGGTGGTGGTGGTCAAAACGGTGTCGCCTGAGGCGGCCAGTTCCCGGGCCAGAGCGAACATCAGGCTGGTTTTGCCGCCGGCGCCGATCAAGCTGATCACACCCGGGTGCGACAGACCAAGGCTTTCAAGGATAGGCAATGACATGGATTCCGGTTATTTCCGCTGCTTTCGCAGTTCTGTGACCGGGATACCACCGATCCCCCAGTTGTCCGTATCCACCTCCTCAATGGTCACAACGGTGGTGGCGGGATTTTTTCCCAGCACCTCCTTAAGCAGCCGGGTCACCCCGTCGATGAGCTGCACTTTCTGTTCTTTTGTGGCCCCTTCCCTGGTAATTTTTATATTCACGTATGGCATATCCGGCTCCTTGTCTTCCCACGGCCGCATGTGCCGGAGGTCACCGCCACATGCGACCCTTGTCTGATTGAGATTAAAGCACCCCGTCCAGCTCATGTTTCAATGAGCGGTTCATCAGGCGCTGGCTGGTCTCCTCCAAAGGATAGTTCTCAAACAAAACATGGTAGACCTCATTGCAGATGGGCAGATCCACTCCCAGTTTTCTGGACAGGTTGTACACGGAACGGGTGGTCTTCACCCCTTCGGCCACCATGCGCATTTCAGAAATAATGTCATCCAGTTTTTGCCCTGGCCGATCTGGACTCCCACCGTGTAGTTGCGGCTCAAGGCGCCGGTGCAGGTAAGCAGCAGATCTCCGACCCCGGCCAGGCCGGACAGGGTCAACGGATCCGCCCCCAGCCGGGTGCCTAAACGATTCATTTCCGTCAGCCCCCGGGTGATCAGGGCGGCCCGGGGATTCAGCCCCATGTTCATTCCGTCGCAGATGCCTGCGGCAATGGCCAGCACATTTTTCATGGCCCCGCCGATCTGAGTGCCGACCGGATCATGGTTGACATAGACCCGGAACGTGGGGCAGGCAAACACCGCCTGAACAAACCGGGCCACCTGGTCGCTCACAGATGCGGCCGCCACCACCGTGGGAATCCGGGCTGCCACTTCCTTGGCAAAACTAGGGCCGGACAGCACCGCCAGATTGTCCGGGGGCAGAAAATCCAGAATTTCCGCCAGAATACCGGTCATGGTCAAATGGGTCTTGTTTTCGATGCCTTTGGATGCGCTGACCACCACGGCATCCCTGGAAACAAACGGTTTCATATCGATGACCACGGACCGCATGCAATGGGATGGCACCACTACCAGGATCAGGTCCTTGTCCCTGACCACAATTTCAATATCATTGGAAGGGCGGATGGAGTCCGGAAGTGAAAAACCCGGCAGAAACACCTTATTTTCCCGAAAAGTTTCAATCTGTTCTTTCACTTCAGGTTCAAACACCCAGAAATCGATGCCAAATCCTTTTTCCGCCAGCAGCTTGGCCAGTGCGGTTCCCCAGGAACCGGCCCCCACCACCCCGATCCGTGTCGATTGTATGTCATCTATCTGTTTCATGCCACTTTCCTGACGTATTCAGACCTGAGAAACCGGTCCGGTGTATATTAACAATTGAAATTGTTAATATACAGCAACCTTCGGGAACATTCAATGCCCGTTTTTCAGTGATAAAATACCGGAAGAGTCGCTTGTGTTTTTAAAAAAAGATCGACATTATTAAAAAGATCCGACCGGCAGACGTCAAACAAGGCGGAAGCGATCGGACGGTTGAAACGGGTTTTGAGCAGCAGTATCCGGGAAAGGGCCTGGTCCTGAAACAGAAAAAGGGCGGCATTATGATTCCGATACCGGGCGATCCACACCTCAGCAGCCGACAGTTGCGGTGTAAGGGTGAAATGACGGGTAGTCACCAGGGTGGTTTCAGAATCAGGATTGCAGGAAATCAGGGTCCGAATGGCGGGCTCCCGGTTGATCTCCGCCAGGATCCGCTGCTTCGGGGCATGAATTTTAAAATTCCGAAATCCTTCCTTGGTATAGGAATAGATCCCTGCCGGAGATACTGCCAGGATTTCCACCAGCACCACAATCACCAGCATGCCTAAACCCAGGGCTATCTGCAGGACGCGCTGGCGGTGTTTGTCTGTCATCTGTAAAACCGGTTTAACGGAACAGGCCGGCTATAGAGCCAGGCCTCCTTTGACATCCGACAGCACCTTGTCCCCGAACAATTGATGCACCAGAGTCAACGAAAATTCCAGGGCCGTGCCCGCCCCTTTGCTGGTGATACAGGGACCGTTGATCACCACGTTCCGGTCCTGAACGGTTCCGCCCTCAATCCGGTCGGCAAACGCCGGATGGCAGGTCACGGCCCCGGGGGGCACCAGGCCCAGCGCATGGAGCACTACGGCAGGTGAGGCGCAGATGGCCCCGTACAGTTTGTTCTGTGCGGCCTGTTTTTTAAGCAGGTCTGCCAGATCCTTTGAATTTTTCAGATTGTCTGCCCCCGGAATCCCGCCGGGCAGCACAATCAGATCAAAAGATCGGTCCAGGCACTCTTTGATCAACATGTCTGCCTTGAATTCTATACCCCGGGCCGCCTTGACGACCAGGTCATCCACGGACGCCACCACCACATCGGCTCCGGCCCGCCGAAGCACGTCAATTATGGTAATGGCTTCCATTTCTTCGATTCCCTGGGCCACCGGCACCAATACTGTTTTCCCCATAACGATCCCCTCCTTGAAATCATGCCCGGTCATCCCGGTCAGGCGCTGTCACGGTTCCGTTCCGGGTAACCCAACAGCTGGTTTGTATACAGAGATGCGGTGATCCGCACCACCTTGACAATGTGGTTTCGGATGGATGCTTTGTCTTTTACCGGTGAATTGCGGAACGTCATGAGAATGCCGGTAATGGATGCCACAAATGAATGGGAATAGATGCGGGCCTGTTCCTTTGCCACACCATGCCGGGTCAGCAGCCGGGCAAACAGGTCGAAGAAAATTTTGGTGACCGAGTCGAATTTTCCCATAACCGGATGGGACAGATTGTCCTTCAACATCATATAGGCCATCATCTGAAACGTGGATTCATTGTTGATAAGATGATCCACAAATTTGATGCCGAACTGTTCGATACTCGCAGGTGCATCAGTCTCCACCATGGTCTTGAACTCTTTGCATGCTGCGGAGATATCCTGGAGAAATACGTCGTTGAACAGCGCCTCCTGGCTGGGAAAATACCGGTAAATGGTGGCGGCAGATATGCCGGCTTCGTCCGCCACCTCCCGCATGCCGACTTCATAGAACGGTTTTTTTGCAAACAATGCCAGAGCGGATTCAATGACAATCTGTTTTCTTGCCTGTTTTTCCTTTTCCCTTAACTCTGCAAATCGAGAATCACCCACGAAAACTTCTACCTTCCACATGAATAAATTGATCAAAAAAGCGGCTCCGTCATCTTTCAAGTATCATGAGTCGACCCATCTGACAAGGTAAAAGGCCGTGCTGATTTTTTTGCCCTGTATTGACGGCACAACCTTGTCTTTGCTATAGTACGTTCCTGTGAACGATCAGAGAAAAAATGCCATGAAAACACACATCAACAGAGATCGATTCGATTTTGAAATCGGATACCTGACCCGCAGTCCCTGCCTGGCCTGTGACAACAAAAAAAATCTGCCCAGGTGCCATCAGGACTGCGCAGTGCTGGACATTATTCAGACCACCCTGGCCCGGGGCATCTCCTCCCAGGCATCGGGTTATGAAGGCTGATACCGGCTTTCAGCAGATGTTTCCAGACAATGCCGTTTCTCTGGCAAGCCGGTTTTTAACCCCATCCCTGTTCAGACGACTATCCAAACTGAAAACTGCCACCGGGTTCACCCTGGATCAGGCAATCCGGTCCGGCCGGGAAAACCCTGATTCCGACATCGGTATTTATGCCGGCGATCCTGAATCCTATACCCTGTTCCAGGATATCTTCGATCCCGTGATCCGGGCTTGTCACCGGATCTCCGGTCCCATTTGCCACGTATCGGAACTAAGGCCCCTGGATCTGGATGGTCCGGACCCGGAGGGACGTTATATCCTTTCCACCCGGATAAGAATCGCCAGGAACCTGTCAGGGTATGCCTTCACCCCCAATTTGACACCAGGCATCCGGCAGGTGGCGGAACAGCGGATCAAACAGGCCGTGGCCGCCCTGCCCGATCCTTTCAAGGGAGCCTATCATGCCATGGGCGGTCTGTCCCCGGAAGAAATTTCTGCCCGGGCTTCGGCAGGCACGGCTTTTTACCCGGAGACCGGTTTCAGGCAGGCGCCGGCATCACCCGCGGATTTCCGGCATCCCGGGGAGTGTTCGCCAGCCATGACAAAAATTTTGTTTGGATCAATGAAGAGGATCAGTTGCGCATCATCTGCTTGGAAAAGAACGGATCCCTGTCCCTGGTGTTCAACCGGCTGATCCTGGCCCTTGAACTTCTGGGCCGGTCACTGTCCTTTGCCTGGGATCCCTGCAAAGGATATCTGACGCCTGCCCCACCAACATCGGCACGGCCATGCGGGCCGGAGTGCATATCCGGCTGCCCGGTTTGGAAAGGCAACCGGACCGGCTCAATGAACTGGCATCGTCCCATGGCCTGCAGATCCGGGGAACCCGAGGCGAAAAAACCGCCGTGTCCGGCGCCGTGTTTGACATCAGCAACCGGTTTCGGCTGGGAATCGGAGAAACCCGTCTCATTCAGGATCTACACAGCGGCATCACCGCCATTATTGCAGCGGAAAAACAGCTGGCAGTATCCGGTCCAGGATCCCCAGAACCATGAAAAGGAACATGGACAGATTGATGGCTGCAAATCCTCCGGTTTTGGGCCGTGCCGGACGGCCATAAAAAAAAAGTCCCATCGCCACAGGCAGCATCAGGCCAGCGCCGCCAGACCTGCGGAAAACCTTGAACCAAGCATCCCGCCATTGAGAAGAAACCAGAAGATCCCGAGGCTGTAAATACAGACCCATATTAAAATCTGAAGATTTAATTCCGTTTTCGTCCACACACGGAAAACGCTGGGAAACCGGCCCGCACCCGGGTCATGAGCCGGTTGGGCTGCGGCCAGGATCAGAAAATGGGGCACCTGCCAGATGCCCAGCACCATCATCAGTCCCAACAGCTGGAATCCGGTGCCCTGGCACACATCCGGGTGGACGGCCGTCCACCCGATGGCAGGGGGCAGCATGCCGCAGAGCACACCGGGCCACACGGCAAACAATGTTTTTTTCTTCAGAGGGGTGTACAGGCCGTTGTATAAGACCAGGGACAGAATCCCCAGAATCCAGGGCAGGTGCGTGCCCGGGCCTCTGGCAAGAAGAATCAGCCCGGATACCACCAGGCCCGATGCCGCCCATCCGGCAGCTCCCACCGACACCTGTTTTTGCGCAAGGCACCGGTGCCTTGTTCTGGCAAACCACCGGTCAAAATGCCGGTCCTGAATCTGATTGAGTGCGGCGGCCCCGGCCGCCAGCAGCCACACCCCGGCCCCGGTGACCAGAAAACCTCCCCCCGAAACCGGGGTCGGGGCGGCCAGAATATACCCGAACAAAGCGGACAAAGTGATGAATCCGGTGAGCCGGAACTTGGTCAGCTCGGCAGCCACACTGATGTAATTTCTTTTTACCATCCGCCATCCTCTTCCACCCATTTATCAAACGCATCCCGGGACACCACCCGGACCACCCCGGTCATGTCCGCATGCCCCACACCGCAAAATTCGGTGCATTGAAGAAAATACTCACCCATGGTTTCCGGCAAAACCACGCATAGGTTTTCAGGCCTTTGACTGCGTCCACCTTGACCCGAAAAGCCGGGATGTACAGGCTGTGGATCACATCCATTGAGGTGATGTTGAGCTTGACGGGCGTGTTCACGGGAACCTGGAGTTCGTTTTCCGTTTCCTTGCCCGTGGGATAGATAAAAATCCAGGAAAAGGACTGGGCAATGACATCCACCTCCAAAGCCCCTTCTGGCACGTTGCGCAGGCCGGTATAAGCCTGCCATCCGGACACGAACATGGCCAGGGCAATGAGAGTGGGAATGAAAATCCAGGCGGTTTCCAGCTTCCAGTTGCCCCGGATGTCCGCAGGCACCGGATGCCTGGATCGCCGGTACCGGATGACAAAATAGATCATCACCAGGGTGATGGCAAACAAAAACACAAAGGAAAATCCGATGATAAAGTAAAAGGACCGGTCCACCAGTGTCACGGGATTAAGAATATCAGTCATGGAGCCTCCTTACCTGAACGCCACGTCCCAGAAGACGAATCCGATCATGATTGCCAAAAACGATACCGTGGCCAGAAACGACCACCGCAGCAGTGGGCCTTCGAAGCGCATATGCATAAACACCAGCAGCACGATGCCGGCCTTGACCGATGCGATCATCAGAGCGATCCAGATATTGACCCACCCCAGGTCAATGGAAGCGGCGCCCACGGTCACGCCGGTCATCACCAGCAGGGCCGCCAGGGTCAGTCCCAGGGTTTTGTATGCCACGATATGGGATTCAGATGCCATCAGAGACTCCTTCCATCAAACCACCAGATAAAAAAGTGGAAAGATAAAGATCCAGATCAGGTCCACCATGTGCCAGTACAGGCCTGAATTATCCAGAAACGCATTGTTTTGGCCAGTGATTTTCCGCCGGCTCACCAGCACCAGGCTGACGGACAGAAGGGTCATGCCGATAATGATATGAAGCCCGTGAAGCCCGGTGACCACATAATACAGACCGAAAAACAAATTTGACCGGCCGGGCCGTCCACCAGCCGGTCCGACCCCGGATAGATGCCATGCTCAAATTTATCCCCCATTCGATATACTTGTTCACCAGAAACACGGCCCCGCAGAACAAGGCGCCCCCCAGGCCGGCCAGAGCGACCCCTTTGTGGGATTGTTGTACCGCTGTAACGGCGGCGGCCACGCAAAAGCTGGATACCAGCAGAATGACGGTGTTCACCACCCCGAAAACCCGGTCCAGTTCCCTGGCGCCGGCAATAAAATCTTCGGTATACGTGACAAAATATACCGCATACAGAACAAACAGCCCGCCGAACAAAATGATCTCGGTATACAGAAACAGCCACATGCCCAGTTTTTTCCCGGCGGGATCTGTTTTTGCCTTCATTGGCCCGCCTCCGGGTCCATGGACTCACCAGATGAGGACCTGCCGGATTTCGATCGATCGAATATAGCTTTGCCGGACCCGGATGCCGTCAGTCTTGAAAAATCATACGGATACTCCGGCACAGTCGGATCTGTTTCAAAATTGTGCAGTGACGGAGGCGAAGCAGTGGCCCACTCCAGGGTGACCCCGCCCCAGGGATCAGCCCCGGCGGTTTGTCCCCTTTTCAGAGAAACCAGCAGGTTCACCATCATCAGAAGGATGCCGGCAATCATGAACATAGCCCCGAATCCGGCAAAGAAATTGCCGGCAGCAAACTGGGGCAGGTAGTCATAATACCGACGTGGCATGCCCTGGAGTCCCAACACAAACATGGGCACATAGTGGAGCATGAATCCGGCAGTGACAAGAATCGCTGCGACATATGCCTTTTTAAAATCATACATCTTCCCGAACATCTTGGGCCACCAGTAGTGCAGGGCCGCAAAAAAGGCGAATCCCGTGCCCCCGAACATGGTGAAATGGAAATGGGCCACCACAAAATGGGTGTCATGCACATGAATGTTGGCCCCGGCCGCCCCCAGCACCAGCCCGGTGAGCCCGCCCACGGAAAACAGATAGATAAAGCACAGGGACAAAAACAAAGGCGGGGTCATCTCGATGGCGCCCTTGTACAGGGTTGCCACCCAGGAAAACACCTTGATGGCCGAAGGAATGGCCACCACAAAGGTCAGCAGGGAAAATACGAACACGGCCGTATCACTCATGCCGCTGGTGTACATGTGGTGGGCCCACACCAAAGACCCGGCGATGGCGATGGCCAGGGACGAGGCCACAATGGCCTTGTATCCGAAGATCGATTTTCGGGCGAACACCGGGATGATCTCGGAAATCACGCCCATGCCAGGCAGGATCATGATGTATACGGCGGGTGGGAATACATCCAGAACAGATGCTGATACAGCACCGGGTCCCCGCCCCGGGCCGGGTCAAACAGCCCCACATCGAAAAACCGTTCGATCATCACCAGCACCAGGGTAATGGTCACCACAGGCGTGGCCAGCAGCTGAACCCAGGCTGTGGCATACAGGCTCCAGGTGAACAGCGGCAGCTGAAGCCATCCCATGGTTTTGGCCCGCATCTTGTGAACGGTGGTGATAAAATTAATGCCGGTCAACATGGAGGAAAAGCCCAGGATAAATGCCGCGAATACGGCTGTGGACACATTGGTGTTGGTGGAGATGGAAAACGGCACATAAAAGGTCCACCCGGTGTCGGCAAACCCGTCGGAAAACAGCGAGACAATGGCCACGATGCCCCCGGCCATGTACAGGTACCAGGACAGCAGATTCAGACGGGGGAAATAGACATCTTCCGCTCCGATATGGATGGGCAGAAAAAAATTGCCGAAAATGGCGGGCAGGGCCGGAATGATGAACAGGAAAATCATGATCACGCCATGCAGCGTGAACAAGGAATTGTACGCCTGGGCGCTCAGAACCGTCTTTCCCGGCGTCAACAGCTCCAGCCGGATCATACCGCCCAGGGCCACGGCCGTCAGAAACCAGAACAGGATGGAAAACAGATACAGCAGTGCAATGCGTTTGTGGTCATAGGTAATGAGCCAGGACCGGATCCCGGTGAATCCGGCCGGCTCAGGGGTTTGGTAAAATGATTTGACAGTTTCCATGGCAGCCTTTCGCCTTTCATGCAGGGAGACGTTCCCGGAAGAATCGACCGGTCACGTGTGACCCGGCAGGTTCAGATGATGGCATCCTTGCTCCGCTTCTACTCTCCTGGCTGTCTCGGCCTGTTTTTCTTTTCCGGCCGGAGCAGGAATATCAGAAATCCGGCCAGCATCACCAGAATCACGGTTCCGGTGATGCGGAACAGCCGGAACACATAGGTGTTGTTTTCCGGATCGTAATCAAAGCAGAAAGAAAGGACGCGCCGCTTGATGGACACCCCGGGTTCCCCTCTTCGGGCCTCGGTCAATGCCATGCCCAGGTCAAAGGGCAGAAATCCGGGTCCATAGAGATACCGGATGATTTTGCCATCCGCTGCCAGCACCACCATGGCATTGGGATGGATATACTCATGGGGCTTTCTCTTGACAAAATAATACCCCAGCGAGTCGGTGACCCGCCGGATATTTTCCGCATCTCCGGTAAGATAAAACCAGTTGTCCTGAGGAAAATCGCGCTGAACCAGATTGGCGTAATTCTTTTTGGCGGCCAGGGCGTGGGAGGGGTCTTCATCATCGGAAAAACTCAGGGTGACGATATTGAAGTCCTCCCCGGGCCGCTGATTCACCCGGTTCAATGCCTTGGCCAGATCCGCCTGCAAAAATGTACACACAGACGGGCAAAAAAACCAGATGGGCAAAAGAACCACAGGCCTGCCAAATATTTCCCTGATGGTCACCTGCCCCCCCCCGGGCATCCAGGAACCGGGCATCCAGATCGATATACTGACCCAGTTGTTCCTCGACCTTCACCTGATCCGCGAGCGCATTTATGTCAGTCCCGCTGCCCATGACCATGGCATCATGGTCATGGTGCGGATCCGCCAGGATCACCGGCGTATGACCGTCATGGACATGAACGGGATGATTCTGTCCGGAATCTTCCGCAAAACGGATACCGGAACGGCCAGCAACAGGCAGAAGACCCATCCGGTGATGGCCAGACCGGCCGTGAAGCACCGGTCGGCGGTTTTTCTGTGAAATATCATTTCACCTTGACAGCTTCACCCGTGGCAAAATCGATATCATATATCGTCCGGTAATGATGACCGGCGACAAAGGAATCCCTGCCGGTCCCAAAAGCGAACATGACCCGGGTCTTTCCGCTGGTAAGGATGGGCTTGTCCCATTCTTCGGACGCGGTCACCAGACGAGTGAAGGAAATGGTGGTCACACCGTTCTCTTCTTTTCCTGCCGGATCCATGACCTGATTGCTCCCCCCCAGCTTTTCATCCGGAGAGTGTCCCCTTTTTCTGTCCGCAAAATGGTCTCCGATTCTCACCTTGTTGTTTTTGACGGCTCCGATGAGAATATCGCCTCCCCCCATGGCATCTTCCGGATCGATACCTATGGAGACCCAGCCCGTGGTTTTCGCACTCAATTCCATATGGACCTGATCCCCGTCCAGGTCCAGAACACCGTCATGTCATTAAGTTCTAGTTTGTGAGCATAATCCGAAGCGAACAGGCTGCCCGAAAGCAGCGGAATGGCCGCAACCAGCAACAGAAAACCGAGTTTCTGCATCATTTCGATCCCTCCCTTTTTTCATGATTCATCCTTAATTCCACTGCGTTTATCGACTCCCTAGTCTCATCCATACTGGAGTTCGCCCCCGGAATATCCCAGTCCGATGGCCACCAGGACCATCAGCACATACCATCCGGTGAGACGGTCAAATCGGCGGTTATTCGGGTCATCCTTGATGACTGTCAACAGCAGCAGCAGTGTCAGAATACCGGCCAGCACCATTTTCAGGACAATCAAAAATTCCCAGCTGCCTCCGAACCGATGCTGCCAGTCCAGATACCCGGTAAATATGGTGGGGGCAATCCCCAGAAGCGCCAGAATCACACAATGATATCCGGTTTTTGCCAGCATGGCCATTCGGGGCAGAAAGGAAGCCAGTCGAAAGACCACGGCACCGATGACCATACCCATGGGAATATGGGTAAATGCCGGATGGAGCGGGTGGGTAAAACCGATACCGTTCAGGAAACCAAAAATAACCTCTGTCATGGAATCACCTTTTAAAATTTTTCATTTAAAATTAACCGAAACACTTTCACAGTCATTGCAATTCAAATATTTTACCTTTACTATAATCCAGGCGATATCACAACCAATTCCTGATGTTTTAACACGGTGAAACATGGGAAAACCCATCTAAAAATCTCAAAGGGAGGTCGTTATGGAAATCAAAATCACCTATTGTTCCGTCTGAAATTATAAACCCCGGGCTGTCGGTCTGGCAGACCTCATTGAAAAAGAATTTCACATCACGCCCGCACTGGTGCCAGGCAGCAACGGTAACTATGAAATCACGGCCGATCAGACTACCATTTTTTCAAAACGCCAGGCCAAACGGTTTCCGGACAACCAGGAAATCATCGACCATCTCCGCCGGCTGGTGCCATGAGAATCGTTCTCAAACTGATCATGATCATCGGTCTGGCCCTGATCTTTCTGATTCCGGCAGGCCTGGTGATCATGATCGTTGATCCGCATTCCCACGTGCAGACAGCGGCACAGGTTGATCCCGCTGCTGTCGCAAGGGCCAGAAAGCTAATGGATCCGCTGAAATCCGGAAACCCGGACCAGATCCCTTTGACATCCCTGACCATCCCGGAAAATGAGTTGAACTCACTTGTGGACTACGGGCTGGACCAGTTGCTTGGCACAAACGAAGCGGCCGTGAAAGTCCGTCTGCTTCCTGAAACCGCTGTGGTATATGCCGCCATCCGGATTCCCGATATTTATTTGGGGAAATGGGTCAATCTGGCCATGGAGATTCGCCCCCGTCCGGGTGCACTGAATATCGAGCAGGCATGGGTGGGACGTCTTCGTGTGCCGGGGCCGGTGGTCCAGTGGGCCGCAAATCATGCCCATGCCAGGTTCATGGACATGCCCCGATATGCCCGGGCCATATCCCTGATGGCGCAGGTCCAAACGGTATCCATCGACACCGGTCACGTCTTTTTGCAGTTTCAATGGGATCCTGATGCTGGCAACACTGACGGATGAGACAAAAAACAGATGTTTTCTTTGGTCCATCAGAAACGGTTGATCGGGTATCATAATTTTCTGGTTGAACAGGCCTCGAACCTGGAGGCGAAACAGGCCTCCCTGGTATCCGTGATCAAGCCTTTGTTCCGCCGGGTCATGGAAAACACCAGCCTGTCACAGGACCCTGTGGCTGAAAATACAGCCGTTCTCCAGGTGATGGCCGCCCATGTCCTAAATCAGGATCTGTCCGGTTTTCTGGCACCTGACATCCGGAACGGGTTGTCAAAATTAAGACCGGCTGTGGTTTTTCTGCTCCATGGCAGAGAAGACCTGGCCCAGCATTTTCTTTCATCGGCTGCCATCACAGTATCGGCATCCAGCAAACTGTCACGCGCCATGGGAAGGGCAAAAGAAATGGATGACTTACACACCGACTCCGGATACAGCTTTGTGGATATCAGCGCCAACGAAGCCGGCATCCGCTTTGGTGAATTTGCCGTCTCAGGACCGGTCAATGCCAGGCTGATGCAGCAGCGCCTGAAGGATGTTTCCCATGAAAAGGATTTCATGCCGGACACGGATGGCCTGCCAGAAAAGTTAACTGCTGAAACGTTTCGAAATCGTTTCCAGACCCCCAAATCCACAGCCTTCTCGCAAATCATTCAGAGAATCGAATCCCGTATCAACGCCTGTCCAATATACCAAAACTGAAAAAGGCCACCTCTTTGGGAGGCGGCCTTTTTCAGAAAAGGAAAAAAAGATGAAAAAACTAATTGGCGATTAGTTAATAATTTTCTAATGCAATGCACATGCCAATCATCCTTTTCCAAATATAAAAATGATTTATTTTTAAAATATTCCCATTTTACAGCCGTTTCCGGCAACGGTTCCTGTTTTATCCATTGATTCCGGATCATCCTTTACAAAAAACTGCGGCAAACCGGTTCAACTTTTTGAACTCTTTGTCATTGCCCGGCACTCCACTCACGCGACCGACACATATAACAATCTGAAATAAAAGGAATTGTGGACTAAAAACACGGTATTCAAAATTTTGAACCCTCATTTTTTGGCTGATTTGTGTCTGGAAGCGGAACTGTCAGGCGTTTTGCCGGCTTTGGCACTGTCAACGGATTTTCCCGACGGTTTTTTCGGTTTGGGATCGGCCTGTTTCTTGGGATTAATCCCCGGAGGATGGGCATCACGATATCTCTGTTCTCAGCCAGAAGCAAGGAGATCCGTTCCTTCTGGTCTTCGGGCAGTTTCAACTCTGACTTGTCAAGGAATTCAAACAAATTGTCGGCAATATCGAGCATCTTATCGTAGGCGTCTGCTTCTTTTTTGTCGCAAATGTCATTTTTTCCTCTCCGTTCCTGACCACAATGTATTTGACAATGACCGCCATACCATCTCCTTATATCGAAAATCACACATCCATTATTTACCAAGGCACAAGACCATTACCCGGAAAGATAGTCCCGGGTAATGGTCTATATTGTATCTTAAAGGGCGTTGTCCGTCTACACTTCCGGTCTCGGATAAAGTCCGCTTCTTTTAACAATTTCCGGTACTTTTTCCTCCCATTCGATGGCCATGATATGAAAACCGGCGATTCCGGGCACTTCCTTGAGTTCCTGAATATGCTCCACGCAGATGTTGATACCTTCTTCCGCCTGTTTCTTTTTTTCCACGCCCGACAGCCGGCCGATGATCTCATCGGGCACATCCATGCCAGGCACCTTGTTTTTCATATATTTGGCCATACCCACCGATTTCATGGGCGTCATGCCGGCCAAGATAAAGACCTTTTCCGTCAGGCCCCGTTCTGAGGCCCGTCGCATCCATTCTTTGAACTTGTCAAGATTGTAAATGCACTGGGTCTGGATGAATTCCGCACCACAGGCGATCTTCTTGGCCAGCCTGGGCACCCGGATTTCAAACGGATCGGCAAACGGGTTGGCCGCAGCCCCCACAAAAATTCTGGGTGGCCGTTTGATATCGTCGCCTCCCAGAAACTTGCCTTCATCCCGCATATGCCGGACCGTCTGCACCAGCTGCATGGAATCCAGGTCATGCACATTCTGCCCCTGGGCACAATCTCCAAAACTCTGATGATCGCCTGACAGGCACAACATGTTGGGGATATCAAACGATGCAGCCCCCAGGATATCACTTTGCAGGGCCACCCGGTTTCTGTCCCGGGTCACCATCTGCAGCACCGGCTCAATGCCCAGCAGCTTCAGGTGAATACAGGCGGCCAGGGACGACATGCGGGTCATGGCGGTCTGGTTGTCCGTGACATTCACCGCATCCACATAATCCTTGATCAGCAGCCCTTTTTTCTTGATCTCCTCCGAATCACTTCCCCGGGGCGGCCCGCATTCAGACGTCACCCCCAGATGTCCGGCCTTTAGCACGCGTTCCAGTCTGCTGTCGCTCACATATTCGCTCATATCTTCACATCCTCCCTGGTTACGGTTCTGGGCCCCCCGGCCCGGTCAGTGGACCAGTCTTTCACAGGGGCGACTGTTTCATAATCTTCCATTTTACCCAGGGCTTTCAACCGATCGATGATCAGCTGCCAGGCGCAGTCCGTGTCTTTAGAAATTTCACACTTGCCGTTGGTGGAACCACCGCAGGGGCCGTTGAGCACCCGTTTGGCACACCGGGACACCGGACAGATACCGCCGGTGCGGGCCAGGACACAGGCTCCACAGGCCTGGCAGCGTTCCGTCCACAGGCCCCGGTCTTCATTGGCGCCCAGGCAAACCGTATTGACCCCGGGCAGCACCGGTGTGTCCATGTATTTCTCCGCGGTGAACTGAACTCCCACGCCGCAGGCCAGCGATATGACGGCATCATACTGATCGATCACATCCCGGATTTCCTCCAGATATTCATGGTCACACTGGCGTTCTAGTGTCTGTTCATCAATGATTTTTTCCTTACCCTGGGCCATGGAATTCATTCGAAGCACCGATGCCAGCACCTCCACCTCTTTCTTTCCACCGGCCTCGCAGACCGTCACGCACTCGTTGCATCCCAGGACCAGGATGCGGTCATAGGCCTCGACTTCCCGGATGATTTCCTCTATGGGTTTTTTCTCTGCTATTATCATGCTCACCTCTTGCTTAGGCGGTTAAATAATTCTTGTTCAGGCAGCATCGGCCTTTTTTATCTTCCGTTGCCTTGCCAGTCTGATGGGACTGGGTCCCATTTCTCTGACCCGGCTGACCATTTCCGTGGAATACTGGGCAAACAGAGGGCCTTCACCGGAAGACAGGTTGTACATCCTCACCCGGTCTCCGCCGACCCCGATCCTGTCCAGGAGTCTGGCAGCCTGTTCCACCCGCTTTCTGGCTCTGAAGTTGCCCTCGTTGTAATGACAGTCCCCTTCCATGCATCCCACCACATACACCCCGTCCGCCCCTTTTTCAAAAGCACGCAGGATATGAATGATGTCAACTTTCCCACTGCATGGAACACGGATAATTCTAAAATTTGTCGGTATTTTCAGCCTCATGGAACCTGCCAGGTCCGCTGCAGAATACCCTCAATAATTACAGCAGAAGGCCAGAACGACCGGTTCAAATTCTTTTGTCATATCATACCTCCTCCAGCAGGGATTCCACCTTGCTGAGCAATGAGTCATCTTCGTACCAGTTAAGTTTGATGGCTTTGGCCGGACATTCCGACGTACACACCCCGCATCCTTGGCACAGGGCCGGGTCAATATAGGAAACACCCATTTCATTGATCACCGGCACATGATAAGGACAGGAGCGGACACAGACCAGGCACGAAGCACATCGATCCTGATCCACTTCCGCCACCACCGCAGACAGAGTCAGGTACTCCTGGGAAAGATAGGTGGCAGCCCGTGAAGCGGCAGCCATGGCCTGGGCCACGGTTTCCGTAATCAGCTTGGGACCGTGGGCCGTACCGCAGATAAACACCCCTTCCGTGCCTCCGTCCACCGGCCGGAGTTTAACATGGGCTTCCATGAAAAAACCTTCCGGATTGCGCTGGGCTTTGATGATGCGGGACAACTCCTTGGTGTCTGCGGCAACGACTCCGGCGGACAGGGCCACCAGATCCGCGTCTGCCTCAATATACTGCCCCAGCACATGATCCATAAACGTGACGGTGAGTCCGCCGTCAGCCGTTTTTTCCACCCGAGGCGGATCATCTTTGCTGAACCGGGAAAAAATCACCCCCATCTTCCGTGCCTTGGTGTAATATTCTTCCAGCATGGCATAGGTTCTCATATCCCGGTACAGCACGAACACATCCGTGTCCGGGCTTTGTTCCTTGATGGCAATGGCATTTTTCACCGCGTTCTGGCAGCAGATCCGGGAACAGTTGGGATTGTCGTCGTTCCGGGAACCCACGCACTGAATCATGATCACCCGGTCCGGATTTCCCAGCGTGTTTTCCGCCAGCCGGTCCGCCAGATCCAGCTGGGTCACCACGGCATCGCTGTCGCGGTACAGGTATTCGGTGGGCTGATATTCAGCGGCGCCGGTGGCCACAATCATCACCCCGTGGTCGATTTTCTTCTGCTTCATGTCCGGCCCCACCAGCACCTCGGTCTTGAAGTTGCCTTTGTATCCGCCGAACTCCACCACCAGGGCCTGTTTGAGCACGTCGATGTGCTCATGGGTTTCCACGGCATCCGCCAATTCCTTGACAAAGACCTGAATGTCGTCGCCTTCGATGGTATGATGCAGCCGCCTGCCCAAACCTCCCAGTGTTTCTTCCTTTTCCAGCAGCGTGACATGAAATCCCTGATCCGCCAATGCTTTGGCTGAAGTCATGCCGGCGATACCGCCGCCGATGACCAGGGCCTTGTCAATGATGGAAATTTTCTTGTCATGCAGGGGGCCCAGAGTACTGACCCGGGCCACGGCCATACGGATCAGATCCTTGGCTTTGGCTGTGGCCTTTTCCGGTTCGTGAAAGTGCATCCAGGAGTCCTGGTTACGGATGTTGGCCATCTCAAACAGGTATTTGTTCAGGCCGGCTTCCTCCAGCGTGTCCATGAAGATCCCTTCATGGGTCTTGGGGGTACAGGAGGCCACCACTACCCGGTTGAGTTTGTGTTCGTCAATGATCTCCTTGATGGAGACCTGGGTGTCCTGGGAACAGGTGAACAGATTTTCACCGGTATACACCACATTGGGCAAAGAGGCGGCATAATCAGACACATCATCTACATCAATCACCCCGGCGATGTTGATCCCGCACTTGCACACAAACACCCCCACCCGGGGTTCTTCACCCAGCACATCCCTTTCCGTCGGCATCGTCACAGTTTTGGTCAGGGTATGTCGGGCCGGGGCCAGATGCCGGCCGGCAGCACAGGCCGCACCGGAAGCTTCGGTCACTGAAGAAGGGATATCTTTGGGTCCCTGAAACGTACCGGACACATACACACCGGGACGGCTGGTCTCCAGGGGGTTGAAGGTCGAGGTTTTTACAAAATTGTACGGATTGAGTGCCACGCCGATGCGTTTTGCCAGGTCTACGCTGTCTTTGGGGATGGTCAGGCCCACGGACAGGATTACCATATCAAACACTTCCTCATGGATCTTGCCCTGTTCATCCGCATATTTCAAAATCAGATTGTCGGTTCCCGGCTCTTCAATCACGGAATGAATCCGGGATTTCACGAACCGCACCCCTTCCTGATCCGCCGCCCTTTTGTAATATTTTTCATAATCTTTGCCAAATGTGCGCATATCCATGTTGAATATGACGGCATCCAGCTCTTTTTCCGAATGTTCTTTGGCGATCATGGCATCCTTGATGGCATACATGCAGCACACCGACGAACAGTACCCGTTGCCGCACCGGTTGGTGTCCCGGGAGCCGATGCACTGGAGCCAGGCGATCTTTTCTGGTTCTTTGCCGTCGGAGGGCCGCACCAGATGTCCCATGGTGGGACCGCCGGCAGACAGAATCCGTTCAAACTCCAGCGAAGTCATGACATTCTGGGAGCGCCGGTACATGTAGGTATCATCCAGATCGGTGGGATCAAACGTCTCTGCGCCGGTGGTCATGATCACCGATCCGACCCTGACATCCCTGACCGTTGGCACCTGATCATGCTCCACAGCCCCTGCCAAACAGGCCTCCACGCACTGGTAACACTCAGAACAGATACCGCAGGACAGGCACCGAGCCGCTTCTTGGTCGATCAGTTCCTTGGCCAGGGCCTGGGTGACCTCCTTGAAGTTGCCTTCCCGCCGGGCCACCGGCAGTTTTTCCGGCTGCATTCTCGGGATATTCGGCACGTCCGTGATTTCCGGTTTATCATACTCCCAGGATTTCCCACGGCTTTCGGCAAGGTCCAGGCCATTGATGAACCGGTGGATACTTTCCGCTGCGGTCTTACCGGAAGCCACCGCATCCACCACAGACTTGGGTCCGTAAAACGCATCACCTCCGGCAAACACCCAATCAATGGGCGTCTGCAACGTAACCGGGTCCGCCTCATACCCGCCGGGCGGGGTCAGTGAGATGCCCTGATCTTTGGCAAACCCGGTTTCCCCCATCTGGCCGATGGCCACAATCACATTGTCCACCTCATACGAGATGAGCTGGCAGTCATCATACTGCGGATTGAAACGTCCGTTTTCATCAAATACAGAGGTGCATTCCTGGAAAGAGACTTCCGTCACCTGTCCGTCATCGTTGCCGTAGAACCGCAACGGCCCCTTGCTGTTCACGATATTGACCTTTTCCTCCAAAGCCTCTTCGATCTCGTAGTCCCAGGCCGGCATTTCATCGCGCTTTTCCAAACACACCATGGTGACATCATCGGCACCCAGGCGCCGGGCCGTCAGCGCCACGTCCACGGCCACGTTGCCGCCGCCGATCACAATGGTTTTTCCGGCCAGTTTTTCCGCCTTGCCAAGCGCGGCATCTCTGAGAAATGTCGTTCCCTTAAGAATGCCTTTCAGGTCCTCGCCCTTAACCCCCAGGGCTCTGGATCCATGCAGGCCCGTCGCCATAAAAGCGGCTGAAAAACCGTCTTTTTTCAGGCTGTCCAGGGTAATGTCCTTTCCGAACTCCACGCCGGTCTTGATCGTCACCCCCAGGGCTTCGATTACGGCGATCTCTTTTTCCAGTTCCGCCTTGGGAAGCCGGTATTCCGGTATTCCCACGGCCATCATGCCGCCTTTAACCGACAGTTTCTCATAGACCGTGACCTGGTACCCTTCCTGGGCCAGGTAATAGGCTGCCGTCAACCCGGCCGGGCCTGAGCCGACAATGGCGACTTTCTCTTCCCGTTTTTCCTTGATCTCAGGCACCCACGGGGCTGCCTGTTCAAAATCCAGATCCGCCAGAAACCGGTGCAGATACTGAATGGCCAAGGGTTGATCCGCATCGCCTCTGGTACACACCGATTCGCAGGGATGATGGCATACCCGGCCGCAGGATCCGGGAAACGGATGTTCCTGCTTGAATAAGGTTAACGCTTCCGCATATTTTCCCTGCTGCATCAGGGCAATAAACCCCTGAATGGACACATGGGCCGGACAGGTGGCCTTGCACGGGGCCACCGACCGCTTGGATATGCCGTAGGCCCCTGGAATGGCCTGTTCATACTGTTTAAAAATTGCCTTGCGATTGTTCAGGCCCTGATTATGTTCACTGATAACATCGACTGGGCAGACTTTGGTACATTCGCCGCAGGATGTGCATTTGGAAATATCTACAAATCGCGGATTTTCCCTGATTCTGGCCGTAAAATTCCCCTGTTCTCCCTCCAGTTCCAGAAGTTCGGTATTCGTCAATAGTTCAATGTTCAGATGCCGGCCGACCTCGACCAGTTTGGGTGAAATCACTCACATAGTGCAGTCGTTGGTCGGAAATGTCTTGTCCAGACGGGCCATCATGCCGCCGATGGCATAGGATTTCTCAACCAGATAGACATAATAGCCGGAATTGGCCAGATCAATGGCGGACTGCATTCCTGCGATTCCACCACCGAGAACCATGACAGATCCGACAAGGTCACTGCTCGGTGTCACCTTTTGCGTCATCACAAACCTCCTACCTTATTAATTTCGCCTCAGTCGTTCAGTTATCTTTCCCCGCTTCTAAGTAAAAAAAAGGATTTTCTTTGTCAACAATTATTTATTGGCCACATCCAGATGACGGCCGCAAATCCACACCAGTATCAGGACCGGCAGACCCATCAGAAAAGTGATAAAAAAGAAAGAGGGATATCCCAGTGCATCCACCATGGTGCCGGAATACCCGCCGAACAGTTTGGGAATCAGCGTCATCAAAGAACTGAATACCGCATATTGAACGGCTGTGAAACGGACACTGGTCAGGCTGGACAGAAAAGCGACAAACGCGGCAGACGCCAGTCCGGCTGCCAGATTGTCCGCCGCGATCACCACATACAAAAGAATCAGGTTGTGCCCGTAAAAGGCCAGCACCATGAACAGCAGGTTGGTCGCCGACGACAGAACCGCCCCCAAAAACAAAATGCGAATCACCCCGTATCGAATGGACAGCATTCCTCCGGCAAATCCACCGGCAATGGTCATGAAAAGTCCGAAGGTTTTCACCACCCTGGCAATCTGCGATTTTGTGAATCCCAGATCCTGGTAAAACACATTGGAAATCACGCCCAGTACGATATCGGAGATGCGATATAACCCCACCAGCGACAAAATTATCCAGGCGATCCATAACCGATAGCGGGAAAAAAAAGTCCTGTATCGGCGCCACATAGCTGTCTGTGACCATTTTTCTGTTGACCAGCTGGAAAAAAAGGCACAGCCTTCCCACCAGTACCGCAGCCAATATCCCGGTTCCCAGGCGGACACACTCCACCATGAACCCGGCCAGGTCTGATTTTCCATCCAATGTCCCAGCTGTGTCCTGACATCTTGAAGAATGATGCCGGCGCCGTAAAATACCAGCACAAACATGGCAGCGGCCAGGCCGAACAGGGCCAGACCCGTGAGATACGTTTTTGAACTGTATGCATCGGCCGGATTATACGCTGATGCCGGCTCAGGGATCACCAGGGCCGTGATCATTCCCACGCCCATCAGTCCGGCCATGATCAGGTAGGTCGCCTGCCAGGCGTCAAACCGGTACCCGCCTTTGGTGGATCCGAACCATTCCGCCAGAACCAGGGCCCCGGCTCCGGCCACGAGCATGCCCACCCGGTATCCGCCGATATAGGCCGAAGCCATCATGGCCTGTAAATCCACGGAAGCGGATTCAATGCGGTAGGCATCGATGACGATATCCTGGGTGGCCGAGGAAAATCCCAGCATCACCGCAGCCAGGGCCATGATGGTTAATGGATGATGGCCGGAAGCCGGATCTGTCAATGCCATCCACACAATTGCTGCGGCAGTTCCCATCTGAGCGGCCAGAATCCAGCTTCTGCGCCGGCCCAGTTTCCGCGTCAGCCAGGGAATAGGCATCTGGTCCACCAGGGGAGCCCATACAAACTTAAAAGAATACCCCAGTGCGGCCCAGGAAAAAAAGGTAACGGCCGAACGCTCAACGCCGGCTTCCCTGAGCCACAGGGACAGGGAAGAAAAAATCAGTAAAATGGGCAATCCGGCGGAAAACCCAAAAAAAAGCATGGTAATCACACGGGGATGGCAAAAGGATTGGGCAGCGGCCTGCCATTTTTTGGGTGACGTCATCTTTTATCGGTTCTAAAATGCGGATTCAGATGACGATTTCAAAATCATAACCCACACCGACACAACGGGTTCGGCTGTTTTTCGACAAAAAAAACCGGTTGCCTGTCTGAACGATGGCATTCATTTCATTGTCCGTGCGGTCCTGATTTAAATGGAGAAGCCCCAGCTGCCCGACATCGGCTTTCAATGCCAGATCCAGCACATGCGGTATGGAGGAATGCCCCCAGCCTTTGCGGCACTGATACTCCTTATCTGTATATTCCGCATCGTGAAAAAGAACATCCGCATTCAGTGAGAACCGGCAATAGGCACCAATCCCCAAGCTCTGGGGATGGTCAAATCCCAGTTCATTATCCGTTAAGAATACAAACGTTCTGCCATCCTCCTTAAACCGGTATCCCAGGCTGCCAGCGGAATGACTGGTGGGGATCGTATCAATCTGCAACGATCCGATATTAAAACGATTGTTAAGCCCTGAATCAAACCGGATATCCGCCTCGAGTTCTGCAAGCCGAATCGGAAAAAAAGGGGGGACATCACTTGTTCCAATATCTCTTTGGAGGTCATTTTTCCTATCGTTCTATTCTGGACAATCAGCTGATTCCGGCTGTGAAGCAGGGGCCTGAAAAAGGGAAATCCCTGAACATGATCCCAGTGACTGTGAGTAAGCAGCAGATAATACCGGGTGATGTTTTTTTAAGAAGAAAATTACCCAGCCGCCGAATACCGGTGCCGGCATCGACAATCACGGTCTCTCCACTCCCGGCGGTGATCTGAAGACAAGTGGTATCTCCACCATAGGTGACATACTGTCCGCCGGATACCGCTATCGACCCCCTGGAACCCCAGCATCTAACAATCATGGATCTCCTGTGTCATTTTTATCCGTCACCCGGTCCTTGGTAAACCCTGCTCATATTCTATACACCATCTTATGAATCGGTCAATAAATCAATCTTTTTTTTCCCGGCACCCGTTGACAACCCCCTTGTTTTTGCCTAATGAAGGGACAGAGAGACCAGTTTGATTTTTTGAAAAGAAATTCTTAATCAAAGGGAGCTGAATGTATGGCACAACTGATCGCTGACCGCAGAGACGTTGATTTTGTCCTTCATGAACAAATTGGACTAGTGGATCACGAAATCTTTGCTGAATTCAATAAAAAAACCGTTGACCTGATTGTTTCAGAAGCCAGAAACCTGGCTATCAAGGAGATATTGCCCACTTTCAAGGAAGGAGACGAGCAGGGCTGCACCCTGGAAAATGGCAAAGTAACCGTACCGGAATCCTTTAAACGGGCCTGGCGGCTTTTCTGTGAAGGGGAGTGGCTGGCCATGTGCGATGATCCAGAAGTCGGCGGTCAAGGCATGCCCCGAACCGTGGGTACGGCGGCCCTGGAGTATATGGTGGGGGCCAATTCCGCTTTTATGCTCTATTACGGCATGACCCACGGGGCAGCCAAACTGGTGGAAGCATTCGGGGATGACACCCAGAAACGGCTGTACATGAAAACATGTTTTCCGGTAAATGGGGGGGACCATGCTGCTCACTGAACCGGAAGCCGGTTCCGATGTCGGGGCACTGACCACCACGGCGGAAAAAACCCGGACGGCACCTATGCCATCAAAGGGGCCAAGATTTTCATCTCCGCAGGAGAGCATGACCTGTGCGACAATATCATCCACCCGGTGCTTGCCCGGATCCCGGGAGCTCCGGCCGGCACAAAAGGCATCTCCCTGTTCCTGGTTCCCAAATATCTGGTGAATGACGACGGTTCCCTGGGGGAGTTCAACAACGTGGTCTGCACCGGCCTGGAAAAAAAAAATGGGGATTCATGGCAATGCCACGGCATCCTTGTCTTTGGGAGACAAAGGGCCCTGCATCGGAACGCTGCTGGGAAAAGAAAACAGAGGCATGCCCGCCATGTTCCAAATGATGAACGAGGCCCGGGCCTTTGTGGGACTTCAGGGATTTGCCGTGGCTTCCGCCGCCTACATGTATGCGCTGGACTATGCCAGAACAAGAATCCAGGGCCGGCATCTGACGGCCGGCAAAGACCCGGAAGCCAAAAATGTTCCCATCCTCCAGCATCCGGATGTCAAGCGGCAGCTCCTTAACATGAAGGCCTATACCGAGGGCATGCGATCTTTGCACTATTATTATGCCTGGTGCAACGACGTGGTCCACACCACAAACGACCAGCAGCTCAAAGCCGACACCGCCGCCATGGTGGAGGTGCTCACCCCCATCGTCAAGGGCTATGTCACGGACAGGGCCCTGGAAGTCTGCTCCCACGGCATCCAGATCTACGGCGGATACGGCTATGTGCGTGAATATCCGGTGGAACAGCTCATGCGGGATTCCCGGATCTTCATGATCTATGAAGGCACCAACGGCATTCAGGCCATGGACCTTCTGGGCAGAAAACTGTCCATGAACGGTGGAAAAGCCTTTCAGTACTTCATTGACCGCATGAAACAGACCATTGAACAATTCAAAGACACCGAAGGGGTTCAGGATCTAAGCGCGAAAGTCTCCCATGCCGTTTCTCGGCTGGAGACACTGGCAAAAGAAATCGGAACGCGGTCCCGGTCGGACCGGCTGCTGAACGCCTATGCGTTTGCCCACCCGTTCCTGGAAGTGACCGGGGATGTCGCATTCGCCTGGATGCTCTTGTGGCGGGCCGGAGTCTCCGCCCCTAAACTGGCCAAAAAGACCGGCACCCTGGACAGGGAGGCGGTGGCGGAAAAAGCCGCAAAAAACAAAGAAGCCGCATTTTATGCCGGCCAGATGGAAACCGCCCGGTTTTTCATTCACACGCTCTTGCCGGCCGCCTATGGTAAAATGGATGCGATCCTGGATGGAGATCCTTGTGTGGAACTTATCCAGGATCAGTCATTTGGATCCAGATAACAGGAGGGAATCATGTTTGAATTTGTCAAGAAAAGTCTGCTCACCGGTGTGGGCATGGCTCTGCGCTCCAGGGCCGAAATCAGGGAGCTGGCGGAAGAACTGGCCAAATCCACCCAGATGAGCCAGGCGGAAGCCAAAGGCTTTCTGGAAGAATGCCAGCACCGATACGACGACGCCCGGGTGAAACTGGACCAGCGCATGGAACAGACCGTAGAAAAAATTCTCAACCGTCTGAACCTGCCCACCCGGGCCGACATCCAGGCACTGAATGCGAGAATCGATGATCTGGTGAAAAAAATAGAAACCAGCGAGTGATCCTGACAGTTCATGCTCAGTATCAAGAAAATAGGAACGTTGGGAAAACGTTACCGGAACCTGATCCGGTACCAGCAGATCATCGGGATCATCCTCAGGTATGGGTTCGACAACATCCTGGATGCCCTGGACTTTGACCGGTACATTGAATCGGGCCTGAAGCTGATTCCGTTTTACAAACCCCATGAACGGGTGGAAAAACTGTCACGGAATCAGCGGATCCGGATGGCGCTGGAGGAGCTGGGGCCCACTTTCATCAAAATGGGTCAGGTGCTGTCTTCAAGGCCGGACCTGATCCCCCTTGACCTGATCGCCGAACTGACCAGACTTCAGGATGAGATTCCGGCCTTTGGATTTGATCAGGTCAAAGAAACCATTACTGCTGAATTCGGAAAACCCCTGGAGGAGGTGTTCCAATTCATGGATGAACAGCCTTTTGCCTGTGCTTCCATCGGCCAGGTACACCGGGCATCGGTCACGGGCGGAGACCGTCTGGCTGTCAAAGTCCAGCGTCCAGGCATTCGAAAGATTGTTGAAGCGGATCTGGAAATCATCCATCATCTGGCCGGCATCATGGAAAGAAATATTGAAGAGGTGGCATTTTACCGGCCGGTGAAAATTGTAGAGGAATTTGCCAAAACCCTGGAAAAAGAACTGGACTATACCATTGAGGCGGCTAACATGGAACGGATGGCCAGCCAGTTTCAGCACGACAAAACCATCCATATCCCTAAAGTCTATAGGGCTGAATCCTCTGAACGGGTGTTGACCATGGAATTTATCAACGGGATCAAAGCCAGTGACATCGATGCCATTGACCGGGCCGGCCTGGACCGAAAGCGCATTACCAGGCGGGGAGCGGATTTTATCATGAAGCAGGTCTTTGAGCACGGTTTTTCCATGCCGACCCTCACCCGGGAAATATTTTCATTCTGGACAACAACCGGATCTGTCCTGTGGATTTCGGCATGACCGGTTTTCTGGACCGGGGTACCCGAGAGCTGTTTGTGGATATCATTCATGCGGTAGCCACCAACAATGCCAGACTGGCGGCCAGACTGCTATGTGATCTGTGCGACTATGAGAGACAACCGGATATGGTTCGGCTGGAAAAGGATGTGGGATTGTTTGTATCGGTTCACCTGACCCGGGCACTGAAGGAAATCAAGACCAGTCGAATGGTGAACCAGCTGATCGGGTTGTGTGCGGCCCATGCTTAAGAATTCCGCCGGATCTGTTTTTAATGATGAAAGCCTTTGTTTCCATTGAAAGTGTGGCCAGAAAACTGGACCCGGATTTCAATATGATGGGCCATGCCGTGCCTTACGTCACCACTGCCAAATATTTAAAATTTTCCCCTTCAAAAATTGCCGGGGATCTCATGGACATTGCCAGAGAATCCTATAAGCTGATTCAACAGCTGCCTTCAGACACCCTGGATATTCTGCGTCTGATCCGCCAGGGAAAAATGAGAATTGCCATTGACATTCAGGGACTGGACAAACTGATCGCCCATCAGGACCAGACCAGCAACCGGATCTCTTTTTCTATTATTATCGCAGCCCTGATTCTGGGATCCGCCATTGTTATCAATTCCGATGTGCCGCCCATGCTGTTCGGGGTATCGGTGATCGGAATCGCCGGATTTCTGGCCGCCGGCATTATGGGGGTCTGGCTGCTGATCGCCATTATTAAAAAAGGCCGTTTATAGCCTCATGGGTCATCGTCGATCATGACCCATTACAACATCATATACCCTTAATCACCAAGGAAACCGTGTAATGAAAATCACTGACCCTCACATCATTCAAACCGGAGAAAAAAAAACTGATCGAAGCCATGCAGGAACATCTGGATCTGGCGACAGTCAAAACCATTCTCATGGATCGCATGGCTGAGACCTCGTTTGCATCCAGAGGCGGGCAGATCGTGGCCCATAACAACCAGATCGCCTTTCGCCTGGACTTTGATCTCAAATTGAGCGGCAGCCTGCTGTTTGACCGGCAGGGCAATTATATCCCTGATTCCTCGAACTCCTTGTCTGCAGTGACCGAAAAAAAAAACCAAACAAGACATGCCCCTTCCCTCCCCCCGCCCGGAAAATGATCTGGAAGATGACGAAAATGAGGATGATCTGGACCTTCTGCTGGAGGAAGAGGAGAATAACGATGTCCGGAATTTTCAAGCTCAAGATGGTGAGCCACTGGATCTGGCCGATGAAGATGATCTGGATTCCGATGACATCCTGGATGATGATATCGATGATATTTTAAAAGAGAGCCGGGAATTCTGGGAACAGAAAAAGGGAGGATGAAAAGGCAAACCCGTCTGCGGGAAGCCATCCTTCAGACGGGTTTGTTCAGACAGCGAGTCAGTGAAATCCCACGCTCATGGGGTGGCATTCATGACAGGTCTGGGATCAATACCGGTAATGGTCGGGTTTAAACGGCCCATTGACGGGAACCCCCAGATAATCCGCCTGCTCCTGGGTCAACTGGGTCAGCTTCACAGACAGGTTTTTCAAATGCAGCCGTGCCACTTCCTCATCCAGTTCCTTGGGAAGGGTATAGACTTTTTTCTCCAGTTTTTCAGAAGCCAGCTTGATCTGGGCCATGGTCTGATTGGAAAAACTGTTGCTCATGACAAAACTGGGGTGGCCGGTGGCGCATCCCAGATTCACGAGACGTCCTTCTGCCAGAACGATCACGGACCGCCCGGATTCCAGAACCCACTTGTCCACCTGGGGCTTGATTTTAATGCGTTTGGCCTTGGGATTGCCTGTCAGATATGACATTTCGATTTCATTGTCAAAGTGACCGATGTTGCAGATGATGGCCTCATCCCTCATCTCGGCGATGTGTTCGCCCCGAATCACATGATAGTTGCCCGTGGCGGTGACAAACACGTCCCCCCGTGTAGCAGCTTCTTCCATGGTCACCACTTCAAATCCTTCCATGGCAGCCTGAAGCGCACAGATGGGATCGATTTCCGTGACCAGAACAATGGCGCCGTATCCTTTCATGGAGTCGGCACATCCTTTGCCCACATCGCCATAACCGGCAATCACCACGGTTTTACCTGCCAGCATCACATCCGTCGCCCGTTTGATCCCGTCTGCCAACGATTCCCGGCACCCGTACAGGTTGTCGAATTTGGACTTGGTCACCGAATCATTGACATTAATGGCCGGAAACAGCAGTTCGTTTTTAGCGGCCAGATGGTAGAGGCGATGTACACCGGTAGTGGTTTCTTCGGACACCCCGCGAATCTTCTCAGCAATCCGGGTCCATTTTTCCGGATCCTGGGCATGGGAAACCCTTAACCGGTCCATGAGACAGCGTTCATCCTGGCTGTGGGTGGCCAGATCCAGCACAGAAGGATCTTTCTCCACCTTGACACCCTGATGAACGTACAACGTGGCATCCCCCCCGTCATCCACGATCAGGTCCGGGCCGGAACCATCCGGCCAGAGCAAAGCCTGTTCCGTGCACCACCAGAACTCCTCGAGGGTTTCCCCTTTCCAGGCAAACACGGCAGCTGACCCTTTTTGGGCAATGGCTGCGGCGGCATGATCCTGGGTGGAAAAAATATTGCAGGACGCCCATCGGATATCCGCCCCCAATTCATACAGGGTATCGATGAGCATGGCCGTTTGAATAGTCATGTGAAGGCTGCCCATGATCTTCATTCCCTTGAACGGTTTCTGAGGGCCATATTTTTCTCTGATGGCCATCAAACCGGGCATCTCTTTTTCGGACAGCTGCATATCCAGAAGACCCTCTTCGGCCAGGTTGATATCTTTGACCTTGTATTTCAAAGACAGGTCAAGATCAACATATGATGGTGATTTGGCTTGCTGTAACATTTGTTGAACTCCTCTTTTTCTATGTAAATTGCGATTTTGTTGCGATGATCGACTGTCTTTCGAAAAAGAGTGCCGGGATCCGGCATGATCGGAATCCCGGGGCACCCTTTGAATCACGGCATCAGATTAGATTCCTGCCAGTTCCCGGATCTGATCGGCCTTGTCCGTTCTTTCCCAGTAAAATCCGGATCATTGCGGCCGAAATGACCGTATGCGGCTGTTTTGCGGTAGATGGGCCGTAGCAGATCCAGGGTCTGAATAATGGCGGCCGGTTTTAAATCAAACACTTTTCCGACAATCTCCACCGCTTTGGATTCCGGAATTTTTCCGGTGCCCATAAAATCCACCATCAGCGATACCGGTTCCGCCACACCGATGGCATAGGCCACCTGAATTTCACACTTATCGGCGATGCCGGATGCCACCAGGTTTTTGGCTATATACCGTCCCATGTAGGAGGCACTCCGGTCCACCTTGGAAGGATCTTTTCCAGAAAAACATCCTCCGCCATGGCTGCCCTGCCCACCATAGGTGTCCACGATAATTTTCCGTCCGGTCAGCCCGCAGTCTCCCATGGGGCCGCCTATGACAAACCGGCCTGTGGGATTGACAAAAAATCGGGTATCGCCATCCATCATTTCTTTGGGAATAATTTTTCGGATCACTTCCTTGACAACGGCATCTTTGAGGTCTTCATAGGTCACGTCATTGTTATGCTGGGTGGAGACCACCACAGCATCCACCCGCTGGGGCTTGCCGTTTTTATATTCAATGGTCACCTGGGATTTGCCGTCCGGCCGCAAAAATCCAACGCCCCGTTCTTTCTGACCTGGGTAAGCCGTTTGGTCAGTTTATGAGCATACAAAATCGGCATGGGCATCAGCTCTTCAGTTTCATTGGTGGCAAAACCGAACATAATGCCCTGGTCTCCGGCCCCCTGCTCCTTATACAGACCTGCGCCTTCATCCACGCCCTGGGCGATATCCACGGACTGTTGATCGATACTGGTGACAACGGAGCAGGTTTTCCAGTCAAATCCCATGGTGGAAGAGTTGTATCCGATTTCCCGGATGGTGCTTCGAACCACTTCCGGAATATCCACATAGCAGTCGGTGGTGATTTCGCCAGCCACCATGGCCAGGCCGGTGGTGACCAAAGTTTCACAGGCCACCCGGCAATGCTTGTCTTCCGCCATTATGGCATCCAGTATACCATCGGATATGGCATCAGCCACTTTATCAGGATGACCTTCTGTTACGGATTCGGATGTAAACAGATATGATTTGTTGTCTGACATATTTCGCTCCTTGTTAAAAAATTATGGGACAGACTCGTTCATTTATTAATCCTCAAATATTATTGATTAAGCTCTGTTTATACCGAACAAAAATCCACTTGTCAATAGCTATCCAGAAATATATCAATATATGTTCATATTTTGCTAAGAACATAAAAATTCCTTGAATTCTTGCTTGCAATTTTCTATACTTCATTTAACCATTTAATATTTTTGAAAGCATCAAGGAAAAACAATATGACCTCCCAGCCATATAAAAACCGCATCACAGGCATCGGATCCGCTTTAGTGGATATTCTGATCAATGAAACCGATGATTTCCTCAAACAGCTGAACAAAAAAAGGGCGGAATGACCCTGGTGGAATCGGACGATATCGAAACCATTCTGGCCAAGACCGACAAAGCCCCGGACATTGTTCCGGGAGGCGCCGCCTGTAACACCATCATCGGTGTGGGCCGCCTGGGGGGAACCGCCCGGTTTATCGGACGGCGGGGGGATGACAATTTCGGTACCCTGCTTGAGGACACATTACGGTCCGCCCGTGTGGAGTCGGAATTGACCCTGTCCACCTCTCCCACCGGCAGCGTGATTTCCGTGATCACCCCGGACGCCCAGCGGTCCATGTTCACGCATCTGGGGGCGTCCACGGAACTGGAACCGGACCGGATCACCCCGTCCCTGTTCGCAGACACGGCCATCACCATGGTCGAAGGATATCTGCTGTTCAATCCGGAACTGATGATGGCGGCTGTTCATGCAGCCAAAAAAGCCGGATCCATGATTGCACTGGACCTGGCCAGCTTTGAAGTGGTCAATGCCTGCCGGGAAATTCTGGACGATCTAATCAAGGATCACGTGGACATTCTGATCGCCAACGAAGATGAAGCAGAAGCGTTTACCGGATACACCGACGAGACAAACGCGCTTCAGGCGCTATCCGCCCATGTCATTTACGGGGTGTTAAAACTGGGAAAGCGGGGCAGTGTGGTCTCCTTCAACAACCGCACCATCCGGATCAATGCCATGTCCGGCAAAGAAGTCAAAGACACCACCGGTGCCGGTGATCTGTGGGCTGCCGGCTTTCTTTTCGGCATTGCCAATAATTTTTCCATTGAAAAAAGCGGTAAGCTGGCTTCTGCCTGCGGATATGAGGTCTGCCAGGTGATCGGGGCCCAGATCCCTGAAGCCGGATGGGAGCGGATCCGGGCCCTGATATAGCTTAATAGCGGATCAGGCTTTGTCAAACACCTTTTTGTAAACTTCTTTATAGGTTTTGACAAAAGAAAAATCGATCCCTTCCTTGATATGGCCGGGCAGTTTTTCAAATTCACTGCCCACCCCTTCGGGCAGAATAATCTCTGCAATGCCGGACCGCCTTGCCGCAATGATTTTTTCCTTGATCCCGCCCACCGGCAGCACCTTTCCGGTCAGCGTGATCTCACCGGTCATGGCCAGGGGACGGGATATTTCCTGACCTCTGGCCAGGGAAACCAGGGCTGTGGTAATGGTGATGCCGGCACTGGGACCGTCCTTGGGAGTGGCCCCTTCGGGCACATGAAGATGAATGAACGCATCATCAAAAAATTCCGGGTCAATTTTGAAAAGCTTGGGATTGGCCCGGACATAAGACAAGGCGATGGAAGCGGACTCCTGCATGACATCCCCCAGCTTTCCCGTCAGTTTGATGCCTGCCCCCCTGTTATGCACCTTGACCGCCTCAATGGGCAGGATCACTCCGCCTAAGGCGGTCCAGGCCAGGCCTGTGACAATCCCCACCCCCTGCATCTGCCTTTCCTTTCTGAACACCGGGGGCCCCAGGTATCTTTCCAGAGATTTGATGGTGACCCGGATCCGTTTTTTCTTTTCCTTGAGAATCGTGACAATACTTTTCCGGATAATTTTGTTGAGCTGTTTTCCAGGCCCCGGACCCCAGCCTCCCTGGCATATCCTTCAATCAGATGCCGGATGGTGGGATCTGTGATGGTGATGGTGGAAGCCGCCACTTTGTTGCGTTTGAGCAGTTTGGGCCACAGATGTTTTCTGGCGATTTCAATCTTTTCTTCTGTAATGTACCCGGACAAGTCGATTCGGTCCATGCGGTCCAGGAGAGGGCCAGGAATGGCATCCGGAGTGTTGGCCGTACAGATGAACAGCACCTTGGACAGATCAACACGCAGGTCCAGGTAATGATCCAGGAATTCCGCATTCTGTTCCGGGTCCAGCACCTCCAGAAGGGCCGATGCCGGATCTCCCTGATAGGAGGCCCGATCTTGTCCACCTCATCGAGCATGATCACCGGATTGGCTGTCTGCGTGTCCTTGAGGCCTGGACCAGTTTGCCGGGCAGGGCCCCCACATAGGTTCGGCGGTGTCCCTTGATCTCGGCCTCATCCCGCATACCCCCTAAGCTGAATCGGTAGAACTTTCTGCCCAACGTCTCGGCAATGGACTTGCCGATGGAGGTTTTGCCCACCCCGGGCGGGCCCACAAACAGGATGATGGAACCGGACACATCTTTTTTGTAAACGCCTGCGGCAAAAAACTCGATGATCCGCTCCTTGACATCGGACAGCCCGGCATGATCCCGGTCCAGCACTTTTTCCGCCCGATTAATGTCAATGTTGTCCTCGGAATATACGCCCCAGGGAAACGAAGTAATCCAGTCCAGATAATTTCGGGTCACGCCGTATTCCGAAGATCCGGTTTCCAGCACTGACAGCTTTTCGATCTCCTCGTCAAACCGTTTGACAACATGTTCCGGCGGATTGAGTTCGGCAAACCGCTCTTTGAACCGGTCCACATCCGAAGTTTTGTCGTCTTTCTGAATCCCCAGCTCTTTCTGGATCGCCTTGAGCTGCTCTTTGAGGAAAAACTTGCGCTTGTTCTCATCCACCTGAGTATTGATGTCCTTGCGAATCTGGGTCTGAAGCTTGGCGATCTCGATCTCCTTTTGCAGCAGCATCAAGACCCGTTTCATGCGCTCGATCACGGATTTGGTTTCCAGAATCTCCTGAAGCACATCCCCGGAAGCAGTCGTGATGCCGGCGGCAAAATCGGTCAAGGGAGAAGGCTGATCCGGGCTGAACCGACCCAGATACTGCTTGAGTTCCTCTGAATACAACGGATTGAGGGACAGCAACTGCTTAATGGAACTGATAATGGAAATGGCATAGGCCTTGAGCTTGTCCTCATCTTCTTCCATGGCCTCAAAATATTCCACCTGAACCACAAACGGTGGTTTCTCGGACAGAAATTTCTTGATTTTGAACCGTTCCAGACCCTGGGCAATGAACTGAATGTTGCCGTCCACTTCCACCATATTCAGTATCCGGACCACGCACCCCACTACCGGGAAATCTTCCTTATACACATATTTGCCCTTGACCTCAGACAAATAACTCAAGCCCAGCAGGTTATGGGAATCGTTGACTGCCTTTGCCAGAGTCTGTTCCCACCGCTGTTTGCTCACCACCAGCGGCTGGACCTGGGCCGGCAGATGGGGCCTGCCGGTAATGGGTACCAGGTAGAGGATGTCCGGTTTGTGGCTCTGCCGGATGAGCTGGCCGCCTGTGGTCTCCTTGGTTTCCGTGCTGTCTGTCTCTTCCCCATCACCGTTCACAATTTCCGGGGTAATGGGTTTGTTCTCATCGGTCATGGATCACCTCGGCTGTACAATAGTTTATGCAATCTTAAGTTCATACTATAATATTATTTTTCCCCATGACAACCCAAAAAGGGCAATTCACACATTTAGCGAATGCCAAGCGCCATTTTTTTCCAGCTCTTGATTTTTTTTTTCTCACCGGTCTATATCACGTCCACATATGAATATGACCACACCGCATATATTTCATGCCCGGGTCTACTATGAAGACACCGACCATTCCGGCGTGGTCTACCATGCCAATTATCTGAAATTTTTTTGAACGGGCCAGAGAAGACATCATTGGCATAGATACTTTGTCCGAAATGTGGCATCAGCATGGCACCGGATTTGCGGTTTACAAGGCTGACCTGCAATACAAAGAAGGCGCTGTTTTCGGTGATCTTCTGGAAATCCGGACCCGGTGGGAAAAACAAGGGGATTACCGGCTGGTTTTCTATCACGAGGCATGGCGTCCCAAAGGAAACCGTCCGGCGGTCACGTGCCGTCTGGAATTAGTATGCATAGGACCTGAAAGAAAACTGCTGCCAGTCACGGATCTGGACATGGATTCTTGATTTGAGCCATCCTTCACTTTATCTAAATTTTTAAAATTGTTCATTTATTGCTGACAGCCACTGGATATCTGCCATAAACAACCCGGATTTTTGATCGTTTGCCGCAACACTCTGCCTCTAACCGCACCAGTGCTGAGATTCTGATACTGTAACACTTTTCATCCAGCCAGGGAAGTCTTGACCGCATTCGGCAACATAACGTCGCACCTTATGCTCAACCAGCCTCCAAATCAAAAAAAATAGTGGTTTAGCTTCTTTGCCCGGCAATAGTTCAGTATCCTGATTTTCAAAAAAATCATCAATGACTTGACATGGAAATATTCTTTTTTTACTATTACGGCCAAACAATGGCAGAAGCCATTCACGTCAGCAACCGGATTAGGCGCTGACCACCAAGAACATAACCGCCTCGTTTGTAAGTCGGCGCTAAAATAAGTTTTTTTTAAGAAAGCCACGAAGGCCTGCCCAGACAAAGGGCAAAGGGTCTCGTGGCTTTTTGTTTTTGTACCGGAAACCATTGTGGCATCATGGGCGGGCAAACGCCCGAAAAGAAGCCAGGAAGACAAAGAAAGCCAGGAAGGCTTTAGGGGGAAAATTATCCTCTAAGCCTTCCTGGCTTTCATTTTGGCGAATAGAAAAAAACCAAAGGCGCAACCCCGCTAAATAATCCTGGGAAACGATCCTTCCCGGGTAAACTGAAAGGAGATTTTTTATGAGAGATGATGAGTCCACTCCATGCACCGGCTGCAGACCGGAATGGAAACAACGCCTGCGGGTGAAAACAGCCCTGACCAGTTTTTTTTCGTGTCGTTTCTTTTCTTTGCCGCAACTAATGTGGCCTGCGGTCAGGAAGTGCAAGGGGCCCAATCCCTGGAAGATATTACCGTGACAGCGAACAAGGTGACACTTTCACCCAACAAGACAGAGGTATTCATTAAGGATTACACCATTGCCGGGGCCCCCACCACTGTTTTCGACATTCTCAAGGACCGGGCTATGATCGATTTTCGGGGCCAGAGCGATCTGGTGCCAGAACCTGACACGTTTCAGATGCGCGGTTTTGAAACCCGCCAGTTCATCACGGCCGTGGACGGACTGCCGATTCAGAAAACCGGCGGATGGTGGGGAGACCACTATCTGGATTATGCCATGGTCCCCCTTTCCGCTGTTGAAAGCGTCGAGTTTCTCTACGGCCCCCATTCTGCCTTGTATGACGGGAAAAGTTTTGGCGGCGTGATTAACTTCAAACTCAAACAACCGGCGTATTACGACAAGGCCCGGATGACCGGGAACCTTTCAGCGAGTATCCGAAATTACGGCACACAGAGTCAGAAAATAGCGCTGTCCGGAGGCAAATCCCGGTTCAATATCGACATGAATTATGAGCGCTATCGTACTGACGGCTATCTTCGCAACGGTGCCGCCGACATCGACACCATGGCCGCAAGCCTCGGATATGTGCTGCCGTCGGACGGCCACATAAGACTCACCGCTACCTGGAGCGATCTTATGCGAAAGATCCCCTCGGCCAACGATCCCAAACGACCCGACTATGACAGCAGTTACCCGGTAGTACTGGAGTCCGATGTCTCCTACCGCTGGCGCAATCCAGCGGATCATTCCGGAAGAGATTACGACGGCCATTCCATCCGCGTTGATTTCAAGCAACCTTCCGGCTGGGGAGACTGGAACGTGGGGGCATATTATACCGACGAGGGTCAACATTACTACCGGAATGGTTTTGACTATTCCCACTACGACACCAACTACGTTTCTTACGGGGCTCTGGTTAAAAACCGATTTTTCGTAAAAGACGTCCATGAAATCACCATTGGCATGGACACAGCCCATCTCTTCCAGAAATACAGCGAAAAGATTGTAGAAACCTGGGCCGGGTTTATCCAGGACAAATGGGAGATCACAGGACCTTTGACCCTTACCACCGGACTTCGCTTGGAAAACATTAATATCTGGTGGGACAACTGGTGGAGCCCGTCATCCAAATATCCTGGGGGCGCTTACAAAGACCCGTCACATCCGAGTCGGCAAGTGAAAAAAAACTACCAGAAAATCGTTCCAAAGTCCTTTCTGACCTACCGCATGGACCATCTGGTGGACTGGCTGAGAGATACGTCCCTTTCGGCGGGTCTCAGCAAGATATGGACGCCCCGCGCTTTCTGTGAAGTCTGAACCTGGGGATCAGGGGTCGAGGTCGACTCCACGGAAGGTTTTGGGTACGATATTGTATTCAACCGCAGATTATGGCGCGACATTTTTCTAAATATAGATGGGTCCCATTACATATTTGACAGCTATAACATATGGGCCAACGCAGGAACCGATTATTTTAAAAAATCCATTTGGGGACGTCGGATGGTTTCACTTGAAGATGTCCATAAATACGGTCTTGATATGGAAGTAAACGGCAACCTTACCGACGATCTTTTATTTTTATGTGAGCTATTCCTTCAATCAATGGAAGTACAAAGGGCCCCATCGGGGCGGCCCGGAGGAATGGGCAGACCAGGATCTAAGCGACCGTGCCAAACATCGGTTGAACGCTGGTGTCCGGTACAGTTTGTTTGCAGACACCACCCTGCTGGCAGACTACAAGTATCAGGATAAACAGGTGCAGCAGGTAATGGATATCATTGATGACGACCCGAGTAACATAGAAGTTCGTGAAATCACTTTAGAACCCTACCAGGTGGTGGATCTGGCCGTCGAGCAGACCTTGCTGAAGGCATGGCAGGGGATCGAGACGGTCAAACTCAAAGTTTTTGCCAGCAATGTCTTTAATGAAGAATATTCCAACAGCCGGGGCTATCCCATGACGGACCGAACGTTTGGTGCCGTTATCAACTGCCGGTTCTAGACAGGTCCCAGCATTGCAGAAATCCTCATGGCTTCCCTCTGGATAAAGATTTCTTTTGGTTTCGGCCACAGGCCCGGGCCGCGTTGGCAAGGTGACACATGAGGCTGTCCCTCATAGAAGCAGTTCATCCGGGGGGATCATGTTGGAAACACTCAGCAAAACAGTGCGATAGATCGTATTCTCGGTACTTCTGAAAATCGATCTCAAAGTTCAACAGGGTGGACACAGAACCTGTCCAGGGACCGAACGTGGGACTTACGGTGATTATCCCGTTATTTGCTCTTGACAAGCATTTTTTATCAAGATAGCATTCAAAAAATTTGAGTATTTTTTAGGTCATCATAAGCGATCCGTTCAAAACACATCGTTTTAACCGCATCAAGGAGGTGCCCGTGAAAGAGAAACAGACGTTGCCGGATGCGCAACCTAAACCCTTAGGAATTTCCAGACGGAATTTTCTGAAAACCCTGACAGGAACCGCTGCAGGTCTCGGTATTTCCCAGGTATTCAACCCGGCGTTGCTCCAGGCCCTTGAAAAGGGACTGGAACGTCATCCGGTGCTTTGGATCCAGGGACAGGGATGTACCGGATGTTCCGTAAGCCTTCTCAACAGTGTGGATCCGGCTATTGCCGATGTTCTGCTTAAAGTGATCAGCCTTCAATTCCACCCCACGGTCAGCGAGTGTGAAGGGGAGTTGGCCATGAAGCATGTGTATGAAGTGGCCGAAGAATACAAAGGCCGTTTCTCACTGGCCATTGAAGGGGCCATTCCGGTGGCTGCCGATGGGAAATACTGTATCCTGGGCGAAATCGGCCACAAAGAAGTCACCATGATGGACATGGTTCAGGAGCTTGCCCCCATGGCCGGTTCTGTTCTGGCTGTCGGTACCTGTGCCGCTTTCGGCGGCATTCCGGCCGCACAGGGGAACGTCACCGGCGCCACTGGCGTCACAGACTTTTTCAAATCAAAGAACATCACCACACCCGTCGTTAACATTCCGGGCTGCCCGCCCCATCCGGACTGGATCGTGGGGTCCATCGTCCACCTGCTGAATGTGGGAATTCCTGACCTGGATTATGACGGCCGTCCGACCCTGTTTTTGGTGAAAACATCCATGACAACTGCCCCCGGCTTGACGATTATGACGAAGCCTTCATGGCCGCCAGACTGTCCGATCCCAACGGATGCCGTATGGATCTTGGATGCAAAGGACCGGACACTTATGCGGACTGCTACAAGCGGAAATGGAACTCAGGTCTGAACTGGTGCGTGGACAATGCAGTGTGCATTGGTTGTGTTGAAGCTGGATTCCCGGATGCCATGTCTCCATTTTACGAACCCGCCTATTAACGAACAAGACAACTTCAAGGAGGTCTGATTATGGCAGGTTGCCAACCGCAAGCCCAACCGGCACAGTCCGGTCAAAAAATAAAAATCGGCATCGATCCGGTTACCAGGATTGAAGGCCATTTAAAAGCGGAAGTTGACGTCGCCGGAGGAAAAGTGGTGGATGCCCGCATCACCGGCGGCATGTATCGGGGATTTGAACAAATCCTGATTGGCCGGGATCCCAGAGACGCCACCCAGATCACCCAGCGAATCTGCGGGGTGTGCCCCACTGCCCATGCCACGGCATCGGCCCTGGCCCTGGATGATGCGTTCGGCGTGGAACTCACGGATAACGGACGGATCGCCCGAAACCTCATTCTGGGAGCCAATTATCTTCAGTCCCATATCCTGCATTTCTATCACCTGGCTGCCCTGGATTACTGCAACGGCCCGGACACGGCCCCTTTCATTCCCCGGTATGCCAACAATGACATGCGGCTGCCCAAGGAACTCAACGATGTGGCTGTGGGACAATATCTGGAAGCCCTGGAAATCCGCAAGATCTGCCATGAAATGGTGGCGCTTCTGGGCGGAAAAATGCCCCATGTCCAAGGAATCGTTGTCGGAGGGTCCACAGAAATCCCCACCCGTGAAGCCTTAAATGCCTACGCGGAACGATTCAAAAAGGTCAAACAGTTCGTCCTAGAAAAATATGTTCCCATCGTATATCTGCTGGCAGGCCCTTACGGGGACCTGCTCAAAACCGGTGTGGGACACAAAAACCTGGTCTCCTGGGGGGTATTCCCGCTGGACAACAAGGGCAATACCCTGCTGAAACCCGGCGTTTACACCGACGGCAAAGACTATGCCGTAGATCCGGCCATGATCAAGGAATACGTAAAATACTCGTGGTTCGAGGATTCCACCACCGGGCTCAATCCCAGGGAAGGCAAGACCCTGCCCAACCCGACAAAGCCCGGGGCATACAGTTTCATCAAAGCCCCCCGTTACAACGGCAAACCCCATGAAGGGGGGCCGCTGGCCAGAATGTGGGCCACCAATCCGGAGCTGTCCGCCACCGGCCAGAAGGAACTGGGTGTGACGCGCCTCAGAGACATCGGGGATGCCTGCTTCTCCATTCTGGGCCGCCATGTGGCCAGGGCCGAGGAGACCGCGCTGGTAGCCATGGCCATGGAAGAATGGCTTTCCCAGGCCCAACCCGGCAAGGAAACGTTTGTGCCGACACCGGTACCGGATTCTGCCGAAGGCTTAGGCATGACTGAAGCCCCCAGAGGAGCCCTGCTCCACTACATCGACATCAAAGACCAGAAGATCGCCAACTATCAAGTCACGTCCGCCACCATCTGGAACGCCAATCCCAGGGATGACATGGGACAGAGAGGCCCCATCGAAGAGGCCCTGATCGGTGTGCCGGTCCCGGATGTCCAAAGTCCGGTGAATGTCGGGCGGCTCATACGATCGTTCGACCCCTGACTGGGGTGCGCCGTCCACGTGCTGGACGTAAAAACCGGTCGGACCGTTAAAGTAGACGTACCCCTGTAACTCAAATAGTCAAATAGGGGTCAGGCCTGCGTTATTGCAGTTATTGTCCCAATAACTGCAATAACGCAGGCCTGACCCCACATCCTATATGAAAAAACTGCTGGTACTGGGCGTAGGCAATACCCTGATGAAGGATGACGGCATCGGTGTGCATGCCGTGTATGAACTGCTCAAGGAAAGAGACTGCTGGGCGCCTGTGGATTTCATTGATGGCGGGACCTTTACCCAGGACATCTTTTATCTGTTCGAGGAATACGAAAACATTCTGGTGCTGGATATTGTCCGGGCAGGACACCCACCGGGCACCATTTTCTGCCTGGAGGAAGAGGATCTCCGCAAAGATGAAAAACAGATGCTGTCTTTGCATGACATCGACCTACTGGATTCCCTGGGTATGGCCCAAATGCGGGGCCATCGGCCTTATCTGCGGGTAATCGGCATTCAGCCGGATACCATTAACTGGGGAACCTCACTCACAAAGCCGCTGGCTGATGCCCTGCCTGCTTTTCTGGAAACCGCCCGAAAGCATATCACAGAAATCCTGGAAACCCGGTAACTTTATCATCCCTGCCATGCCCCCCCGGGGGAATCGTTTTTCTTCTCCTCCACCGTCCGAATGGTTGTCTGAATCAATTTTTTGCCGGATATCTGCTCAACATATCCGGGGCAGCTGATCTCCGGTGAGCATGTCCACCAGGCGCCTCCCCCCGACAGCGGTTTCCATGAACACCTTGCCCGGATACTGATCCGTCACCTCACCGATAATGGCGGCATCTTGGCCAAGGGGATCCGCCCGAATCATATCCAGCACCTGCAAAGCATGTTTTCCGGCACCACCGCAATCAGTTTTCCTCGTTGGCGATGTACAGCGGATCAAACCCCAGCAGTTCGCACACCCCGTTGACCTCTTTTTTCACGGGCAGGTCCTTTTCAAACAGGGTTATTCCCACACAGGATTGTGAAGCGATCTCATTGAGGGTCGTACCAATGCCGCCCCGGGTGGGATCTCTCAGCACATGGACTTCATACTCAGATGACAAAACCGCTTTGACCATATGGTTCAAGGGAGCGGAATCGGTTTTCAGATCCCCGCCAAATATCAGTCCTTCCCGGGCCGTGAGAATGGCGATGCCATGATCGGCCAGAGTGCCGCTCAAAATGAGTTTATCCCCGGGGCGGGCCTGGGATCCGGACACGGTCACCCCTTCAAACAGCATGCCCACCCCGGAGGTATTGATGAATATCTTGTCCGCCTTGCCCCGGGGCACCACCTTGGTATCTCCGGTGACAATCTTGACCCCGGCCCGGCCTGCCGCCGCAGCCATGGTCTGCAGAATCGTCTGAAGGTCCTTGACGGGCAGCCCCTCTTCAATGATCAGGCCCACACTGAGATACAACGGGTCTGCCCCGCACATGGCAATGTCGTTCACTGTGCCGTTCACGGCCAGATCCCCGATATTCCCGCCGCTGAAAAAAATCGGGTCCACCACATAGGAATCCGTGGAAAATGCCATACGCCCGGCCGGCACCGGATACACAGCCCCGTCATCCTGCTGTGCCAGGTGATCGTTGTGAAACAACGGTAGAATCATTTTTGAGAACATGGCATGGGAGGCCCGGCCTCCGGCACCATGGTCCAGCAACACCGTATCATCTGGATTCATTGCTTCGCTCCCGTTCATCCATAATTGTAATAGGCGGCACAGGCTCCTTCGCTGGACACCATGCAAGGTCCCACCGGCGACAGGGGGTGCACACTTTTTGTAAAGCGAACAGGCCACCGGTGTTTTCAAGCCCATCAGAATTTCTCCGCAGGCACACCCTCTGGGCTCGGCCACATCCTTCAACGCCAGTTCGAACCGTGATCCGGCATCGAACCGTTTGAATTCCGGTTTCAAAAACATGCCGCTGTTTTCGATCCTGCCGATGCCCCGCCACACCGCGTCACTAATCTCAAACACCTGATGCATCAATGCTTTGGCTTTGGGATTGCCTAAGGGTTTGACCGCCCGGGGATAGGCGTTTTCCAGATCCGGGGTATCTGACCGGTTCTGACGGACCAGTTTCAAAACAGCATGCAGGATATCGATAGGCTCGAACCCGGTGATCACCGAAGGGACCCGGTAGCGCTCGAAAACCGGACGATAGGCATCCACACCGGTGATCACCGACACATGCCCCGGAAGAATGAATCCGTCAACGGACACCCCGTCAGTGGTCATCAGAGCCGCCAGTGCCGGCGGGGTCAGCTTGTTGGCCGCATAAATGGAAAAATTGTCCACCCCCTGCTCCGCCGCCGTGAGCACGGCCGCAGCAATGGTGGGGATGGTGGTTTCGAACCCCACCGCACAGAACACCACCTGCTGTTCCGGGTGTTTCCGGGCGATGGTGACGGCATCGAACACGGAATACACCATCCGGACATCGGCGCCGGCTCCTCTCCGCCTGGCCAAGGTGGTGCCGGATCCCGGCACCCGCATCAGGTCTCCAAAGGTGGTGACAATCATGTCCGGCTGCAGGGAAAGGGCCACAAACGCGTCGATGTCCTTTTGTGCGGTGACACAGACAGGGCAGCCCGGACCGGACATCAGCGTCAGTGCATCCGGCAGCATATTGCGGATCCCGTGGCGGAAAATGGCTGTGGTATGAGTACCGCATACCTCCATGAGCCGCAAGGGCTGTTCACACTCCCGATGAATTGCTGTCACCAGCTCTTTTGCAAGGGACGGATCCCTGAACCCCTTCGCATAGGTCATTCCCATAAAACTATCTCCTTGGCCGGCATGTCATATTATTGGGGCAATTTCTGGTGACGGCGCTCCCATACAGCTTTTGCGACACCAGCCTGCCCCAGGGAAATCCCGCCGTCTCCAGTTGGCACATGGATATGAGTATACACATAAAGATGGACTTTCTCCAGGGATGCCACCATATCAGTTAATAGCAGATCGTTTTGAAACACGCCGCCGGACAGCACCACCTTACTCACTTTCCGGCTGCGGCAATGCGCTGTGCCGTCCGGGAAAACCCCTGGACCATGGTTTGATGAAACCGTTGACTGATATGCGTTGCCGGAATTCCGGCCTGAATGTCGGCAACCATTTCTGAAATGCCCGGGATCATGTCGATGATCCATTCCTCCCCGCCCTCCCCCACCGGGGTGACCGGGGTGATATCATAAGGATACACCGGCATAACCGGCTTGCCATTTCCAGTCCCCGCAGCCTCCAGCTCCATGGCCGCCTGGCTGTCATGGGTAATCACATGCCGGATGCATAGCAGTGAAGCCACGGCATCACACAACCGCCCACAGCTGGAGGTCCAGGGCGTGTTCACCTGTTTTTCCATCATCTGGCAGAGAAACGCCAGCTGACCGGAGTCCATCTCTTTGATATACGGAAGATCCAGATTCAAAAATGACCGGCCAAACGCGGCATAAAGAACCGCAGCAGCCATCCGCCAGGGTTGCCGCACGGCCTGGTCCCCGCCCGGCATGGGAAGGTATCTCAAATGGGCTTTTCTTTCAAATTCATCCCTTGTGGTCACCAGGATCTCCCCTCCCCAGATGCAGCCGTCCTTGCCGTATCCGGTACCATCCAGCACAACGGCCACAACCGGTTCATCCAAGTGATTTTCCACCATACAGGACACGGCATGGGCATGATGATGCTGGACCCCGATCCGGGGCATCGCTTCCGGAAAACTGCTGACGGCAAACCGGGTGCTCATATATTCCGGATGCAGATCATGGGCCACCATCTTTGGCTCAATATCCAGAATGGTTTTGAAATGATCCAGGGTCTGAACATAAAAATCAGCGGTTTTCTGATTTTCCAGATCCCCGATGTGCTGACTTAAAAAACGCCTGATTTTTCCGGGTCAGGCACAGGGTATTTTTCATACCGGCCCCGCACCCGAGTATCTGCGGGGTATCATCCTGCAAGATAAGCGGCAAAGGGGCATATCCTCTGGAGCGCCGGACAAAACGTGGTTTCCCCGCCTGAACCCGGACAATGGAATCATCGGCCCGGAAACAGATGTCCCGGTCGTGAAGCAGAAAATAATCGGCAATGTGGGAAAACGCTGCCAGCGCATCCTGATTGTCGATGGACAAAGGCTCTCCAGGCCGGTTCCCTGACGTCATCACCAGTATTTCCGGCCCTGCATCCAGCAGCAGGCAGTGCAAAGGGGTATAGGGCAGCATCACTCCCAGGCAGGGGTTCAACGGCGACAGATCCGGTGAGAGCCCGGCCGGATCACAGGCCCTTTTTTTTGCAGCAGAACAATGGGGCGGTGAAACGAGCACAGCAAAGCCTGTTCATCTGCTGATACCTGCACAACATCCTGCACTGAAGATATGGACCGGGCCATCACCGCCAACGGTTTGTGGGGCCGATTTTTACGCCTTCGCAGGCGTTGAACCGCTGAATCACTGGCCGCATCCACTGCCAGATGAAACCCGCCTAATCCTTTGACCGCCAGAATATGCCCTTTTGCCAGCAGATGTCCGGCCTGCTGGATGGCCGAATCTGCACCGGCAATGGTCCGGCCCTGATTATCCGTCAAAAAGACCTGGGGACCACAGACCGGACAGGCATTGGGCTGGGCATGGAACCGCCGGTCCGCCGGATTGTCATACTCGGCCTGGCAGGCCGGACACATGATGAAATGTTTCATGGCCGTATGGGGGCGGTCGTAGGGGACATCCTCAATGATGGTGAATCGTGGGCCGCAGTTGGTGCAATTGATAAACGGATAGTTAAACCGGCGGTCCAAGGGGTCATACAGCTCTTTGAGACAGTCTTTGCAGACACTCACATCCGGTGAAATCAAGGTGGCGCGGGAAACCCCGCTGGCACTGGTAATGATCTTGAAATTCTTGAAACCCCTGACAGGTAAGGTCGTCTGTTCCACTCCATCCACCCGGGCCAGCAATGGGGGGTGAGCCGTGATATCATCCACAAACCGGCCCAGATTCCGGGGAGACCCCTCCACCAGGACCCGGACCCCGGAACCGGTATTGGAAACCTGTCCGGTGATCTGGTGTCGGGCCGCCAGCGTAAACAAAAATGGCCTGAACCCGACCCCCTGAACCACACCCCTTATGTCGAGCTGACTGGCAATGCAGCCTGAATCAGGCATCTGTGTATGAGGAACCGTTCCGGACATTGTCCGCCGCAAGCATCTGCCGCATGTCTTCCAGGGTCTGAAGTGCAGCGGATTCATCCAGTTTGCTAATGGCAAACCCGGCATGAACGATCACAAAATCCCCGATCTGTGCATCATCCAGAAGCGCCAGACTGGTTTCCCGGATCACTCCATCCACAGACACTTTTGCCAGATCCCCGTGGATCTCGATAATTTTGAAGGCACGGCTAAACACATCCAAAGACCATTCCTTTTTTATTCATTAACATGCTCTCTAATTAGTATATGTTTAAGCCGGCCTGTTGGGCAATACTTTTTTCACTCTCCGGTTTTCGGCTGACGATGCCCGACGCAAATTGATTGCATTCTGTCATTCAGTGATGTATCAATCTGGTTATGAAAACTACTTATACATTGTCTGCCGATACCATGAAAGACCTGATCGAAGTGGCTTCCGGAAAACAGGGGGCAGATCTGGCCATCAGCCGGGCGAGGCTGTTGAATGTGTATACCGGCGAATTTCTGGACGACCAGTGCATCAGCGTCAAAAACGGGTATATCGCCTTTGTGGGCAACAATGCCGACCACACCATCACCGACCATACGAGGCGAATCAATGCCAAAGGAAAAACCGTAATTCCCGGACTGATTGAAGGCCACACCCACCTGGCCTCGTTTTGTGACATCAGCCGGTTCATTCCCTATGCCGTTCAGGACGGGACCACCACGATTGTCACTGAAACCATGGAAGCCTATCCGATCATGGGATATGACGGTGTCAGAGAATTACTGGCATCTTTTCGAAACCAGCCTATCAAGATTTTCGGAACCGCCCCGGCCATGGTATCCATCAGCCCGGCCGCCAGCGGCATTCACCCAGATGATCTGAAAACCTTCTGGACCGGGACGACATCCTGGGACTGGGTGAATCTTACTGGCAGTCGGTTTTTCAGACACCGGACCGGATATTGCCTGCGTTTGAAACCACCCTGAGGGCCGGCAAAGTCCTGGAAGGGCACTCCGCCGGAGCCGGTGGGAACAAGTTATCCGCCTACCTGGCAACCGGCATCTCTTCCTGCCATGAGCCCATTGACGCGGATCAGGCCCTTGAAAGATTGCGGTCAGGCCTATACGTGATGATCCGGGAAGGAAGCATCCGACGGGACCTTGAAGGTATTGCCCGGATCAGGGATGCGGGCGTGGATACCCGGCGCCTCATTCTGGTGACCGACGGGGTAAGCCTGAAGATCTCATGGCACGCAAAGGCTTGTCCTTTGTGGTGCAAAAGGCCATCGATTCCGGATTCACGCCGGCCGAAGCCGTGCAGATGGCCACATTGAACGTAGCGGAACACTTTTCACTGGATGCCGTGGTGGGCGGCATTGCCCCGGGACGGTGCGCGGATATGGTGATCATTCCGGAACCCGGTATCATTACCCCTGAAACCGTGATCAGCAATGGAAAAATCATCTTTACCAACAAACAGATGCAGGTGTCCCCGCGGCGGCACATATTTTCCGACGTCTGCCGTCATACCGTTAACCTGCCCCGTCCTCTGACATCTGAAGACTTTGCCGTCCCGGCAGATCCGGAACAGAAAACAGCCCGGGTCAGGCTTATGGAAATGGTCACCGATCTGGTGACCCGGGAAATTTTTTTGCCGCTGCCGGTGATCCACGGACAGATCCGCACTGATGCGGAAAAAGATCTTCTCAAAATCAGTGCCATAGACCGGGCCATCTCCCCTGGCTCCCTGTTCACCGGTTTCATTAAAGGATTCGGGTTGAAAGACGGGGCCATTGCCTCCAGCCAGGCATGGGACACCTCGGATATCGTGGTGGTGGGTGCCTGTGATACAGATATGGCGGATGCGGTCAACCATATCCACAAGCGGCAGGGCGGGGTGGTGATCCGGGCCCAGGGAAAATGCCTGGCTGAAATCCCTTTGCCGGTGATGGGCCTGATATCAGAGATCCCTGTTCCCCAACTGGTCCGGCAGATTCAGGCAGTCAAAACAGCCCTTGCCCGGCTGGGCGTGGGCTTTCCTGACCCTCTGCTGACCCTGATCACCCTGACCGGAGCTGCCATCCCCTACCTTCGGATCTGCGAACAGGGACTGGTGAACTTGAAAGATGGAAAACGTCTTGGCATTTTTCCGGAAGATTCCTGAAAATCCCGCTTTCTAAGACACCATCCAGGTGGCGGTCTGGTAAAACAAAATGGACAGGCTTAAGGCCAGAACCGTGTTGAATACCATGGAAAACAATCCCCACTTCCATGATCCGGACTCTTTGACAATGCAGACCACCGCAACAAAGCACGGGGAATAAAAGATGGTGAACAGAATCAGGCTGAAGGCAGTGACCGGACTCCATCCGTCAGCTGTTCTCAACCGTCTGGCCAGAGAGGTGCTGTCTTCCGGGTCCACCTCCCCCAGAGAATAGGCCGTTCCCAGCGTGGACACCACCACCTCTTTGGCGGCAAATCCTCCCAGAAGCGCAATATTGGTCTGCCAGTCAAACCCGGCATACCGGGTAACTTTTTCCATTGCCGTTCCCATGCGCCCGGCAATGGAATGTTTCAGGGCCGCAGCCCCAGAATCCATTTTTTGCCGCCACACCCGACCCGCCTCCTGAATTCAGATGAGGTGCCTTGTCAGCATCCAGCTGCGGAAACGTCATCATGGCCCACAGGATAATGGAAATGCCCAGAATCACGGTGCCGGCTTTTCTGATATACTGCCAGGTCCGCTCCCAGGTATGGATGAACAGTCCCTTAAAAGTGGGCAGCCGATAAGGCGGCAGCTCCATCACAAAAGGGGTGGGCAGCCCCTGAATCACCGTGGACCGCAGCAACTTGGCCACCAGCAGGGCCCCGGTCCAGGAGATCAGCGTGATGATGAGCATGACCTGTGCCCGGTGTTCCGTAAAAAATGCCGCCACCAGAAGGGCGAACACCGGAAGTTTGGCCCCGCAGTTCATGAACGGCACAGTGAGCAGGGTGGCCAGGCGTTCCCTGGGGGATTTCAGGGTCCGGGTGGCCATGACCCCGGGCACAGCACAGCCGCCGGCGATACCGCCGGAAACGATAAATGCCATGACCGACGCCCCATGCAGGCCGAACATCCGAAACACCCGGTCCAGCATGAACGCCATCCGCGCCAGGTATCCGGAATCCTCCAGAAAAGAGATGCCCAGAAACATGAATAAAATCAACGGCACAAACCCCAGAACCCCGCCCACGCCGTCAATGATGCCGGAGATCACCAGGGATTTGGTCAGTCCGTCGGGCAAAGGAGTTCAACCCTCCCCCCAGCCAGCCAAAAACCCCTCAAACCACTCCACCGGGATCTCACTGTAAGTAAAGGTGAACTGATACAGAGCCATGAGCACACTGATCATGATCACGGGTCCCAGAAACCGGTGTGTTACGATTCTATCGATCCTGTCGGACCATGCCAGCCGGTTCTGATCCCAGGTGTGGGAAATCACTCCCTGCTTGAGGATGGCGGCGATGAATCCATACCGCTGGTCCGCAATCAAAGCTTCCGGATGGGTGTCCAGGGTGGCATTCAGATGATGGGTCAGTTTTTTGGTCACAGATACCAGCCAGTCATGGGTTTCCGGCAGATGCGATTTTCCCGCTTCCATGATCGGGGCATCCTTTTCCAGATATTTCAATGCCACCCACCGGGGAAGATACCGGCCGGTCAGAAACCGGTCGGACCGAATCCGTGTTTCCATCTTATCCAATGCATCATCCATATCCCGGCCATAAGAGATCTTCACCGGTGCCGGCCGGTGTCCGGCATGGTGTGCCACGGCCTTGAGCAGCTGATCTTTGCCTTTGCCGGTGCGGGCCACCATGGGCACCACCGGCAGTCCCATCAGGGAGGATAGTTTGGCCACATCAATATCCATTCCCCGTTTCCGGGCCACATCCATCATGTTCAAGGCGATACAGACATGGGCCCCCATCTCCATGAACTGGAGTGTCAGGTAGAGATTCCGTTCCAGGTTGGACGCATCCACGATATTGATGATCATGGCCGGTTTTCATTGACAATGAAATCTCTGGCCACCACCTCTTCCAGAGAATAGGCGCTCAGCGAATAGGTTCCCGGCAGGTCCACCACATGATATTCATGGGTGCCGGATACCCACCGGCCCTGTTTTTCTCGACCGTCACTCCGGGGTAGTTCCCCACATGCTGGCGGGCCCCGGTCAGTTCGTTGAACAAGGTGGTTTTGCCGGAATTGGGATTTCCGGCCAGCGCAATGGTCATCCCCTTCATCTCAGTGAACCTCCACGAAAATGTAGTCTGCTTCATTGTTTCTCAAAGTCAGGGTCCCTCCCATGATCCGCAGAGACACCGGGTCATTCAAAGGGGCCCGGCCCTGAATCCGGATTTCCTTTCCCGGCACCAGGCCCATTTCCCGAATCCGCCGACCCAGCTCATCTATGGCTTTAACACTGACAATGGTAGCGATCTGGTTTACCTGCATCCGTCTCAATGGCATGCCATCCATGTCGGTTCTCCTTTCGGAATTAATAATTAAATGGATCAAGTTTTATAAAACTAACTTAAATAATTGTCAACAACATTATCTGTTTATTCAAATTTATTTTTAATTGACTTATTATAGCGCCACAGGATAAGAAATGCAGGAACTCAACATGGAGGATAACATGGAAAAAACCATTTCCCTTTCCGAAAATATTGAAGATTATCTGGAAACGATTCTGGCTTTGCAAACCCAAAATACCGTAGCACGATCCAAAGACATCGCTGAAAGACTGGATATCAAGCGGGGATCTGTCACAGGCATGCTCAAAAACTGGCAGCCCGCAAACTGATCAATTATGAACCTTACGGATATGTGACATTGACCCCGGAGGGGGAAAAAATTGCAAAAAAATTGAGTACCGCCATTCAGTACTCAAGGATTTTTTACATCGGATACTAGAAGTGGATGAGGAACGGGCCGATGAAACCGCCTGCCGGATGGAACATGCCATGGACAGTCAGTCGTTCAAAAAATTCGTGGAATTCATCGCCACGCTGGATGCCTGCCCTCTCCGCAACCACCATCCCCAGTAGGCAGGTCTTACCACCGGCTTTTCGTCCAGACCACTGTGGCGGTGAGGCCTTGCTGAATTCGGCTGATCCACCCATTTTTTTGAATGGTGTTCAGATAGGACAAAATGATCTGATTCAACTGTGTTTTTGGCAATGAAGCGACTTTCTGAAAAAATGCCGTCTGATTTTCCATTTCGCGGTCTATGGGGGTGGTCTGATCCCACTTCATTTTGTCAAACCAGATATCCGGGAAATCTTTCATGGCAAACAACAGATTGATTTTGTAAAGGATGGATTGTGGTCGGTCATCCAGAGGTCTGTCCATGATCTTTTCCCACAAAGCCGTCATGACCGGGTCTGGTTTTTTATCGGCCCACCCCCGGACGGCAAATCCGTTTTTCCCGCAGGCCATCATCTTGGAAAAGGCCTTGAATGTCGACAGGGCCGGCGCCATAAACCCGGTAACCAGATCAAACCGGTTTTCCCACCCATTTTTTGGATATCCACATCGTGCCAGTCTTCACAGCGCATCTCTATCCTGTCCCTGAGATGGGAAGGCACCTCTTCAGCGAAGCGGTCCAGCATGGCAGCCGAAAAATCCAGGGCCGTGACCCTGGCTCCGGTTTCTGCCAACCCCAGAGCCAGATCTCCGGTGCCGCTGCCGATATCCAGCACGGTCATGCCCTTAAACAGCAGTCCGGCTTCCTTGAACCGTGCCAGAGTTTTCTCCACCTTCCGGTTCCGTTTTTCATCTTTTCCCTTGTTGTAGGTGGCTGCCGCCTTGTCCCAGTACTCCGGAGTGGCAAACCCTTTGTGAACGGCATACGTGTCATCGGATTTGTCCTTTTCCCATTCATGGATCCAAAAATCAGTGGTAAAGATATTGTCCATGTCCTCATCCTTTTCACTGCACCAAAAGGCGGCGGCGGGGTATCATCACGGGTTGGCGGATTCTTTTCCGGGGAAAACGCAGCGCTCGAACAGCGGGCAGATTCGACAGTTGGGTTTTCTGGCATCGCAGATCTCTCTGCCGAAATAAATGAACTGCAACGATAAATCACTCCACGACGACTCCGGAATAATTTTCATGAGATCAAACTCCACCTTGACCGGATCGCGGGATTCTGTCAGGCCCAGGCGGTTGGAAATTCTGAGCACATGGGTGTCCACCACGATGGCCGGATGCCCGAATGCCGCCGACCGAACGACATTGGCGGTCTTGCGTCCCACCCCCGGCAGTTTCACCAGAAGCGCCAGATCATCCGGCACCTGTCCGGCATGACGTTCCAGTAGAGCCCTTGCACACTCCTTGATGTTTTTGGCTTTGTTGTTGTAAAACCCCGTGGAATAAATGATTTGTTTGATATCTTTAAGATCGGCGGCTGCCAGGGATGCCGGATCCGGAAACCGGTCAAACAGGCTGGTGGTCACCTGGTTGACCTGGCGGTCCGTACACTGGGCCGATAAAATGGTGGCGGTCAGCAACTGAAACGGATTCTGATGCACCAGTTGGGTCTTGACATCCGGGTACCGGTCTTTTAAGGTGCGCAACAAAAATGGAATATCCATGGTTTTCATGAAAGATACTTATATATGACCAAAAGAAAAAGTACAAGCCCTGTCCGAGCCCTGGGCCTGTGTTCCGGCGGCCTGGACAGCATGCTGTCCGGGCTGGTGCTCAAAACCAGGGCATCGAGGTCACCTGGATCAGTTTTGAAACCCCGTTTTTCACATCGGAAAAAGCAGCAAAAGCATCGGTCATCTGCGACATTCCGCTGATCACCAAAGACATCACCGGTCCTTACCTGGAAATGATGAAAGCTCCCAAAGCCGGTTTCGGAAAAAACATGAATCCCTGCATGGACTGCCATGCCCTGATGTTTGAGACCGCCGGGTACATCATGCAGGAGCAGAAATTCGACTTCCTTTTCAGCGGCGAGGTGGTGGGACAGAGGCCCAAATCCCAGACCAAAAACGCCCTTCAGTACGTAGAAAAAAACAGCCGGTTCAAAGGATTCATCCTACGTCCTTTGAGCGCACACTGCCTGCCGGAAACCCCTATGGAAGCCGGCGGCCTTGTGGACAGGTCACAGCTTTTAGGCATCAACGGCCGGTCCCGAAAACAGCAGATGGCTCTGGCCCGGAAACTGGGGATTACCGAATACCCGGCTCCAGCCGGCGGATGCCTGCTCACGGACCCGGGATTTTCCAACCGGCTCAAGGACCTGTTTTATGTCCAAAAAACCATGGAAATCCGTCAGATTCATCTGCTTAAATATGGCCGTCATTTCCGGCTGACCGATACCTGTAAACTGGTGATCGGGCGGTCTAAAGCAGACAATGAACAGATCAGCGCCTGGTATGATCCGGCCGAAGATGTCCGGCTCACCCATGCATGGCTGCCCCGGCCCCACCGCCCTTCTCACCGGCCGGTTCGCAAATGTGGAAAATAGAAAAAGCCGCTGCCATGACAGCGGCTTATACTAAAACTCCGGAAAATGACCCCACCGGGGTCCTGGTTGTGGCCAATCAGGTTCAAACCCGGATCACGGTGGTTCCTTCAAAAACATCCGAACTGGCACCCCTGATAATCTGAACCTTGCCGGTGCCCGGAAAGAAAAGAATCAATAGTAGATCATTTTCTCCCAGAACTCCTTTTCATCCTTGTCCCAGTCTTTGCCGAACTTTCTTTCACAGAAAGAAGCCAGGCGTTTATACCAGCTGGTCCAGGGGTTTGTTCCTTCTTTTCTGGCCTTGAGCACATCCAACAGAAAAGTTTCAATATTTATCATCTCCTCTTTGGGATATAGGAACAAGCCCGCCCAGGTAGGATTTTTTGATATTGTCCGGGCTCAATGCGTGGGCGGTAAGCATCACGGTCACGATCCCTTTCTTGTTTGCCGTTTCCAGCAGCTGATATCCGTCCACACCCATGATATCCAGAATGGCAATATCAAATGGCTGCTCTTCCAGAAGCTGATCCGCCCCTTCAAAGGTCTGGGCCCGGACTACCGTACACATATCCAGTAGCTCTTCCAGCGAATCCAGAACATCGGGTTCATCATCAACGATCAATACTTTTTTGTTTTCCAAACTGATATCTGTCATGATTCTTTCCATTCTATTTTCGGGTTTATTTTATTTGTCCAAGGATTTCACATAACTGTCAACCCATGACATAAAATTAAGAATTTTTCAACCGGTTTCAATGCCGGTTTCTTTCTGTTTTGCTCTGAGTTGTCCACAGGCTGCCAAAATGTCCGCTCCCTTGCTTTTCCGGACAATGGCGGTCATGTGTTTTTCCAGCAGAATCTGGAGAAATTCTTTGACAGTCTCCGGATCAGGCGCCTTCAAATCCGATCCCGGATGCGGGTTAAAAGCAATGAGATTGACCTTGGCCCGTAGCGGGGACAACAGACGGACCAGCTGTCTGGCATGGCCCGGTGTGTCATTCACGCCTCTGATCAGAATATATTCAAACGTGATCTTGTTTCGGGGTTTCATGGTGAATTTTTTGCAGGCAGCCAGCAGCTGTGACAGTGGATAGGTCCGGTTCACCGGCATCAGCCGGGACCGGGTGGCATCATCCGTGGCATTGAGGGATACAGCCAGATTCACATCACACGCGTTCCCCAGATCCAGGATTTCAGGTATCAGGCCGCATGTGGATACCGTGACCCGTCTGGAAGAAAACTTCAATCCGAAGTCGGTATCCGTGATCACCTGAATGGCCTGAAGCACGTTGCCATAATTGGCCAGGGGCTCCCCCATCCCCATGAACACGATATTGGACAGTGCCTGAGGATCCATGTGTCGGTCAGCCAGAAACGTCCGTACCGTCCGCACCTGGGCGATGATTTCTCCGGCGGACAGGTTGCGCAACCACCCGCCCTTGGCCGTTAGACAGAACCGGCAGTTCATGGCACATCCCACCTGGGAGGACACGCACAGGGTAAAATGGTCTTTTTCCGGTATAAGCACCGATTCAATATAAGCGTCGTCTGACAGGCAAAACAGAAATTTTTCCGTGGTATCAGCCGAGACCTGCCGGTCCGCCAGGGTCAGGCGGTCAATGTAGAAGTGTTTGGCCAGCAACGTCCGCAGATCCTTACCCAAGTCGGTCATCTGATCAAAATCATCCGCCAGTTTCAGATACAGCCACTTAAACACCTGCTTGGCCCTGAAAGGCCGGACCCCGTTTTCTTCAAGCCACCGGGAAAAGTCTTCCCGGGTATAATTCAATAAATTTTCCATCACCATTCCTGTGAGTCCATCTGGATTATTTTCTTGACATATCACGGTTTATAGACTAAATTCAATGATTTGATTATATATTGCGATGAAGGTCTTTTTATGTTTGAAAATTTGAGCGACAGGCTGGACTCGGTCTTCAAGAAACTGAAGGCCACGGCACCCTGAATGAGAAGAACATTGAAGACGGTCTCAAACAGGTAAGAATGGCACTTCTTGAAGCGGATGTCAATTACAGGGTTGCAAAAAATGTCATTTCAGATATAAAGACCCGGGCACTGGGACAGGAGGTCATGGACAGCCTGACCCCGGGCCAGCAGGTCATCAAGATCGTGTATGACGAATTCACCCGGATGATGGGATCGGAACATCAGTCCCTGGATCTGGGTTCGGGCAGTTCGGGCGCCATCATGCTGGTGGGGCTTCAGGGGTCCGGTAAGACCACCACGGCCGGAAAACTGGGCCTGTTACTGCGCAAACAGGGGCGAAAGCCGCTGCTGGTGCCGGTGGATGTGTACCGGCCAGCCGCCATTGACCAGTTGAAAAAATCGGCTCCCAGCTGGACCTGCCGGTGTTTGACAGCACCCCGGATATGAAGCCGCTCAAGATCTGCCAGGATGCCCAGCTGGCAGCCCGGGACCAGGGCTGTGATACTCTGGTGTATGATACAGCCGGACGTCTGCACATGGATGAGACCCTGATGGCGGAACTGGAAACCCTGAAAAAAGGGGTCAATCCATCCGAAATCCTTCTGGTGGCCGACGCCATGACAGGTCAGGATGCCGTCAACATTGCCGGATCCTTTGACCAGCGGCTGGACTTAACCGGCGTGATCCTCACCAAAATGGACGGGGATGCCAGAGGCGGGGCAGCCCTGTCCATCAAGGCGGTGACCGGAAAGCCGCTGAAGTTCATCGGTGTTGGGGAAAAATTCACCGGCCTGGAACCGTTTCATCCGGACCGGATGGCCTCCAAATCCTAGGGATGGGAGACACCCTCTCCTTTATCGAACGGGCCCAGGAAGCCGTGGATGAAAAGGAAGCTAAGGCCCTTGAAAAGAAACTGCGGCAGAACGCGTTTACACTGGAGGATTTCAGAAACCAGATGAAAACCGTCCGGAAAATGGGATCTGTCAAAGATATTTTAGGCATGCTGCCGGGAATGAACAAAAAACAGCTCAAAGGGGTGAACATTGATGACAAGGAATTTGTGAAACTCGAAGCCATCATCAATTCCATGACCCCGGAAGAAAGAGAAAAATCAGCCATTATCAAGGCATCCAGAAAAAAGCGGATCGCTTTAGGTTCCGGAACCACGGTACAGGATGTCAACAAACTGTTGAAAAGCTACACCCAGTCCATGAAAATGATCAAGAAGTTCAATAAAGGCGGCATGCGGTCTTTGAAAAACATGCTGCCGTTTTAAGGAGAAAATCAACCTATGTCCGTAAGAATCAGACTGAGCCGCAAAGGCACCAAGAAAAAACCGTTTTACAGAATTGTGGCCGCAGACATCGAAGCTCCCAGAGACGGCCGGTTTCTGGAAACCCTTGGCACTTACAATCCCATGACTGAACCAGCCGACATCGTGCTCAAGCAGGATCGGATCCAGTACTGGCTGGACAAGGGGGCCAAACCGTCCACCACCGTGGAAAGCCTGTTGAAAAAACAGGCAGCCGCCCCTGATCCGGCCCCTGCCGCCTGATCCCAATCGGTATTGACGTATCCGGATTCTCACCCCCCCCTTTTTGTAGCAGCAAGGAGATGAACGCATGAAAGAGCTGATTGAATACATTGCCAAAGCCTGGTAGACAGCCCTGACCAGGTCCATGTATCGGAAGTGGTCGGAGACCAGACATCGGTTCTGGAGCTCAAGGTGGCAAAAGAGGATCTCGGAAAAGTGATCGGCAAACAGGGCAGATCCGCTCGGGCCATGAGGACTATTTTAAGCGCGGCATCCACCAAGCTGAAAAAAAGAACGGTTCTGGAAATTATCGAATAAAGGGGGAGGCCGTGCCTGAAACCCCGTCATCGGAAACCGGCTTTGACAAATTGCTGATCATGGGTGAGATTGTCGGGGTTCATGGCCTGGAAGGCAATGTCAAGGTCCGGTCTTTTGTGGAATCTTTGGACCTTTTTGCGCCGGGAAGCCAGGTGCTCATTCCGGAACAGTCCCGGGAAAAAACCCGGCCGTTTGTCATAAAAAGATGCGTGGCTTTTAAAAAGGGACTTCTGATGCGCCTCTCCGGCATAGACAACCGGGAGGCGGCCCAGCAGCTGATCGGCAAACAAATTCTGGTGCACCGGCGCCGCCTGCCGGAACCGGAAGACAATACCTGGTACTGGCAGGACCTGTATGGGATGACCGTTAAAGACGAGATTCTGGGGGATATTGGCATCGTTGACACCCTTTTTTCCACTGGGGCCCATGACATCCTGGTGGTCAAAGACCGGAACAAGGAATGGCTGATTCCCATGCACCGGCAGTTTGTCCTGTCCGTGGACATAGAAAACGCCATGGTGACCACCCGGCTGCCGGAAGGATATGAATAGCACCTGTCATGGAGTTTACGGTACTGACCCTTTTTCCGGACCTGGTACAGGCATTTTTCGAACACGGGATGATCGGACGGGCTATCCGGCAGCACCTGATTGCCGGGGAAACCATCCAGATAAGGGATTTTGCCACAGACCGGCATCATACCGTGGATGACCGCCCTTACGGCGGTGGTTGCGGTATGATCATGAAACCCGAACCCCTGTCGGATGCCATCTCCCTGGCCAAAAAAAAATCACCCGGGGCAACGGTGATACTCATGACCCCCCAGGGGGAACGATTCCATCAGCAGATGGCTTTGGATCTGGCACGGGAGGAAACGGCACTGATCTTTGTCTGCGGCCGGTATGAAGGCATTGATGAAAGGATCATCACCCGGTATGTGGACAGGGAGATTTCAGTGGGGGATTATGTCATGACCGGCGGAGAGCTGGCCAGCATGGTGATCATGGATGCCGTGGCCCGCCTGATCCCGGGAGTGCTGGGTGGGGAGGATTCTTCCACCTCGGATTCCTTTATGGACCACCGGCTGGAACATGCCCAGTATACCCGGCCTGAATCCTTTCTGGGAGATCGGGTGCCGGAAGTCCTGCTGTCCGGAAACCATGGACGGATTCAGAGATGGCGGATTCGGTCCTCCCTGGCCCGGACGTTTGTCCGGCGGCCGGATCTTCTGGCGGCCCATCCGCCGGACCCGGAAGAAACGGTACTGCTGGAAAAGTGGCATCAGGCGCTGGAAGCATTGCTTCACCGGAAATGATGGATGCGGATACTATCATATGCATAAGCTGTATACCGCCCTGATCCATTACCCTGTGATAAACAAACAGGACAGGCCCATTGGATCGGCCCTGACCACCATTGACCTGCATGATATTGCCAGGGCATCCATGACTTTCGGAGTCAGGGGATTTTTTGTGATCACCCCCTACCCGGACCAGGCAGAACTGGCAGGCCAGGTGATCCGTCACTGGACACTGGGGGTGGGATCACGGCTGAATCCCAGCCGGAAACAGGCCCTGGAACTGATCCGGGTGACAGACTCCTTTGATAATGCCGTGGCACAGATACAGGAGACAGAAAATCAGCCGGTGACAACTATTGCCACCAGTGCCCGAACGCACGGGCAAACGATTTCAATCCATGCGCTGAAACAGACTCTGAAGGCGGAGACGCCTTGTCTGCTGGTTTTCGGAACCGCATGGGGATTGGCGGATGAACTGATACACCGGTGTGACATGCAGCTGGAGCCGATTTCGGGTCTGGGAGAATACAACCACTTGTCGGTGCGGTCAGCAGCATCCATCTATTTAGACAGACTGATAAATGGCAAATTTTAAAATATCAGACAGCAATCAGGAGGAAACATGAGCAACGTAATAGAGAAACTGGAAAAAGAACAAATGCGCCTGGATATTCCGAAATTCGATTCAGGAGATACCATCAAGGTGCATGTAAAAATCAGGGAAGGGGACAAGGAACGGATACAGGTGTTTCAGGGCGTGGTCATTAAAAAAACCAAAGGACTGGCCGGTGCCAGGTTCACCGTGAGAAAAATTTCCGGCGGCGTGGGAGTGGAACGTATTTTCCGCTGTACTCTCCGATCATCGATAAAATCGAAGTGGTGAGCAAAGGACGGGTCCGGCGCTCCAAACTGTACTACCTGCGCAACCTGCGCGGTAAAGCGGCCAGGATCAAAGAAAAACGCTTTGCATAGCAGTGATCCCATGTGGCAGATCGAACAGGCGGTCCGTCAAAAGGGATTTTTACGGATTGCAGGGATTGACGAGGCCGGCAGGGGACCCCTTGCCGGCCCGGTCGTGTCTGCCGCTGTGATCCTGCCCGACGGTTTTTTTGTCCGGGTATTATGGATTCCAAAAAACTGTCGGAGAAAAAACGTCAGCACCTGTTCCCGAAATCATGGCCCAGGCCTTGGCGGTGGGCGTGGGGATGTGCGACCACAGGGAAATTGATGCCACCAATATTCTGGCGGCCTCCCTAAGTTCCATGAAGCGGGCCGTCATCAATCTGGATACGATCCCGGATTATCTGCTGGTGGACGGCAGATTCAATCTGGACGTGGAAATTCCCCAACAGGCCGTGGTCAGGGGGGACAGTCTGAGCATCTCCATTGCCGCCGCTTCCATCATTGCCAAAGTCACCCGGGACCGGATCATGGCCACCTTACACCAGATCTACCCCCAATATCTTTTTATCCGGCACAAGGGATACCCTACCGTCGCACATAAACAGGCCATTCGGGATTACGGCCCCTGCCCGGTTCACCGGAAAACATTCAAAGGGGTTATGCCGGGATGACCCGCCACAACAAAAGACTGGGCCAGTCCGGTGAACAGGTGGCGGCAGCGCATCTGTTCAATTCCGGCTACACCATTCTGGAAACCAATTATACCACCCGGTTTGCGGAAATCGATATCATCGCCATTACAAAAGATTGTCTCGTGTTTGTGGAGGTCAAAGCCCGCACCAGCATAAAAAAAGGATTCCCCAAAGAAGCGGTGCACGCCGGCAAGCAGCACAAAATCATTCAGGCGGCCCGGCAGTTCCTGAAAACCCATCCGACCGGCGGCTGGCGCCATGTTCGTTTCGACGTGGTGGAAATTTTTTTTGACAACGACGAGCCCCGGATCAATCATATCCCCCATGCCTTTCAACTTGGATAACACACCGGGCGGTTGCGGCACCCTTTTTGTGGTGTCCACGCCTGTGGGAAACCTGGAGGACATGACGTTTCGGGCCGTGCGAATTTTAAAAGAAGTGTCGCTGATCGCTGCTGAAGACACCCGGCACTCCAGAAAGCTGTTATCCCATTACGGCATTTCCACCCAGGTAGTTTCCTGCCATGAACATAATGAAGCCCGGACCGCGGAAAAAATCATCCCTTTACTCAAACAAAAAAAAACATCGCCTTGATCTCGGATGCCGGCACCCCCTGTGTTTCCGATCCTGGATACCGACTGGTGACGGCGGTTCTGGCCCATGGTGTTTCCGTTATTCCCATTCCCGGATGCTGCGCGGCAGTGGCCGGGCTCAGCGTGGCCGGCCTGCCTACGGACGGATTTCTGTTTGCCGGATTTCTCCCGAAAAAAGCCGGCCATCAGGAGCAGGCGATCCAGGCCCTGGTCACCCAGTCAGCCACCCTGATCTTTTACGAATCCCCTAGACGGATTCGTACTCTTCTGGAACGGCTTCAGACAATTTTGGGAGATCGTCAGGCCTGCCTGGCCCGGGAAATCACCAAACTGCATGAAACTTTCACACGGGGGCCACTGTCAGACATTATCGCATTTCTGGATACCTCCCCCCCCCTGAAAGGGGAATGCACTTTATTCGTGACCGGGGCGCCAGCACCGGAACCACCGCCCCTTCAGGCCCTGGAAACCTTGATTCAAAGCCGCCTGGCCCATTCTCAGGCATCCACGGCAGATCTGGCCAAAGAGATATCGCAACAATACCCGGTGTCAAAAAAACAGGTTTATGACACCATCCTGCGGTTGAAATCATCTCATCCAACCCTTAACCAGGAAACATCCAATGAGCCTTGAACTTTGCTATATTATTATTGGTATTTTACTGCTGTTCGCATGTTTCGATCTGATGATCGGCGTCAGCAACGATGCCGTCAATTTTTTAAACTCTTCCATCGGATCCAAAGCAGCCCCTTTTTTGTCATCATGATTGTAGCCAGCCTGGGAATCCTGGCCGGGGTGACGTTTTCCGGCGGCATGATGGAAGTGGCCCGAAAAGGAATTTTTCATCCCCAGTTTTTCACCATGCCCGAGCTGCTGGTGATCTTTTTGGCAGTCATGATCACTGATATCCTGCTGCTGGATCTGTTCAACACCTATGGCCTGCCCACCTCCACCACCGTGTCCATCGTGTTTGAACTGCTGGGGGCCGCTGTTGCCATTTCCGCCATCAAGCTGACCCAGTCCGTGGATGGAACCATGGCCCTGTGGGACTATATCAACACGGCCAAGGCCATGGCCATTGTGGGCGGGATTCTGTTGTCCATTATCATCTCATTTTTTTTCAGGAGCAATTGTACAGTTTATCTCCCGGCTGATCTTCACCTTTGATTACCGAAAGCGGCTGGCCCGCTTCGGGGCGGCCTGGGGCGGCATGGCCATGACCGCCATCACCTTTTTCATTCTTATCAAAGGGGCCAAAGGGGCCAGCTTCATGACGGAACATACCCTGATCTGGATTCATGACCACACCTTCACCATTTTGGCCGGCATTTTCATTGTTTCCGCTGTTGTGCTTCAGATACTGATCTCCTTGTTCAAAATCAACATTCTCAAACCGGTTGTTTTGGTGGGAACTTTTGCTTTGGCCATGGCCTTTGCCGCCAATGACCTTGTCAACTTTATCGGAGTCCCCCTGGCCGGCCTCAAGGCCTTTACCACAGCCCTGACATCTGCGAATCCCATGACGGTCACCATGGAGGCGCTGAGCAAGGCGGTCCAGACCCAGACCTTTCTGCTGCTTATGGCCGGAAGTATCATGGTGGTCACTTTGTGGGTGTCCAAAAAAGCAAGGACTGTGACGGAAACGGAAATCAGTCTGGGTAAACAAGATGAAGGGCCGGAACGCTTTGAATCGATCTGGCTGTCCAGGAAAATTGTGACGTTGTTTTACCATATTTTCAGTTCTCTGCGCACCGTGATCCCGCAACCGCTGCGGCGGCATGTGGCGGCCCGAATCACCCCCACCCCGGTCCACCATGGCGGATCCACCGGAGAAAAACCCTCCTTTGATCTGATCCGGGCCTCAGTAAACCTTATGGTAGCCAGCGCTGTGGTTTCTTTTGCCACCTCCTTGAAACTTCCGCTGTCCACCACCTATGTCACTTTTATGGTGGCCATGGGGTCCTCTTTTCGGACCAGGCCTGGGGTCGGGAAAGTGCGGTGTTTCGCATTACAGGCGTTCTCGCGGTGGTGGGGGGCTGGTTTATGACGGCGTTCATCGCCTTTATGGTCGCCTTTTTATTCGCCAACATCATCTATTTTTCAGCGGCTGGGGAATTGCCGGGCTGATGCTGTTTGCCGGATTCATGATCTGGAAAAACAAGAAAAAACACGATGAACAGACCAAGGACAAAGAGGAGATGAACATTTTCCAGTTCGAAAAAGTGGAAAATTTTCAAGCGGCCGTCTCCGACACGTTTGATCATCTGGCATTACAGCTTAAAGGAATCCGTGAATCCTTTGACCGGACCTTTGATGCCCTGTTCACTGAAGATATCGTCACCCTGCGCCAGGAGCGGAAACGGACCAAACAGGTGCAGTTAAGTACCAACACCATTGTGGCCAATATTTTCAAAGTCCTTCGCCTGCTTCAGAAAACCGACAATCAGGTATCTTATAATTACTACCAGATCATCCGCCGGCTTCAGAAACTGTCCGACGGATACCGGGACACGGTGATCCGTTGTACGATGCATGTATCCAACCGCCACACCGGACTATTACCGGTCCAGGTCGAAGAACTTCTGGAGATCAAGAAAGTGATCCTTCATATTTTTTCAACGGTTGAAACCGCCCTGGCCCAAAAAAAGATCGTGGAGTGCCAGGAGATCGTGGCACAGTTCCATTATCTGCGGGAACTGGTGGATGATTTCAATGCCAATCAGATTGAGCGGATCCGGACTGATTCCTCCAAAACTCGGCTGAGTATCCTGTTTTATGCCATCTCCGGCAACTGTGTCATGATGGCCAAGCAGACCGTCAAACTGCTGGAAATATTCAACCAGGCCTTTATCGATCCTTCCGGAAAACCGGGCAGACCGCCAATTCCTGTACGGAATACAACCTGGATTAGCCTGATGTGACGGACGTCAACCGTCACTTTATTACCAACCCAGAAACACTGTCCTGGAAAAACCAAAAAAAAGGGGAGGGTGTGCGCCGGAACACCGGCGCACACCCTCCCTTTTTATCACACTCAAAAACGGATCTGAATCAGATTACATCTTGCTGCCTTCTGCATGGCTCTGGAGTTTAACCTCCACTTTTTCAGTAAGCCCGGCATAGTATTCTCTTAAGATATCCAGCACTTCATCACGACCGAAGTGGTCCACGATTTCTTCACCGTTGGACAGGGCGTGGCGCAGTTTGGTTCCGGACAGAATCACCCGGTCTTCTTTGGTATGCGGACAGGTCTTCATGGACGCCATGCCGTCACACCTGTAGCAGTAGAAGGTCCAGTCAATTTTCAAGGGTTCGCAAAGCAGGCGTTTGCCGTCTTCTTCAGGCTGGGGAATCTGGTCAAAGATTTCCTGGGCCTCGAACAGGGTGTAAAAATCACCCACACCGGCATGATCCCGGCCGATAATCATCTTGTTGACGCCATAGTTCTGGCGGAAAGTGGCATGAAGCAGGGCTTCTCTGGGACCGGCATATCTCATGTCCAGCGGATATCCGGCATTGACCACATTCTCGGGTACAAAATAGCCTTTAATCAAGGTATCAATGCATTTGATCCGGACTTCGGCCGGAATATCGCCGGGTTTGAGGTTTCCGATCAAAGAATGGATCAGCACGCCATCACACACATCCAGAGCGATTTTGCACAGATGTTCGTGGGACCGGTGCATGGGGTTTCTCAACTGCATGGACGCCACATTGGCCCAGCCTCTTTCATCGAAGATGGCACGGGTTTCGGCCGGTGTCAGGTAAACACCCTTGAATTTCTCAGGGAACTCGCCTTCGGACAACACTTTCACTGTGCCGGCCAGGCAGAACTCTTTTCTGGCCATTACCATCTGTACGCCCGGATGATCTTCCATGGCAATTTTCCAGAACACGTCATCCGCAGATTCTTCGCCATGACCTTTATAGACTTTTTCACATTCCCATTTCTTCTCGTCTTCGGTCATTTCGAATTTTTCTTCCACCTTCATGGTGGCATAGATCTCACCGTTTCTCTCCAGAGCGATTTCATCCCCTTCCTTGATTTCAGCGGCATCTTCCTTGGCCACATCCAGCATCACCGGCACCGGCCAGAACGTACCGTCAGCCAGCAGAAAGTCTTCGCAAACACCTTTCCAGTCCGCCTTACTCATGAAGCCGTTCAACGGGCTGAATCCGCCGATACCCAGCATGATCAGGTCACCCTTTACCTGGGAAGAGATTTCAATTTTTTTCAGGCCCTGGGCTCTTTTGAGTTCCGCATCTTTTTCAGCGCCTTCAAGCTTACAGCAAACCAGACCTTTTCCACCGTGGGGGGCTACTAATTTAGACATATAACACCGTCTCCTTAATTAATTGATATATTAACCAACCAGATAAATGTTATGCCAACATTCATCTAAAAATTTCATTAAAAATCTCGTAAGATTTAATGGTGATTGACAAATTTGTCAAGAATTTTATTTATTTATCTGTGATCCCCAGTGCCGAGGCAATGTCTGCCATGGCCTGTGCATGCAGATCCGCCTCAAGCCGGGGTTGCCTGAATGCGGCAAACACGGTGCCGGCCGCCCTGGCAGCCTGGTGATCATATATGGAATCACCGATGAACAACACCTGATCCGGCTGCAGTGAAAATCGGGCCATAATTTTTTCCAGCTGCTCGGGATGGGGTTTGGGACGGGTCACGTCCGCCGCCGTGACCACCATATCAAACAGTGTTTCCAGGCCAAAATCCTTGAGCACCTTTCCCATGGTATCGGTCCGGTTGGTGGCGACCGCCCGGATATATCCGCTGAACGACAGGGTTGTCAGCAGATCCTTCAATCCGTCTGCCATTTCCATGTATCGGATGAAGTTATGGGCCCGATCTTTTTAACGCACCGGATCACCGTTTCATGATCTGCCATGTCGGAAAAAAGATATGAGATGGCATCGGCGACCGTCATCATATGAACCTGGATAAATTGTTCATCCGTCAGCAAAGGTTTTTGAAAATGCGCCAATATTTGGTCATAAAAATTTCGATTGGCCGCAGCTGTATCAAACATCACTCCGTCACAATCAAAGACCACTGCTTTAATTTTTGAAAAATTCATTTTGTACTCACTTTTGGCTGATGATTGACAGCCCGTCACGGTTCCTTTGCCAGTATCCGGTTAACCTGTTCCCAGGCCCCTATTTCCTGAACAATTTGAATCCCGTCCACATGGTTGACCGGTACGGCCCCCATCAGGGCATTGGTCAGAATGACATTAGCAAAGCCGGCCAGGTCTTGAACCGTAATCGCTCGCTGCTTTTTGACATATCCCAGGTTTTCCAGTCCACTGATGGCAGCCGCTGGGTAACTCCGGGCAGCACATGATCAGAGGCCGGAACAATGATGTCACGGCCTGAAAGAATTATAATGTTGCAGGTATTGGTTTCTGAGACCGTCAGATCGGGATTCAGGATCAGGGCCTCGTCCCCCTGGTGCTCCCCGGCATAGTGGCCGGCCTGGTCATAATACAGATAGTTCAGGGTTTTATGCCCGGCCAGAAAGGTCTGTCTGGGATAAGGAAAGGTTACCAGGTCCAATCCGGTTTTGTTCAGAATCGACAGCCGGTGCCGGTAAGGCGGATAAACGCGGCACAAAATCCGGGCATGGCCAAAATAATTTTACGGCGGCATCCTGGGTCCCAAACTGATTTTCCCTGACCAGGAGTGATATTACTTTGTCCCAGGTGATATCCGGTGCCGCTGTATGGAACAGTTTCTGCCAGGAACGGTTCATCCGTTGGACATGGGCCCCCAGACGGACCGGACGGCCACCGGTCACCCGGATGGTTTCAAATACCCCGGCTCCATATTGAAACCCCGGCATATGAGCGGGGACCATGGCCTGATCCTGATGGACCATTTTGCCGTTGACCCAGGCTTTCCTCGCCTGATCTACCTGGATCCGGCCCTTCCGGTTCAAAATGGTCATCACCGTTTTCCCCTTGTCCAGGGTCTCCTGAAATTCCTTTTCCGGATCCGAGTCATAGACGATGCCGCCGCCCACGGAAAAAAAAATCCGCTGATCATGGATCGTGGCCGTCCGGATGGCAATGGACAGGTCCATGGTGTCATGAAAACTGATATATCCGATGGACCCGGTATACACATGGCGTTTCACCGGTTCCAGTTCATCAATAATCTCCATGGCCCGAATTTTAGGGCATCCGGTAATGGAACCGCCTGGGAATGCGGCTTTCAACAAATCCGCCCCGTTGTTGCCGGACATCAAGTTTCCCTGAATCACAGACACCAGATGAAACACATTGTCATAGGGTTCCAGGCGTTTGTGTTCCGTCACCGTGACGGAGTCATGCACGGTCACCTTGGACAGGTCGTTGCGCATCAGATCCACGATCATGGTGAGTTCCGCGTCATCCTTGATGCTCGAAGACAATTTATCCCTGTTTTTTTCATCCTGTGCCGGGGTTTTCCCCCGGGCGATGGTGCCCTTGATGGGCCGGGTCTCCACCAGACGGCCCTGCTGGCGCAAAAACCGTTCCGGAGAAGTGGACACGATCTGGTGATCCCCGGCCTGGACAAACGCGAAAAACGGGGCCGGATTCTGGTGAAACAGGGAGAGAAACAAGGCATAGGGATCTCCGGCAAATCCGGTTTCGAACCGCTGGGCCAGATTGGCCTGGTAAATGTCTCCGGCCCTGAGATATTGAATGATCCTGGCCACTGCATCCAGATATTGTTTCTTCTCAAATCCGGACACCCATCCCCGGGAATCCATGCTGAATTCTTCAGCTTCCTCCGGGGCCCGGCTTTTTCCCAGCAGATACTGTCTGAGTAACTTCTCTGACATGGAAGACAAATCTGTGACACCCGGGGTCTCAAATACTGGCACCGACACAGTGGTGATGCCGGATATCCGGTCCTGAACCAGCACCAGGGCCGGTGCTGTCAGATACAGATCCGGCAATCCGGTATCCACACAGGTGCGGGGCAGGTTTTCTATCATATCCTTGAGCTCATAGGACAGATATCCCATGAGCCGGCTGAAAACGGGGATAAACTTGAAGAATTGTCCGTCAGATGGAAATGACCCAGCAACGACTGCAGGCAGTCAAATGGATCGGCATCGATTCTCTGCCGCCGGCCCTGACAGGTGATTTCCATCTGCCGCCCAATCATCCGGATCTGAAGCCAGGGATCCATGCCCAGCATATGGTACCGGGAACAGTCCAGATCGGTGCCGGACAGCAGCACCACGGTTCCCGGCAAAAGACTGAACCGGGCGGCAAACTGCTCGAAAGGCTCCGGCAAGTCAATGGGTTCCTGCCGGAGCCCCGCCAGTCTGGGTAGTTGGGTCACCCAGGAGGTCATCGTAAAAAGGATTCAACCGTTTTCATTGGCAATGGTGGTTTCAGGCCCATGCCCGGTAAACACCTGGGTATCGTCGGGCAGACTCAACAGTTTCTGTTTGATACTGGCGATCAATGTGTCATAGTCTCCCCCGGGCAAATCCGTCCGACCGATGGATCCGGCGAACAACGTGTCCCCGGCAAACAGATATCCCGGGGTGTAAAGACAGATCCCTCCCAGGGAATGCCCCGGAGTATGAATGACCTCCAGGGTGATGTGGCCGAATGTCACGGTATCCCCTTGCTTGAGCAGCAGATCCGGTTCCGGAGAATTTTCGGCGGACAGTCCAAACGAGGCGGCGGACCGGGACAGCTGAGACAGCATAGGCACATCATCCTGATGAATGGCCAGCTTGGCACCGGTCACCTCTTTCATGCGCCGGTTTCCCCCGACATGATCAAAATGGCCGTGGGTATTGATCAAATATTTCACTGTGAGTTTTTCTTTGGCCAGTGTCATGAGGATTCGGTCCGCGTCATCCCCCGGATCGATCACCACCGCTTCCCGGGTTTGGTCGCATCCCAGAATAAAACAATTGGCCATAATCGGTCCCACTTCCAGTTTTTTTATAATCACAACACTCTCCTTGTCTCGTTATTTTCTGTTCCGGTTCATCAGCGCTTTTTTGAAGTTTTCCACGGACCGGATCACCGGTCGACAGCCTCGCGGATTCGGTCCAAAATACCGTTTACAAACGGTCCCGATTCCCGGGTACTGTACTTCTTGGCAATATCCACGGCTTCGTTAATGGTGACGGACGGGGGGATATCCGATCTCGCCAGGAGTTCAAAAGCTGCGATCCGCATAATATTGCGATCCACCACCGGCATCCTGGACACTTTCCAGTTTTTGGAATAGGTTTCCAGCAACGGATCGATTCTATCCAGGCTCGACATGACTCCCCGAACCAGTTCCATGAAAAACGGCTGAACCTCCGGCGTCAACTCTGCCTCGTTTTCCAGGCAGAACGCCTCCACATCCGCCGGCACGTCCTTGGATGAATTCATGTCCAAAAAAAACAATGCCTGAAGCGCCAGTTCCCTGGACTGTCTTCGATATCCCATGTATGCTACCGGGCCGCCTTTCCGAGGATCTCTCCCAGATTGGCCATTTCAATGGCACCCAGGGCCGTGTCAAACCCCTTGTTGCCGGCCTTGGTGCCAGCCCGCTCAATGGCCTGTTCAATGGTTTCCGTTGTCAGAATCCCGAACATCACCGGCAGCCCGCTCTCCAGGCTGACACTGGCAATGCCTTTGGAGACTTCTGCACACACGTAGTCGTAATGGGAGGTGGCCCCTCTGATGACGGCACCCAGGCAGATAATGGCATCATATTGTTTGGCACTTGCCATTTTCTGGGCCGCCAGGGGGATCTCAAAAGCACCCGGCACCTTGACAATGGTAATGTCCTGATCCCGGGCACCACTGCGAATCAAGGCATCCAGGGCACCTTCCACCAGCTTGGAAGTGATGAAATCGTTAAACCGGGATACGATTATTCCGAATTTTTTTCCTTTGGCAGAAAGATTGGCGTCGATAATCTGTGGCATGGTCGTTTATTCCTTTGATATGATAGTTGTCAGCAGTATTTATCCATGTGAAGCGTATGTCCCATTTTGGCCTGCTTGCATTTGAGATATCCCTGGTTGTAGCAGTTGGGCGGCACTTCAATGGGCACCTGTTCCACCACGGACAAGCCGTATCCTTCCAGCCCCACCATTTTTTTGGGATTATTAGTCAGAAGCCGCATCTTTTTCACGCCCAGATCCACCAGCATCTGGGCACCCACCCCGTAGTCGCGCATATCTGCCGCAAATCCCAATTTTTCATTGGCTTCCACGGTATCCATACCCTGCCGCTGGAATTCATAGGCTTTGAGCTTGTTGACCAGGCCGATTCCGCGGCCTTCCTGGCGCAAATAAAGCAGCACACCACAGCCCTCCTCCTCCATCATGGCCATGGCCCGATGCAGCTGATCCTGGCAGTCACACCTGAGCGAAGAAAAAATATCCCCGGTCATGCATTCGGAATGTACCCGCACCAGCACCGCCTTTTCCGGATCGATCTCTCCTTTGACCAGAGCGATGTGGGTGAGATTGTCCAGATCATTTTCATAGGCGATGATTTTAAATTCCCCGCCGACCCGGGTGGGAATGACGGTCTGGGCCGCGCGCTTGACAAAACTTTCATTTTTGAGCCGGTATTTTACCAAATCTGCCACGGTGCAAATACCGATGCCGTGTTTTTGGGCGAATTTTTCCAGAGACGGCATCCGGGCCATGGTGCCGTCTTCATCCATGATCTCACAGATCACACCGGCAGATTTGAGTCCGGCTAGCCGGGCCAGGTCCACTGACCCTTCCGTCTGGCCGACCCGGACCATCACCCCGCCGTCCCGGGCCCGCAGCGGGAAAATATGCCCGGGACGTGCAATGTCTTCGGGCGTGGTGTCGTCAGCCACCGCCGTCAATATGGTGGTGGCTCGGTCGGCAGCGGAAATTCCGGTGGTAACCCCTCTTTTGGCTTCAATAGACACGGTGAATCCGGTCTCGAACTGGGAGGTGTTGTTCTCCACCATCATGGGCAGATCCAGCCGGTCGGCGATACTGGAATCCAGGGACAGGCAGATGAGCCCTCTTCCGTATTTTGCCATGAAGTTGATGGCTTCCGGCGTCACCGCCTCGGCAGCATGGTCAAATCCCCTTCGTTCTCCCGGTCTTCGTCATCCACCAGAATGACCATCCGTCCATTTTTTATATCTTCGATTGCCTGTTCGATTGTTAAATGCGGCATAGTTTCTGTCCTTGCTGATTTATAAAAATCCATTTCTTGCCAGCAGTGCCATGCTGATATCGGCGCGTTCCTTTTCCGGAACGCCGCCAGTGGTCTTTGTTAAAAATTTTTTTGACATATTTTCCGATCATGTCGGTTTCGATATTGACCGGGTCTCCGGCCTGTTTGAAACCGATGGTCGTTAGTTTCGCGGTGTGGGGAATGATGCTGACGGAAAAATCGGTATGAGAACACTGATTGATGGTCAGGCTGATGCCGTCAATGGCCACGGATCCTTTTTCAATCATCTGTCCGGCCAGATACGGATCCACGTTTATGGTTAAATCAGAGCATTGCTTTTCTTTACCATGCGGGTGATCACACCGGTGCCGTCAATATGCCCGGACACCAGATGCCCGTCCACCCGGGACGATAACTGCATGGCCCGCTCTATATTGACCCGCATGCCCGGGGCCGCGGATTTGAATGTGGTCCTGGCAACGGTTTCCGGGGCCATATCCACGGAAAATGCGTGCTTTTCAAGATGAACGGCTGTCAGGCAGGCCCCGTTCACGGCAATGGAATCCCCGATGTGCGTATCACCCAAATCCAGATCACACCGGATCTGTAGAACTTTGCCCTCTCCTTCGGAAACAACCCGGTGAATGACTCCCAAGCTTTCAATGATACCGGTGAACAACCTGAATCTCCCCCCTTTTCCAATTCCAATGCTTTGGCTACCGGGTATATCCCTGGACCAGAATATCCTGACCCACCCGTGTCACGGTCATTTTTTCCAGAGTCATGGCATCGGAGAGTTTTTCAACCCCTTTGCCTTCGAACACGGCTTTTCCGTCACTTCCCCCCATCAGCCTGGGTGCCAAAAAATACACCAGTTTGTTGACAATTCCCTCTGACAGTGCACTGGCAGCCACAGTCCCCCCTCCTTCGATGAGCAGGCTGGTAACAGACATTTCCCCCAATTTAACCATAAGTTGACGTAAATCAAGGCGATTGTCTTTCAGATCTGTTTCCAGAAACCGGACATTTTTTTTCAGCAGACGGTTTTTTTTCTCAGCCGGCACATCCGGACCGGTCACGACAATGGTAGAGGCGGTGGATTCCTGAAGAATCACTTTTGCATCGTCGGAAATGGTCAGGCGGGTATCCAGGATCACCCGAGACGGATCCCGGGACGGTCGGCCTGGAATGCGGCAGGTCAAAGAAGGATCGTCGGCATGCAGGTTCCGGAACCCACCAGGATGGCATCCACCTGGCCCCTGATTTCATGCCCGAAGGCCCGGGATTCTTCACAGGTGATCCACTGGGAGTCACCCTTGGAAGTGGCAATGCGACCGTCCAGAGTGGCGGCGCACTTAAGAATAACAAACGGGGTATGATGCCGGACATACCAGAGAAAATCCTCGATCAGAGTTTCCGCCTCGACCTGAAGCAGCCCGCAAGACACATCCACGCCGTTTTGGGCCAGAAATTCAAGTCCGCCGGCAGCCTTTGGATTGGGATCAGGGCAGGCCGCCACCACCCGCCGGATCCCGGCTCTCAGAATTTTATGGGTACAGGGCGGGGTTTTACCGAAATGATTGCAGGGTTCCAGGGTAACGAACAAATCCGCCCCTCTGGCGGCATCGCCGGCATGATTGATGGCCATCACTTCCGCATGATCAGCACCAAATGCCCGGTGCCAGCCTTCTCCTACCACCTCACCGTTCTTGACCACCACGGCCCCGACACACGGGTTAGGGGAGGTAAACCCCTTGCCCCTGGCCGCCAGGGCCAGGGCCAGCTGCATATGCCCCCTATCCGTCATCCGCTGTATCCGATATCCGGTCCAGGGCATGGCCGTCCTTGGGCAGCAGCCCTTTGAGTTCCTGGATAAAATCGGTGATATCCTTGAATTCCCGGTACACGGATGCAAACCTCACATAGGCCACATCATCCACCTGCTTCAAAGCCTGAATAATCTTTTCACCCACCAACTTGGAGGAGACTTCCCTTTCGTTGATCTCCCGCAGGTCCCGCTCGATCCCGTCCACCAGGTTTTCGATGAGATCCATGCTGATGGCCCTTTTTTCACAGGCTTTTTTAATTCCTTTGAGTACTTTTTCCCGGTCATACTCTTCCCGTCGGTTGTCTTTCTTGATGATCATGACCGGCACTTGCTCCACCCGTTCATAGGTGGTGAACCTCTGAGAGCAGGATTGGCACTCCCGGCGGCGCCGGACCTCCAGCTCGATCTTTCCGGGCCGGGAATCCACCACCCGGGTATTGGAGGCTTTGCAGTAAGGGCATTTCATCGTACCGGAGTCCTCAAATTTTTGTCAGCGTCACACCGGACCGGTCAAACATATCCAGCGCCAGCGGATCATCATATCCATCCCTGAAATAGATCTCGCTAATACCGGCGTTGATCAGCATTTTGGCACAGATGGAACAGGGCTGATTCGTGCAGTACAGCGTGGCACCGGCCACCGCCACCCCGTGGTAAGCCGCCTGTATGATGACGTTCTGTTCCGCATGTACGCCTCGGCACAGTTCATGTTTTACACCTGACGGCACGTTCAGCTGCCTGCGCAGGCATCCGGTTTCCCCGCAGTGGGGTATCCCGGCCGGGGCCCCGTTGTATCCTGAACACAATATCCGCCGGTCCTTGACCAGAACCGCCCCGACCTTCCGGCGGATACAGGTAGCCCTGCCGGCCACCAGATCGGCGATCCCCATGAAATAGTCATTCCAGGAAGGCCGGTCCAACAGATCAGGCCCCATCAGCCATCTCCCGGATACAATGGATATTGGCGGCACAAATCCCTGACCTCAGACGTCACCCGATCGACAGCCCCCGCATCATCCAGCACATCGCAGATCAGTTCGGCAACTTGCCCAACCGACTCCGGTGTCATTCCCCGGGAGGTAATCAAAGGAACGCCGATACGAATTCCGCTGGTGACAAACGGCCCTTTTGTTTCATTGGGAACCGTATTTTTATTCACGGTGATACCGGCCCGGCCCAACCGGGCTTCCGCTTCTTTTCCCGTCAGATTCCGGTCTGTCAGGTCCATCAATACCATATGGTTGTCCGTCCCGTCAGACACCAGTTTATACCCCGGTTCATCAGCCCTTTGCCAGCACGGAGGCATTTTCTACCACCTGCTGCTGGTAACGGGAAAATCAGGCTGCATCGCTTCATGAAATGCCACGGCCTTGGCGGCAATCACATGCATAAGCGGTCCGCCCTGAATGCCGGGGAAAATCTGGGAATTGATTCTTCCGGACAAATTGTCCGATCCAAGAATCAGTCCCCCCTGGGACCCCGCAATGTCTTGTGGGTGGTCGAAGTGACCACATCGGCGTATCCCACGGGTGAGGGATGGACTCCGCCGGCCACAAGCCCTGCAATATGGGCCATGTCCACCATGAACAGGGCATGAGCAGACGCGGCGATATCGGCAAATTTCTGAAAATCGATAATCCGGGGGTAGGCGCTGGCTCCGGCTACAATCAGGCGGGGTTTGAATGATTTGGCCAGATCCGCCACCTGATTCATATCAATGATCTGGGTGTCAGAAGTCAATCCGTAATGGGCGAATTCAAACAGCCTGCCGGAAAAACTGGCCGGAGCACCATGGGTGAGATGTCCGCCATGGGACAGATCCATGGCCAGAATCCGGTCCCCCGGATTCAACAGGGCGAAATACACTGCCATGTTGGCCTGAGATCCGGAATGGGCCTGGACATTGGCGTAAGGCGCATTGAACAATTTTCTGGCCCGGGCAATGGCCAGGTCTTCCGCCTGGTCCACAAAGTCACATCCCCCGTAATACCGCTTGGAAGGATATCCTTCCGCATACTTGTTGGTGAGCACCGAACCCTGAGCAGCCAGCACAGAACGGCTCACCGTATTTTCCGAGGCAATCAGGTTCAATCCCTGTTCCTGCCGGGTGGTTTCCTTTTCAATGATCGCTGCAATCTGCGGGTCATTGGTTACAAGATCTGCCATTTGCCTTTCCTTATCAGCAGTCCATGGTCTGAATCCGCTCCAGATGCCGGCCCCCTTCGAACTGGGTTTCCAGAAACGTTTTCACCAGTTCAAACGCCAGCACATCTCCGATCAGACGTCCGCCCAATGCCAGCACATTGGCATCATTATGCTGTCGGCTGAGCCGGGCCGAGAGTAGATCCGCACACAAAGCCGCCCGGACCCCTTTGACCCGGTTGGCCGCCATGGACATGCCGATGCCGGATCCGCACACCAGGATTCCCTTTTCAGCCCGGCCTTCGGTAACCGCTGCCGCCACTTTTTGGCGTACGCCACATAATTCACTGACGAATAATCGGTTGGACCGGCATCTTCCACCTTGTATCCCTCCGAAATCAGATGGATACGAATTTTTTCCTTGAGTTCAAATCCGGCATGATCGCTGCCGATGATAATGGATGGAGACATGCGAAAAATTCCTTGAAAACATCAGGATTTGGATTTGATAAAATCAATGACGTTCTGAACCGTTACCAGATTTTCCGCAGCTTCATCATCGATTTCGATTTCAAAAATTTCCTCCATGGACATGATCAGTTCCACGATGGTCAATGAGTCCGCCCCCAGATCATCGATCAGCGATGCTTCCGGCACCACATCTTCAACATCGATATCCGGAATTTTTCTGCGATCACCTTTTTCACTTTGGTTTCAATGGTCATGGAAAAACCGTTCCTTGAAAAAATTTAAACAGGTCCCGGGACTGTGAAATCCGGTTATTCATCTGCTTCCAGTTTAATGTTCCGGTCCCTATAGGCGCCGCATTCAGGACAGGCGGTATGGGGAAGTTTAGGCTCCTGGCACTCGGGACAGGTGGTCACGGTCGGGGCCTGGGTTTTGTAATGAGTCCGTCTTTTTCTGCCCCTGGATTTGGAGCTTTTCTGCTTGGGTACTGCCATGGGTATCTCCTAATCTAATTTTGGTTCGATCCAATCGATAACAATTCGGATGATTTCAACATTAATCTATAACAAAACATATTTAATTACCTTAATTCCTGGTATGTGTCAAGATTTAAACATTGCCTCACATTCGGCCATATGATGAAAAGTGTTGCTTCATCCGCTGTTTTATGATACCCAAGGTCTCGATTTTACAGACGGATTTAAATTCAAGGAGATAATATGCAACCCGTTGTCACCCGCTTTCCCCCTTCTCCCACCGGTTTTCTGCACATCGGCGGTGCCCGGACCGCTCTGTTCAACTGGCTGTATGCCAGAAAACCGGTGGCAAATTCATTCTGCGCATCGAAGACACGGATGAAGACAGATCCACTCAGGAATCGGTGGATGCGATTCTGGAATCCCTGGAATGGCTGGGCATTGACTGGGATGAGGGTCCGTATTTTCAAACCCAAAGAAAAGAAATCCACAACCGGTATATTGAAAAACTGGTGGAAAAAGGCCATGCTTATTATTGTTCCTGTCCCCCGGAAGAGGTCAATGCCATGCGGGAAGAGGCCCGGACAAAGGGACTCAAACCGATGTACAACGGCAAATGCCGGGAACGGGGGCTTTCCAGTGCACCGGGCACCGTGGTCCGCCTCAAAACGCCTGAGAGCGGAGTGACCGTGGTTTCGGATATTGTCAAAGGCGATACCGCGTTCCAGAACGCGGAAATAGATGATTTCATCATCCGCCGAAGTGACGGATCCCCGATGTATAACCTGGCGGTGGTGGTGGATGACCTAAGCATGGGTATCAATGTCATTATCCGGGAGACGATCATCTGATCAATACACCCAAACAGATTCTGATATACCAGGCCCTGGGGCGGATCTGCCGGTCTTCGGCCATGTACCCATGGTCCTGGGGCCGGACAAGGCCCGGCTGAGCAAGCGCCATGGCGCCATGTCCGTGAGCGAATACCGGGACATGGGATATCTCCCGGATGCGGTGATCAATTACCTGGTACGCTTGGGATGGTCCCACGGAGACCAGGAATTCTTCACACGCAAAGAACTGATCGAAAAATTTGACCTGGAGCATCTGGGCCGGTCCGCTGGCATGTTTGATATCAGCAAGATGACCGCGTTGAACGCTAAGCACATCCAAGCCAAATCCGCCTCGGGACTGGTTCCTTCTTTGCTGCCCCACCTGCGGCGCTCTGGCATCCATGCCGAGGATGATGATTTTTCCCGCAAAGTCGTGGAAACCCTCCAGCCCCGGAGCAAAACCCTGAAGGACATGGCACAGGGCGCCCGGTTTTACTATGTGGATACGCCGGAAATGGATGAAAAAGCAACGGCCAAATTCCTGACACCGGACGTCCGGGAGATGCTCAACCAGATTGCCGATGCCATTGAAGCACTTTCCGACTATACCCAGCCGTCCTTAGAAGAGGTATTCAAAAACATCATGGCGGATTACAACCTGGGTTTCGGAAAAATCGCCCAGCCATTGCGGGTGGCGGTCACCGGCACCACGGTCAGCCCGGGCATTTTTGAAATGCTTTTGGCGCTGGAAAGGACAGGACCGTTGAACGGATCCGGCGGGCAGCCCGGCTCATATAGATCACCGTACCGATTGATTCGAACGAACATACGACACAATGTGCGACTGCGCATAAAAAGAAGACATCCATTGAAACGCATAATTATTTTTCATACGCCAGTGGTTAGACAAATGCTGTGCTATGCCATCACGATGATTTGTGTTCTGATCTTCGGGCTTGATCCGTGTCTGGCCCAAATAGATCCCAAAGCGCACAACACCTTTACTTTTTATCTTGAAAACGATGTGTTCACCGGCACAGACCGCGAATATACCAACGGGGTCAAGCTGACCTGGATTTCCAGAGACCTGTCTGATTACCATGAAGTGTCGACCCCGAGCTGGAGCCGTGGGATCATCAATGCCCTGCCGTTTGTGAATAAACCCGGAACCGTCCGGAATGTGTCCGTGTCCATCGGCCAGAACATGTATGCGCCCGAGGACCTGGAGCGAAGCGATCTGATCCCGGACGACCGTCCCTATGCCGGCATCACCTATCTTTCCGCCGGGTTCCACAGCAAAGACAGACACCGCATGGATACCTTTGAAATCATTCTCGGAATCGTGGGCCCCCACTCCTATGCGGAGCAGGTCCAAAAAACCTGGCACAAATGGATCAATGCTACCGATCCCAAGGGCTGGGATCATCAATTAAAAGACGAACCGATTCTCAATCTCCATTACGAGCGGAAATGGAAACTGCTGAAATCAGACCTGGGGAGCGGATTCGGGCTGGATGTCATTCCGCACCTGGGAACAGCACTGGGCAATGCGATGATCGGCGTCAACACCGGGGCCCAGGCCAGATTCGGGTGGCACCTTCCCAATGACTACGGGACATTTCTGATCCGCCCGGGGTCAGACACCAACGCCCCCATGGACGAGAGTGATCCCCGGTTTTATCCGGTATCACAGCGCCTGGGATGCCATGTTTTCGCCGGGGTCAATGCCAATGGCGTAACTCGGAACATACTTCTGGACGGCAACACGTTCCGGGACAGTCACTCCGTCGACAAAAAGCCGTTTGTCATGCAAGGGACCGCCGGTGTGGCCGTCATTTTTCACCGCTTTAAAATCACCTATGCCTATGTGTACCAGACCAAAGAATATGAGACCCAGAAAGAGGGTCAGGAATATACCTCCATCACGGTATCCTATTCTTTCTGATTCTGAAACCAAAGCAATCCCTCCGGCCGGAATAAACTCGGCCGGTCAGTCCATGCCATACAGCATACCGGTATATCCCACAAAGGACTCGGACGGGTTTTTGTCAAAACTGCTGGCATAGGCCAGCACCTGCGCCTTTGTTGCCCCCATTTTCTGGCAGCCGCCGCCGCGGCAGCCACCGCTCCGGGGCAGCACATGTTATGATGATCCAGGCCCTGGGCAAGGATGGCCTTATCATCCATGGCTTTCATGGCATCGATGGCTGCTGAATCGTTTTTTGTCTTTACCCATTCCACAGCCTCTTTTCCCGGACCGGCCGGGGTAAACCCGAAATTCGGGCCGTAATGGGTCATGTCCGTGGAACCGATCACCCGGATCTCCCGGTTCAGGGTTTCGGCCGCTTCAACCGCCATGATGCCGATGATGGGTGCAAAAAAAAGACGGGGCCACCCCGCAAACCACAAGCCGGGCCTTTGGGAAAAAATATCGGATAAACGGATATTGCAGTTCCAGGGTATTTTCATCCACAAATTTACGCGGAGGCCGTTGCCGGATGCTGATATTGTCACACAGGGCATTTACCAGGTCTTCATCCACCTCAATATCTCCCAACGGGGTTTCGACAGCTCCGTGCGTCATGATAAAGGGCTCGGACTGCCGGTGCATGTGAGCCCCGAACAACACAATGGTTTCCACAGACCGGGATCCTTCAGTCGGCACCAGGCTGGCGATGGTCCGGCAGGCGATGCTCCCGGAATACGCCCACCCGGCATGGGGAACGATCCCGGCCACAAACCGGCCCTTTACCGGCCCCGTGCTGTCTGCCAGAAACTTCTGAATCGCAGCGCTACATTCATCTGCCGCTGCCGGATACCAGGTGCCGGCAAATGCAGTTCGCTTTTTTTCCATGGTCCCTCCGAATGTGGAATGATTGGTATTGGGTATCAGGGAACGGCCCTGAATCCCCGGGGATCGTGAATGTTGGTTGAAATGCGCTGCCGCCTGGCCCTGAAGTGGGCCTCCAACCCCGAAATCATCGGATGCTGCTTTGTGCCACCTGTTGCCGCAGCCACTCAAGCCAGGGGTCGAATCCCTGTCCGGTTTTGGCAGACAGTTCGAACACCGGCATGCCCGGGTGTACTTTTTTCATGTTCTCCACGGCCAGGGCCGCATCAAACTCCAGATACGGCAACAGGTCTACCTTGTTTAAAATGGCGGCATTGGATACCTGGAACATCAAGGGATATTTCAACGGTTTGTCTTCACCCTCAGTGACACTGAGCACCACCACCCGGACATTTTCACCGATATCGAATTCCGCCGGGCACACCAGGTTGCCGATATTTTCCACAATCAGCAGATCCAGGCCGTCACATCCCAGCTTCCTTGCCGCCGTATCGATCATGGAAGCGGACAAGTGGCAATCGCCTCCGAACTGGTCCGTGTTGATCTGGGTCACCCTGGCACCGGTTTGGGCCAGGCGGTCCGCATCGTTGGTGGTACAGATATCCCCCACGACCACCCCCACCTGGATATCCGGCATCAACTGCGCCAGGGTCCGGCAAAGGGTCTGGGTTTTTCCCGAGCCCGGAGATGACATCATGTTCAGCACAAACACCTTTTTTCCCAGAAAAAACTGCCGATTTCTATCGGCTTCGGTTAGATTTTTTTCCAGAATATTTTTTCGAATTTTAATTTCCATCGATTTTTAAGACCTCCCGTATTGGTACTTACAGTGTACCGGGTTAGATGATGCGCGTCAACCAGGCCGTATCAATCCATCAGCGTCAGGGATTCGATATCGATTTCCCGGCCGGACAAAAGTTCGGTCGAACCGTCTTCACAATCCGGACATCGGAACACCGGGGTATCGGTTTCCCATTCCCTGCTGCAGGTGTGACAGCGGAACCGCACCGGTACCATTTCAATATCCAGGCGGGCATGTTCCAGCGGGGTATCTTTGGTGATGATCTCAAAACAAAACGTCAGGCTGTGGGGCACCACTGAAGACAGTTTCCCGATTCTCAGATTCAACGATGCCACCTTTGGGTCTTTCAGATCCGAAGGTAACGCCTCCAGCGCAATCCGGACCAATTCCTGGGCAATTCCCATTTCATGCATATTCTCTCCCCTCCTTTGCGTGTCAAACGCCTTTGGACCGGGTGTCATAAAACCGCCGTTTGAACACCTCAAACCGGTCCGCTTCAATGGCCTGGCGCATAGTGGAAACAAGGTCCAGATAATAATACAGATTATGGATGGTATTCAGGCGGTAGGCCAGCAGTTCCCGGGATTTGTACAGGTGATGCAGATAGGCCCGGGTATAGTTTCGGCAGGTATAACAGGTACAGTTCTCATCAATGGGCCGGTGGTCGAATCTGAACCGGGCATTGGGGATGTTGATATCCCCTCTGGCGGTGAAGAGTTTGCCGTTTCTGGCATTACGAGAGGGCATAACGCAGTCGAACATGTCACAGCCCATTTCTGTCAACTCCACCAGGTTTTCAGGCGTCCCCACCCCCATGATATACCGGGGTCTGTTTCCCGGCAGAAGCGGCAGGGTGTGGTCTGCCATCTCATACATCAGATCTGTGGGTTCTCCAACGGACAGGCCACCGATAGCAAATCCGGAAAAATCGATCTGCATCAGCTCTTCTGCAGAACGGGTTCTCAGGTCCTTGTACATCCCGCCCTGAACAATGCCGAACAAGTGATTGGGTGCACCCTGGGTTTGCCAAAAGTCATACCCTTTTTTTCGCCCAGGCCGTGGTTTTTTCCAGAGCGGTTTCTGCCTGGTCAAAGGTGGCGGGATATCCCATGCACCAGTCCAAGGACATCATGATGTCCGATCCCAGAACGGTCTGAATTTCCACGGTTTTTTCCGGAGAAAAAAAAATGCCGGGATCCGTCGATATGTGACTGGAATGCCACCCCGTCGTCCGTGAACTTTGCCAACTTTGCCAGAGAAAAAAACTGAAAACCCCCGGAATCAGTGAGCATGGGCCGGTCCCACCGGATGAACTCATGAAGCCCGCCCATATGCGAGATCACGTCGCATCCGGGACGCAGGTACAGGTGATAGGTGTTGCCCAAAATAATCTGTGCGCCGCAGTGCTTCAGGTCATCCGCAGTCAAGGCTTTCACTGACCCCACTGTGCCCACGGGCATGAAAATCGGGGTCTGGATTTGTCCCCGGGGGGTATCGATGACGCCCAGCCGGGCTCGGTTCTGGTCAGATTTTTTTATCAAGGTAAATTTCAAGGATCTGCCTCCTTTGGTCAGTCAATGAACATGGCATCCCCATAGCTGAAAAACCGGTATTTTTCAGCTATGGCTTCTGCATAGGCCTTCAGCATCCGTTCCCTGTCATAAAACGCGGACACCAGCATGAGCAGAGTGGATTTGGGCAGATGAAAATTGGTGATCATGGCATCAACGCAGCGAAATCGGTATCCAGGATAGATATACAGGTCACACATGCCGGTACCCGGTGCCACCCGTCCCTGATCATCAGCTGCAAATTCCAGGGTCCTTACCGATGTGGTGCCGACCGCCACCACCCGCCGGCCCTGCTGTTTCGCGGCATTGATTTTGCGGGCAGCAGTAATGGACAGAAAATAATATTCGGAATGGATTTGATGGTCCCGGATATCCGCCACCCTCACCGGGACAAAGGTGCCATATCCCACATGCAAGGTGATGTGAACCATGTCGATCTTTTTTTGGGCCAGTTGATCGATTAAGGGGGCTGTAAAATGGAGGCCGGCCGTGGGGGCTGCCACGGCCCCGTCATTTTCCGCATACACGGTCTGGTAGTTTTTTTGGTCTTGTTCGGCCAGATCCGTATCCGGATCCCGCTTGATATATGGCGGCAACGGCAGAGATCCGGCGGATTTCATGTAGTTGACAAACTGTTTCCCGCCTGAAAAACGGATTTCGCAGATTCCTTGGTTGACTGTCATCACCTGCCCGGTGATCCGGTCTGAAAAATAGAGCGTTGTCCCAATTTTCGGCATCTTGGACGCCCTTACCAGGCATTCACATTGAAACGATCCGGTTTTTTCCAGGTGCCGAATTCCCTGGGCATAATCGATGATCAGCACCTCCACCCGGCCGCCGGTGGCTTTTTTTCCCATCAGCCGGGCCGGAATTACCCGGGTGTTATTAACCACCAGCAGATCGTCCGGCTGCAGGAGACCCGGAAGATCAGCAAACCGATAATGAGACAAGGCATGCGTTCTCCGGTGGATGTGCAGCAGGCGGGAGTCGCTTCGGGTATCACAGGGCTTCTGGGCGATCAGACCTTCTGGAAGATCATAATCATAATCAGACAGATCAAACATCAGTTCGCTTTCATGGCCACGTACACCATCCCCAGCCCGGTCAGCATCAGAAAAAAACCGAACCGCCGCAACTTCAGGCCATCCTGGCCCGCAATAATCTGGATCATCTCTTTCATCCGTTCCGGAAAGGCAAAATAGGGCAAGCCTTCCACGATCATCACCATGCCCATGACACATAAAAAAAATTTCATAAGTTTCGGTTTCCTGTGGATTCCCCTTTTTTAATCTGCCCTGTATACCATTTTACAAATAAAATTTCATGGCAAATTCAAAGAAACAGATTAATTTCCGCTTGCCCTGTATGAAATAAAAAGATACTGTTTCCTCCTAAATGTCATTGATAAATCGAGCTGCCAAGGGTATATAAACTGGTTGACAAACATAAGCCATCTAAACTTTCAAAAGGAAACAACCGTTTATGGAGTTTGAACCTGTCATCGGCCTGGAGGTCCATGCCCAGCTCAAAACCGAGACTAAAATATTTTGTGCCTGCCCCACTACTTTCGGCAAAGCCCCGAACGCCAACACCTGCCCGGTGTGCACCGGGATGCCCGGGGTGCTGCCGGTATTGAACAAAAAAGCGGTAACCTTTGCCATCAAAGCAGCTTTGGCCACTCACTGCACCATTGCCGAACAAAGCCGGTTTGACCGGAAAAATTATTTTTATCCGGATCTGCCCAAAGGATACCAGATCTCCCAATATGCGGCCCCCATTGCCGAACATGGGTTTCTTGATATCGAAACGGACCGGGACGGCGCCAGAACCATCGGCATCACCCGAATCCACATGGAAGAAGATGCCGGCAAACTCATTCATGACCCAGTGCGGGGCAAAAGCCTGGTGGACCTGAACCGCACCGGCATTCCGCTGATCGAAATCGTAAGCGAACCGGACATGCGCACTCCGGCCGAAGCAGGCGCCTATCTGCGCAAACTGCATGCCATCCTTAAATATATCGATGTGTGTGACGGCAACATGGAACAGGGCAGTTTCCGTTGTGATGCCAACATTTCCCTTCGGCCCAGAGGACAGGCCGCCTTCGGTACCCGCACGGAACTGAAAAACCTCAATTCTTTCAGGCATGTGGAAAAAGCCATCCAGTATGAAATTGACCGCCAGACCTTTATCCTGGAAAAAGACAATGCCGTGATCCAGGAAACCCGTCTGTGGGATCCGGGAAAAAACCGAACCGTGTCCATGAGGGGCAAGGAAGAGGCCCATGATTACCGGTATTTCCCGGATCCGGATCTTGTGCCGCTCATCGTGGGCAAAGACTGGATCCGTCAGGTATCCGAACAGATGCCGGAACTGCCGGATGAAAAAAAAAGACCGGTTCATCTCCCAGTACCAGCTGTCGGAGTATGATGCTCAGGTCCTGACGGCAGATATCCATCTGGCGGAATTTTTTGAAAAGGTCATGGCCGGCCTGTCCAATGCCAAACAGACCGCCAACTGGATTACCACCACCCTTTTGGGCCTGCTCAATGCCAAAGGGATCGGCATCACCCAGTCACCGGTATCGGCCGAACACTTTGCTGCCCTCATGAAACTGCTGGAATCAGACACCATCACGGCCTCTGTGGCGAAAACCGTATTTGAAGAAATGGCTGACACCGGCAAAGACCCGAAAACCATTGTCAAACAAAAGGGACTGGAACAGGTAAGTGACACCTCGGAACTGACTGCACTCGTGGACACCATCCTGGACCGGAACCCGAATGAGGTGGCCGCTTATCGAAAAGGAAAAACCAAACTGTTCGGTTTTTTTATGGGTCAAGTCATGAAGCAGACCCGGGGCAAAGCAGATCCCAAAACCGTCACCCCGATATTGCAATCCAAACTTCAATCAGGGAGTTAACATGAAATCTGTCCACCTGATCTTTCTGACCCTGTGTCTGGTTGCCTGGGCCGGTTCGCCGGCTTCAGGGGCAACGTCGCAGGCAGACCCCGTGACGGACCAGCCGGCGGCCACCATTGCCGTGCTTCCTTTTGTCATGCATACCACGGAATCCGGCTCCCACATTCAGCAGGGGGTGATGACCATGTTGAATACCCGTCTGTCCTGGCCGGACCAGGTAAAGGTGATCCCAAGACGTGACGTTTTCGACATTCTGGACGGACTGCCTGAAAAGAACCGCAATCAGGTCATTTCCCTGGTGGCAAGGCAAACCGGATCCCGCTATATATTGGACGGCAGCATTACCCGGCTGGCCGGGTCCTTCAGTATTGATGCCGTGGTCTATGACATGCAGAACAAGCAGCACATGACCTTTTTGAGCAATCCGACAACAGCGATGAATTGATCGAAAAAATCAGCCGGATAGCGGCCGGTATCAACAAACAGGTATTTGACCGGTCCACCACTGACTGGGAAAAAATCGAACAGGAACGCCAGGCCAAACAGCAGGAACTGCGGCGCAGAAATCCGGAACACCTGATGCAGAACCCTCAATGGCAGCAGACAGAAAAGTCACCCGGCTGGAAAATATGGAAATATCTGTTCTAGCGGAAACAAAAATCTAACAAAAATCGTGTTTACGTGTAAAAGCACTTGACACCAGCATGTGGCAAGGATACATCCCACGTAAGAAAATGGATCATCCAGGCCGTCTAAGCTGGAAACCTGTTGAACTACCCCTAACTTATTGGAAAGGAGAAGCAGATGGAAAAGGCAAATGTGAGTATCTTCACGGCATTGGTGCTGCTGGTCGGAGTGTTTTCACAAACCGCTCTGGCGGGAGGGATTGACAACAGGCAGAACTGGTCGGCCAGGTATATCGCCACCGGCTCTCGAAACGCGGCCACGGACGGGGTGGATATTGCCGCCTACAATCCCGCAGGCATCATGCAGCAGCAGGAAGGAATCGGGCTGGGCCTGGACGTGCATTATATTTTCAAGAATTATGAACACAAGTATACCAAATTTCCAGGGGGTCCGGTGGTGACCCGGGAGCAGGATGAAGCCTCCATCATCCCGGGCCTGTTTGCCACCTACAAATCCGGAGCATGGGGGGTGTTCGGCACCGTCACAAACAACGGCGGAGGCGGCAAAGTCAAATATGACTCCGGCAATACCATCACCAATGAAATCGGGGCTGCATTATTTCTACACCCGAATCCCATGATTAAAGGAACCCTTCTCTCAAATGAATCGATTCAGGCGGAAAGCCATTATATCACTTATACCTTGGGAGGCGCCTACCAGTTTAATGAGATGTTTTCCATGGCTGCAGGCATCCGGTACGTGGATGCCACCAAGGATGTAGAATCGTATGCCGACTCGACATCCCCTCTGGGAGCCGTGTACGCCTCCTATGATGAAGAAGCGGACGGATGGGGCTGGATAGCCAGCCTGAATTTTAAACCCAGAGAGGACTTGCTCTTTGCCGCCCGGTATGAATCCCGGGTGGAACTGGAATTCGAGACCAACGTGAATGATACGACCCCGCTGGGGGCCGGAGTTTTAAATTCCCTGGGAAAAACCCAGGGTGCCAAATACGACCGGGATCTCCCGGCGGTTCTGGGTCTGGGGATTTCCTGGGATGCCATGGACCGGTTGAATCTGAACTCCTCGTTCACCTATTACCTGGAAGAAGATGCGGACCGGGATGGTGAAGAAGACCTGGTGGACAACAGCTATGACATTGCCGTTTCCGCCACCTACCGTTTTCTGGACAACCTGCGGGCCAGCATCGGCTACATGTATACCGATGTGGGGATCGATGCCAAAGATTACGGGCTGACAGAAAAAATGAGCCCGGTTCTGGATGCCCACTCCTTTTTTTGTGGTCTGGGGTATGATATCAGAACAAACATAACCATAGACCTTGGCGTAATGATCAATTTCTATGATGAACAAACCGCACTGGACCCCATGGGTAACCCGGTCACTTATGATAAACAGAACAATGCGGTTGCACTGGGGATCGCCTTCAGGTTCTAACCCCGTACCCTGCATTTTAAATTTCCCAGGGCGGATGGTCGTTTGATCCTGAGGTCATCCGCCTTTTCTTTTGTTCGGTAGCAATAAAACAATCCCAATTCTAAAACCGACACCCTCGGTCCCGAATCAGGGCTTTCCGCCCAATAACGAAACCCGGTTTTCAGTTGGACCGGCAGTCTGCCAAAATGAGTCGGCTCTGCCACACTCAGGTTGACAGGAATCGTCCATTTTTTCGTTTCCCAGGAATAGGTTGATTCCGTTTGTAGTGACAGGGCTCGCTCTTCGGAAATATTACAAAAAATGTGTTGTTGATATCTGAACGATCATCATCTCCGGCCACATCCCTGATGTGGTTGGCCAGAATGCCGTATGTCCATCCTCCTTTTTGCATAAGGATGACACCGGTGGGCCCCAGTGCCCATTTTTCACTGCCCAAAAGATCATCTGTGGCAGTTGGCAGCAGCACAGCAGTCCCCAAACCCCGAAACTAAATTCCATTTGGAATTCTTTTTTTTTTAACAATCAAACACCGTCGGGTCTACCCGGCAGTCTCGAGTATTAAGCTAAAATGGAATTAGAAATGGAAAAGGATACCCAGACCCAGCCCGAATTCGTCAACATCGTACAGATACCAGTCAGCATTGCCTTTGGTACCATTTTCAAATTCTACGGCGGTATATTTTCCGAAAAAATTGGTCGACCAATTTTTATGAAATCGCCATGTCAGGCCGCTATATGCCTGATACGTTCCGTCAGATCCTCCGTATCCCGCGTTTAAGCGGTTGTCCCAGCTGACCGTCCGACCCAGGGGGATCTGTGCGGATATCCCGATAACTCCATCCACCCAGTCATTATCAAGATCCTTTGTATATGTCGCACCGTTATATACCAGAGAGCCTGTTATCTCATGATTGGTATACCGGACGCCCCGTGGACTCTGACGAGGATATCGGAGCGTTTCCAAACAGGGTATCCCACCATAATTTCCAGCCCGCTGGACTCGAATTCAAGTTCGACTCTACTTAAAGCTCCCCCTGAAAAAGATTCACCGTCTTCCAGTTTCAGGTATTGGACGGAATAATCGATCAACCAGATTCCGTTAGTGGCATATCCCCCGAATCCCAGAGCAGTATCAATTATATCCCTGACATCACTGGCGTTCATGTCAACATCGAATTCCACGGGAGTATTAATCCGGGTGAGATCCATCCCCAGGGTACCATCGAGGTTCAATCCGAAAAATCCCGTTCCAAGACCAAATTTCCACTGAGAGCCTCCAGTTTTGGCCAGTGACTGTGAAACCATCGCAATCAGGCACAGCATGGTCAATAAAAAAAGTTTGACGATAAGTTTTGTCTCAGAAATTGATTTCATTTCATACTCCTTAGTACTTTTACAGGTTAAAACAAATTTATTGTAACGCTATAGACAGGGGGGGCTTTATGTTTTTATAGGTTCTTTCAGATGCATACGTCAAGTTAAAAAAATCTTCCTCCAGTTCCGTCATGCGTGACATTTTTATCCAAGCTCATCCATCTTGTTTTTAAAATCAAAACGGATAAAATAGCCATTCTTCTCGTCGCGAAATGTCGATTCAGCTTGGAATGTGATCAAAAAAGATAATTTTTTTTTGAATGTCCATTATACGGTTATTGTGAGGCCAACACAATTCATGTCAGAAGCTATTATGATAAACACAACTCGTGAGCATAATTCACTCTGAATTATGCTGCATTCCGTTTTGCGGCCTTAGTTTTTGGAACCAATTGATATTTACCCTTATAAACATAAGATATCAGGAGTTCTGAATTTTTGAATTCTTGAGTGCTTGGCAACGCCCGGTCGTGATAAAAGATACTGTCATCATCAAGACAGGCCGATTGGTTTACCTGCTGTAGTCTATCGTCTTTTTTTTGATTCCAATGTTCATATTGAAAGCCGGCTTACTTAGGAGATCTTTATTTCTTTAAATCATTTTGATCCACTTTTTTACCCATGAAATACGTTCCACCGTTTATGAGTCGGATGTTTGGCGATACGCAGTTTGCAGTTTGAGCTTGCAGAATTGTTAAATCACCCAAAGGCAGAGGCCGATCAATAGCCAGTTTTCACTGCGATCAAATGATAAGCCACGTAATACTTGAAAATATTGCTCACGTATTGAACCGTCTCCCGGCCGATACGTTTCGCCGCCACCACCTCTACATTTTTAAACCAGACATTGGGATCAAGGTTCATTTTTTCCGCCTCTCTTCTGAGTTCGGATATTCTTGCCGGGCCTGCATTATACGCTGCAAAGCTAAGCAGCATTTGATTGAATGGCTCAATGCCGGGATCACTGAAATACCGGTCTGCAACAAACCGCAGATATTTTGTTCCGGCATGGATGTTGGGTTCGATTTTGTCAATTTCGGGAATGCCCACGTTTTTATCTTTGGCAGTGGACGGCAGAATCTGCATCACACCCAGGGCTCCCACTGGGCTCCGCTTGTTCTGATCGATGCCGGACTCCTGGTATGCCAAGGCGCCAGCATCAGCCAGTCAAAATTATACATGCCCCCATACTTCTGAAAATACAGAACGGTTTTTTCAAATTGCTGCCGTTCTTTTTCCGCCAGACTGTTGCTCACATATTTCGTATTTTGCAAATACCGCTTAAAGATGATATTCCCCATCAGGGTGCCGCGTTTATTGTCTTTCACAAAGGCGTTTATTTTTGCCTTGAGATCCGGGGTCTTTTTCTGCACGGCCCAGGCAATGCTGGCGTTCTCCCGGAAACGGATTTCCGGATGAAGGGTAATCCGGCCAAAAATCTGTGCCCAGAATTTCCCCTTATGGCTGTCCACCACCGTCATGGGGATGAGACCTACATTCAGCATTTCCAGAAGGTCTTCATCTTCAAGGTTTTCATCTGCCGGCACAATTTTAACCTGTTTTTTCCCCCTGTCCTTTAGTTCATGGTTAAAAGCCTTCAGGCTGGCATAATAGCTGCTGGATTTTCTAACATATATTTCCTGGCTGGCCAAATCTGACGTATTTTTCACCTTGGGACTTTTAGGCCCGGTTACCAGGATTTCGCTGACACCAGTTCCCATGGGATCACAAAATCCACCAGTTTTGTCCGCTCCGGGGTTATTGTCAGATTGCCCACAGCAATATCGCCCAATCCGGCGGCAAGGTCTGGAATCAAACGGTCCCTGGCTGTGGGGATAAACAGGGCATGAATTTTTAGATGACGGGTTTTCAATTCTGCATTGATCTGCTTTTCAAAGGCCTTTACCATCTCATAAGAAGCGCCGCGCTGGGTTGCCTTGTCCAGAAAATAAAAGGTTTTGCTGTAAGGGATCAATACCCTGAAAAACCGTCGCTGGACCAGTGCGTCAAAATCTCCTTTCCATTTTACATTAGCCGGCAGGGCATTTTTATCAAACTTTTCTGAGTTGCCATCAGCCAATACGGTGCCGCAAGTGACCACTGCCAGGCCAAGGACAAAAACTGCGGCAACCCATGCGGTTACTTTTGAATTCATCGTCCCTCCGTGTTTTTGATAGAATTCTTGACGGAAAAAAGCTTTCCTATGGAAAATATCAGGAAGTTGATAGAATTTCAATATCAGAAAAAATGAATATAATGGGTTTTATTGTTTTCACCATCTCTTTTCGGTCATGGGGGCTGAGGAATACCATCCATGTTCAACTGGCGCGTCATTCGCATTGCATATCGTAACATATCATAACCGGTTTTGTCATTCGGAAAAAACTCAATCATTTTATTAGCCACTGAAATCGCATTGTTGGGCATTTTCCGTTTGATATAGTGATCCGCAAGAGCAAAAAGGAATTCAAAATTGCCGGGTTCAATCGCCAGTGCCCTCAAAAGCGCCCTTTCCGCCTTTTTCTCTTTTTTTAAAAATTGCAGCAGTAGGCCCAGATTGTAATGAATTCTCGAACGGCCCGGGAGAGCATCTGCCGCCATTTGAAGATAGATTGCCGCTTGATCATATTTTTTTTCTTCCACCAGCAAAAGGCCCAGGGAATAAGAAATTTCATGCATATCTGGACGGTTGTCAATGATCTTTTTCAATAGTTTTTCCGCATTTTCATTTTCGCCTCTGGCATTATACAACATTGCCAGATTGTTCATTGCCGGGATGAATAGGCTGTCTATTCTGATGGCCTGCTCATAATTTTCTATGGCTTGTTCCGCTTGCTGTTGCGCATGATACATTAGCGCCAGATTATATCGACCTGAAGCAAAATCACCAGCATATTCCATGGCGGAAACATACTCTTTAATACCTGAATCAAAAACTGTTTGCTGGTCAGTCGTGAGTTTCAGATTTTGCATGGATGCAACTCCCAGGGCGGCTTGGATTCTCACTGCTTTGACAGGATCATAAAGTAAAGGAAAAATAAGTTTGGCATCCTTGTCAAACTGCAGCAGATTGATGGTAGAGATGGCTGTCTGCCGAACGAGAGCATCAGGATCTGAAAGGCCGGATTCAATGGCAGCAAAACTTTCCTTGACAGGATAGCCGGAAAGAAGGGACAATGCCGTTGCCCTGACAATATCAGGATAAAGCATATTTTTTGAAAGGGAAATCAGGCTGGATAGACTTTTTGGATTCCCTTGCCTGGCCTGTGCAAATGTTTCTCCAAAATGGGGGCGTTTTTTTTTTGCCATACCATTTCGACATATGATCATTGGTCCATTCAAGAGTTTCATCATTGTGGCATCCGGCGCTATTGCAGGAATTGGGAGTTTGATAGGCCGGGCTCAAGTCGGGTCGCGGGATTCGAATGGAATGGTCTGCACGTTTATCGATTCCCATATAGGTTGTTTCCGGCATATGGCATTGAATGCAATCATCGCCTTTGCTTTCTTTCTCCTTATCCATTTTTTTGTGGAAATGATGGTTCACCGTGTCATAAGTATCTGCCCTGTGACAGGAAAGACAGAGATTATTGCCTTCAATTTTAAGTTTCTGTGAGTGAACGTCATGACAGTCGCTGCATTTGACCCCCCTTAAAAACATCTTGCTCTGCGTGAAGGAACCGTATACATAAACCTCATCTAAAATCTGGCCGTCGGAATAGTAGAGAGGCTCTGTGATGAGGCTTGGGACCATATAATCCATGATATTTTTGTGGCCATGGGAAAAATCATCAATGGAAGCCCGTCTTGAGTGACATCTGGCACAGATTTCAACCATATCTTTTGATGGGATGTTTCTTGTTCTAACGGTTAAATTGTAATTATCGACATCTTTCCTTCCCAGATCAGGGGTCCTGGCCCATGCTAAATGTTCAGACCCCGGCCCATGACAGGCTTCACAGCTGACATCTATTTCAGACCATGAGGTATTGAAGCTGTCACTGATCATGTCATAGCCTTTTTTAAAATTGGTGACATGGCATTCAGCACACATGCCATTCCAGTTCTGTCCCTGCCTTGTCCAGTGGAGCCAGTCGGTATGATCATCGGTGTGATTGGGAAGAGCATACCATTTTTTCTGCACATCATCCCAGGCAATCGTCAGGCATTGAAGCCTTCCCCTTTCAAAGGGAATAAGATATTGCTGTAAGGGGAAAAACCCAAACGTATGGGTAATCGGAAAGTCTTCATATTTACCGTCCGACCCAATGGTATTGACAAAAAATGCCCCCTGTTTTTTAAAAAACCGTGTAGTTACATTGTCGTGGGAAAATATCGCATCGTCAAAATCACCCAGCACTGTTGTGTCATCGGCGATATCCATGGCCTTGTCATGAAATGAATTTTGCCATTTCTCATATTCGTTTCTGTGGCAGTCTCTACAGTTTTCCTTTCCCACAAAGACAGGTCCCATTTTTATATTTTGGGCGTGATCTTGAATTCTTTGACGGGATTTGAAAAAGGAAAGCGGAATAATCAGCACAATGACAAGGGTTGCACAAATTCCCGTAAGCATCCATCTTTTGGAAAGTTCGGTATAGGATGAAAAGTCATCGGTCATTGTCGTTACGGCTCTCTTGAATAATGGAGACTGTTTCAGGATAAACAAGCTGTTTTCTGTTAAACCGGTCCCGTTGGACCCGGGTGCTGATATCCACCCGGATCTCTTTATTGACAATACTGACTGCAAAAAGATCCAGCGCCCTGGGTGCTGGTGAACTCAACACGTTGCCCAAAATGTCGAATTGTGAGGCGTGGCAGGGACAAATGAATTTTTGCTGTGATTCATCCCAGGGAAGAGCACATCCAAGATGGGTGCATTTTGCTGACATGGCCATGAATCCTCCGTCTTCGTGACAGACCAGATAAAACTGTCCCACAAGAAAAGAAACGACAGTGCCAGGTTCATAAGCATCTATTTGGCCAGCGTGGATGATCCTTGGCGGAGAAATCGCCGCTTCTTTTTTGGAAGTAGATCTGAAAAAGAAAGGATTGCCAGGATCAGTTCGCCAAGGGCGACAAATCCCAAAGAAACCCATAGGATCTTAAGAAAATTTCTTCTGGGAGCCCTCATTTCGGTTTTTAATTCAGGTTGGTGCATCACCCTCCTCCTGTGAAAATCAAATTCATGCCTTTCCCCCGAAGCCAGACGCAAGTCAGGGTCAGGAAAACAAATGCCGTAATTAATAAAACAACTGACGTCTGAAAGGCTTCGGCACGAGTAAGCGCATATCTTTTTTTTTACACCGGAGTGAAAAAGGAGCAATAGTAATAGAAACAGTGAAAAGGGAATAATGCCAGTGGAAATCATTAATGGCATGTTTGGGAAGAATTTTTGAAAATCGATGACCGTTTCATCAAGAAAAATAGGCCCGGAGTCAGAACCAAAGAAAAAAGGCATGCAGTTGCCGCCGCTTTTCTGCCTTTGTCGGAAATAAACCAGGTCCCTTCATTTTGCAAAAACCCTTGTCTAAATGGCAGATAGATCATGATGCAAAAAATAGTACCCGGGATGACAAATACGGCGAAAATCGGGTGGAAATGAAACAGAAGTTCCTGGAATCCCGCAAAATACCAGGGCGCCTTGGCCGGATTGGGGCTCATCCCGGCATTGGCCATGTCATCCAGGGGAGCATTAAAGCAAAAGGAGAGTAAAAATAGAATGGCGATAAGGACCATGGATGCAACCGCCTCCCGCAGGAGCAGGGAGGGATTAGTGTCCACCATAACAGGTTTTTCCCCTGCTATAAGGTGACTTCCACCAGACGTCACGACCCCTTTTGCCTTCCTGATTTTCCAGAAATGGGTGCCCAAAAAAAGGATCATCAATGCTGGGAGCAAGGTGGTATGAAGAGTGAAAAAAAATGCAATGTCTTTTCGCCCACGCCATTACTGCTTATAAGAAAATTTTTGAGAAAGCCCCCCCCGGGGATATAGTCAAACATATTCATGCAAATAGTCACGGCCCAAAATGAGGTCTGGTCCCAAGGGAGAAGATAGCCGGTAAAACAGGACAAAAGAACCAGAATGAAAACACTTACACCGACAATCCAGTTCAAACCCCTTGTTTTTTTGGAATCCGCCGGTAAAAAAAAACCCTCAGCATATGACAAAAAAATAAGCAGCACGAGCAGATTCGCGGAAAAATAATGCAGACTTCGTAAAGTTCGGCCAAAAAGGACCTGGTTTTCAAGAATTTGAACTGAAAGGTAGGCAAAATCAATAATAGGCTTATAAACAAAAAGCATAAAGCCGCCTGAACTCATGAGAATCAATACCAATAAAAGGCACATGCCTCCTAATCCCCAGGTACTTTTCAATTCCAGGGATTTTAACGGGATCTTTTTAGGATGAATGTGCGTTATAAAGCGAACAAAGGAATTTGATAGCAGTTTGATTTTTTGTCTCCATATGTTTCCATTCAATAAATATGTAGATCAAATACAATAAAAAGCCAAATAGTGAAATAATTTTCTGAAAAAGGATTTTCAATCATCACCCATATTGATGTTGCCCTAATTGTGAGAAGAAAACCATTAATGGCCAAAGGGTTGGATTTTACGAATTCCACGATTATCAAATCATAGCGGGGGGCATAGTCTGCCGTCATTTTTTTTTAAAACTTCTTGACACATAATATTTGCTTTTATAATCTTATAACATACTTTAACTCCCAATCATGAAATTGTGAAAAGTAAATTTCACTCTGTTTTTTCGGATTTAATCGGCAAATTTGGTAGCTGTTTTACTATTCATCAACAAAGGAGCGAATAATGAAAAAACCGCGCACCAAAAAACTGTTGCCTATTTTTGGATTACATTGGCTGCAGCAAGTATTATGTCTGTCATTTCATCGACCTGGGCCGCAGAAAAACCGAACATTCTGGTTATTTGGGGAGATGACGTCGGCGTCCACAACATCAGTGCTTACAACCACGGTATAATGGGCTACGAAACCCCCAACATCGACCGCCTGGCAAGTGAGGGGGTCATTTTCACAGATGCCTATGCCCAGCAGAGTTGTACTGCTGGGCGCGCCGCTTTCATACTCGGCCAGCATCCGTTTCGAACCGGTCTGCTGACCATCGGCATGCCCGGATCGGAACATGGTATTCCGGACTGGGCCCCGACCATCGCCGATCTGGTCAAGGATCACGGCTATATGACCGGGCAGTTCGGCAAAAATCATTTGGGTGACCAAGACAGGCACCTGCCGACCAACCACGGATTTGACGAATTCTTCGGCAACCTGTACCACCTGAACGCTGAGGAAGAGCCGGAGACCTATTATTATCCGAAAGATCAGGAATTCCACAAAAAATACGGCCCACGAGGTGTGATAAAATCCACTGCTGATGGGACCATCGAAGACACCGGCCCGATGACCCGCAAACGAATGGAAACAGCTGACGAAGAGTTCCTTGCCACCGGCCTGGACTTCATTGAACGCGCACATAAGGCCGACAAACCGTTCTTCGTCTGGATGAATACCACCCGGATGCACGTCTGGACCCGACTCAAGGCTGAATCTGAAGGCCGAACCGGCATTGGTCTATATCCAGATGGCATGGCCGAACACGACGATCACGTGGGTATGTTACTTACCAAACTTGATGATCTTGGCATTGCCGACAACACGATCGTGATTTATAGCACAGACAATGGTGCAGAAACGGTATCCTGGCCGGATGGCGGCATTACGCCGTTCAAGGGAGAAAAAGGGACCACCTGGGAGGGCGGTTTCCGCGTTCCTCTCGTCGTGCGCTGGCCGGGCGTGATCGAGCCAGGCAGCAAAAACAACGACATCATCTCCCACGAGGATTGGCTGCCGACCCTGATGGCAGCGTCGGCGAACCTGACATCGTTGAAAAACTCAAGCAAGGACACACCGCCAATGGCAAGCAGTGGAAAGTGCATCTTGACGGATACAACTTCCTGCCGCGTTTCAGCGGAGAGGTCGACGAGGGCCCGCGCAACCAGATTTTTTATTTTGACCAGAACGGGTCCCTGAACGCGGTGCGCTGGGATGACTGGAAGGTTCACTTCGCAACACTCGAAGGCAATATCACTAATGCCGTGCGTTTTGAGACAGCCTGGCCCAAAGTCATCAACCTGAAAGCAGATCCCTACGAGCATGCCTGGGAGGAGTCCGGAATGTACATGCGCTGGATGGCAGACAACATGTGGCTCTTCGTGCCGATCCAAGTAGAAATTCAAAAATTTCTTGGCACAATGAGCGGTTACCCCTTCCAGGAGGGAATGGCGCTCAATGCGGGCGGCATCAATTACCGTTCGATCAAGGCATTAAAAATTCTCGATATGATTAAAGAAAAAGGGCTTTTCGAAAGGCCTGGCAATTGAACCAGGTAACGCCTTGGTAGAGGAAATGGGTGGCAGTGGCTTTTCTGCCCACCGCCACCCGCCTGAAATGCGTTTGGTGCCAGCCACACAGGTGAACGGATCGTCTGCCATCAGGACATTTTCCACGCATCATGAGTTAATCTGTCCTTCTTGGTCGGGGGGTGTAAATGGCAGATCCGCAGTCTCAATCTTTAGACCAGATTTTTGAACTCAAATCCATGGTCGAAAAATCAATTATTGGACAGGAGCATCTGGTTGAAAGACTTTTGATCGGACCTCTCGCAGGCGGAAACATCCTTTTGGGAGGCCTGCCCGGTCTTGCCGAAACACGGGCGGTTAAGTCCCTGGCAAAGAATCTGAATGCCGGATTAAGCCGCATACAGTTTACGCCAGATCTTCTGCCTTCGGATATTACAGGAACAGAAATGTTCTACAGCTCCGGTGGTAAGGAGTTCTTTACGTTTCAACCGGGCACCTGCCAAGGTTCAGGCAGCTCTTCTTGAAGCCATGGAGGAAAAACAGGTGACAGTTGCCGGCAAAACCCGGAACATGCCTGAACTTTTCAAGGTTCTATCCACACAGAATCCCATATTTCCGAAAATATGGAAAACTACATTGTGGCCATCATCAGCACCACCAGAAATCCTGGCAGATACAGTAAGGATCTGGAACGATGGATAGAAGTCGGCGCAAGCCCCAGGGGATCGATCGCCCTGGACAGGGTTTACCGGGCTCATGCCTGGCTTTCAAAAAAAGAAATGGTTACCCCTGACAATGTCAGAGCCGTTACCCATGATTGCCTACGTCACAGACTTATTCTGACTTATGAGGCCAATGCAGAAGGAATCTGTCATGATCAGGTGATCAGTGAGATACTCAAGTTTGTGGCATTTGCCTGACAAATAGAAAACTGGCTTTTACAAAACGGACAGTATGTATGGAATTTAACCATCCTGCACCCGGTGTCTATGCCAGCCTTGAAGACCTGATTCAAATGAAATTTCAGGCAAAGGGGTTTTGTTTCCATTCAAAACAGGCAGTCCAAAGCCTCTTATCCGGACGGCCAGAGATATTCCCGGTATGGTATTTCTGCCGTTCAGCCCCGGAAAAATTGACGGCATCAGTGTTTATGAGACCCCGCCTTATGTCGAAGATCGCATGCAAAGAGGGGACTTCTTGGGAAAACGGTTGGGACGCATCACCTATGTCTGTGAAAAAGAAGGGCATTTTGAAATTCCGGGAGTCACGTTTTTTTGGTTTGATTTTGGGACAAAAGAACTAAAAAAAACGCTGTCGCACAATACAGTCCAACAGCCTTAAACCGCTTAATCCGCTCCATTAATGTGTTTATGAAATTTTTTTAAAATTTTGAAACCAAAAATTAGACAGGGGGACCATATGTTTTTTAAATTTTAATTTCATATTACAGTCAAAGAGATGGGTATTTTTTCTCATCATGATGCTGATGGCTTGTATTCTGAGTATTTGTGCAATTTCCCCACCCGGTTTTGCTTCATCTCTCCCCCGCCCCTCCCGGCTTATCCTGCAAATTACCATTGATGAACTTCGGGGAGATTTTCCGTTTCGATATTATGATCGTCTGCCCGAGGGTGGTTTTAAATATCTGATTAAAAGTGGCACCGTTTTTATGGATGGCCACCATGATCATGCAAATACTGAAACCGTTGTGGGACACGCCACGCTGGCCACTGGTGCCTACCCGTCCGTTCATGGCATGATTGCCAATGTCTGGCTTGACCGGGAAAAAGACAGAGTCGTGTACAATATTGAAGATGATCAATTTGAACTGCTGTCAAAAGATGCCGATGTGGACAAGAAAACCGAAATAGATCCCACCCAGAAAAAAGCCGGTACCAGTGGACGTTCTCCTTCTGCACTGCTGGTCACGACATTCAGTGATGAACTGTCCATCCATACTTATGGCAAATCAAAAATTTTCGGTGTTTCCGTAAAAGACAGGGCTGCTGTAACAATGGCCGGTCATGCAGGCAAGGCCTTCTGGTTTTCAAAAGCCAGTGGAGAATTTGTCACCAGTTCTTATTATTATAAAAATATCCCCAGTGGGTAATGGACTGGAATGGCAAAGGTCTTATTTCCAACTATTCAGGCAGGGCATGGACTCTCTTAAATGACCCTTCCACCTATCTGTTTAAAGATGCTGACGACCAGAAATGGGAAACGGATGTTTATGGTTTTGGACGCACCTTTCCCCATGAATACGGAGAAAAAGAGAGTAAGACATTTACTACCTTCTTAACCTTAAGCCCCACCGGGGATGAGCTTTTGCTGGATTTTTCCAAAACATTGATCGAAAATGAGGCGCTGGGGAAGGACGATATCCCGGATTACCTGAGCATCAGTTTTTCCTCCACCGATTATGTTGGTCATGTATTCGGACCATCCAGTCTTGAAAGTGAAGACAACCTGATCCGGCTTGACCGGACCCTTGCCGATCTTTTTTCCTATGTTGACAAAACCGTGGGACTCGATCACACGCTGATTGTTCTTTCCTCTGACCATGGTACCCCTGAAGCACCCGGGTATCTCCGACAGTTGGGGATACCGGCCGGATACGTGAAACCAGACACCTGGGACAGAAAACCAGCGATTCAACTTTTGAAGGACAGATTCGGGATTGCGCAAGAAGTGATAGAAAAGTATGAACACCCTTATATTTATTTGAATCAAACGCTCATCGCAGAGAAAAAACTTGATCCCCTGGAAGTAGAAAATGCCATCGCCAAAGAATTGAATCAGTTTGAAGGCATTGCCCTCGCAGTATCAAGCACAGCACTTTCTTCAGCTGAGCTGCCGAATACAGGACTTCACCGTATGGTACTGAACAACTTCAACCCGAAGCGCTCCGGCGACATTTATGTTGTATTTAAACCCCACTGGTTTATCAATGACTTTGACGGTCTGACTGTCACCTGCACCCATGGGTCTCCCTGGCGATACGATACATTTGTTCCCATTATGTTTGCTGGAAACCAAATACCTGCAGCACACATTTTCCGCCGCGTGCATTCAATTGATATTGCACCGACCCTGAGCCGTTACGTGGGAGCAAACCCGCCATCCGGTAGTGCCGGGGATGTTCTGGAAGAAATTTTCAGCCAATAATTTTACTACTTAGTCTTCATTATTTTTTTATAACGGAAAGGCGGTTGGGTGGGAATTACCAAATTAACAGACTAAGAATTTTTGTAGCCTGTTGCCTGATAACGGTCCCCGTCTTCTCATGGGGCTGATAATATTATTTCTCGGTGTTTTTTTTACAAAATGGGTGATAAAACCAAAGGAATTCAGGGTTCAGTATCAAAAACTGGAGAACTCAGCTGGTGACTGAGTATACACCCGGGCTGGAGGATGTCGGTCTTGATTCAGATGTCACAGCATAGCGCTATGCCTGGAAATTATATATGTCCACGAGGACGGAATCCATGAAGGTTCAAGCAGGTGAGTTAATCAATATCCGCGTTGTCGATGAATGCAACAATTCCATTGCATATTATGTGTCCTGAACGAAACTTGACTTGACAGTGGCCACATGCCCCTGGGGTCATTTCCCCTCGCCGTCTCTTATTTCGATATTTTTCGGCTCATACAACTCTTTTGGCCTCCATGAATGATTTCATCGGAGTCTGCCCTTTACCAGGAATGCCCGCAAATTTTATGGTGCCACCTATCTTTTTGACCGTATAGCTGAGGATACCGGCCTGCTTGAAGATTTGGAGGCATGCTTTCAGACAACTGGCGAAGGATTTCTTATTGTGCCTAAAATGGCAGCGGCCTGGTGACATGTTGTCACCAGGCCGCTGTTGAATTTTCAGGTGGTCGTACGAAACAAATAAACCGCTTCTAAATCAGGCGAAACAAACCTTGACTAGAAGTTGATCTGCCATTTGGCGCCGTAATAAACGGTTTCTTCGCTACCAGTTTCTTTGCCGTCAAACATACCGATTTCAGGCGTAATGAAGACACCCGGAGCCAAGGTGATGGTGGACTGTACATAGTAGGACTGTACTTCATTGTCGTCCATCAGGCCGCCCATCCGTTCCACTTCGGCATATCCGTAACCGGCTTCAAATGCAAACATGTCATTGGCTTTGAAAGAAGCCACCAGGATAAAACCCATGGCTTCGTTGTCCAACACTTCGGTGCCATTCCAGTCTGCATACCCGTCATTCCAGTTATTGTCGCCATCAACGGAAAGAGCCATAATGTTCCCGATGTTTTCGCCCATGTATACATTTCCGCCGAGAGTAACCGGACCTAAATCGGTTTTTGCACCAAAGGCAACCACGTATGAATCCACATCATGATCACCCGTGGCGGTTCCCAGCAGTTCATAAGTCTGGTAACCGGCACCCAGGTTAAAGCTGAAGGCGTCCATGACCAAGTTGTAGTTGGCTTCGATACCCGGCATAGATATCTCAGTACCGGCGCCACTGCCAAGAGTATTGGTTTTCGGTCCAAGAACGGCAATTTCAAACCCACCGAATTGCAGGCGGATCATGCCTTCACGGCCGGAGTAAACCCCACCCTGGGCCAGCAGGTCATTGTCACCGCCATAGACCTGGTTGGAGTAGAAATAGTTCAACGGCGTGTAAGTTTGTCCAATCAGCAGAGACCCTGCCCCAAAGTTCCATTCACCATACAGTTTACGAAGATTAACTCCAGAGCCGTATTCAAAACCACCGGTCAGTTCATCGGACACTTTGACCTTGGCACCGATACGGGCGTTGCCCTGAAGGCCCTGCTCATAATTGGTGGTGTCAGCCAAATCTTTGTCAGTGTAAAACGTAGCTATACGGGCAGACCCGTAAAAATTCCAGTCCGCTGCTGCAGCAGTCATTGCAGAACCGGCCACCAGTGCCAGGGCTGCAACCAATACCATTAATTTTTTCATCTTTTTCTCCTTGTCATAAATTGAAACAACCACCTGACGAAACGGCACCACACCCTCCTTTTAAAGGCCTGATACCATGCAATAATCCTTTTTAATTTAATTATGCTGCATTGTCAATGCTTTTTTATTTATCGGGCCAGTTCATAAGAAATGATACTGGAGGCCTTGTCTTTGGACAAGATGGCCAGTTTGGTCTGGGTCACCACCGACACAATCAGTTCATCATTTCCATCGCCATCGATATCGGCAATGGCGAAATCGCTGACCCATCCCTGAAGGGCATGGGTCTGAAACAACGGCGCCAAAGCGATCCCGTTCCATGACACTACCTGGATATTCCCGTCTTTAAACCGTTTATAACGGCCCACGGTGCCGCCACCGAACTCCTTGTTCTGAACGGCCATGACTTCCAGGTTCCCATCGCCGGTCATGTCATAAAACTCAAGCCGGGGATGAATATAAACGCGCTCGCGGTAAGACACATCCGGATCATTTTTGGGCATCAGCCAGACATGGGCCGTGCCCCCGAATTTTTCCGTACTTTCCCATTCCGCCGTGCCGCTGTCATTGGTCACCACCAGCCGGCCGAACCGGTTGGTCATCACGTATTCTTCCGCAGATTCATTTGTCACCGGACCCTTGGCTAAAGACAGCACCGAGGTGTTTCGGGGAAGCCGAACCTCTTTCTGGCGGGAATACCCGGTGCCGTCCGTCTGCATGATATAGACCGGCCCGTCAAATGGATCTTTGCCGGTCCGCTGGCCCATCAGCATTTTGGACCCGTCCGGAGCATTCATCACCCGGTAGTAATAATGCTGATTCTCCACCAGGGTTACATAATCGGTGCCGTTGAATTCCACCACAAAGGACTGAAGTCCGTCCTGATGGATGGTCAGGCTGGTGACAAAGATCTCGGGATATCCGTTTCCATTGATATCCCCAACATCCAGGGCCACAATCCGGTGAGTAGTGCTGAATTCCAGTTGTTTTTCCTGCACCAGCTGGCCATCTGACAGCTGATGAATCATCAGGGTGTTGTCTGTGGCCGTTACGACCTGAAGGGAACCGTCATTGTCGAGATCCCCCGCTGCCATGGCATTGATCACGGTATCCAGGGTCAGGTGGGTGGCAAACCCACCGCCGCCTCCGGGTTGCTGCAGGTTGACGAATCCCCCCTGCCCACTCTGTTGAAACCCGCCAGCGCCCGATGGCCTTCCTGGGCGGGCTGGACATACAGATCATTGTCAATGGACCGGTTGAACACCTTCCGGTTGATATCCCCGGCAAACGTGTTTACCAGTGGAATCACATCCCCCATGTTGTTACTTTGTTCAAAAAACGTCAGGGCCGGTTTCTCACCGGCGACATCCACCATGGCCGCATCCAGGCTGACACTCTCACCGAAATGGGTTAAGCTGCCGAACAGCACGTAATCCGCGCCCAGGAGATGCCCGATATCTTTAGCCAGGTCCTGGGTCAGGTCTGCAGAACTGCCGGATAACGCAGCGTCCACGGCGGCCCGGTCCAGGATTTCCACTTTGCCGGAGTCTGAAAGCCGGGAAGAGAGCATGGAAAACAGCCCGTTCTGCAAAAAAGTCAGATCCTGGGGAGAATTCATAGTAAAGGGAAGCACTGCAACGGTTTTCTGTGCGGCATGTACGGCCGGGGAACTGATCCCCAGCAGAATTAGAGCCACGACAAGCAATCGGATTTTCAAAACAACACTCCTTACAGTTATGTTAAGATCAGGTATTATATCTTAACGCTCATCGTCAAACAACCCTTTTAAACAGCTTTTCCATCTGATACCTGTCAAAAGTGACCAGGGTGGGCCGCCCATGGGGGCAGTGAAGCGCATTGTCACAGGCCCACAGATCTTTGATCAGGGTTTCCATTTCCCGAACGGTCATGTTCCGGTTGGCCCGTATGGCATGATGGCAGGCCATGGACATCAGACAAGCTTCCCGCCATTGCTCCTGGACCCCGATGTCATCGGTTTCCATCAAGGTATCAACGATTCCCGTCACCAGGGTTTTGACGGACGTATGGTCCAGAAGCCCGGGCACGGCCCGGATCACGAACGTGGCCCCGCCGAACGGCTCGATCACCAGTCCCAGCGCCGCCAGGTCCGGCAGAATGCCGGTCAGCAGGTCCGCTTCTTTGGCATTCAGTTCCAGGGTTTCCGGCACCAGCAGGTACTGGGTATCCGCAGACAGGCGGTCATGCCGGTGCTTTAACGCCTCATATACCACCCGCTCATGGGCCGCGTGCTGATCCACCAGCATCAGGGAGCCGTCCTGTTCCGCAACAATATACGTTCCCAAAACCTGCCCCACCACCCGGGGAACCGGGGATCGGAACGGGGTCTTGTCCTGAGTTTCAGCCGATTCCTTTTCCGGAATCGTGAACCTTTCGGAGATCTGCCGGATCTCGTCGGGCGGATCCATGGCATCTGAATCCCGTATCGATCCCTCAAAAAGCCTGCCACGGGACAGTTCCGACGGCCGGGCAGTGGAAGGGCCGGCAGGTACTGGATCGGGTTCCCATGAAATGGGAGCCTGTTCGAACCGGGGGGCGTTGACGACCGAGGCCGGCCGGGGGTCAGTGTCCGGCCGGGACCCGGCATACGTGGCCACTTGACTCTGGGCGGCTGTCAATGCTTGAGCCACGGCCCGGGTCACGGCCTGATACACCGGCCGGGCATCCAGAAACTTGATTTCCCGCTTGGATGGATGCACATTCACATCCACCCGGTCGCAGGGAAGTTCGCAGCACACCACGGCCACCGGATACCGCCCTTTCATGATCCGGCCGGCATATCCCCGGAACAGGGCTGCTACCACGCCTTTGTCATGTACCAGACGTCGGTTGACAAACAGGTAGATGCGGCCGGCCGTGGCCCGGGTCTCGGCCGGATTGGCGCAAACCCCGGTGACACGAATATCTTCGGCTGAGTGTGCCATTTCATACAGGTGATCGGCCGCATCCCTGCCCAGCACCAGCATGGCCCGGTGCCGCAGGTCCTGATCCGGGGGAAAATGCTTGACCAGCCGGTTTTGAGAAAACAGCCGGAACCCCACTGAAGGGTTGCCCAGGGCCAGTCCGGACAGGGTATCGGTGATATGGGCAGCCTCGGTGGTGTCGGTTTTCAAAAACTTGCGCCGGGCCGGGGTATTGAAAAACAGGTGTTTGACCTCCACCATGGTGCCGGCCGGGGCCCCGGTGTCAGATACCTTTGAAAGCTTTCCTCCGGCCATTTCCAGTCGGGTGGCGGTATCGGCATCATGGGGCCTTGTCACCAGACAGAACCGGGACACCGACGTAATGGACGGCAGAGCCTCCCCACGGAAACCGAAGCTGGCAATGGAGAACAGATCTTCCTTGGTGAAAATCTTACTGGTGGCATACCGTTCAATGGCCAAAAGGGCCTGATCCCGGGACAGTCCGGCACCATCATCCGACACCCGGATCAAGGATTTGCCGCCTTTTTCCATCTCAACGGTAATGCGGGCGGCACCGGCGTCAATGCTGTTTTCCACCAGTTCCTTGACCACGGATGCCGGCCGTTGCACCACCTCGCCGGCGGCAATCTGGTTGGACAGGATATCCGGCAGAATCCGGATCATTCAGGATTCCTGTTTCACGAACCGGAGCAGAAACTCCGAATCTTTCGGACTTAAATCATACTGCAAGGCCGCTTCATCCGCCAGTTTCACCACGGAAACATTTGGATATTTCCGGCGCCGTTCGCTGATCCATTGAATGGCTTTTTTCAATGCTTCCCCCTGGGGCTGGACAGTGCTCATAATGCTTTTCTCCTGTTTTTTACAGATCCGGAAATTTCGGAGACAGGTTCAAAGATGATTCCACCCCATACCCGGCCCGGATCAGAGACGGTTCATCAAACCGGTTGGCCATCATCTGAATGCCGATGGGCAGTCCATTTGATGAAAACCCCGCCGGTACGGAAATGCCGGGAACTGCCGCCATATTAGCGGACAACGTGAAAATATCGGTCAGGTACATGGTCAACGGGTCATCGATTTTCTCTGAAATCCGGAACGCCGGGGTCGGGGCCACCGGGGCCAGCAGGATATCGCAGGCCTCAAACGCCCTGGAAAAATCAGCCATGATCAGGGAGCGCACCTGGGACGCCCTGCCGTAATACGCCTCATAATATCCGGCGGACAGGGCATAAGTGCCGATAATGATCCTGCGCTGCACTTCAGCTCCGAACCCCTGGAATTTGGTCTGTTTGTACATTTCTAAAAGATCGTCGTTGCCCGGCGCCCTGAATCCGTATTTAACCCCGTCAAACCGGGCCAGGTTGGAACTGGCCTCACACGGGGCGATGATATAGTAGGCCGCCACCACATAGTCGGTATGGGGCAGGGACACGGACCGGATGTCAGCCCCAGGGATTCCAGAAGCGCTCTGACGTTGTCGAACACGTTCCGTACATCCGGATCAATGCCCGGTATTTCCAGGTATTCCCTGGGGATGCCCACGGTCATGCCTTTGAGCCCGTTTTTCTTGAAATCAGCCAGCCCCGAGGTGAAATCCGGCACCGGTTCCGGTGCGGACGTGGAATCTTTGGAATCATGGCCGGCAATCAGATTCATCACCAGGGCCGCATCCTCCACTGTCCGGGCAATAGGCCCGATCTGATCCAGGGAAGAGGCATAGGACACCAGGCCGTAACGGGACACACGGCCATAGGTGGGTTTGAGCCCCACCACCCCGCAATGAGATGCGGGCTGGCGGATGGAGCCGCCGGTGTCAGATCCCAGGGCTACGCTGCAGAACTGTGCCGCCACTGCCGCGGCCGATCCGCCGCTGGACCCGCCGGGCACGTAATCGACATGCCAGGGATTCCGGGTGGGGAAATAGGCGGAATTCTCCGTGGAAGAGCCCATTGCAAACTCATCCATATTGGTTTTACCGATGACCACCGCATGAGACCGGCGAAGCTTCTCCACCACCGTGGCATCGTATTGGGGCACAAAATTGTCCAGAATTTTTGATCCGCAGGTAGTTTTTATTCCCTTGGTGCACAACAGGTCTTTCAGTGCCATGGGAATGCCGGTAAACACGGTATGGTTCCCGGCTGCGATTTCACGGTCTGCTGACTCCGCCTGGGCCAGGGCTTCCGACGCATCCACGGTAATGAAACTGTTGAGTGCCTGGTCCAAGATGTTGATGCGTGCCAGAAACGCCTGGGTCAGATCAGTGGATGACAGCTTTTTCTCCCCCAGCAGCCGGGAAGCCTGGGCCAGGGTCAGTGTGTGTAAATCCATGTATTTTTCCTTGAAAAATGAATGCCGGGCCCTCCCCGGTTATTTCACCACCCGGGGAACCAGATAGTAGTCATCCTCTTTTTCCGGGGCATTGGCCAGAGTCACCTCCGGACCGGGGCTGACATGCGGCACATCTTCTCTGAGGACATTTTGCATGAATGCCGCCCCGGACGCCGGCGCAACGCCTTTGACATCCACATGGGCCAGTTTTTCCATATACCCAAGTATATCGCTGATCTGTCCGCAAAGGGCGCTTTTTTGTTCATCACTCATTGTCAATCGTGCCAGATGGGCGATATTCTCCACTTCCTGTTCTGAAATTTTCATTGTCTCTCCTTTGTGATGATGATGCCGCTGACACCGGCCTGGTTCAATTGCTCCAGATACCGGGTGGCCGCATCCACTGACGAAAACTCCCCGATCCGGATTCGATACCAGGTAATTCCGTCCATTTCCTTGGCTGTCCGGGTGGAGGCAAACCCTTTTTTTTCCAATGCTGCCATCTGTGTGACCGCATCCCGGAAAGATTTGAATGCCGCCACCTGAATGGTATAACGCCCCTGGGTCCCCTGTTTTCCCATTTCCTTTTCCGATGGTGAAGCATCCGTTTTTCCAGCATCGGCCCGAACCGGTTTGTCAGCCGCCGCTTTATTGAAGGTGGCCGCTTTTCGGCTGGTCTTGACAGGAATATCTTCTGCCGGATCCAAGGAATTTTCTTCCGGGGCCTCTGAATTGGTCCCCCTCGTTTCCGGTTGCCGGGTATCCGCCGGCGTGTCAGACAGAAGCTCAGCCGGCTCCGGAATCACCATCTCCTCAATCCCGGTTTCTTCACTCAGGGCATCATAATAGTTTAATGCAATTTTTTTCATCCGGCCCCCCCTGTACGTCCGGGTTTTTATATGCATCAACAATGGTTTTGAGCCGTTCCTGAAAAGCCTTTGTTTCAAAATGAACCGGGACCGTCCCCCGGCCGGCCATTACACCGAGCAGAAACAGCCATGCCCCCAAAAACCCATAGATCAGATATTTCATCACACCATTAAAGGACATGACTCACATTCTATCCGGCGCAGACACACCTAAAAGAGAAAGTCCGTTCCGGATCACTTTTTTCACCGCCAGCACCAAGCTGAGCCGGGCCAGGGTCAGGTCCATATCGGAAGTGACCACTTTGTGCCGGTTGTAATACGCATGAAATGCCGATGCCAGCGTCATCAGATAGGTAAAAATCACATGGGGATGGCAGGTGGCCGCACTTTTTTCCACCTGCTCGGGAAATCCGGCCAGGGTTTTGATCAGGTGGATTTCTTCCGAAGCCACCAGTTTTGACAGATGCCGGCCTTGGGAAAAATCCATAGCCGCCCCTGTCTGCCGGTCTTCGGCTTTGGCCAGAATGCCGGCAATCCGGGCATGGACATACTGTACATAATACACAGGATTGTCACTGCTCTTCTGTTTGGCCACTTCCAGATCAAAATCCAGACCGGAATCATAGCTGCGGCTCAGAAACATGAACCGGGCCGCATCTTTTCCGACTTCATCCACAATATCCTTGAGGGTCACAAATTCGCCGGCCCGGGTGGACATCTGTACCGGTTTGCCCCCCGCATCAGGTTCACCAGCTGTACCAGGATCACCTGAAATTGCTCCCGTTTGTATCCCATTGCCATGACAGCGGCTCCCATACGGTTGATATACCCATGGTGATCCGCTCCCCACACATCAATGACCCGGTCAAACCCCCGTTCATATTTTTCCTGGTGATAAGCGATATCTGAGGCAAAATAGGTGGTCAATCCGTTGCTTCTGACCACCACCCGGTCTTTTTCATCCCCGAAAGCTTCTGTTCTGAACCAAAGTGCCCCGTCCTTTTCGTAGACATGACCCTGTTTTTGAGATGGTCAATGGTCTGTTGAACCCGGCCGGAATCATACAGGCTTTGTTCGCTGAACCACCGGTCAAATGTCACCCCAAAACCGGTCAGGTCTTTTCGAATCTGCTCGAGGATCCGGTCAGCCGCATATCTGGCACAGACCCCGATGGCCTCATCTTCGCTTTTATTGACAAAGTCCGGCCCTTCCCGGTCCAGCACGTCCCGTGCCAGTTCCTTAATGTAGTCCCCTTTGTAGCAGTCTTCAGGAAAATCAATTGCGTGTCCGGCCAGCTCACGCAGCCGAAACCAGACCGAGGTTCCCAGGGTCCGGATCTGTCGGCCGGAATCATTGATATAATATTCTTTGGATACCGTGAATCCGGCAAAACTCAGGATATTGCCCACCGCATCCCCGACTGCGGCCCCCGGCCATGTCCCACATGCAACGGGCCAGTGGGATTCGCGCTGACAAATTCCACCTGGACCCGATCCCCTTTGCCGAAATCAGAAGCGCCGTACCGCTCATCCGCCGCAAGGACCTGATCCACCACCGGATGCCAGGCAGATGGTTTGAGAAAAAAATTGATAAACCCCGGACCGGCCACCTCAATTTTTTCAATCCAGTCCTCGGATGCCATATGGTCAATCAGGGCCTGGGCGATCTGTCTGGGAGCCATTTTCTGAACAGCGGCGGAAACCATGGCAAAATTGGTGGACAGATCTCCCTGGGACTCATGCTTGGGTGCCTCAATCTCCATGTCCGGCATCTCTCTGGAGGGCAACCTGCCGACATCCATCGCTTTTTGCGCCGCTGTGATCACTAAATTCTTGATGAGCTGTTTCATAAGATCCGTTTTCTGATATGGCGGTTAATTTTCGTGTTCCGAAGTATCTTCCGGGGTAAACCGGGGAGTATCGTCCTCGTCATCAATCTCTTTGATCTCATCCTCTTTGGAATCGCCATCTTCATCCAGAAGGTCGTCGATTTCCACGTCATCGTCTTCTAGGTGAAACTCTTCCTCATCCGGCAATGTTTCCGAATCCTGGTACTCCACAATGACTTTGTCCTGAGCTTCATCTGCAAAAAATTCCGCGGTTTCCTCAAACAGCTTGACACACAGATCTCTTGTGGGGAAAAAAGTCCGGCGCCGCAGCATCAGGGAAAACGCTTCCAGTCCTTCTTTGGCTGCCGCAGACATCTGCGCCAGATCATAGGTTTCTTCATGCAGCGGCATCATTACACCGGGATCCACTTCGCTGGACTCCAGGACCGTCATTACCCCGTCCTTGTTATTTTTTTCAAAACGGATCTTTTGTTTCATTTATGATTCTCCTGTTATTGTTAATGGTGTCAAGCCGTTTAATATAGCGCAACCACTGCCGGTGTCAACCACAAGATGACGTACGGAAAATCCAAGTTAAGTGTTGACCGGATATGCGCAAGATGGTATAAGCTCTTTTTTAAATCTGGAGGAGTGGCCGAGCGGCTGAAGGCGGCGGTCTTGAAAACCGTTAAGTGTAACAGCTTCGTGGGTTCGAATCCTACCTCCTCCGCCATGAAATCAGCTTGCGGAGAAATGGCCGAGTGGCTGAAGGCGCTCGCCTGCTAAGCGAGTATGGGGGGAAACTTCCATCGAGAGTTCGAATCTCTCTTTCTCCGCCACTATCAATCAATTCTGCATCATCAACCCGTATCGGCATTTCTACCGAATTTAAATATGGGTTTAATTTTGGGCCTATCTTTTCCTGATGAATCGGTGTTTGCCGAGTCAGTCGGGGCTTCCCCCTCCTTATGATCTTTTGATTGAATTTTTTCCCTGGAACTTTCGAAGCTCTGGGCGATAACATCCGCAGCAGTTGTTTTGCTCTCCGCCAACTGATCTAAATATATGTCTGTAGTCGTTGCCCTTTTATGTCTGAGCATTTTCTGGATATCCACAAGAGACAGCTTTTGGGAATCCATCAAGATCGAGGCAATATAATGTCGTATAGAATGAAATCCAAAGGGCTTCACACCTGCCTCTCTGCAAAGCCTTGGCATGAGCTTGTCAACGGTAAATTTACTCATCATTCCATCGTAGCTGCCTGGAAACACATAAATCGAATTTCTATCCCTCTTGGCATATCGTTTTTGTAAAACAGCAGCAAGGATGGAATTCATGTGTAATTCATCCGACTCCAAACTTCCACCACGACGTTTTCTTGTCCACAGTTTAATAGC
>LQAJ01000021.1_pt1 | contig 160214 bp, 158 predicted proteins | sample 1535811 | NCBI WGS metagenome assembly LQAJ01 (sample SAMN04331587, study PRJNA305678) | bioreactor metagenome | isolation source: bioreactor_6 inoculated with Wadden Sea sediment 2nd replicate of a... | place: Germany: Wadden Sea, Janssand Flat | reverse complement strand
GTTATAGGCAAATATGATATAGAAAACAAGAGAGATGAGAGCAAGGGAGAATACAGCACTTGGATCTTGTAGACCTAATACTGTGTTTAGGAACCCTCTCCAGAATGGGATAGTGGAGATCCAAATCAACACGAAAAATGAAGTCAATGCTACATAGCCTTGCAGATTTTCCTTAATGTTATTTTTTGACTCAGCACAGTCTCTCTTGATCAAATCTCCTAATGCTGTGATAGGAAGTAATAACCATCCCCATATGAAATTATTAGTGACCCAGAACGTACCTTGTTCTTGAACGACATTGACCATTCTAATAATCACAATCATGAATGCCAGATTCCTAACCAATGATTCTATCCCGGAAAACCCACCGACTCTCAACCAGTCTTTTGTCCAGCTAAATGATAATTGCTTTGGGTTCCCGAAGATTTTAAAACCCTTACGTGATAATAGAATAACCCCAATAAGTACAAGAATGATGTTACTCAGAATATTCGAGAATGCAATATCATTCACACCCATATTCAATGAGATTGGTAAAGAACTTATCAGAATTGTATCGAATATGATTGAAAGGACCATCTGAACTGCAAGCAGCAGATAAATCAAGCGTTCCTGATTGATAAGGATGAACACAGGGAATAGGAATCGGAAGAGGATATAGAAGATTTTCGCGATAGACTCCAATCGAATATAGTCCACGGTCGCATTCACAAGTTCTGATTTCTGTGCCATCCCAATGACTAAAGGCCTTGCAGTCAGAGATAGGATGATGGAGAGAATGATGTAGATGATTACTGTCCCTAAAGCTCCAGTTTTGATACGATTCTCGAGTTGCTCTTTGTTGTTGATTACGGCACCAAACAGGAAAAGGCAGGTAGGATGATTGCCTCATTTGCAATCTCATAGAAGAGATTGACCCATGATAATTGAGAGGCAATATTGAATCCCCAATCGCTTGGTATTGTCCCGAGGAATCTTACACGGATGGCTAAATAGATTGCGGGAAAGATACCAGAAAGAAGTAGAGCAAAAAACATCTTATAATTGATTTCTTTCAGTGATTTGCGGGTGTTTAAAAACATACATCCTCCATTGTTGTTATAACTTGGTGAAAATATTGTATTATTGAGGATGATGAAGATTAATTCAATTGAAAATCACTAATATTGAGAGAATTTTGACTTTATGGTGTTCTGGCAGATTGCTTGATACTTATGATATCATTCACTGCCTTTGATACCTGGTCCAGATGAGAACCCTGAGCATGATCAGCATAATGTGCTGCCATTGCCGGAGTCTTATGCCCGGTCGCAAGCTGAACAGTTCTGAGCTCGATCTTATCAGCGAGATGAGTGGCATAGAAATGCCTCCAGGAGTGGAAACAGATACCTCGATCAATCATGGCATCCCTGACCTTCTCCTGTTCGGCAGCATCCTCCCGCTCATCAACCGGCAGCTTCATAGTGACATAGACTTTTGAGAGTCCATTATTGAGAACATCAATATTCATAGGTTTATCTTTCTCTGTTCCATAGAATATGAAACCCTCATTCCCATAGCGACTGGTCTTGAGAAGATTCAGCAGCTCTGTCTTGATCTGGGGGAGGAGGGGAACTACCCGCTCTTCTCCATTCTTTGGGGCCTTCAGGCCGTCAGAGAAACTCCAGCTGTGACGGACCATGAGTTTATCTCCCTGGATATCCTCTTTTCTCAATGCTACTACTTCACCGGCTCTGAGGCCTGTGGTCATGGCAAGGAGGTTGCCGACTCTTGAGCGCTCATCATCCCACTTGGAGGAAAACAGTTGCTGGACCTCTTCAGGATTGAGGATGTCTCTCTTCTTCGAAGTCCCAGAGAATTTTCGTAATCCATTCGCAGTTGGTAGTTAGCTCCTCTCGGTCTGTTGCCCATTTGAAAGGGACAGTTCCCACCGTTAGAATAGAGTTGATTGATTTTGGAGCCAGATCCTTATCCTTTAGAGTGAGCTGGAAGTCTCTTAGATCATCTTTGGTAACATCGACGAGTCTGGTCTCCGGGGCGAAGTATTCTCTCCAATGTTTCAGCTTCTTGGATTGTTCATAACAATGTCGTTTCCCAATGCTCTGACCATAGGCATGTTTCTCCCGGACATAAGGAGAGTTGTCGTAATCCCAGAACTCTTTAAGGAAGGGCAGGAGCAGAGTATCAGTTTTTTGTTCCTTTTTAAGAGCAACATTTCCGATAACTCCCTTATTCTGGAGTACGGAAGTGATCCGTATGGCATCTTGAGAAGAGATTTCGATGGTGCTGAGCACCTCGATAATGGTATCGATTGTGTAGATCTCTTTCAGTGGTCTCTTCTTTGAATTTGATTTTCTTTCAGGAATTCCGTTCTGCAGCCAATCAGAAACAATCATGTAGGCTTCTGACTGATCAGCAGTCCCTGTGGATCTGGCTGGGAGGTACTTTCCTGTCTCTGGGTTTCTGATTTGCGCGTAGAAAACTTTCTGATTTTTTCGTCTAAAAACACAAAACCGGCGCATTTTCAATCTCCTGTCAGAGGAGTTATCTGTAACTCCATCTGTAAGTTGGATTGAAAGAACGCCGGTTCCTCCTGTGAATCATTCATAACCTGTTGTATTAAAACAACTTATTCTATAGCAGGGACAGGACTCGAACCTGCGACCTCCGGGTTATGAGCCTGTCTATCCTGAGTGAAGGCCTCTATTTCAGAAGATCCCAGTCAAACGGCATCCCCATTACAGACCACTGGATTCAGGTCTGCGGGGTTGCTTTGTTCAAGTTGATTCTCATGCAAAGCAGATAAGACCGCATCTGTGAGCGGGGATTCACTGAGATAGTAGCATCGCCGCTTACCCTCTTCATAATACTGAACGACCTCTTTACTCCTGAGAACAGCCAGATGCTGTGAGATGCTCGGTTGGGGGAGGTCGCACAGATCACAGACATCTGTCACACACACCGGCCCATCTTTGAGTGCCTCGATGATGGCAAGTCTCGCTGGATGGGCCAGGACCTTCAGGATGTTCGCAGCAGTGGTAAACTGCTCAGTCATCGTTTCGTTTCTTTATATAGGGTCCAAGATTCATCCCTTTGTAGGAACTGCCTGCTGGAACGATCGGATAGACAGCCTCTTCGATGTCGGTGATCACTTCAAGCAGTGCATTGCCTTCGGTCGAAACGAACTGCTCCAGGGCCTCCTGCAGCGCACTGCGTTCGGTGACACGTCGAGTGAAGGAGAATCCCAGTTCGTGGGCGATCCTCGAAAAGTTGACATCCTTCTGCCGCTCTGTCGCAGAATGGCGTCCCTCATACTGGGCATTCTCCAGATTACGAACCATCCCGTCACTATGGTTGTTCAGCAGCAGGATCTTCACTGGAAGCTCAAGGGTACCGACAGTATGGAGCTCTCCCATGTTCATACGCATACTTCCGTCACCATCGATGACGAACACACTTGCCTCGGGATCGGCTATGCAGGCACCGATCGCGGAGGGTAGGCCAAAGCCCATGGTCCCGAAACTCCCGGAGGTAAGGAACCTTCGTGGTCTTCTCATCTTCAGATACTGTGCACTGAGCATCTGATGGTTACCGACTCCGGTGGAGATGATGTAATCCTCTGGAAGCCTGGTACTCAGCAGCTCAATGACTTCAGCCTGCTGCAGCGCAGCAGCACCGCGGTTGTAATCCAAGGGCCAGCTGTTCTTTGTCGCTATGCACTCATCTCTCCATCCATCGATATCGAGCGTGATATCATGTTCTTCACCATAAGCGGCCAGCTCATTGAGGATCCCTGCAGCATCACCGATGACAGAGAACTCAGGGAACCGCTCTTCTCTGATCTGTCGTACTTTCACGGTGTTGATATCGACATAGGCGATCTTCGCGTCTATAGCGAACCCGACCTTCTCAGCGACTCGGTCATCCCAGCGCACTCCGATGGCAAAGAAGAAATCATTCTCCTGGATCACCATGTTGGCTGCAGGGGTACCGTACATACCCAGCATACCCATCGACTCTGATGCATACTCATCGATGACACCTTTACCCAGCAACGTGTTCACTGAGGGGATGCGGTATCGCTGGTTGAAGCGTCTGAGAGCTGCGGTGGAAGCATCACTGCTCAGACCGCCGCCAAGATAGAGCAGGGGTCTCTTTGCCGCCTTGAGCAGGCTGAAGAACTGTTCACACTGCACAGGAGAGAGGTGCTTCTCATCGTGATAGACATCTTCGAAGAATTGTTTGGACAGTTCTCTGTAGTTCGATGACTCTTTCTGCAAGTTAATGGGCATATCCAGGACGACCGGTCCCGGTTTACCCGACTGTGCATAGACATACGCATCCTTGACGACCGTTTCGATCTCATCGACACTGTTGATGAGGATGACTTTCTTCGCTGTGGCGCCAAAGACACGGGAGACATCTATGTGCTGAAAGGAATCGGTCCCGAGTTTGTGTTCGGGAACCTGTCCGGCAATGACGATCATAGGTATGGAGTCTGCATAGGCATCCGCTACGGCGGTGAGCGTATTGGTGATCGCGGGACCGGAGGTGACGATGGCGACACCGACACTCGTTCCCGACCGTGAGAACCCTGCGGCACTGAAAGCGGCAGACTGTTCGTTCGCATTGACGATGATCTTGACGCCCTGTTTTGCCAGTTCATCCATGACAGGAAGGATAGCCGCTCCGGTATACCCGAAGATCTGCTTCACTCCAAGATCTTTAAGACTCCTAACAAGAATTTCTGCTCCGTTGAACACCATGTGTACCTGCCTTTATCCAGTATGTAGTATCGATTTCCTGCAACCTGTGTGTATGCAGGGATAGCTGTTTCGCTATCAGAACGTAAGGACCTTATCTGACTCCTGAACCCAGGTTGCCAGTCTTCCCATCGTAGATGATTCTGCACCTGCATAGTAGGGTTCATTCTTATGGATACCGCAGCGTGCCATGCAGGTACCGCATACCTCTACCGTGATCCCAGATCTGATCAGATCCTTGAGCATCGCTTTCAGGTCCTGATCATATCCTTCGGGTCTGACACAGCTCTCCCGAGCCATATCGACTGAGTCGTTCATGAGGAACACTCGTACGGTCTCTCCCTGCTGCTGCAGGACTGATGCGAGGCGTAATCCGTTCCATGTGACATCGGTCCCGTCATAGGGGTTGCGGTTGAAGATGATGAGGGTACTCATGTGGTATACATCTCCCTTGTGATGTTGGGATCTCAAGGCATATGGGTTGATTGCCCTGAGTATTCATATGCAGTTTTTACTATATGTGTATTATACAGATCTTGTCAATCATGTCAGAGTGTTTTTTGCTGCAGAACTGGTGCTGATACCCGGACAGCTGACGATCTATAATCGCTTCACAGCGGCAGTCTCTTTCTGCGGAACACCAGGATCGATGCTGCAAACAGGAGGAGTGCGACTGCCAGATACCATAGATTAACTCGTGCTTCAGTATTGCCTGAAGCTACGGAGATGGGATCGTACCAACCGTAGATGGATAGATCTTTGAGCACCTTTGCTTCTGCAGTGACTCCTCCAAGGATATTCATCAGCAGAAATGCGATCGGTATACCTGCGCCGAAGGCGGTAGATCGTCCGGTATCGTTGAACAGACAGGAGAAGAAGAAGCAGATCATCATGACTACCATATTCACCAGCATGGTCGTCACATTGAGTATGAAGAACCCCTGAACATCAAGTAGACCGGGGAACGCGACAGAACAGGCCAGGACACCGAGGCCGAAGAGGGCCGCAAACAGAACTGCTATGGAGATCATCGCATAGAGCCCCTGAGTCAGGATGATGGTACTCCTGGAGTTGGGAGAAGAGAGCAGATACGCGAAGGAACTGTCATCGACCATCTTCACTACCAGTCTGTTTCCCAGCAGTACGCAGTAGACCAGGGGAAAACCCAGCATCAGCAGCCCGTAGAGCCAGCTTGCAAGGTAGGAGTTCACATCGGTTATCATGCTGGAAAACCCCATGGCAGACATCATCTGTTCGGGGAACAGGTCCAGCATAGCTGTGATCGCTTCCATATCATGGGGATCATACATGGCGATCATGATCGTCATATAGAGGGTCAGCACACTCAAGAACAGGATGAACAGCGAACGGTTCTTTCGTATCGTAGCCTTGAACAGGGGTCTACAGATCATGGTCATCATACTCCTTGTCGTAGAACTGCATGAACACGTGCTCAAGAGACTGCTGCTTCATCTCAAGATCCCTTACGGTACATCTGGCGGCGGTCTTGATGAACTGGTCCATGCGGTCCCCGGTGATGAACACCTCGATGATCGTATCATCAACGGAAGAGACCTCAAACCCGGCATGACGCAGCAGCTTCTCAGCAGCAGCTGCGTCATCGCAGCTGAGCAGATACCCTCTGCGCCGGGTATCTTTGAGCGTCTGGATATCAGTCTTGCTGATGATCATACCATCCCTGATGATGAGTACCTGATCACACGTTCTCTCCACCTCCTCAAGCTATGGCTGGACATCAATATGGTCTTACCCCTCTGTTTCCAGTCCTTGATCAATTCGATGAATCGGTTCTGCATCAGGGGGTCAAGACCGCTTGTAGGCTCATCAAGGATCAGGACATCGGGATCATGCATACAGGAGGTGACGATTGCGAGCTTCTGTTTCATGCCCTTTGAGAACTTCCTGATGCTGCCCCTCGGATCCAGTTCAAAGCGTTCCAGCAGCTGCTTCTGGAGCCTCTGGTCTGATAGCCCTCGCATCTCGAGCATGAAACTGAGGAACTCATCGCCCTTCATGCCATCGATGAAGGTGATCTCTCCGGGGATGTAACCCAGTGTCCTCTGGATCTCGGGGGCCTGTTTCTGACAGTCCAGACCGCCAATCGTGCAGCTGCCTGAATCTGGCAGCATGAAACCCAGAAGTGCTCGTATTGTGGTGGTCTTACCAGCACCGTTCGGACCAAGGTATCCCATCACTTCTCCCTGGGCAACCGAGAAGTCCAGGGCGTGAACTCCCTTCCCGCTGGGATAGGTCAGACTCATAGCATTCACTTTGATCATCAGTAAGACTCCCGCACTATGATCAGGCATCAGGATATGACCCGATGGTATGATCGAGTTCACTCTGCATGATACACCAGCATACACGCAAAGTACAGACAACATCACATCAGGATATGAACCGGAGATGATCACTGCCACCATCGAGAGAAGAGATATGGACAGGTGCCGTCGAGATCATTGGAGAGGTATCGTCTTGGAATGTCCGCTCTTTTCGCAGAGTCGATCAATGACATGATCGATCTGCGAGCATGTTTGTGATGGTGATCCTCAGAGGCAGTGATGCACATGAAGAGCAGGTTGGACAACAGACAGGAGGGAATGGGAGATCATAGCACCACAGACCAGAGAAGGCTCACCGTATAGGCAATATAGGCGGTGAGCAGGAATGCTCCCTCGAATCTGTTGATACGACCGGGTCTGCCTCTGAAGCCGTACCCGATGATGAACAGAGAGAGGGTAAGGACACCCATGATGGTCATATCACGGGTCAGCGTCTCCATCTCAAGCTGGATCGGCTGTATGGCAGCTGCAATACCCACGACGGCGAGTGTGTTGAAGATGTTCGAACCAAGAACATTCCCGATAGCCAGGTCATGTTCTCCCTTCTTTGCAGCCATGATCGAGGCTGCAAGCTCAGGTAAGGAGGTCCCTATCGCCACGATGGTCAATCCTATGACCATATCGCTGATGCCGAACAGAGACGCGAGGGTGACAGCCCCCCACACCAGGATACGGGAACTGACCACCAGCATGACCACTCCGATGATGAGCCAGATGAACGATCGCTGTATCGTCATGGGATGGCTTGCTGTCTCGATCTCAACTTCGGCAGAGAGGGAGTCTTCTGATTGCTGTAAACCCTGATAGATGCTCCAGCCGATCAGGAGTGCGAATACCCCAAGAAGTATCGCAGCATCGAGATGTGATACGGTAAGGTCTGAAAGAAGGATGATAGAGAGGATGGTCAGTGAGGAGAGAACCGGCAGTCTTTCTTGAGTATTCCCGAATGGACACTCAAGGGGCTGATCATGGCTGAGATACCGAGGATCAGGGCGATATTCGCTATATTCGAACCATAGGCGTTCCCTATGGCAAGCCCGGGATTCCCCTCCATCGCCGAGATCGCAGAGACGATCATCTCTGGAGCGGAGGTGCCGAAGCCGATGATGACCATACCTATGAGCAGGGGAGGCAGGTGGAAGTACCGTGCTACAGATGCAGCTCCCTCTACGAAGCGGTCTGCACTCCAGAGAAGAAGTCCAAGTCCCAGTAGTACGGCTCCGATCGCTGTAAGCATATATGATCCCACCTGTGTGCTTCAAGATATGGAGCTACGATGACCGAAGCAGTTGATCACTGCTTCGGTGCAGACGCTCCAGTGGTTTGTAGCATACTACATTTTAAGGGTTTTGATAAATAGATACCCTACAGATTACGGTAGACTCATGGCAGTTGCCCCGGTGTGTACCGTAACAGAAAGACTCCTGGTTCATAGGGCGAATCCTGAACCAGGGGTCATATAACCATTCACGAAGAAATGTCTTCAACTGCTGTATCAGGGATCCATGACAAAGAGCTGGTCTGCTCCCAGGCACAGCCTCTATGCGATATGGACCTCGTAGCTGCAGTGAACATGACAGGTCACATACAGTGCGATCTCTGCTGTTTCTGCTATAGCATCTCTATTCCAGAGAGGCTGCATATCTCAGGGATCACCCGCCAGAAGATTCAGACCCAAAAGAAAACCAACTCCAGATCATTATCCACAAAAAAGGGAGAGTTGGCAGAAGCCCTTATTACAGATGCTTTTATTCAACGTTTCAACGATGAGCTCAAAGCCTTAGGGGCATCTCGGTTCAAGGTAAAGCTCATCAAATCCAAGGTTTCAAAAGGTAAGGTCCTCCATACCCTTCAGCTGGATGGGGCCACCCACAACCTGAATGAAGTTCTAAGTGAAGGCGAGAACCGCATCGTATCAATTGCGGCGTTTCTTGCTGATGTTACAGGCAGAACCTATCCGGCTCCATTTGTATTTGATGATCCGATTTCATCTCTTGATCAAAATTACGAAGAGGCCGTCGTTCAACGCCTATGCGCTATCGCTTCCGAACGGCAAGTTATCATCTTCACGCATAGATTATCACTTCTGGCAATGGTTCAGGATTATGCCAAAAAGGTTAGCATAAAGCCTGAAATAATCTGTATTCGTGAAGAGCCGTGGGGAACTGGTGAACCGGGGAATACCCCTCTGCAAGCACAGAAACCATTACAAGCCCTCAATAGCCTGATCAACAGCGAGCTACCCAGAGCGAAAAAGTTGTTTAATGAGAGTGGTTTTGATGCCTACAAATAAGAAGCAAAATCTCTCTGTAGTGAGTTCAGGATTCTTCTTGAGCGAATGGTTGAGTACGAACTTATGTCTGATGTTGTCCAACGATACCGTCGGGCAATAAATACGATGGGGAAAATCGGCAATCTGGCCAAGATATCAGAAGCCGACTGCAAATATTTTGACGATTTGATGACCAAGTATTCAAGGTATGAACACTCGCAGCCGCTTGAAGCACCAGTTCCCCTGCCGGAACCAGATGAGCTTGAAACTGACTTTACCGCGTTAAAAGACTGGCAGGCTGAATTCAAAAAGAGACCTTTGACGCCAGCTCTACAGGAGGTTCAATGAAAATCCTCCACACATCAGACTGGCATTTAGGCCGCTCCCTTTACGGGCGGAAACGTTATGAGGAGTTCTCATCGTTTCTGGATTGGCTGACGCAGACCATTGAAGATGAAAAGGTCGATGCCCTATTGGTTGCCGGTGATGTGTTCGATACCAGCACGCCCAGCAACAGGGCGCAGGAGCTCTACTATAGCTTCCTCTGCCGCGTTGCTGCATCCTGCTGCCGTCATGTTGTGGTGATTGCCGGGAACCACGATTCGCCGTCATTTCTGAATGCCCCAAAGGAACTGCTTCGTGCGCTGAATGTGTATGTGGTTGGCTCCATGACAGAAGCCTTGGAGGATGAGGTCTTTGTCCTTCAAGCAAATGACACGCCGGAGGCCATCGTCTGCGCTGTACCTTATTTACGCGATAAGGATATCCGCACGGTCGAGCCGGGAGAAACCATCGACGATAAAAATGCCAAGCTCGTTGAAGGATTGAAAAACCACTACGCGGATGTTTGCGGTATTGCAGAACAGAAACGAGCCGAATTCAAAAGCGCCGGAGATGATGACATTCCCATCGTTGCCATGGGGCACCTCTTCACGGCAGGCGGGAAAACCGTTGACGGTGATGGTGTCCGGGAACTTTACGTGGGATTGCTGGCGTATGTCGGCGAAGAGGTTTTCCCCTCGTCAATCGATTACCTCGCCCTTGGCCATCTGCATGTTCCTCAGGCGGTCGGCAGTGCGGAGCACATCCGTTACTGTGGCTCGCCTATTCCGATGGGCTATGGCGAGGCGACTCAGGAAAAGAAGGTCGTGCTCATAGAGTTCAGCAGTACCATGCCAGATATTCAGGAACTCCCTGTACCGTGTTTTCAGGAGCTGGTTCGCATTGTCGGATCGCTGGATGATATCCATGCAAAGCTGGAGGAACTCAAAAAGGAAAAAAGCTCTGCATGGCTTGAGATCGAATATACCGGCAGTGACATCATCGGTAACCTGCGGGAAATGCTTGATGAAGCAATTGCCGACTCCTCCATGCAAATCAGGCGGATAAAAAAACAGGCGAGTCCTGGACCTGGTAATGAGTACGATTGCCGAAGATGAAACCCTCGATGATCTGGATGCCGGAGATATTTTTACCCGCTGTCTGGATGCCTTTGAGGTACCGGATGAAGACCGGGTGGAACTGACGGTCTCTTATAACGAAATAATCAGGGATTTGATGGAGATAGATATACATGCCGAATAAATCAAAGAAAGAACTACCTTTAAATCCTGAAGACCACGGATTGGAACCGGCTAAAGGGCAGTTTCTGATTTATCAGGCAGAAGATGGCAAACTGAAGCTGGATGTGCGGTTTGAGGATGAATCGGTGTGGCTGACCCAGCAGTTGATGGCTGACCTGTTTCAGACGACAAAACAGAACATAAGTCTCCATATTCAAAACATTTATGAGGAAGGCGAGCTTGTGCCGGAGGCAACTGTCAAGAAATACTTGACAGTTCGATCCGAGGGAAATCGCCAGGTCAAACGCCTGCTGGATTACTACAACCTGGACATGATTATTTCTGTTGGATATCGGATAAAAAGCCATGTTGCCACCCGTTTCCGCATCTGGGCTACCCAAAAGTTGACCGAGTTTATCAAAAAAGGCTTTGTGCTGGACGACGAGCGACTGAAAAACCCGGATCTGCCTTTTGATTACTTTGAGGAACTGGAGCGGCGGATTCAGGACATCCGTACCTCTGAGCGCCGTTTTTATCAGAAAATTACCGATATTTACGTCACCAGCATCGAATACGACCCAACGCTGGATATCAGCATTGAGTTCTTCAAGACCGTGCAGAATAAAATGCACTGGGCGATCACCGGGCAGACGGCGGCGGAAATCATTCATTCCAGAGCAGATGCTGACAAACCGAACATGGGGCTCACCAATTATCGTGGTGCCAAGGTTCGCAAACAGGATGTGACAATTGCCAAAAATTACGGATCTGAAATTTTCTCCGTGTAACGAGTAGCGAAAAGAGTGGAATCTCCTATGATGTGTAATCGCACAACAACAGATCAAGAAGCACCGCTCATGAGTAACGATACCACATATCTGCTGGATGAGTCCACATTCTGGATAGTAGACTGGAATCATCCAAGACACGAGATCTGCTGTGACGAAAGAAGCGGTACCCAAGGCGGTCAGATTCTGCAAGTATGTAAAGGCTGACATGTGGTGTATACAACCTGAACATCTTGATACGAAACGGTTCCATCAGCCTCTGCTATAGCATCTCGATTCCAGAGAGGCTGCATATCTCAGGGATCACCAGCCAGAAGAATAAGGCCCTAATAAGAAAAGACCCGTCGTTCCGGGGGTTATACCGAAACGACGGGTCTCTCTGGAGGTGGCGGGAATCGAACCCGCGTCCTACTGGGCCGTTACATGACGTCTACAAGCTTATTCCCATGTGTTGTTTCACGATACCTTAGCCACAGGACCAACTGCAGTATCGCTACGCCGAAATGGTGTCCCTTTCATAACGTCGGTATATATGAAGGTGAGTCCTGGAAGTGTTACAGATGACGTTGAATTCAGGACTGCGTCCAACGTATCCGTTACAGCGTTACTACGCTGCTAAAGCAAAAGATGCTTCGTTGTTTTCTTCAGCAATTAAATAAATGCCCTGTTTAAGGAGTTTGACGACTCCGCTGCAACCATGTAACCAACAATCCAATAGTCGAAACCAGTGCACCCCCCCGGGTGCATCATCATAATACTCACATTCGTGGAAAAAGGAAAGAGGGAATGATCGCTAATCGTGCTTAATCTGCCTCTGAGCATCACGTTTTTGATCACGCTCACGTATCGTGTTGCGCTTATCATGCAGCTTCTTCCCACGACCGAGTGAGATCTCTATCTTGATCAGACTGTTCTTGAAATAGATCTTCGTCGGGACGAGCGTGAAGCCCTTCTCATCGATCTTTCGTTTCAGACGTTTGATCTCCTGCTTCGAGGCAAGCAGGATACGATCCCGATCGGGTTCATGATTGTTGATGCTGCCGAATATATAGGGTGATATATGCAGACTCTTCAGGACCAGCTGCCCGTTGATGATACGCACATACGAATCACCGAACGAGAACTTCCCGTTCCTGATGGACTTCACTTCGGTCCCTTCGAGGACGATACCGCATTCAAGAGATTCTACGATCTCATAATTGAAATAGGCCTTCTTGTTCTTCTGTATGATCTTTATCGCATTACTCATCAGTAGTGTTATCTCTCCTGCAGGATGGTCCTGAAACCGATATACGGAGAGCAGCTCTCCGCACCTATGGAACCTCGTGTGTACGTATGGATGCCGGAATTCTCATAGCTCCCTCCCTTGACAGTCATCTGGACCGGGGGAAGGGGGGATCGACAGCTGGTGTGCAGACAGCCCATCATAGGTGAACAGATGACCATTGGGCACATACGGGGTGGCCGTCAGCTCCCAGAGACTGCCGAAGAGCCCGGTCAGGTGACTCACCGGTTCTGAGAGCATCAGCAGACGATTACTATAGGAATTCTCTGCCAGAGAGAGAACTGCTGCGCTTTCCCACTGTGCATCTGAGGGCAGGGTGCATACCAGATCATAGCCCTGTTCCTGCAGAACAGAGGAGTACCAGCTGCAGTAGGCTGCAGCCGCATGGTAGGAGATGCCACGAACCGACCGGTCAGTGGGGTTCTCAAGATCCACACCCTGGAGGTACATCTGATCTACCAGTCCCTCATCGATCAATGACTCCAGGTTATCTGCAGCCCAAAGAGGATCCTGTTTGGTGAACGAAGCAAACTGCTTCTCTGTGATCTCGTTATGGGCCATGTAGTAGGCAGGAACAGCTGCAGTGTACGGCAGTTCTGTGAATACTGCAGACCCGTCTGCATCACCGAGAAGCATCTGGTCGATCTGCGGGAAGTAGGTATACATGCGACCGTCCAGCTCAAAACTCTCGTTCGGGAGCGCCATAGTGGTTCCCGGGACCTCTCCCAGCAGTCTCCCGATATCGGAGATCTGATCCCCCTCCATGAACGAAGAGACCAGATTGAATGCATGGGTGTTCCGTATGGGGGCTGTGACGGTAGGATCAAGCAGCTCAAGAGCTGCGAGGAAGTCATCGTACATCTCTTCTGAGACGATATAGCCCAGAGCAGCATACATGAACTGTTCAGAGAGCTGATGGTCATCGTTTCCCGTGCCGACGAGATCCAACGCAGTTCTCTGCAGGTTCTCAGGATAGAAATAGGTCTCACTGTACTGTCGCACAGGTGACCAGGCGGCAACCGAAGCAAGACGCCATGAGAGATACGAGTTCAGGTCTGTCAGAGAGAGCTCTGCCTCATAGCTCACCTTTCGTGCTGAGAACAGGGAACCGAAGATTCTGCCCGGTACTGAGACGGTGCCGAGGGAACGATCCTCGAAGTAGGGCTTGGTCACTACCAGCGTATGATCCCCCTTGGGAACGAAGACCGGCTGTGAGGAATCCCCTGCATAGATCCCATCTACCCAGAGAGCTCCCTGGGGTACGTTGGTCTCCACGGTGATGAGTGCACCATTGTGCAGGATGCCCGGGAGGATCAGGATGGCAAACAGGAGGAGCATAACGGCAAGGATATAGAGAACGGGAATATAGCGCACAGGCTGTATACCGAAGATCGGCTTGAGGATGACCCGGTCTTCGGTGGTGATATCTGGTTTCTTCATAAGTGGTAGATTATCGCTGTGGTATTAACTTGTCAACCGAAAGCTATTATGATAGGTTTTATTCAATGAAAATCACAAGCGAAAGACTGGTACTGTGGACCGAAGCAGGTCTCACACGACGAAAGGCGAAGAAACGGATCGTCCAAGAGAAGAATAGACAGAAAGGGCCGATACGTGAATGGATCGAAGCTATCCTCTGGGCCGTGATGATCGTGTTCCTGATCAATCAGTTCATCTTCCAGCTCTATCAGATACCCTCATCCTCCATGGAGGATACCCTGCTGATCAAGGACCGGGTCTTTGTCAACAAGGCGATCTTCGGTCCCGAACTCTATCCTGGAGGACCGAAGATCTTCGATGCGGTCCGGCCCTCCCGCGATGATATCATCATCTTCCAGAATCCCGAGTATGTCTCGAGGGGACCGGTGTTCGATGTGATGAACCGGGTGATCTATATGATCACCCTCTCTCTGGTGAACATCGACAAGGATGAACAGGGGAATCCCCGGGCCCAGCTCTATGTGAAACGGGCACTCGGATACGGAGGGGATACCATCAGCTTCGAACAGGGAGATATCTCCATACAGCCTGCCGGATATGAGCAGGCAGTGACAGAAGAGCTCTTCAGATCAGAGGCGGATCTGCCGGTCCACCATAAACGACTGTTCACCGAAGATGATTATACGGCGTTCACCGCCTATGCACAGGTGCAGGCCTATACGAAAGAGAACATCCAGATCTCATCACAGCTGCAGCAGCAGGCAGCCCCGGCCGGTTCGGGACTGAGAGATTACCTGCATATCTACAAGAGCTTCTATGACCTGAGAGCAAAGATCTCCCCGCACGATCCTACCGTCCGATCAGAACTCGCCCGCTACGATAACGGCTTCTACATACCCGAGGGGTATATCCTGCCCATCGGTGATAACCGTGACAACTCGGGAGACGGCAGGTATTTCGGACCGGTGGCTGAATCAGAGATGCTCGGAAAAGCCTACTTCAGATTCTGGCCCCTCAACCGTATCGGTCTTCTGCATTGAGTATGATCATCAGTGCCCTGGAACAGGCACGTGATTTTGGACAGCTCTCTCTGTATATACACATCCCGTTCTGTGCCCGAAAATGTGACTACTGCGATTTCTATTCCAGGACTGATATGACCGGGGAACTCCTTGATGCCTACAGTGATCACCTCTGCCGTGAGATCTCGTTCATCACCGACAGATACCCCCTCCCGTTCACCAGCGTGTTCATCGGCGGTGGTAATCCCGGCCTTCTTGGACCGAAGCGGCTGCAGAGGATCCTGAAGGCCTCCCACAGACACGGAAGACCTGCAGAGTGTACGATCGAGATCAACCCTGAATCGATCGATGTGACCCTGCTCACATCAGCGATCGGATGGTAGACCGGCTGAGTATCGGGGTACAGTCACTCAAGCAGAAGAATCTGCAGATGCTCGGGAGGAATGCCACTGCAGAGCAGACGATCGAAGGGCTCAGACGATTCCAACCGCTGCGGGAGCACTTCTCTTTGAACATCGATCTGATCCAGGGAGTTCCGTCACAACATGCCGATGATACCCTCGAAGACATAACAGAACTCCAGAGCCTGCTGCACCCCGACCACTTCTCGATCTATGATCTGATCATAGAAGAGGGAACGCCGCTGCATACACGGGTTGCAGCTGACAGCTCCATCGAGACCGATGTGAACGGTAATGTCCTGATCTCCTGCAGCGACGTGAGACCGCTGTTGAGCTCCCTCGGGTTCTCCCGCTATGAGATCGCCAACTATGCGAAAGAGAGCAGGCAGTGTCTGCATAATCTGCACTACTGGCAGCTGCTGCCCTATCTGGGCATCGGTGCTGGAGCGAGCTCCACCCTCTATACCGATACGAACGTACTCCGGCTGCACGGCAGAGAGAATCTGCACGCCTATGCATATGAAAGTTCATCCTTCAGTGATACTATATATGAGATAGAGAAGCTCAGTGCGCAGGAGTTCCTCGAAGAGATCCTGCTCATGGGTCTGAGAACCACTGCAGGAGTATCGCTGCACAGGCTGCGTGACTGTTTCGGCTGCGATCTGCAGGATATCCTGAAGCAGAGTCTGCCGGCCTGGGAGGCCAGGGGATGCCTGCAGATCTTCGATGACTATCTCAGTCTGACAGAAAAAGGTATGGATCTGTTGAATTCGATCCTCATAGATATGTTTATGGATATTGAATCCTTCAGCGGTACCCTTTTACTGGCACTTGACACCGATTTTTAAGCTGTGATAGGTTTCACTACGACTGTACATCAGGAAATAGATACGATTCTAAGGAGACCATATGTCTGGACATAGTAAATGGGCATCAATCAAGCACAAGAAAGGCGCAATCGATGCAAAACGAGGGAAGATATTCACCAAACTCATTCGTGAGATCACCGTAGCCGCGAAGATCGGCGGTGGGGAGATCGAAGCGAACCCCAGATTGCGTACTGCTGTGCTCAAGGCTAAAGCTGAGAATATGCCTAAAGACAATATCGCCAAAGCCATCAAGAAGGGTACCGGTGATATGGAAGGTGTCGAATACACCGAACTCACCTATGAAGGCTATGGTCCCGGTGGAGTCGCCATCATGATAGAGGCACTGACTGACAACAAGAACAGGACAGCTGCCGATGTCCGGAGTACCCTCTCGAAGAACGGCGGGAACCTTGGTGAATCAGGCTGTGTCTCCTACCTGTTTCAGAGAAAGGGCATCATCTCATACGACAGTGCGACCTATGACGAGGAACAGCTGTTCGAACCTGCTCTGGAAGCGGGAGCAGAGGATGTGAAGAACGAGGGAGATGTCATCGAAGTACTCACCGAACCCGACAGCTTCGGTGAGGTACTCGACGCTCTGCAGGAACAGGGCTTTGAAGAGAGCTCTGCTGAAGTCGCTCTGATCTCCGATACCATGGTGAGCCTCGAACACGACAAGATCACCAAAGCCCTCAGACTGATCGATCGACTTGAGGACCTTGATGATGTGCAGACCGTCTCCACCAATCTGGATATCCCGGATGATTATGAACCTGAAGAATAGGGGATGATGATACTAGGGATCGACCCGGGGATCGCGAATCTTGGCTGGGGTGTGGTGAGTACCGGCTCCGGTCGTCTCCACTGTGAAGCCTACGGCCATATGAAGACGACAGCCGATGCTCCTGTAGAGAATCGGATCCAGGAACTCGCAGGTCTGTGCAATGATCTGTTCACCACCTATCCGATCGATCAGATGAGCATTGAAGACATCTATTATTTTCAGAACAAGAGCAGTGCCATAACGGTGGCAAAAGTCATCGGCGCACTCTACTATGTGGCATCACTGCAGCAGGTCGCGGTCACTACCTATTCACCGCTGCAGATAAAGACCACCATCACCGGCTTCGGCAGGGCCGAGAAGCTGCAGATCCAGGAGATGGTCAGAGTCCTTCTTGGACTTCCCTCCATCCCCAGACCTGATCATGCCGCCGATGCCCTGGCGATCGCCATCTGCCACTATACCCAGAGAGAAGGTAAGGAAAGGTTGGGAATCTATGATTGATGCGATTCACGGTGAACTTCTTCGCGTCGAGACCAACACAGTGGTCATCGGTACTCCGAGTATCGATTTCGCCTGTACCGTCTCATCGACTACCAGCTCGATGCTGGGGAACCTTGGTGCCGAAGACCGGCAGTCAGTCCACCTGTATACCCATCTCCATCACAAGGAAGATGTGATGCAGCTCTTCGGTTTCGCCACTCGAGATGAACGCACGATGTTCTTCGAAGTGACGAAGGTCCAGGGCATCGGACCGAAGCAGGCAGTGAAGATCCTCTCGGGTATCTCTGTACGGGACCTGGCAGTAGCGCTGGATGCAGGCGATATCGATCGACTCACGCAGATCCCGGGACTCGGGAAGAAGACCGCACAGAAGATGATCCTTGCCCTCAGGAGCAAGCTCGATCTCTTCTCTGAGGAGATCCCGGTACAGCAGAGCAGCGGTAACCTGCCTCCGCTGTGCATGGAGATGCTCCATGCCCTGACCGAGATGGGTTATGACAAGAGACTTGCAAAGATCGCCGTCACTGAAAGTTATCAGGAACTGTCTGAGACAGTCACTGATGATCGAACTCTGGAAGAGAGACTCTTCAAAGCCTCTATCATCAGGTTGGCATAATGGAAGAACGCATCGTCACCAATCAGGAACATACGCTTGATCAGAAGCTGCAGGATGACCTGATACGACCGAAGTTCCTCAAGGACTTTCAGGGTCAGCAGGAACTCAAAGATAATCTGAAGATCTTCATCACCGCCTCGAAGGACCGTGAGCAGACGCTCGATCATGTCTTCATCAGCGGTCCCCCGGGACTGGGAAAGACCACACTGGCCTCCATCATCGCCAATGAGATGGACGCCGAGATCAAGATGACATCAGCACCTGCGCTGGAGAAACCCAAAGACCTCGCAGGGATCCTCACTACGATCAAAGAGGGCAGCATCTTCTTCATCGATGAGATCCACCGGCTCCGTCCGGTCCTCGAGGAGATGCTCTACATCGCGATGGAGGATTTTGAGATCGACTGGGTCATCGGGCAGGGTCCTGCTGCACGGACGATCAGGGTCCCCATACCGCAGTTCACCATGATCGGCGCGACTACCAAGGCCGGGAAGGTGGCAGCCCCGCTGTATACCCGGTTCGGGATCACCTCCCGTATCGGATTCTACCAGGAGGAAGAGCTGCAGCACATCATCAGCCGTTCGGCACGGATCATCGGTGCTTCGATCTCGGATGAAGCGGTGGTGACCCTCTCGCGCTGTTCCAGAGGTACTCCCCGTATCGCGAACCGTCTGCTCAGGCGACTGCGCGATTATGCGGAGGTCCTTGGTGATGGCATCATCACCCCTGCGATCGTCACTGATGGTCTTGAACGTCTGGGTATCGATCATCATGGACTCGATGCTCTCGATATACGCATCCTGGAGACCATCATCGATTTCTATCATGGAGGACCGGTCGGTGCGGAGACCCTTGCGATCAGTGTGGGGGAGGCCATCGAATCCCTCGAAGACTTCTATGAACCCTATCTGATCCAGAAAGGCTATCTGAAAAGGACTCCAAGGGGCCGTATGGTCACTGAAAAAGCATATGAACTGCTTCACAGAAGCAATAAGGAACCACATGAAGACCAGCGACTTCTCTTTTGATCTGCCCGAAGGACTGATCGCACAGTATCCGACCGACAGCCGCGGTACCAGCCGTCTGCTGGTGCTCGATAGACATACCGGAGAACGGACTCATACCGATATCGGACATCTGGCAGAGCTCATCCCGGAAGATGCCTTGCTGGTGATCAACAACTCCAAGGTCCGTAAAGCCCGGGTCTTCGCGAAGACAGCCTTCGAAGGTCAGGTGGAGTTCCTCTTTCTCGAGCAGCTCGATCAGAGACGATGGAAGACCATCGTCACCAAATCGAAACGACAAAAAACCGGCAGGACCTACACCTTCGCAGGGGGGATCACTGCTGAACTGACAGAGGATCTGGGATCTGAGAAGATCATCACCATGAGCGAACCCCTTGATGAGGAGTTCTTCCTCCATTATGGACATATGCCGCTGCCTCCCTATATCAAACGTGAGGATGAGTTCCTCGATGACAGCCGGTATCAGACCGTCTATGCGAAGGAGATCGGATCTGTGGCAGCTCCCACAGCCGGACTGCATGTCACCCGGCAGATCATCGATGAACTGAAGGCCAAAGGGGTCAGGATCACAGAAGTGACCCTCCACGTGGGACTTGGCACCTTCCTGCCGATCAGAAGTGATGATATCCACGATCATGCGATGCATACCGAAGAGTATGAGGTCTCCGCTGAGTCAGCTGAGCTGATCAATCAGTACAAACGTGAGGGACGACCGATCTATGCGGTAGGGACCACTTCAGTGAGGACTCTCGAAGCGGCTTATGATGATGCGACGGCTCAGGTGCGCGCGGGGCGAAGGTCTACCGACATCTTCATCAAACCCGGCTATACCTTCAAGGTCATCGATGCCCTGCTGACGAACTTCCATACCCCCGAATCGACGCTGCTGATCCTTGTCAGTGCTCTGGCTGGAAAGGATAACATCTTCGCAGCCTATGCAGAGGCGATCGAGCAGCAGTACCGCTTCTTCTCCTACGGGGATGCGATGCTCATCCGCTGATCGACGAACGCGGTGATCTGCCGGTGGATCTGATCGATCGGCAGCCTCCCGTCGATCCGGCAGAACATGATCTGCTCGGAGATCTCAGAGAACATCTGTTCATAGTTCTCATAGACAGCCTGCTGGAAGTGTTCATGTTCGAAGATATCGCGTGAATCTCTACTGGTATCAATACGCTTGAGGCATTCTGATACAGGTGTGTCTATATAGATGATGATCATCGGGTGCGGGTAGGGCGCATTGTAGGAGAGTACATCCTCTTTCGGGACGTCTACCGCCTGGTAGGCTACCGATGAATAGAAGTACCGGTCGGAGATCACGAGATCATGATCCCTGAGCTGTTCGAGCATGCCCTGTTCGCCATAGAGATGGTCATGACGGTCAGCTGCATAGAGCATGGCCAGGGCGTGATGAGTCACTGTGGCGGATCCCGAGAGGATCTCACGGATCAGTCTTCCGATCGGCCCGTCTGTGGGTTCACACGTGAGAAAGACGCTCCTGCCCGTTGAAGTGAGATGGTCGGACAGCAGTCTCGCCTGAGTCGTGGTACCGGCACCATCGAGCCCTTCGAAGACGATGAAGTTATCAAGTATGTTCATATCCGTAGTTATAGACTTTTTTTCAGGCTGCTGCTACTGCCCGATCACCCCTTCTGATCATTTCGTCCCTGTGAGATACATCAAGATTATCTACTTTTTTTCACATGTAACAAAAAAAGAGTGCAGTTTACATAACAGAGTGCTATGCGTATAATAGAACGGACGTATTCACAAAAGGAGTTTTAAACACATGCGGAATATCAGCACGTTCTCAAAAGGCGGTGTGCATCCAGCAGACCGCAAAGAACTGACATGCACTAAAGAGATCGTACGTCTTCCGACCCCCAAGCACATCATCATACCATTCTCTCAGCATCTGGGTGTACCGGCCAACCCAATCGTCAAGAAGGGTGATATAGTCGCAGCAGGTGATAAGATCGGTGAAGCTGCCGGTTTCATCTCGGCAGATATCCATACCCCTGCAGCTGGGACTGTGTCAGAGATCAAAGAGATCTTCCTGCCGAACGGCATGTATACGAAAGCTGCGGTCATCGCAGTAGATGAGACGGGTTCGTTGGAGCTTACTGAGAAGAGAGACTGGAAGACCATGGATCCCCACCAGATGGTCGCTGAGGTGAAGGATCTGGGGATCGTCGGGATGGGAGGAGCGACGTTCCCCGCGAATGTCAAGTTCTCCGTGCCGAAAGGGAAGAAAGCAGAGTATGTCGTGATCAACGGCGTAGAATGTGAACCCTATCTGACCTCTGATCATCGGATCATGCTGGAGAAGGGCCTTGAAGTACTCGAAGGTGCCCTGATCATCGCGAAGATGGTCGGAGCTCCAAAGGTCTATATCGGGATCGAGAACAACAAGAAAGATGCCATGGAGCATCTCGAATCGCTGATCACAGCACATCATCTGCCGATTGAGATCCAGCCGCTGAGACTCAAGTACCCCCAGGGAGATGAGAAACAGCTGTTGAAAGCCGTTATCGGAAAAGAGGTTCCCTCAGGAGCTCTTCCTATCGATATCGGGGCTGTGGTGAGTAATGTCGGGACGGCACAGGCGCTCTATCAGGCTATCGTCTATCGAAAGCCTCTGATCGAACGTGTGGTCACGGTCACCGGAGATGCGATCAGAGACCCCGGTAACTCCTGGTCACGATCGGGACCCCCATCCAGGATCTGATCGATGCCTGCGGAGGATTCAGGGAACAGCCGGTGAAGATGGTCGCAGGTGGACCCATGATGGGATTCGCCTTCTATGACCTGCAGACGCCGGTGATGAAGGGGACATCCGGAGTGCTTGCACTCACGGCGAAAGAGTCGAGGAAAGAGGTCTCCACCTCCTGCATCTCCTGTGGAAGGTGCGTTGCAGCCTGTCCCATGGGTCTGCAGCCGACCAGGCTGTATAAGAACATCTCTGCAGGGAACTATACCGAATCTCTTGGACTCGGACTGCTCGACTGCAAGGAGTGCGGCTGCTGCGCCTATGTGTGCCCGGCAAAGCTTCCTCTGGTGCAGGGAATGAGACTGGGAAAGAACATGTCAAGGAAGATGAAAAAATGAGCGAAGAGAACATCATGTACAGAATAGAGAGCTCGCCTCAGATCCGACATGCCGATTCGACTGCCCGCATCATGTGGTCTGTCGTCCTGGCGCTGCTGCCGGCGGGCATATGGAGTGTGGTCAATTTCGGCCCCTATGTGCTGGCGGTGATCGCAGTCTCTGTCATCACCGCAGTGGTGCTGGAGTACCTGCTTGCCCGACTGATGGGGAGATCGACCATACAGGACGGCAGTGCCGTACTTACCGGTCTGCTGATAGCCTACAACATGCCCCCTGGAGTGGGGCTGTTCATACCGATCATCGCTTCCGCCTTCGCCATCGCCGTGGTGAAGTGGAGTTTCGGTGGTCTCGGGGCGAACTGGATCAACCCGGCTCTTGCCGGAAGGGTCTTCGTCTTCTTCTCCTGGACAGGAGCCATGACCACCTGGAAGGCTCCGCGATTCTGGAGTGCCGTCGATACGACCTCGGGAGCCACTGTGCTCTCTACCGTGAAGACCTCCCTGCTCGATGCAGAGGGGATCATCAGCGGACCTGCCGGTCTGCTCGGTGACCTTGGGTATCAAAGTACCGCGTTCGCCCGACAGGCCGCCTCCTGGTTCTCCGATACGCTGAACATCGGCGTATCACCGATCCATATCGACCTGTTCATCGGAACGGTCCCCGGATCCCTCGGAGAGGTCTCAGCACTGCTGCTGATCCTCGGCGGGATCTATCTTGCTGCGAAACATATCATCACCTGGCATACCCCGATCTCCTATATCCTCTCCTTCAGCCTTCTGATCTGGATCTTCGGCGGTGTGCAGTATGGTACCGGTCTGTTCTCAGGTGATGTACTCTTTCACCTGTTCAGCGGCGGCATGATGCTCGGAGCATTGTTCATGGCAACCGATATGGTCACCAGTCCGACGACCTATGCGGGTATGATCATCTTCGGCATCTTCACGGGATTTCTCACCTTCCTCTTCAGGATCTACGGGTCTCTTCCCGAAGGTGTCTCTCTTGCGATCATCATCATGAACATCTTCGTACCCATGATCGATCGCTATATCCAGCCCAGAAGATTCGGCGTGGTGAAACAGAGGAGTCAGGCATGAAACAAATGATATCAATCGGATCCCGGCTGGCGATCATCTGCGCCGTCTCGGCCATCGTACTGGCGCTGGTGAATTCCATCACCGCACCGAAGATCGCCATCTATCAGGAGCAGCTGGTGCAGCAGGCACTCTCTGAAGTCTCGAGCGGGTATACCGTCGGAGAGAAGCAGAGTGCTGATGCACAGCAGATCAACTACTATCATCCTCTCACAGATGGTGATACGGTAGTAGGCTATGTGATCAATCTCACCGCAGCCGGCTACGGCGGGCCCATGACCATGCTCGCCGGTTTCTCGACAGCGGGTGAGACCCTCGCTGCGAAACTCATCCAGAACAGCGAGACTCCCGGACTGGGAAAGAAAGCAGAATCGAGTGAGTACATGCAGATGTTCGTCGGTACCGGCGGCAGCACGACACTGCCGATAAAGAAATCGGATCTTCCGGATGCTACTGCTGATTCGATCAGTGGTGCGACCATCACCTTCAGCGGAGTCGCAAAGGCTCTGCTCGCCGGCTCGCAATTCGCCATCGAACTGGGAGGTATGCGATAATGTGGAAAGAACTTACCAAGGGGATCTTCAAGGAGAACCCCATATTCATCATCGTACTCGGACTCTGTCCCGCTCTGGGGGTCTCGACCCAGGTCGTCAATGCCCTGGGCATGGGTGCCGGTGTCATCTTCGTGCTCGTGAGTTCGAACATCTTCGTCTCCCTGCTCAAGGATTTTATCCCGAACAAGGTGAGGATACCTGCATACATCGTGATCATCGCATCGTTCGTCACGATCGTCGAGATGGTCATGCATGCCTATGCCCCATCGCTGTTCAAGAGCCTCGGGGTCTTCGTCCCCCTGATCGTCGTGAACTGTCTGATCCTCGGAAGGGCAGAGGCGTTCGCGAACAAGAACACGGTCTGGTCCTCGATCCTTGATGCGATCGGTATGGGGATCGGCTTCACCTTGAGCCTGATCCTCATCGCACTGATCCGCGAGGTGTTCGGCTCGGGAACGATAACCCTGTTCGCCATGGGAGATTTTGACGGTGTCATCCGTATACCGGTCCTGTATGCAGCACCTATGAGAGTACTGAGCCTGTCAGCAGGAGCCTGCTGGTCATGGGATATCTAAAAGCATTCTTCAACTGGTATGCTTCACGAGGGAGGGCTTGATCAGATGTCATATATCGCAATCATCATAACATTCGTATTCATCAACAACTTCATCCTGACTCAGTTTCTCGGTCTGTGCCCGTTCATCGGGGTATCGAAGAACATCGAGTCAGCCGTCGGTATGGGATTCGCCGTGACCTTCGTCATGGCGATAGCCTCTGTGGTGACCTGGCTGGTCTACTACTATATTCTCATCCCCCTCGGATTGACCTACCTGCAGACGATCACCTTCATCCTGGTCATCGCATCGCTGGTCCAGCTCGTGGAGATGATCGTGCAGAGAATATCACCGCCGCTGTATAAGGCCCTTGGTATCTTCCTGCCTCTGATCACCACCAACTGCGCCGTACTCGGTATCGCATTGATCAATGTCACCAGTTCGTACAACCTGCTCGAAAGCTTCATCGCCGGCATCTCCGCCGGTCTCGGTTTCCTGCTCGCTATCGTACTGATGGCGAACATCAGGGAGAGACTTGAACTCGAACAGGTTCCAAACCCTTCAAAGGAGTCCCTATCGCCTTCATTTCCGGAGGACTGATGGCACTTGCCTTCATGGCATTCGATAAGGCCCTTCTGACGAATCTACTAGGATAGGTGTAAAGATGATATTAAACATACTATATGCGTTTCTGACTGTCTCGATCCTCGGAGGCGCTCTGGGCATCGGCCTGGCGTACGCATCGAAGAAGCTGGCAGTCAAAAAAGATGAGCGGGTGGAGGCTGTAGAAGAGGCCCTGCCCGGAGCGAACTGCGGAGCCTGCGGGTATGCAGGCTGTGCCGCATACGCAGAGGCCATCGTGAACGAAGAGGCTGACATGACCCTCTGTGCTCCCGGTGGTCCTGATACTGCTGCCAAGGTGGCTGCGATCATGGGTGTAGAAGCACAGGGCGGCAATGCGAAGAAGATGGTCGCCCGGGTCCACTGCTACGGGAACGAGGAGACCACCACGAAAGCGTTCGCCTATGAAGGACTGCAGGATTGTAATGCGGCCTACGCGATGTTCAAAGGTGATAATGGTTGTAAGTACGGTTGTCTGGCTCTGGGCAGCTGTATCGCCGTCTGTCCGGTGAATGCGATCACCAAACGTGAAGATGGCAGGATATATGTCGACAAAGATGTTTGCATTAGTTGCCGAAAATGTGTTACTGTCTGTCCTACCGGAGTCATGAAGATGATCCCGTATGATGCGGAGTACTATATCGCCTGTAATTCAAAGGATAAGGGCGGTGCGGTCAAGAAAGTCTGCAGCGTCGGGTGCATCGGTTGTAAGATATGTGAGAAGAAGTTCCCTGATGCAGGGTTCACCGTCAAAGATTTTCTTTCTGAGATCGATTATACCATCGCAGCACAGGGACAGGATGGGGCAGCTGCCGCCTGTCCGGTAGACTGCATACGGGTGACGGACTAAGATAAGAAGAAGGTACCAGTACTATATGGGTCAAAAGAAGTTGATACTTGGTTTCTATGATCAGAAACCATTGGGAACCAGATTGGAAGATTATGAATTCAGCCTGTACTCGTGTTATAAACCTCTTTTGACCTATCTCTACACGAATCCGGAGATCCGGATCGCTCTCTATCTCTCGGGGACCATCTATGAATGGCTCGAGAGTGATTACCCTGAGATAAACATGCTGATCTCTGATATGGTCAAGCGAAAGCAGATCGAACTGCTTACCGGGGGCTTCTATGACCCGATCCTTCAGATCATCCCGAATAAGGACCGGACCCTTCAGATAGAGATGACTACCACGCTGCTGCGCAAGCGCTTCGGCTACCGGCCGCGCTGCGGGTGGATCAGTGAACAGGTATGGAACCCGGTACTGATCAATACCCTCTCGTTATGCGGCATCAAGAGTATGATCCAGTTTCATACCAGTGTCAGGGAGAACCCCTACTATATGCAGGAGATGGGTAAGACCATAACCATCTTCCCGGTAGACACCGCCCTCAGCACTGCTCTGCTGGGTAATGCACTCGATGAGTTTCATCATCTTATCTCGATAAAGGCGAAAAAGGAGTCTGTGTCTCATATCACGCTCATGCTCGATATGAACAAGATCATCTCCAATTCCATCATCGAGACCAAGAACAATATCGTCGAGCTGTGCAAGGTGTTCAAAGATACCTGTGAGATGTATGAGATGACATCAGCACTTATCACAGATGAGACCTTCGAGGAGCCGATCGTGCAGGACTATCTGCCCTACGGCTGGTACAAGGATCAGAATACCCAGAACACCGTACATTTCAACGAACTGTTCATCAAGTACCCTGAGATCCAGCGTCTGTACGGGAAGCTCCTGTTCGTGTCGCGATTGATCCCCGGGATCAAAAAAGAGAAATCACTGAAGAAGCTGGCGATCAAGGAACTGCTGAAGGCTGAATCGTTCGGCGGATTCTCGATCTCTCAGAATGGCGGGATGTATCAGAACTACCTGAGAAAGCGCAACTATCACCATCTGATCGAAGGGGAGAAGATCTCACGGGAGAAAGGGGTCTTCTCTACCTCCATCACGATGTATGACATGGATCTTGATACCGAGGATGAGGTGATCTACCGGGGGAAGAACATCACTACCGTCTTTGATCGTATCGGCGGGTCCATGATCGAATTGGACTATCTGGTGAATTCCTGGAACTATCTCGATACCTTCGTCGGTCATAGCGATGATCTGACTCGCAGGAGCATCCCCTCCATGCCCGATGGTATCTGTCAGAACACCTTCACTGATCTGTTCGTCTATCCTGAAGCACAGAGTGCCTGTTATGATAAATATTCGGATGCAGGGGTCCTGACCCTCGAAGGCGAGAGCTATGAGCTCGGGAGATTCGACAAAGACAAGAAACAGGTGGCCTTCTCCTTCACCACTACCGGTCTGACAGGCATCGACTCGATCGAGATCGAGAAGCTCTATACCTGTCATACCAATACCATCCAGGTGGATTATCGTATCAGGAACTGCGGCAGGACCAGAGTACAGTGCAAGTTCGGTTCAGAGCTGAATCTTTCGTTTTCCGGTGATACCGATGACCTGGTCGAATTCCATTCATCTGATGCCAATCATGTCAAGAAGATGGGACCGCAGGAGTTCACCATGAAGAACGTCAAACAGCTGCGTATCTCTGATCTGAACAAGAAAGCGATGGTATCCATCCTGGCAGAAAAACGGTATCATATGATCAGGCAGAACTACTCGACTACCATCAGTACCCTGATGGGCGAAGAGGATATCTATCAGTTCACCCGTATCCTGCCGCTGTGGGAGCTGGATCTCAGACCTGGAGAGCAGTGGGAGAATCAGATAGCCATACGAATCGAGAAATTACGATAAGCAGGTGTAGCACATGATACACCAAAAGGAGAACACTATGCTGAATGACTATACACTGCGGCTGGAAGCCGTTGAGAAGGAAACGCTTGATACCTGGGGGCGACTTTGACCCGGATTCGAAGCAACAGAGACTCGAAGAACTGGAGAAGCTGACACAGGACCCGTCGTTCTGGAATGACAAGGAGACCGCAGAGAAGACCTATGCTGAGATCGCTTCTATCAGGGATGAGCTGGAACCCTGGAATGATATCATCGCACAGATCGCGGAGACCAGAGAGTTCCTGATGCTCCTCGAAGAGGAGTTCGATGAACAGACCGCACAGGATGTCGGTACGACCCTCGAGACGATCGAGACCCGTTTCGAACAGTTGAAGATCGCTTCCCAGCTGCATGAGATCTATGACAGGAACAATGCCTTCATGACCATACACTCAGGTGCAGGAGGGACAGAGGCCTGTGACTGGGTTCATATGCTGCTGCGCATGTATACCCGATGGTCTGAGAGAAGTGAGTTCACGCTGAAGATCCTCGATATGCTCGAAGCCGAGGGAGGGATCAAGTCGGTGACCGTACAGCTTGACGGTAAGCATGCCTACGGCTATCTCAAAGGCGAGAGCGGTATCCATCGGCTGGTCCGTATCTCACCGTTCGATCAGCAGAAGCGCAGACACACCTCATTCGCTTCGGTCTTCGTCTCCCCGGTGATCGAGGAGGACATCGATGTCACGATCAAGCCGGAAGATATCCGAGTCGATACCTACAGAGCTTCCGGTGCCGGCGGGCAGCATGTCAACAAAACTGATTCCGCGGTACGCCTCACCCATCTCGAATCAGGGATCGTGGTGCAGTGTCAGAATGAGCGAAGTCAGCACAAGAACAGGGCCATGGCCATGAAGGTGCTGACCTCCAGACTGTATGAGTATTACCGACAGCAGAATGAGGAAGAGCAGTCAAAACATTCCATGGAGAAGAAAGAGATCTCCTGGGGGCATCAGATCAGATCCTATGTGTTCCAGCCGTACACCATGGTCAAGGATCACAGGACTGGACTGCAGATCGGTAATATCCAATCGGTCATGGATGGGAATATCGACCCCTTCATCGAAGCATATCTGACATGGAGAATAGAGTAGTCTCCCACAGGCAGCTGCTGCTGGTGCACATCGTACTCATGATGTGCATCATGGCTGCTGCCGGGGCACAGCAGGCACCCCGTACCGGGCTGCTCCCGATCTTCAGTCGGCAGACTGAAGACCAGCGTAGCCTGGAACTGCTGTATACCGATCATATCTACGAACAGGTATACCGTCGTGCCGCTGACCTGTTCACCAGTGAAGCCTTTTCCCGCATCTATCACTCAGAAGACCAGGCCCTGCACAGGAGCTGGTCCCCCTGTACGATGAAGGGCAGGCTCTGTTTACCGACGAGCTCCTCTTCTCTCTTGATCAGCCCCCTGTGGCCGCCTATATCATGAAGCGATATGACCTGGAACAGCTGGTCTATGGGCGTTTTCGTACCATAGATTCGGTATCGATCATCGAACTCTTCCTCATGGGAGAGGATGCTCAGCCCGAACGGATCTATTCCCGGATCATCACTGCAGAACAGCTTCCTGTGGTCACCGAAGAACTGCTTATCATGCTGGTGGAGCGCTTGACCGGGAAGCAGACCGGTGCACTGAGCATCTCCGGCTCCCCTCAAGATATGCTCAGCCTCCAGATCGACGGGTTGACGGTCTCTGTTGACGATACGGTCCTGCAGGTCCTGCCCTACAGCTCCTATAGAATCGATATCAGGCTGCAGGGCCGTACGATCGACAGCACCACGGTGCTCATCGATCAGGATCGGCAGCAGCTTGCCGTGAGACTGCAGGAGCCGGTCACCGAACAGTTCTATATCTCATCGCTGCCGGGAGGGGCCTCATTATACGTCGAGGCAGAACCGATCGGTACCTCAGGGATGCTCTACACGTTCGACAGCGCCCAGGACCGGCTCCTGACTGCAGAGCTCCCAGGGTACATCCCTGAACATATCAGGTTGTCAGAAGCAGCCCCTGGGGAACTCACGATCGCTCTCCGACCTGATTGGATGAGCCGTACCAGCCAGATCGAGGTGGGAAAACGTGCATGGTATTCCTCATTAGGAGTATGTATTGCTTCATTGCCTATTTCAATTCTATCAAAGTTTTTATATGATACCACAGGTGATCCTCTCTGGAAGCTCACCTACGGTGTCGGTGTGAGTTTGAACATCACTTCAGCGATGGTATCCCTGAGAGATCTTATTGATTACTACCATCGAATAGATTAACACAGCATATATAAGGAATTGGTATCTATGAAAAACTTCTTCGGTAAACGCATAGCCTCCCTGTTCAGCAGGAATGTCATGGATGAGAGCTTCTTCGAAGAGCTTGAAGATACGCTCATCGAAGGGGATCTCGGAACACAGATCACCTTCGATCTCTCTGAGCACATCCGCAGGATCGTAAAGAAACAGCGATTGGATCAAAGTGGCATGCTCCTTGAGATGAAGGCGCTGCTCGAGCCGTACGTCAGTACCATCGATCTCTCCATCCCGAAGCAGGACACGCCGATGATCTTTCTGGTGCTGGGCGTCAACGGGGTAGGGAAGACGACATCTATCGCAAAGATGTCACACTGGTACCAGAAGCAGGGATACACTACGGTCCTCAGTGCCGCAGATACCTTCAGGGCTGCTGCGATCGATCAGCTGTCCCTGCATGCTCAGCGGCTGGGGACCAGGATCGTCAAACAGTCCCCGGGATCTGATCCCGGTGCGGTCATCTTTGATTCCATCGATAGCGCGATCGCACGGAAAGAGCATCTGATCCTCGCTGATACCGCCGGCAGGATGCATACCAAAGAGCATCTGCTCAGAGAGCTGCAGAAGATCGACAAGATCGTCGCAGCCAAACTGCCAGGAGCTAACTACAAGAAGATCCTGGTCATCGATGCGACGACCGGACAGAATGGTGTCAGACAGGCTGAGCTGTTCCATGAGACCGTGGGACTCGATGCCATCGTGCTGACCAAGTATGATTCAGCTTCCAAAGGCGGGAGCATCATCCAGATCGGGAAGAACCTTCATATACCCATAGCTTTCGTGGGAGTCGGGGAGGGGTATGATGATATCATGCCTTTCGATCGGGATACGTTCCTCAATACGCTCATAGGATTGGAATGAACATCCGACAGGCTGCAGGGATCCTGCTGCTGCTCAGTCCCGCTGTCTTCGCAGCGGAGGATACCTACTATATCTCGAACTCGATCGGTCAGGACGTCGAACGTATCTCTGAAGTGGATCTGTATGATCCTGCGACAGCCTCCGGCTATATCCTCAAACACTCGGCAGCTGACGAACAGAAGAGCATACGGACGTTGAGCAGAAACAGGGAACCACTCTGGGAAGAGGTCAGGACTGACAGGGGGGTCCATACCCATATCCTTCGGACTGACCCGGAGGGGAACATCCTGCAGGAGAGTCACTATACCAATGGGCTGATCACCAGTGAACACATCAGTACCGGTGGGGTCACGATCGAGACCGATTATCAGTATACCCCAAGATCCAGGCTGAGCAGCACGCTGCAGCACAGCGGGGAGGGCTCTGCCCGAACCCGCTACTTCATCGGTGATTCTGGGGGACTCTCTGGTCTCATGATCGAGAGGACCGATGGGCAGCAGGAACTGCTCGAGCAGATCGTACTGTTCGATCGGTCAGCAGGGACTGCTGCGATCGGTACCAGTGATGCCTACCGGATGACAATCACCCGGGAGGATGAACTTCTGATGTATGAATACCGGCAGGGAGACCTGATCTATCAGGAGATCAGAGCCGAAGGGGATGACGGCTTTCAGAGGATCGATTCCTATGACCACCTGCTCGACAGGTCCCGCCGGCAGCTCATCGATACGGACTCAGGTCTGATCGTACAGGAGACCATCGGTTCGAAGGATGCCCCGGACGTGCGTCTGATGACCTATGACTATGATCCGCAGGGGCGGCTGATGACCAAAATGGTGCTGCAGGATGAGAAGCGAACCGTGCATGAGTACGAGTATGTGGATGAAGAGACTGTTGAAACGATCGGTATTGATGGTATAGTGAATAAGATCATCACCTATGAGCGAACAGGGGAGCGGAACGAACAGCTCTATCTTGATGGCGTGTTCTATGCGACTGTTCACTACGGTGAGGACAATACGATACTGAAGGTGACCTATGCCGATGAATAGAGAGGGAACGAGCTCTTCGTGGCTCATGTTCGTCATGCACAGATATCTCACGGGAAAAAGCAACAGACGCTATATGTCTTCGCTGTTCACGATCATGGGCATCACCATCGGCTTCATCACCATCTTCGTGATCATCGGTATCATGAACGGACTGCAGAGTGGTTATCTGGAAGATCTCATTGAGATCCAATCCTTTCATCTGCAGATATCAGTTGACGATCAGACCGATCCTAGTGAGATACGATCGGCAGTCCTGTCCCATCCTGGGGTCTCCTCTGCCGTGCAGTATCTCGATACCAATGCGCTGCTCGAGTATGGAGACCGGCAGTACTACCCCTGCATCCTGCGGGGAGTCGAAGATGACATCTTCACCACCGATGAGGGGTTCCTCGAACATACCTCTCTTGATGACGGATTGATCACACGACTGGGCGTGCGGGAACTGATCGTCAGTGATCATATGAGACAGATGCTCTATGCCATCCCGGGAAGTACTATGAACATGATGCTCATGGGAGTGGGGAAAGTGGTCCCTCACGTTCCCATCACCTTCGAGAGTTTCATTGCCGGAGTCTACCGCAGTGACTTTCCCGATATCGATTCAGGCTTCATCTTCACCTCTCTGGAGACCCTCAAGCTCCTTCTGCCCCAGCAGAGACCTCTGCTCGGGATTAAGCTCACCGACCTCGATACGCTGGAAACGACGGCCGAAGATCTGGCTCTGATCACGGGAGTCGAGACGGTCACGACCTGGAAGGAGGCCAACGAGTCCTTCTATGCTGCACTGATGATCGAGAAGTATGGTATGATGCTGCTGCTCAGTCTGATCTTCCTGGTGGTGATCATGAACGCCAAGACCTCCTTCGAGAAGTATGTCTTCCATAAGAAGGATGACATAGGTATCCTTCGCTCTCTTGGAGCATCACGGGGGGAGGTCTATACGATCTTTCTGCTGCAGGGCTCTCTCATCGTCCTCACAGGCATCCTGCTTGGTTCTCTGCTGGGGTATCTTACCGCATACCATATCAATGAGATCATTCGGGCTGGAGAGCGGCTGCTGAACTTCCTGTTCGATCGAAGGATGGTCTTTCTGACCTATACCTTCCCGGTGGTCATCGAGATCAGAGAGATGTTCGCGGTAGGGATCGCCATCCTTCTGCTGTCGATCACCAATATGTACTTCGCTGTTGCGACCCTCGTGAAAAAATCACCATTGGAGATCTTGTGGTATGAATGACCAGACAGAACCGGCAATCGATGCGAAAGCAGTGAACAAATCCTATGTAAGCGGTGATACCCATCTGCATGTCCTGAACACTGTGGATTTCTCTCTCTCCAAAGGAGAGTCTGCAGTCATACTTGGTAAGAGCGGCAGCGGTAAGAGCACCTTCCTGCACCTGCTCGGCGGGTTGGACACGGTCGATTCAGGGTCACTGCAGGTTGCAGGCAGACAGCTCGAGCTGCTCAAAGAGCGTGGGCTCGAACGATTTCGTCGCACCTGTATCGGTTTTATCTTCCAGTCCCATTATCTGCTTGATGATTTCACGCTCCTGGAGAATGTGTATCTGCCGGCGGTCATGAGCGGATTTCCCAAGAAGGAGTCCATCGAGTCTGCAAAACAGCTGATCTCTCAGGTCGGATTGTATGATCGAAAGGATCATTTCCCCAGGCGGATCTCAGGCGGGGAGCGGCAGCGGACGGCGGTAGCCGTGCGTTGATCAATGAACCCGAATTGATCCTGGCAGACGAACCGACGGGGAATCTTGATGAGTATAACTCCCGGATCGTGGAGGATCTGCTCTTCTCCCTGGTAGAGACCTATGCACGATCGATGGTCCTGGTGACCCACGATATCAGCATGAGGTTCCGCGGCACGCAGTCCTATGAACTGTATCTGGGGAAACTGGAGCCATACGTATGATCGGCTCAGGCGGATCGCTGTTCTGGTCGCTTCGGATCCTCGGGATCGGGGCGACCGGGAAGAGGACTCGAAAGAAACATATCATGAGTGCGGTGACCGTGGTCGCTCTGTCTGTGATCCCCCTGATCATTGCCATGTTCCTGGTGAACGGGATGACCATCGGTATCACCAGAAAATATATCAATCTTTCGAGCTTCCATGCCCAGGTATACGGTGTGACCGATCCTGCAGCCTTTGCCGCAGAAGCTGAGAAGCTCGAGGGTGCAGCTGAAGCTTTTGAGATCCGGGAAGCCTACAGTCTGCTCTATTCTCAGAACGGATCCTACACTACCATGGTCAAAGCTGCTGAAGCTGCATACTACGACTCTCCTGCATTTCAGGATGAGCTCAGCTTCATCGCTGGCTCCTCGTCTTTCTCCTCTCGTGCTTCGATCATGATCAGCGAGACCATCGCGAATGAACTGGAGGTGACCATCGATGATACGATCGCGGTGGTCACTGTGACCCAGCAGATGGGAGAGACCCGACTGAAACCTGCGATCTTTCTTGTCACAGGCATATTCGCCTCCGGTTACAAACAACTCGATGCACAGCTGGCGTATGTGGATATCGATCAGTCGCAGCGCATCATGAAAGATGATAATCGGTGGTATATGGGCATATTGGCAGAACCGGGCTATGAGAACGACCTGCCCCAGCTGCGACAGAGCCTCATGGGACTCGTCGATGAGCAGGGCAGGGTCGTCTCCTGGGATCAGCTCAACCGAAGTCTCTACAGCAACTTCAGATCTTCAAAGACGATTCTCTATGTCATCATGATCCTGATCATCCTCGTTGCTTCGATCAATATCTCATCTACCTGTATCATCATCATACAGGAGAAGTATCTTGAGATCGGCATGCTCAAATCAGTCGGTGTCGACAACCGTATCCTGCAGAGGACCTTCCTGTACACCTCCCTGCTCATAGGGACGATCGGCGCGGTGATAGGGATCAGCCTCGGTGTGCTCATCAGTCTGCAGCTGCAGCCTCTTCTGGTACTCCTGCAGGATCTGGGGGTCTCGGCACTGGATTTCTATCTCATCGACATCCCGGTGATCTTTCACTGGGATGAGATAGCCCTTGTAGGGATCATGACCATAGCGATCTCCGGATTATCATCGATCCTTCCGTTGAGAAGAGTCAAAAGTATGTTGCCGATACATCTGCTGCAGGAGTAGGTTAGTATACATACAGAAGGAGTATGAACCGAATGGATGGATTTTTCGATTTCATAGAACTCAGAGTCGATGAGAAGCGACTCTCAGATGTCAAGATCTTCGGATTGGATCTGGAGACCACCGGTCTGGATGTGAACGCCAATGAGATCACAGAGATCGGTATCGCCGAGTATGAGCTTACCACACGGGAGATCTCTCCTGTGTATCAGTCGCTGGTACGACCGGAACAGGAGATACAGGACTTCATCACGAAGATCACCGGTATCAGGAACGAGGATGTTCTGCATGCTCCCGATATCTCCATCATCGTCCAGGAATGCCTCCCGATCATCGAACATGGGGTGCTCGTCGTGCACAATGCTGACTTCGATATCGGATTTCTCAAGAAGTTCATCGGTGAGGGGTTTCTTCAGGAGTATGACATCGCTGTCTTTGATACCCTGAAAATGAGCAGGCGACTGCTTGACCACAGTAGATATTCACTTGAGTATCTGGTAGAATCACTGGGTCTCGGTCATGAGCAGCATCATCGGGCTATGGATGATGCCCGCATGTGTATCAAGCTGTTCGATCATCTGGTATACGCTCATCAAGAGAGATTCTCGCATACCATATCCCACATACTGCAGAGTTTTACATAGGTGCATGACAGATGAACTTAGAAGTATATATCCTTGGTACCAGCGGCATGATGCCGCTGCCAAACAGATTCCTTACCTCCGTACTGCTGCGTCGGGATGGTGAACTGCTCCTGTTCGATTGCGGAGAAGGGACTCAGGTCTCTTTGAAGAAACTCAATCTGAAATGGAAGAAGATCAACCGGATCTTCATCAGCCACATGCATGCCGACCATGTGACCGGATTACCAGGTCTGCTCATGCTCTCAAGTCAGGTAGACCGGGAAGAACCGCTGCATATCTACGGTCCTGCCAGACTGGCAAGCTACATCGATGCAAACAGGAAGATCCTCGATATGTATATCAACTATGAGATCGTCGTTCATAGTGTAGAACCCGGGATCATCTATGAGCAGGAGGATTATCACATAGAGGCCTTCAGACTGCAGCATACCAAACCCTGCTATGGCTATAGCTGGTAGAACATGATCGACCGGGAAAGTTCCATCCTGAGAAAGCCCTCGAACTGGAGGTTCCCATGGGACCCCTGTGGGCTGTACTTCAGGGTGGGAGAGGGATCAAGCTTCCCGATGGGAGAGAAGTACAGCCTCACGAGGTCCTCGGGGAGCCGAGAAAGGGGAGGAAGTTCTCCTTCGTCACCGATACGATGTATTTCAGAGAGATCTCATCCTACGTCTCCGGTGCCGATTTTCTCGTATGTGAAGGGATGTTCGACAGTTCGCTGCAGGAGAGTGCGACCGATAAAAAACATCTGACCGCCCATCAGGCAGGTGAGATCGCTCGGGATGCACAGGGGGTGAAGAAGATGGGATTGATCCATTACAGCCCCAGGTATACCGATAGAGAGCTCTTCCTCCTGCTCAATGAAGCGCAGGAGGTATTCAAAGATACCATCCTCTGTCGTGATCAGGCCTTCTTTGACATCACCTATGAAGAATAGTACTGCTCATACTTGTTCACATCCGGTTCGAACCCGAGTATGCAGAACCGGTCATCTTCCAGAGCCTTCTTGAAAGCCACTTCAGTCTCATAGAGAATAGTCTCTGAATCAACAAGACGGCTGAACTTACCGGTGAATCCGGCTCTGAAGGCGGTGGATCGCTGTTTGAGATCCGATTTCATCTGATCATACAGCCGGGTGAGCTCCTGTTCTGTCTCTGAGAAGGAGAAGAACGGCAGGACTACGGCAAAGGTGTTCTTGTACGGATAATCGAATACGAAGGCAGTCTCGGAGAAGAAGGATTCGATCGTCTCCTTGAATACCATGAAATCAGAGGAGAACCTCTTCGGTTCGATGTTCAGCAGGATCATCGAGATCTCATATCTCTTCTCATTCGAGAATGTGACCTCTTCACGGAATCGTGTGTAGAAGTCATCCTTCTCCAGCGGAGTAGCTTCTTCAGAAGCGGTGAGCACTGATGCGTAGACCTGCTGCCGCTTCTGAGGAGCATCACTCTGCTGTGCGTTCTCGTGTACCTCTGCAGGACTCTGAAGCGGTTCTTCCGGAGAAGTCGGTTCATTCTCAGAGAAGACCTGAGGAGCATTGAAGAAATCAAGCTCATCGGATGAGAGGTCTTCACTGTAGGGTTCATCACCGGAAGGGGTGCTCTCCTGTGGGACCTCCGCCTGTGCAGCCGGTGTCTCAGATCGTTTCTCGAGATCGGCACCGAAGATATCGAGGGAGTAGGTATGGTTCTGTTCAGTATCAGCAGGAGCCGCCGAGGCTGTGGGACGCTGCCGATCCGATGATCTGGTCGCGAGCAGGATCACCGTCGCTAAGAACAGGACGAAGAACGACGGGAAGACCTTGTACAGGAACGGCAGATAGACATCTGCAGGAGCTTCAAGCAGTCCCCCGTAATGGATATAATACCGGTACACATGGATGATCGAATAGGATAGGAGCGCTACAAGCACCATTGATACTATCACTGTGAACGTCTCTTTTGTTTTACTGGCCATACTTACTGTCCCTCTTTTCCAGAAAGTTCGTGGAATAGCGTCTGGAATATGCTGCTCTTTTGAACCTCTTCCCTCTGCTGATCGTTCAGGAGTGCGACCATGCGCTGGATCTTCTTCAGTTCCTTGATCAGGCTCTCGACGGTTGCAGACTGACCCGGGGCACGCTCATTGAGCAGATCCTGCTCGAGTTCTTCCATGAACAGCTCATCGGTGACCAGATTCGAGAAGGTCCCCTCATCAGTATCCTGTCCGGAGAAGATAGCTCCGTCTGAGACCTGTCGACCGTGTGTGTTGAAGAAACTGTGATTCTTCTTCAGCTCCTGCAGTTCCTCTTCCAGGACGAACGTCTCATCTATATCGGCTGTGTCGTGTCGTTTGGTGTCACTGATGATCTCGGCGGCATACTCCTGAGATTTTCTCTTGATATTCTTGATCAGGCTATCGAGTGATTCCAGATTGTCATCAGTACTGAAATCATGCTTGTGATGAGTATGTGCCGCTTCATCGATGTTTGACGAGTCGATCTTTTTGAACGTTCCGTACAGTCCCGGATAATTCTGTTTTTTACTTTTATACAAATCTTTCTTCCCCCACTATAGTATAATAGTATATCATATCAGAAGAAAAAAAAAGACAATATATAACATGAAAAAAGCATTGTTTATAATGAGCGTGTCAGTTACTATCCTCTGTTACTCATTGGGGCTTACGATCTTCGGTACCTACGGGATCATCAATATGCGAACCCTTGCTGCACGTGAGGGCTCATTGCGATCCACCCATGCGCTGCTGTATTCCGAACATGATCAGCTGCTCAAAGAGAAGGAACTGTTTGACGATGAGCAGTATATCACAGAGCTTGCAGCGCGTTACGGGTACATCTCGGATCAGACGATCATCTACCTCCCTGAACATGCTGCCGGGGAGCCGCTCTCCCCGTTGAGCCCCCTGCCTCAGGAGCTGTATCTCAGAGATGAACATGCAGAACCGATCATCGGTATCCCGTTGCTGCTGGGGCTGTCCCTGCTTGCCGGGCTGCTCGCCTATCTGCTTCTCGGTCTGCTGTTCACAGGGAAGGACACTCCTGCTGCAGATGATGATCAGTCCGAACAGAGGCGGTAGGGGTATGCGATCGAAGACAACGGCCGGCCCTGTCTGGACCCTGCCGTTGCCTCTCTGTACCGCTACGCTTTGATCTTCCTGCCTTCGATATAGAATCTCTTCTCATAATCTTCGCCCATCGAGAATGTCTTTCTCGGCAGAGCTCCGTCGTTGACGATGGAACTGAAGAACTCATGCTTGGGCAGACCCGGGAGGAAGATCCCGATGTTCCCGTTCTCTGATCCGAGTTTGCTGGTGATCTGTATCCCGTGGGTATAATCGATCGTGACACCGTCGTGGGCACCCACATAGGCATCGAGGGTACTCTGCAGCGTCCCGGCTACGATATGCGCCTGTGCACCCTCTATCCTGACCACAGAGATCGTACCGGAACCGTCAACCATGCCGAAGTACTGAAGATCATCGTTCTGCGCGATCGAAGAAGTCATCGCATCGAGTGTGGGGACTGTCTCTATCGAATAGGAACTGCAGTGTCGTTCGAGCTCAGCGAGCATCTGCTGCGTATCCGCATCGAACAGCACCCGGTGGATCGGTTCGAACACCAGACCATCATCGAAGATGTTCTCGATCTCTACCAGAGCGTATCTGGCAGGATGGGTCTCACGCTCTTCTGCAGTGAGATCCTGTTTGATATCTTCCCAGCAGGATTTTGCTGTAGCAAGAGAGTGATTCCCGTCTCCCATGGCAAAGAGCAGGGTGGCATCACTGCCGTATTTCGCTTGGAAAGCAGACTGGTCAGCGAGTCTCAGCAGTGCATCGGCTACGGATTCAAGATCTTCGGGAGCCTGTACCGCATAGGCTTCGATCGAGCCGCTGTCCTTCATCAGATCGAAGGAATAGACCTGTTCAAGTGCTTCTTTCTTCGCTGCGAGCGGTTCTATGACACTTCGCTGCTCATCATCGATGAGCACGAGGATATGGGGGAATTCCAGCAGAGCATCTTTTCTGATGCGTTTTCTCGGGGGTATGCGTTCGATGATCGTGCCCTCAGTCGCTCGAATGAGACTCACCGAGTCTGCACTGTAGTCATACTGTTCCAGATCCAATGCGGTGATGAGTCCCATCTGCCGAATCCCGGTCTGGTCTCACGATAGACCAGGAACATGGTCATGGGATACTCTTTGAATATACCGTCTGCCAGATAGCTCTTCATCGTCTCGTTGATCCGAGCGATCCTCTTCTCCGGGTGAGCCTCTTCAAGATAGCATTCAGGATAGATGAGATTCAGTGTCGAAGGAACCCCCTCTACCAACTGCCCGACTGATTGCCAATAGGCAGGATCTGACGTATACTGATCACAGGCCACTACAGCCCACTCCTCCAGCATCTCTGCATGTCTGGGAATGAGGATGTTCGGCAGCTGGACCCCTACAGATTTAAGTTTATTAATATAATCACCCATGTTTCGCTCCTTAATTTGACTGTTTGCACAATATTTATTATGAATAATGATGTTTACAGTATTATACGATTAATTTGCAATTTAGCAAGTAAAGAATGGGGAAATATGAGAAAAGCACTTGTATTCACCGGTGGCAGTGCTCCTGAGCTGAGCACCTATGGGCATGAGATCTCTGATGCGGAACTGGTCGTCGCAGCGGATTCAGGGTATGACAAAGCCGTGCACGACGGGGTATCGGTCGATGTACTCATCGGTGATATGGACTCCATACGTACTGCTGTGCTTCCTGGGACGCGAGTGCTCACCTACCCGGAAGATAAGGACTTCACCGACACAGAGCTGGCCTTGAGTCATATTCACGAGACCCTTGGCGATGTAGAAGTCGTGATCATTGGGGGCGGGGAGGGGCGTCTGGACCATACGGTCTCCATGATCGGGCTGTTCAGGACACCAACGAGACCTTCACGCTGGTATACCCGAAGGGAGTGTATCTACTATGTGGATACCTTCATGGACCTGGAGCTCAAGCGACCGGGAACCACGATCTCAGTGATCGCCCTGCAGGATGAACCTCCCGGGTCATCAGCAGCGGACTGCACTGGGAGCTGAAGGATGCCCTGCTTTCGAATGCCAATGCGAGTATCAGCAACAGGAATGTCTCATCGCATGTACGGCTTGAGGTGCTGGAAGGCAAGGGCGTGCTGTTGTGTGTCTCCTACTGATCTGTCAATCCCGCTGTTCGATCTGAAGATATTCCAGCAGGACAGGGTACATCGTGAGCAGCTGGCCGAAGGATTCGAGCTTGTCGATGTAGAGGATGTCATCAGCTGCCCTCCCGGGGGCATCGATGATCGCCTGTTTGAGTGTCCTGTTCTTCAGGTCTGCAAGCTCTTCATATTCAGATTTAGCCTTCTGATACAACCGGTAATCGGGCAGCCGGGTGAAGGAGGTCCGTATCGGACCGATCGTCAGTTCAGGGAAGTAGGACTGGAGGCCTGAGGTGAGCTGATCTGAGATCCTGGAAGAGAGCAGAGACCTGTCACTGAGATCCTGATCACTGGTTGAGAACATATCGGTCAGCAGTTCCTGTGCGATCATCCTGACTTTCATGTCGGTCTCTATGAACCAGGAGGAGACCGTATGTTCGTTCAGGCCGTACTGCGAAACAAGCTGTACGACTGCCTGTTCGCTGATCGCATAGGGGATCGCTATATCAGCGGCATAGCTGAAATCAGGATGCCCGATGGTCATGATGGTATACAGGTCTGCAGAGGGCAGCTCCTGCTCGATGGAGACGGTTACCAGACGGCTCTTCGAGGGGATCTGGGTGATCTCGAGGTTCTGTGGGAACAAGGCCCAGAAGGACCAGGAGAACGTCCCTGAGGTGATAGGTGTATCGTCATATCCGAATGTCCTGGTATGGATGACCCCGTAGACATCCTTATCGAGTCGGTACTGTGTCCATCCGAAAAAAAAGACCGTGAGGGCAACTGCGATGATCAGGATCAGCCAAATAACGATTTTCTTCATATCACACCCTGTCGAATAACCTTATCTATCTACTCCATCTTATGGGTTATACAGCTTCAAATCAATAGAAAAAACTGATAGAATACCCACATGAGGAAAAAAGCGCTCTCTCAGGCTTTGACGCAGATCAACATGTATCTCTTCGCTTCGATCCTGTTCATGCTGATCGTATGGGGGTTCATTCACCTTCAGGAGCCGTTGTATGCCTATTTCGGGATGATCCTCACCCTGGGCTCTCGGCTTTCGATCATCTATATGATCCTGCTGATGATCACCGTGATCACTGCGGTCGTAGAGATGATCAGGAACAGACACTTCTATACGGGAGTCATCGTGTTCTCTCTGGTATCAGGCAGTTCCGTGGTAGTCATAGGTCTGTATTTCAGTGCGATACGTTTCTTATATATTCAATAGCTTCAAGGATGGATACACCAGATGGTAAAGGCATTACGCGCAGCGATACAGATTCCAGCAGATGAACCGGATATCATAGGCAGGGCAGTCATCAGACTCTACCGTGAACTCATCTCCCAGAACGAACTTGATGAATCTCAGATCATCAGCATGATCATCAGCCAGACTGACGATCTGCATACCTGTAATCCGGCGACTGCCCTCAGGTCACATGGGGTAGATGGTTTTGCGCTGTTCTGCCTGCAGGAGCTCAAGATCGATGATCAGCTGCCGAGGACCATCAGGTTTCTCGTGCATTGCGAGCTCTCTGAAGAGCAAATGCTCAAGCATGTATATCTTGATGGGGCTGCCCGGCTGAGACCTGATCTCATCACATGAAAAATCACCCGTTCACCGAAAGAATACTTCCAGAGATACTTGACAACAGTCATGAAAAATAGGTAAAGTAGCCAAGCATTCGAAGGGATGCCACCTTAGCTCAGCTGGCCAGAGCACGTGACTTGTAATCTCGGGGTCCTCGGTTCGAATCCGAGAGGTGGCTGATTGACATTTTTTATGTTTTTTGTTACGTTACTGTGACAGCAATTCTGGGGAGGTTCCCGAGTGGCCAAAGGGGGCAGACTGTAAATCTGTTGGCGTTGCCTTCGAAGGTTCGAATCCTTCTCTCCCCAAAAGCTTCCTTAATTGGAAGGCTTTTTCTTTCTTCCAGATGAGGTCATATCATTGAAACAGATCTATGAACAGGGATTACGCTTTACCTGCACACAGTGTGCTCACTGCTGTAAGGATGAACCGGGTTATGTGTTTCTCTCAGAAGAAGAGATCTCGGCGATCGCAGCACATCTCTCACTGTCCCGCCTGGCGTTTCTGCAGCACTACTGCAGACGGGTACAGATGGCCGATATCTATATGATCAGTCTTCTGGAACGCAGGAACAACGATTGTGTGTTCCTCACAGAAGCCGGTTGCAGGATCTATCAGGTACGGCCGCTGCAGTGCCGCAGCTATCCCTTCTGGGACTCCATCGTCTCGTCCCGGGAATACTGGGACCAGGAGGCCCGGGAGTGTCCGGGTATGAATCAGGGAGAACTGCACAGTAAAGAGGAAATCGAACGATGGCTTGCGTTGAGACGAGCCATGAAGCCGAAAATACTGTATACTGATACCTACGATGAGTAGAATCCCTGATGCCGTCCTTGATGAAATCAAAGATAAGATCTCGATCTCAGAGGTCGTATCAGAGTATGTGAAGCTGAATTCGAAAGGTGGTCAGCTCTGGGGGCTCTGTCCGTTCCATGAAGAGAAATCGCCTTCGTTCACCGTACATGATGATAAAGGCTTCTACCACTGTTTCGGCTGTGGGAAAGGCGGGTCCGTGTTCAACTTCATCATGGATATCGAGAATATTGGTTTCATCGATGCGGTGAAACTGCTTGCGGAGAAAGCCGGGGTCGCTCTGGAAGAAGAGACTCCCGAGATGCAGGAGCAGCGTTCTGACAAACAGGCCATGCTCGAACTCTATAAGCGTCTTGCTGAGAGTTTTCATTACATCTTCATGCATAAGGATGAAGCTTCCCATGCGCGGGAGTACCTCGAGCAGCGAAAGATCTCGCTTGAGACCGTCAAACGGTTCAAAGTGGGGTATGCCCCTGCGGATTCTTCATGGCTGTACCGGTTCCTGCGGGCAAAGAAGTATACTGATGAGTTCCTTGAGAAGAGCGGAGTGTTCTCTCGAAACAATCCCCGGTACCCGATCTTCAGAGACCGTCTGATGTTCCCGATCTTTGATCAGTCTGGGAATGTCATCGCCTTTGGTGGAAGGGCTCTCGATGAGGGGAATACTGCAAAATATCTTAATTCTCCTGATACGGTCATCTTTCACAAAAGAAAAACACTCTTTGGTCTCTATCAAAGTTTGCCTGAGATCAAAAAAAGTAATACCTTTATAGTATGTGAAGGGTATTTCGATGTGCTATCGTTGTTTGAAGCCGGAGTGATGCATGCTGTAGCACCACTGGGGACAGCCTTCACTGAGGATCAGGCAATGAAGCTGTTCAGGTATGCGAATACCTGCTCGCTGTTGTTCGATTCAGACAGGGCAGGGCAGGAAGCGGCTAAAAAAGCCGCTCTGATCGTAGAGAAACTGAATATGGAGTGTAAAGTCATACAGATACAGGATAAGGATCCATCAGATATATTGCAAAATAGTAATGTCTCATTGTTGAAAAATATTGAAAAAGAGGGTATAACTAGTTTTACCTATATGATCAACAGGGCTAAAGAGTTATATGACTATACATCACCCAATGGGAAACTTGCTGTTTTTAATGAGGTGCAGCCATTTTTAGAAGCTATACAGTCAGATATCAAGCTATCCAGTTCAATTAAGACGCTTGCGGAAGAAATTGATGTTGATGAACAGACGATCATCTCTGATCTGCAGAAACAGAGGAAGAGACCATCACACATCAGGGAAAGCCACGAGCGTACCGGTGCGCAGCGATATGATTCCTCTCTGGAACTGTATCTGATGCTGGTGATCGTGCATAACAGGGATCGATTCCTTGATGTCCGAAGGCAGATCCATCTTGAGGATATGCAGGATCACAGGGCGAAGGAGATCTATACGGCACTTGAGGAGTCCCTTCGTGAGGGAGAGACCAGTTTCGAGAATCTTCTCAATAAGATCGAACTGGATTCTATCAGGAATCTGGTACTACAGAGTTATGGTTCGCATGAATATGTCATGCATGTCGATAATGTGATCAGGGATCTGACGTGCAGATTCAGGATCAAACAGCTGGAAGCAAAGAGGAAAGCAGTCCTTCAGGTGATCAAGTCACTTGAACGCGAAGAACATACGGATATGCAGCGGTTGCAGGAACTTCTCTATGAGAAGAAATTCATAGATGAAGAAATCGGGAAGATAAGGAATTAATACATGTCAGATTTGTTACATGATCCGTTTGTGAAGGAACTCATTGAATTTGCAAGCAAGAAGAAGAAGATAACTTATGCTGAACTCAATGACCTGCTCCCGGAATCGATCTCGAACTCCGAAAGCGTCGATGAGATCATTTCTTATCTTGAGAGGAAGAACATCCAGATCATCGATGAGACTCAGGATGACGGCTCCGGCAATGAGGTGTTCCCGGTCGATGCGGATGATATCGAGGATGATGACCTGGAGTTCGAATCAGATGATGACGATGAAGATCTGGAAGTGATCGTAAAACATGCCGGAGCTGCTGCAGAGACGTCTTCTGAGTTCATCGAAGATGAAGAAGAGGTCGAAATAGCGGTAGAGGTCCCGAAGAAACCGAAACATAAGGCACGAAAGGTCATCTACAGTGACAATGATGCTGCCATAGATGATCCGATCCGTCTGTATCTCAGAGAGATCGGTAAAGAGCATCTGCTCACAGCAGAGCAGGAAGTCGAACTGTCCAAGAAGATGGAAGAGGGTGAGAACATCATCAGGAATGTGATCCTCAACTCCGGCATCATGATCACTGAGATGTATGCGATCCAGTCCAAGCTCTCTGAGAAGATCGATGAAAGTGAACTCGAGCTCTCAAAGAAGGAACTGGCTGATTTCTTCTCAGAGCAGAAACGTCTCAATCAGGCGTATAAAGATCAGATCAAAGAGGTCAATGCCCTGCTCAAAGCCTATATGGAACAGAAGAAGAAGCTCGACAGTGAAGGTGCGAACTTCTTCACCGATGAATCGTTGGAGAAGAAACGGGAAAAACTCATGAAGAAGCTCGAGCAGTTCGAACTTCAACAGGATGAGATCACCGATTTTACTGCGAAGTTCATTCAGGCAGAGAAGGATATCATCGAGTTCCAGAACAAACGCGATCATCTCGAAGCTCGTTTGAACGTGAATTCCGTACGAGAGCTCAGGCAGATGGGACGGGCGCTTGCCATCCCGAGCAAGCGGGCCAAGCTCGAAGAGCAGCTCCAGCTCTCTACCGATGTGATCAAAGATAAGATCAAACAGATCCAGCTGACGGAGAAGACACTCAAGGCCATAGAGTTCGAGTTCGAGAACAGCATCGAAGGCATCATCGAAGATGCAAAAGAGATCAATCGCGGTCGCATCATGATGAAGAATGCAAAAGACCGGCTGATCCAGGCGAATCTGCGGCTGGTGGTCTCCATAGCCAAGAAATACACCAACAGAGGCCTGCATTTCTTTGACCTGGTACAGGAAGGTAACATAGGATTGATCAAGGCCGTCGAGAAGTTCGAATATCGAAAGGGGTATAAGTTCTCCACCTATGCCACCTGGTGGATCCGACAGGCGATCACCCGTTCGATCTCAGATCAAGCACGTACCATCCGTGTCCCTGTTCACATGATCGAGCAGATCAATAAAGTGGTACGTGAATCACGACAGCTCATGCAGGTGTTCGGTCGTGAACCCACCGATGAAGAGATCGCAGAACGGCTGGGATGGACTCCTCAGAGAGTCAAGACCGTGAAGAACGTAGCACGAGAGCCCATCTCACTGGAGACCCCGATCGGTGAGGAAGAGGACTCGCTCCTGGGAGACTTCATCGAAGATAAGGAAGTCGAGAATCCGGCGACCCAGACAGCTTTCAAGCTGCTTCAGGAGCAGATGTCCGAAGTCCTGAAGACGCTGCCTCCAAGAGAGCAGGAAGTGCTGAAAATGCGATTCGGACTGGAAGACGGATACTCATTGACATTGGAAGAAGTAGGGTTATACTTTGAAGTCACACGAGAACGTATCCGACAGATAGAGGCTAAAGCGTTGCGAAGGCTCAGACATCCGAAACGAAGCAGACGATTAAAAGATTACGTATAGAACGAGCAGGAGTTATACAGATGCAGGAAGTTTTTCAGAAATTACAATCATTACAGGTCATCCTTTCAAAGAAGTACGACGTCCAGGATGAGATAAAGGATATCCCGAAGACCTTAAGCACGAAGATCGAGCTGCTCAATCGCGGAAAGAAGAACTATCTTGAGAAGAATGAGAAACTCAATTCTATCAAAGATGATGTGAAGAGTATCCGGATACGTCTTGATGATGCTGAACGTGAACGAGAGAACTATGAGAAACAGATGGATCTCATCACGACTCAAAGGGAATATGAGGCTCTCGATAAAGAGATCAAAGATGCCACTGAGAAAGAACAACAGCTGAGGAAGAACATTCTCCATAAGGAGAATATCCTTGAAGAACTCGTCACCCAGATCGAGGAACAGGAAGACCTGATGAACCTTCAGGAAGAAGAAGTGAAAGCCGAGCAGGAGAAGATGCAGGCGATCCTTGAAGAGAAGGAACAGGAACTGGCGATCCTTGAAGAACAGGAGGAAGAACTGATCCCCGGGATCGATAGTGAAGTGCTCTTCAAGTTCGAGAGGATCATCAAGAACAAATCAGGTGTTGGTATCGTACCGATTCACGAGACGGTCTGTACGGGATGTCATATGACCCTCCCTGCTCAGTTCGTCAACGATGTGCGACGAGGCAAGGATTTCATGTTCTGCCCCTACTGCAGCAGGATCCTCTACTTCGAGGAGATCGAAGAAGATGTTATCGGATCTGCAGTCGGTGCTGATGATATCGAAGAGGGTGCATTGGCAGATCTTGTCGATTTGGATGATTTTGATTTATAGCTAGTGATTCAGTGATCCAGGTCAGATGATCGCTTTATACCTCAGGTATAAAGAGGAAAGTCCGGGCTCCATAGAACATGTTGCCGGGTAACTCCCGGGGGTTCTCTTGTAGAGAGAGCTACAGAAAGTGCCACAGAAAATATACCGCCTGCATGCAGGTAAGGGTGAAATGGCGGGGTAAGAGCCCACCGCTTGGCTGGCAACAGGCAAGGCATGGTAAACCTCTTCAGGAGCAAGATTAAACAGCAGCAGAGTTGTTCGCTCGATGCTGCGGGTAAATCGCTAGAGCATTCTGGTAACAGTCTGCCTAGATAGATGATCATCGATAACAGAACTCGGCTTATAGACCTGGATTTTTATTTATTATGATAGAGCAGCATATGCGACGGAACACCAAGATCATTCTCATTATATGTTGCCTTATCGTCACCATCGTGATCGTCTCTCTTGGTGCGTATTCACTGCGTACCGTGCAGCAGCAGAGAGAGATGACCGCGTTTCGTACAGCCTTCGTACAGGGGGAATACGAACGATGTCTCGAACTCTATTCTGAGCTCGATGAACAGATCAGACTCTCCTCTGAACCCCTGTTCCTCTATGGTATCGCACATCATGCACTTTCGCAGCGGAAGGACGAGAGGGAGATGATCCATCGAAAACAGGTCATCGAATCTCTTTCGCTGTTCACCGTACTCTATCCCAGCATCAGTGAGACCCTGCCTCTGCTTCATCAGGCACTCGGAGTGGCTTATCATGCCACCGGGCAGTATGAACAAGCCATAGCCTCTCTGACGGCCAGCGGTAATACCGATTCCCATAACCAGTTGCTGATCGGTACAGCCTATGGGAACCTGAACGACCCGGTCAGTGCTGAACCCTATCTGCTACGTTATGATGCCGGTCCGAGGACCTATGCATATCTGTTCTCTCTCTTCAGAGCCCGTGGTATGAGGGATAAAGCCCTCGAATATCTGATGCTGCTCATCGATGAGACTACTGAAGATGAGCAGCTCTATGATCTGTACCGTACCAGGGCTGAATTTCTCGATCCCGCAGGACAGGAGATCATCCAGTCCTATCGATCTCTGCTCGGCCGGATCACTGATCCGATCCTTATGAGCAACGTGTATCTTCTGTTAGGAGATATCTATCGCAAGAGAGGGCAGCTGATCGAAGCGCAGTCCATGTGGGACACTTCGCTGAGTCTGGATCCTGATAATACTGAGACACGACAAAGGTTACGTAAATGAATATAGTTCCAGAACAGCAATTGCGGGATGTGCTTCTGCACGTAGAACGACCGGGCAGGTATGTCGGCGGTGAGTTCGGCCATATGAAAGAGGGTATGGGTTCAGCTCCCATCTCCATCGCACTGTGTTTCCCCGATCTCTATGAGATCGGTATGTCCAACAATGCTGTGCGTATCCTGTTCGACCTGTTCAACAAGATCGATGGGGTGGTCTGTGATATCGTATTCGCTCCCGCCCCCGATTTTACCGAGGTCCTGAAGCAGAAACAGCTGCCGCTGTATACCCTCAATCAGGGTATGCCGCTCTCTGAGTGTGATATCATCGCCTTCACCGTCGGGTATGAACTTGCCGCCACGAACATGCTGCAGGTGCTTGAACTCGGACAGGTGAGCAGGCATGTGACCGATCGCCGGGAAGACGAGCCGATCGTGATCGCTGGTGGGCCGGCGATCACCAACCCGGTACCCTTCGGGGCCTGGGTCGATGGGATCTACATGGGAGATGCAGAAGCATACAGCGGGATCATATCGGTCCTGGAGCAGATGGTCGATCTGAAACGTCATGGGGCGACCAGAGCACAGCTGCTTTCGGTCATTCACGGCAGCGACAGCATCTGGTCGAAGGAGTCACCGGAGAGTTCTTCGATCATCTATACGGAGTTCGGAAGACCTGAGAGCCACTACAACGAGTCCCTGGTCTATTATCTGAGTCCTAACGTTGCGATCGTGCAGGAGCACGGGGTCGTTGAGATCATGCGAGGCTGCCCCAACGGCTGCAGATTCTGTCATGCCGGGCAGCTCTACAAGCCCTACAGGCAGAAGTCCATCGAACGTATCGTCCAGGAAGTCGAAGAACGCATTGCGACTCAGGGACATCGTGAGATCACCTTGTCATCACTCTCTACCGGCGATTATCCCAATCTCGATCTGCTGATCGATGAGCTGAACGCTCGATTCTCACATCGGCATGTCTCCTTCTCCCTGCCGTCACTCAAAGTCAATTCGTTCACTCTCCCGGTACTCAAATCAGTATCCACGGTACGAAAGAGCGGTCTGACCTTCGCTATAGAGACCCCGAATCCCCTCTGGCAGCGTTCTGTGAACAAACAGGTGCCCCTTGAGGATATCATCACCATCATCTCGCAGGCAAAGGGACTTGGCTGGAAACTTGCCAAATTCTATTTCATGACCGGTCTTCCCTTCACGGACCTGAAGACTGAGCCTGAGGAGATCGCCGGGTACCTGAAGGCTATCTATGATGCGACCCGTATCCAGATGAACATCAATATCGGAACCTTCGTCCCGAAGCCTCATACGCCGTATCAGTGGGTCGCTCAGCTGCCGCCTGCTGCGGCACTTGCACAGCTCAAAAAGATCAAATCTGCGATCCAGGCGGCTATCCCGAAAGTCAAAGTGAATTTTCATGATCCCTATATCTCCTATATCGAAGGGATCATCACACGTGGTGATGCACGTGTTTCCGCTCTTGTAGAACATGCCTATGACCATGGGGCGAAGTTCGATGCCTGGGATGAGTATTTTGACAAAGCAGCCTGGGATCAGGCTATTGAGAGTGCCCCTTGGGATGTCGAAGGGACCATCTGTGTCGAGCGACCGGTCGATGCGGACTTGTCCTGGGATTCTGCCCGTACCGGAGCAGGGAAGGGCTTTCTGAAAAAAGAATATGCTCTGTCTGCAGAACGACGTATGACCTCGATCTGTGATGATCCATGTGATCATCTGTGCGGTGTCTGTACAGGAGGGATAGTCCCCCGTGATGCACAGAAGGAGAACAGCACCTATGCAGCACCGGAACATCAGGCGATCGAACCGATCCATGAGTTCACACACGTGGTGGCGCGATACCGGAAGCAGGGGAAGGCGATCTACTATTCTCATATCAACATGATGAATATCATGGAGAAGATGTTCCTCAGAGAAGATATCACGATCGAGTTCACTCACGGGTTCAATCCGAAGCCGCGGCTTGAGTTCGCATCTCCTCTGCCCCTCGGAGTCTCGGGTGATCACGAACTGATGCTGTTCAGGATACCGGCCACGCGTGATAAGCAGATCCTTGAGGATCTGATCGTCTCCTGCAACAAGGGGTTGCCGCAGGGGATCGAGATCACCGATATAGGCTTCAAGGGTGCCGGACATAAATCGATATCGGCGGCATTCGGCGGATCTGTATTCACCATCACGGTGGTAGATCCTCTCCAGTTCAATGCCATAGAAGAGATGATGGAAGCACTCGTTGAGGAACATGACCATATGAAGATCGAAAGGGTCTGTTCGCAGGAGTGTTCCATGGATATTACGATCTATGAAGGCAAGGGGAAGAGCAGCAATCTGTTGAAGTGTATCGATGAGAAGATGCCCAAATATGCATTTCTCAGCAGCTGCACGCTCAACAGGACGAGGCTGCTGGCTCCCGATCACTCATCACTATATGCTCATATGACAGCTGACAGAAGAGCTTAGCGGCTCTCAGCAGGCACAAGAGCCGCTCTTTCTGTACGATCATCGGCGAGAGAGGCTCTTTGCCTGTTCCCAGTAGCTATCCATCTCCTCAAGCGAAGCATCGCTGAAGGGCCTTTCCTGATCATTGTTGTAGAGCTGGACCATATCATTATATCGTCTCATGAATTTCTCATTGGTCTTATGCAGTGCTATATGAGGAGTCACCTTGCACAGACGTGCGGTATTGATGATCGAGAACAGCAGATCCCCGAATTCTTCTTCTATGTGTTCGAAAGACTGCTGATGTATGGCTTCTTTGAGTTCCTGTAGTTCCTCTTCGATCTTGTCGAATGCACCCTGGTGGTCAGGCCAGTCGAAGCCTTTCTTTCGAGCGATCTTCTGGATCTCCTCAGCACGCTCGAGCGGCGGCATGGAAGACGGTACGCGTTCATACGGATTCTCATGCGTGGTCTGTTTCCCTTCGACCTGTTCCTTGATCTCATCCCACAGCGTCAGGACCTCATCGGCATCTGCAGCATTCACATCCTGCGTGAACACATGAGGATGTCTTCGGATCATCTTATCGGATACGGTGTTCAGGATATCGGCAACTGAGAACGCATGTGATTCTTCATGCATGATCGCAAGCATGGTCACCACGAGATAGAGATCTCCGAGTTCCTCCTGACAGCCTGAAGTATCGTCCTTATCGAGTGCATCGATGTATTCATAGGCTTCTTCGATCAGATTCTTCTGAAATTTACCCGGTGTCTGTTTTCGATCCCACGGACATCCTTCAGGAGAACGCAGCATATTCAGTATATGGTAGAGACGATCGAACGCCTCAGCCTGGTCATCTGAGGATTCAAGAGAAAGTATCGATTCTTTGGTGATCATGGGTTCTCCTTATTTGGTTTACAGAATATACATTATTTAAAGTAATAAATACGGAAGCAGTGAAGATCAACACAGGTTTTGAACTCATTCTTCAAGTTTGATATATCCCAGATGCTTCAATGAAGAGAATTCATTATTCGGGCTGTAGTTCGTATCGAACACAAAATACTCGATATAGAGATGCAGATAGTTCTTATCTTCTTCAGCGTTGAGCAGACTGTCGTAGGAATCCGTGCTCTTGTACAGATAGTTCTTAGCAGAACCGTTGATAATAACAAGTTTATCTTCCTGATGGCTGCCGTCTGTATAGATCTGCACGGACAGTGAATCATCAGTATCAGCGTACGTGAGGGTCCCAAAGAGATCTTCCTCTATCTGTGACCCGGTGACCAGTTCTGTCTCCAGATTCGGAGCTGAGGTCACATAGACGCTCTGCCTTCCGGGAGGACTGCTGATTTTCTCATATACCGGTTGGGTTCGGGATCATCAGGTTCTGCTGTACCTGTAGTGTATACATAGTAGATGGTGAACCCTGAAGTGGTATCAGTTGTCTTTTGCAGGTCGTTCTGTTGGTTGAACTCTGCCTGATTACTGGTAATGTCAGATTCGGGCAGATCACAGGCAAGTGTATCAGTCACACTCATCGTCAGATCCGGCAGCGGATTGGGAATACCGCAGGACGAAAAAAAGACAGTAAGCAGAACCAGCATAAGTACCCGTGAAATGGTAACACGTCTATCTGTACTCATAATCTCGTCAACCTGCTACTGTCGTTATACGTTCTGTATCCTTTGAGGTTACAGAATCAGCTATTCCAGGACTACCAGTCTGCTGTTCGCCAGTTTGGACCATTCAGAATCCGGGTAATCAGCTATCAGTACCTGGAATGTCGATACGGCAAGCTGTGTATTGCCTGATTCGTCATGGATCCTGCCGATGGCGAACAAGGCATGCGGTGCTTCAGCGGATGTATCCTCGTAGGTATCGAACACATACTGATACTGTGCTACCGCATCCTGAGGACGGTCTGTCACCTCATAGACCACCGCGAGATTCATCGCGGCAGCGGGAGCCAGATACATATCCTTATAGGTCTCGGCAACTGCCTTGAACCAGGTCTCAGCTTCACTGTACTGTTCCAGAGAGTACTTCACGTTTCCGAGAAGATACTGAGCCTTCATGTTCGGATAGCCCTTCTTCGTGCTGTCGATCAGTTCGGTAAGTGTCTGCTCCAGTTCTGCTGTACGCTCATCGCGATCCTCAGCATCGGATGCCAGCGCGTTCCATTCCTGGAACAGCACCTGTGCTTCTTCCACTGCGATCATCGACTGCTTCTCAGCATTGCTGCTGATCGCAGAGATGGTACCGATGATCAAGATGATCACCAGGATCGCTACTGATGCTATGATGATCGTTCGTTTGTTCGTGTGTACAAATACTGCAGTCTTATCGCCTACAGTCAACTTCTTCTCATTATCATGTGCCATTGCTCAATCACCCTGCTATCGTAAAAGATTTGTTGTCAGTCATCACCGTTCGTGTCTTTCTCTTTGAGCAGATCAGCAAAGGTGAATGTGTCATCTTCATCCTCTGTATGGATGTATTTTGACATTTCCTGTCGCTGAGTCCTTCTGACCAGTTCCTTGATCGACAAAGACAATTTCTGTGAGTGGATGTTCACGTCAGTGACCACTGCTGTGATGGGATCACCCTCTTTGAAATTGTTGAGAACTGCGTCCGTGTACTCCTCATCAGGTCCGATCAGGTTGTATTTTGAGATCAGTCCCTCGATATCCCCGATGACCCGGACGAACACGCCGAAATCAGTCACGCCGGTGACTTCACCGTTGATCGTGCTTCCTTTGGGATACTCCTGTCTGAGTACTTTCCAGGGATTCTCTTCAAGTTGTTTCACGCCCAGTCTGATCCTTCGGTTTCTCGGCTCGACTCGGGTGATCTCCACTTCAAGGACATCGCCCTCTTTGCAGAATGAACTCATATTCTTCAGTCGCCTGGTCCAGGAGATGTCATCGATATGCAGGAACCCGTCGATGCCCTCTTCCAGGTTGATGAAGGCACCTGAGTTGGTGACTTTCACTACCGGTCCTGAGACGCGGTGACCTTCAGGGTACTTCTCGGCGATCGAATCCCAGGGATTCTCTTCCACCTGCTTGATCCCCAGTGAGATCTTCTTGTTATCAAGATCGTAGGAGAGGATCTTGGTACTAACCTTATCACCGACAGAGAAGATCTCTTTCGGGTGTGAGATCCGTTTTACCCAGGAGAGCTCAGAGATATGAGCGAGACCTTCGATACCCTCTTCGAGTTCGATGAACACGCCAAAGTCAGTGAGCTTGGTCACGGTCCCCTCAACGACATCATCCACATGGTATCGTGCATCGAAGGACATCCAGGGATCATCAGTGAAGTGTTTGAGTGAAAGGTTGATCTTCTGTGTCTCAGGATCGATATTGATCAGCTTGAGAGAGACCTTCTGCCCTTTCTTCACGAAGTCCTTCGGTCTGGTCACATGACCCCAGCTCATATCGTTGATATGCAGCAGGCCGTCGAATCCACCGAGGTCGATGAATGCACCGAAAGATGTGAAGCTCTTCACCTCACCTTCTACGACGTCTCCCACGGAGACCGTACTGAAGAACTCATCCTTGCGTTTCTGGATGCTGCGTTCGAGGTATGCTCGTCTGGAGAGCACCGACTTGAGTTTTCTTCCTGTATGCAGTTTATCGATGATGAAGAAATCCTTGATACCGATATAGGTCTCAGGATCTTCGACTCGGATCATATCTGCTTTTGAGAGCGGACAGAATCCCTTCAAGTCATGCTGCAGATCGATCTCGAAACCGCCTTTGATGACTTTCTCAAAGGTACCTTCGACTGGTTCTTCTTTTTCATACGCCTCTTTCAGGCGTTCAGACAGCAGTTTGCCGTCAGCTTTGGTCTTTGAGACGATGATCTGTCCGCCGCGACCCTCTTTATTGACAATAACCACTTTGACCGTTTCGCCAACTGTTGGTGTATCAGAGAATTCTTCTACCGGGATACGTCCTTCAGACTTGTAACCTACATCCACAAAGACGTATTCGCTGTTCACTTGAACAACATGGCCATCTACTAATTGACCGTCTTCGATTCCATCAAGAGATTTCAGGTATTCTTCCTGTAATAGGTTTTGCATTTCGTTTGTTTTGTCGACATCATGTTCGGTTGCCACTTTCAACTCTCCTGATCCGTTTTTTTCCTAAAATTGATTATCTTTTTTACTACTTTCTCACAAACTGCATCTATGGTCAAGTACGATGTATCTATATAGTCCGCATCATCCGAAACCCGCAATGCACCGAACTCTTTTCCCGTATCGATTCTATCTCGTTTCTCTATCTCCTGCTCGATCTCAGTCACTGATAGAGAGGTATCCTGTTGTTTATACCGTCTTTGGGCTCTAATTTCAATAGATGCATCGAAATAAAAATTTGAGTTCTGCGTGGGGGAACACGACTGTGGTGATATCCCTTCCCTCGATGATGATATCGGTATACGAAGCCACCTCCTGCAAGGCTTTGTTAACACATACCCTCACAGGGATTATTGCTGAGATACGGGCTACATGGGAATCGATGAGGTCGGTATGGAGCTTATCCTCTACCAGTTCATCATCTATGTAGAGCTTGCTGTCTCTGATGGACAGGACAGAGGCTTGTGCCGTCTCTATCAGAGCCTGTTCATCAAACAGGTCTCGATCGTTCTGTATGTGCTTATAGGTGATAGCACGATAAAAGTTCCCTGAATTCACGTAGAAGAAGCCGCACTCCTGTGCGATCTTCTGTGCGATGGTACTCTTTCCTACTCCCGCAGGACCGTCAATAGCGACAATCATGAATGTTCGACTCCTAGAACGGACTGGATCTCTTCATCGGTCATGAACCTGTAGGAACCGGATGGGAGATTCCCCAACACAATAGCACCGATACGATCGCGGTGCAATGCCAATATCTGATAACCCAGGTAGGAAAAGATCTTTCGGATCTCCCGGTTCTTGCCCTCTTTGATGATCAGCCTGACTTTTCTCGGAGCTACCATCGTGACTTTGAGCATGGTGTAGGAGACCTCATCGATGGTGATGCCGTGCCGTACGATGTGTTCGAGCTTACTGAGATCCAACGGTTCTGAGGTGACTACGGTATATTCCTTTTCCACCTCATAGGACGGATGTGCCATCTTCTGAGCGAATGCCCCGTCGTTGGTATAGATGAGCAGACCAGATGAGTACATATCAAGTCGACCGACGTGGAACAGGGAGTTCTTCTGGGGGATATCGATCAGATCACGTGCGAATTCCGTATGGTAGGGGTCAGCGTTGCTGCTGATATAACCGGCCGGTTTATGCAGGACGATATAGACCTGTTCTTCAGGAAGTACCAGCTTGTCCTGATAGCGTACTTCATCGTCCCGATTCACCGTGACTCCCTGGGTATCGATGACTTTGCCGTTCACGCTTATCTCAGCCTGTTCGATGAGTCTCTCACAATATCTTCTTGAGCCGAGACCGCAGGTTGCCAGATAGCGCTGCAGTCTCATGGGATAGTCGTTCGGATCCTGGGATCTCTGATCATTCTTCATGTTGAAACCTTTCTTCATCGATATCATTGAGTCTGGGAAGTGATGCGATGCTTGAGAGATTGAAATTCTTAAGGAATTTCGTCGTTGTGCCGTACAGGGATGGTCTTCCCGGACCATCTGAATAGCCTACGACCCGTATGAGCTCCTTCTCTTTGAGAAGACGCAGGATCGTATCGGAAGAGACTCCACGAATGGCTTCCACATCCTTTCGGGTCACCGGTTGAGAGTACGCGATGATCGAAAGAGTTTCAAGTGAAGCCCTGGTAAGGCGCTTGTCGATCTTCTTTCCGTATCGCTCTTTCAGCTGCGGCCACAGATCCTTGCTCGGCAGGAACTGATACTCAGAGCCCTGCTGCACCAGTTCTACCCCATGGTTGCCCGACTGGTAGAAGGCCATGAGATCCTGCATGGCATCTGATATGGTAAGTTCTGTATACTCAGTGATGTGCACCAGCTTCTCGATGGTCACTGCATCATTCTCCATGAACAGAATGGCCTCCAGGATCCTGGCCTCTTCTGTAAGCTGTACGCTCCTGCTCATGACAGATCATCCCCCTGTTCTCTCGTGTCCTGATCCTGCCGGCTTTCCGGTGCTCGTCTTCTGATCCGAATATCACCGAAGAGCGAGTTCTGATAGATCAGGATCATCTTGAATTTCACCGCCTCGAGTATCGCCAGGAACGAACAGATCACATCCATCGGCGAATCCTCACGTACGACGATATCCATGAACGCGATCTCCTCCACGGTCTCGAACAGTTCCTGCATGAGTGCGAGCTTCTCTTTCACCGAGACCTCTTCATACATATTGAAGATCTTCTCCGGTGAGATGTTCTTCAGCAGGGATGAGAAGGTCTTGAGCAGATCCCACACATCGATCTCATTCCACAGGTCACTGTCTGAGAACGGGAGTACGTTCTGATGTTTGTTCCTGATGAAATAGTAGTCATCTTTGGAGTAGCTCTGCTCGATGAGCTGAGCATATTTCTTGAATTTATGATATTCGATGAGCTTATCGACCAGTTCCTTTCTCGGGTCCTCGAACTCTTCATCGAAAGAGACCTCGACAGGCAGGAGCATGCGGGATTTGATGTAGATGAGGGTTGCAGCCATCGTATAGAAGTCGGTCAGGTTATCAAGATCGATCACCGTGGTATATTTGATGTAGGCAAGATACTGTTCGGTGATCTCCGCGATGGGAATATCATAGATGTTCACTTCTGACTGCTGGATCAGAAAGAGCAGCAGATCCAATGGTCCCTCGAACGATTGGAGCTTGAATTGAGTCTTCTCTTCTGTTGGCTGCCTGCTTTCTGTCTCTTCGATTTCCATCTATGGTATCTACTTCTCTGCAGCGATCTCCTCATCGAGATAATGGGTCGGGAACATGATCCTTCGAAGTTTATCTTCTATCTCAGCCATAAGATCCATATGCTCTACCAGGTACTCTTTAGCGTTCTCTTTACCCTGTCCGATCTTATCGTCACCGCAGGCATACCAGCTGCCGCTCTTCTGGATCAATTCGTATTTCACCGCAGCATCCAGGATACTCCCCTCATAACTGAGACCTTTCCCGAAGATCAGGTCAAGCTCGACCTTCTTGAACGGTGGAGCCATCTTGTTCTTGACGATCTTCACTCTGACACGGTTCCCGATAGCCGTATCTGCATTCTTCGAGATCGTCTCGATCCTCCGGACTTCCAGTCGGACAGAAGCGTAGAATTTCAGGGCATTCCCCCGGTGGTGGTCTCGGGGTTCCCGAACATGACGCCGATCTTCATACGGATCTGATTGATGAAGATGATGCTTGCCTTCGATTTTGACAGGATGCCGGTCAGCTTTCTCAGAGCCTGACTCATCAGTCTGGCCTGCAGACCCATATGAGAGTCTCCCATCTCCCCATCGATCTCCGCCTGGGGTGTGAGGGCTGCGACCGAGTCGACGACGATCAGGTCGATAGCACCTGATCGGATCAATGATTCGGTGATATCCAGGGCTTGTTCTCCGGTATCCGGCTGTGAGATCCACAGGTCATCGATCACTACTCCGAGATTCTTCGCATAGGTCGGGTCAAGTGCATGTTCTGCATCGATGAAGGCAGCGATACCGCCCTGTTTCTGGCATTCTGCGATCGCATGGAGCGCCAGGGTGGTCTTACCTGAGGACTCTGGTCCATACACCTCGATGACCCTGCCCTTCGGATACCCGCCGATCCCAAGGGCCTCATCAAGGAGGATGGAACCTGAGGGGATATAATCGACAGAAGAATCGATCTCACGATCACCGAATCTCATGAGTGAGCCCTTCCCGAACTGTTTATCGATCTGCAGTTTTGCTGATTCCAATGCGATCAGTTTGTCATTCCCCGTCGATTGGGCTGCAGGAGTCTTCTTCTTAGCCATTCACGCCTCCAAATTATGTTACGTCACTACTATCTATCATACCAGAGAACCTGAAGATCTGATTCAAGATCACGTCGATGAATCGAGGATGATCGTCACCGGTCCATCATTCACATAGTCTATCAACATATGGCTCCGAATACACCCCTTGAAACCGTAAGTTCGTAATCTGATACGAGTATCTTCTCCACCGCGTGATAGAACCTGAGAGCCTTCTCAGGAGCCATGGCTTCGTTGAAGGAGGGCCGGTTCCCTTACGGGTATTGGCACAGAGCGTGAACTGGCTGATCAGGAGGATCCCTCCGGAGAGATCACACACCGAACGGTTCATCTTCCCCTGTTCATCGGTGAAGATGCGAAGTTGTGCGATCTTTCTGGCGATATAGGAGGCATCCTGATCTGTATCATCCTCATGCACACCAAGATAGACGACCAGCCCGTTCCCGATCTCCCCGCATATGTGCTCATCGACTTGTACCGAAGCACGGGTGACTCGCTGTACGACTGCTTTCATCAGGTATCAGGCGTCCTGCAGGAACTGCACGAATGCAGCGGGATCTTCTGCCCCGAAGAACGCGCTGCCGGCGACGGCGACGTCGATGCCTGCTGCCTTGACGGTCCCGATCGTGGAAGCGTTCACTCCCCCGTCGACCGAAATCAGATAGGTGTGATCAGGATGTTCCTGTCTGAGGGCATGCAGTTCTGCGGCCTTGTTCACACAACTGTCGATCAGTCGCTGGCCGCCGTAACCGGGATTGACCGTCATCACCAGTACCAGATCGACTTCGCTCAGCAGTTCCTGTATGAGTACCACTGGCGTTGCAGGGACGATCGAGATCCCGACCTTCTTACCGGTCTGTCTGATCTGCTGTACGATGCGATGGGCATGGACCGCTGTCTCAATATGAAAGGTGATATAATCAGAACCGGCCTGTGCAAAAGCCTCTATCTGTCTCTCAGGGTTGTTCACCATCAGATGCGTATCAAAGACCAGATCGCTCTTGGTCCGTATATCTCTGACGAACTTATCCCCGAAGGTGATCCCTGGAACGAACTGCCCATCCATGACATCCAGGTGTACCCAGGATGCTCCGGACCGTTTTATCGTATGCAGGTCTTCGGTGATCTGTGAGAAATCTGCTGATAGTACCGAGGGTGCTACTATGAGTCTTTGTTGTGTTTTCATACTGTTATATATCAAAAATATGATTTATGCGCAATCATTTACTAATTCGAAACATAAAAACCCCATAAATTATTGAAAGTATAATGTTTTTACGGTAATGTATATAAAGAAGGTAAGAGCTTTGTGTTTATTAATCTTTTCTCTTGCATCGTCAAGGTGTGACTGATCAATAAATCTAAGAAACGTATATGGTATAGAAGATCTCTAAGTTCCTCGATACCATGTTCCTGTGCAATGAACTTAATGCCTGCTGAATACGTAAAACATTATCATACGATGAGTAATATATAATTTGGAGAAATAAGAATGATTGAAAAGATTCAAGAGCTTCTGCACGAAGAAAAATGGACGCGGGCAACGATCAACAGTTATTCCGTGCATAATTTCACTGAACTTGCCGAGATCGTCGAGCAGATCAGTGAAGATAATCTGCTCGAAATAAAGGATATGTGCGATGAGCATCTCGTACATACCAAGAACAGCATCATTGCACTGTATATCTCGGGGATCATATCCCTGAAGAAGCACTTTATCGATGACTCGAATCTGCTTCAGCTCATCAATCTTTTTTATGATAACCGTAAATGGAACATCGTAGAACACCTCTGTAATGAGACCCTCTCCTTCGGAGAGAACCGTATCGCTCTGCGTCTGCTTGCTGACTGTTATGACAATCAGGGGAAAGAAGACGAGAAGTTCGTCATCTGGGAACGACTGATCAAGATCGATTATGAAGAGACTGACATCCTGAAGACCCTTGCTGAGAAGTATGAGCTGGAAGATAATATCGATAAAGCCATCGATTACTATAAGAAATGCATGCACAGATTCATCAACAAGAGGAGTTTCGCTCAGATCAAGGAGATCTGGGGAAAATTCATCGAGTACATCCCGGAAGAGTATGAATACCTGCTCAACATCAACAGCAGGATCCAGAAAGGGATCAATCAGGAACGTGCTGCACAACTGCTTGACGATCTGTATAGCTATTACAGTGAACGACAGGATTGGGACCGTTCCATCGAGATCCTGAAACTCATCCTTTCCTACCAGCCGAACAATACCGTTGCACGAACGAGTATCATCGCCTGCTTCAAAGAGAAGTATAAAGATCACAGCAAGCTTGCCAGCTACATCGAGAAATCGAATCTGACACAGGCCTATCGTGACATCCAGACTGCCATTGAGGAGTTCGAGAAGCATATCTCCTTTGATCAGGGAACCTTCGTCTATCACAAGACCTGGGGCATCGGTCGAATCAAATCACTCAAGAACGAATCTCTGGTGATCGATTTCGCATCCAAACGTAATCATCCCATGACCCTCAAGATGTCCATAAAAGCATTGAAGGTCCTGCCAAAAAATCATATCTGGGTCATCAAGAGTATCTTCCCGAAAGAGAAGCTGAAAGAGAAGGTCAAGAAGGATATCCCCTGGGCATTGAGGACTGTCGTGCTGAGTTTTGACAACTCCCTGAGTCTCAAGAAGATCAAGGCTGAGCTGGTCCCATCGATCCTGACTCCCAATGAGTGGCTCTCCTGGAACAACAATGCGAAGAAGATCCTCAAGACCGATCCCCTCTTCAGCATCAATCCGGACTCCTCTGATGAGTACATGGTCAGGTCCACTCCCATCACCTATGATGAGAAGACCCTCAACATCTTCAAGGGTGAGAAGGATATCTATCATAAGATCAAGATCGTGAAGGATTTCCTTGAGAACAGTGATCCTGAATCAGACTACTTCGCTGAGGTCTTCTCCTACTTCACCGGTATCCTCAAGAGTTTCTCCTCGATCAATGATACGGTAGTGGCCTGTTATCTCTATGTGATGAAACTGATGAAACAGTATCCGTTCCTGAGCCAGAATCTGGAGATCTCCTTCAAGGACCTCTATAACGAGATCGATCAGGTAGATGCGCTGTTCAATGCCATCAATGATACAGAGCTGAAGAAGTGCTTCCTCGAAGAGGTGAAGAACAACTTCGAACAGTGGCCGCAGATCTACAAGGATCTGTTCAAGTATTATCAGTCTTCATACATACTCGATATGCTCTTCAACAACAAACAACGTGATGTTGCTCTATCGATCTTCACGAACGCCTATTCCAGCTATAAAGAGGATCCTGAGACGTGCCTCTGGCTGATCAAGAACTACAGCAAGGATTTCTGGATCGACAAGGTCGGCATCAGCTATGATCGATTGATCATCTCCATGCTCCATATGCTCGACATCAGTTATCGTGCGATCGAGAACAAGAAAGAAGTCAGCAAGAACAGAAAACTCTCAAAGAACATCTATACCATCATGTTCGAAGACGGGGAACTGCTCGCCTACTTCAGGACCTGTGATGTCAACTCCGTACAGAGGATCTATCCGCTGGTCAATGAGATCTCTGATCTCGCACCTGCACGGAAGATCGAGATCAAGCATATCATCAAGGAGCGATTCCCTGAGTATCTGTTCCAGAACGATTCGAATACCACTTCCAATATCTCCGGAGGTCTGCTGGTCACCATGACCAAACTCAAGGATAAGGAAGAAGAACTCAGATATCTCTCAGAGGTGGCAATACCTGAGAACTCCAAAGAGATCGGTGATGCACGACTGCTGGGAGACCTCAAGGAGAATGCTGAATACATCGCGGGGAAAGAGAAGCAGGAACTGCTCAATATCGCCATCGGCAAGCTGAAAGAGGAACTGTCAAAAGCGGTGGTGTTCAACCCCGAAGAGACGAACACCTCGAAGATCTCCTTTGGTACACGAGTCGTGCTGTTCAACAGGAAGGCAGATAAGAATGAGACGATCATCATCCTCGGACCCTGGGAATCGGATCCCAAGAATAACATCATCTCGTATCTCGCACCCTTTGGAGCTGCCCTCATAGCACATACGGTCGGTGAGCATCTGGATTTCACTATCAATGAACGTGATTATTCATATGATGTCGTCTCGATCGAGAAGTACCTGGACTAGCACCCCGAAGCAGCTCACACCTGAGCAGACCAACGAAGACCCCCTGCATCGATGATCCATCTGATGCAGGGGGTCTCTGTAGTACAGGAGGGAGCACGCATTGCTACGTATAGCCCGAGGGATGTGAGAGAACTTCAGATATCAGATATCAGATATCAGATCTCAGGTGAAGAGTCTGATGCCGCCTATCCGGTAGCACAGCAGCACGATCAGACCAAACAGGCACGAAGCGATCGAGGTGTACAGGAAGATCATCATACTCGAGGTATGTATCCACCAGGCCATCGGTACGAGGAAGTGATAGAGCACACAGAGAGCTGTCAGCGGAGTGAGCAGCAGTATCAGATGTCCGGCATGACGAATGATCGCTGCAGTCGGGAAGAGACTGCCTGCCGTGCGTCTGAGAACGATCAGCAGAAAGATACAGCCGAACAGGAAGCTGAGCGTATGAGCCAGTGCAAGGTAGGAGACATCGCAGCCTCTGCTGATGAACAGCAGTGATAATCCGATATCGATCACTGCGACGAAGACCGAAGCATGGACGGTCGATCTGAACTGATCGATCGAATAGAACAGCCGTGTGAGGAAGTGATAGATCGCCGTCACGACCAGACCGTAGGAGAACATCGCAAGGGTCCGTGAGGTAAGGATCGTAGCCTCTGCGCTATAGGCCCCCCGGTAGAGGATCGATGCCACGAACTCCTGCTGCAGGGTGATCAGCAGCAGTGCCGAAGGGAGCAGGAAGATGAGCAGTCGCTTGATCCCCTCCTCTATCTGCCCCGATAATCCTTTCATATCCCCGCGATGGAAGCTGCTGCTCATCTTGGGGAAATAGACTGTGACGATGGCATTGAAGAACAGACCGTAGGGCAGCTGCCAGAAGATGATGGAATTGGAAAAAGCCGTGATACTCCCCTCCTGCAGTCCTGAGGCAAGGAAGAAGGCAACCTGCTGATTGATGATCGCGATCGAAGAGGTCAGCATGACCGGAAGCCAGTAGGTGATCACCGCCTTCAGATCGGGCCCGCGAAGGTTGGTGGTCCAGCCGATGCCGAACCCGGTACGATACAACGCAGGGAGGACCACCAGAAACTGCAGCAGTCCCCCGCATACCACGCCGATCAGGAACGAAAGCGCCCCGAATCGATCTGACAGCAGCAGCATGGAACCGATCACAGAGATGGAGAAGGTGATCGGTGAGGCAGCAGCTGCAGTGAATCGGCTTCGGCAGTGCAGTACCGCATGTATGATGGCGACCAGAGAGATGAGCAGCAGATAGATCACCAGATAACGCAGCATGAGGGCGGCAAGGCTGATCATCTCAGCAGAAGTGAAATCAGAGAGGAACCTGATGATCTGTTCGCTGAAGAACAGCACTGCCAGGCCCAGCGGGATGAACACGATCGTCTCAAGGGTCATCATCTGTCTGACCAGCAGTACCGAACGCTGAGTATGATCTCTCCTGTCAGCTTCCATCGTCCTGGTGAGTACCGGGATGAATGCCGAAGACAGGGCTCCTTCGGCAAGCATCTTTCTGAGATTGTTGGGGATGGTGAAGGTGAAATTGATCACATCCGCCGTACCGGAAGCTCCAAAGATACTGGAGATGACACTGATGCGTATGACACCGAGGATACGTGAGAGCAGCGTGAAGAACATGATCACCGAAGAGTTCCTGGTATCCAGGCGGTTGTTCTCGACCGTTTCAGTACCTGCTGCCCTACTTTCGTTCATATGCCGACAGGTACTCCCGCTTGTATTCCGTGAAGCGATCGGCTTCGATACTCGTGCGAATGTTCTCCATGAGCGTGTGGAGGTAGGTCAGATTGTGTTCAGAAGCCAGCATCGCTCCCAGGATCTCATTGGTCTTGAACAGGTGTCTCATATATCCTTTTGAATAGGTGGTGCATGCACGGCATGTACAGCCTTCCTGTATCGGTCCCTGATCGAACTCGTTGATGACTTTCTTCATATTGATCAGCCCGTGATCGGTGAAGACCGATCCGTTTCGGGCTGTCCTGGTGGCAAAGACACAATCAAAGATATCGATACCGTTCTCTACGGCCTCGAAGATATAGGAGGGGTCCCGATCCCCATGACGTACAGAGGTTTGTCCGACGGAAGGGATTCAACCGTCATGGCAAGGAACTCAGCATACGTGTTGAAGGGTTCCCCTACTGATAAGCCACCGATGGCGATCCCCGGGAAATCGAGACTTGCGATATATTCCGCACTCTCTTTGCGAAGGTCTTCATAGAAGTTTCCCTGGACGATACCGAAGAGTTTTCCCTCGTAGGTGTCGCTGTAGGATTCCCAGGCACTCTTGGCACGTCGTGCCCAGTCATGGGTGATCCTCATCGCCTTGAGAGCCTCCTTCTTAGGGAGATCTGGAGGAGTACAGACATCGAGACACATCTGTATGTCACTGTTGAGGTATCGCTGGATCTCGACGACCTTCTCAGGAGTCAGATGATGGGAAGACCCGTCGATATGGGATCTGAAGGTGACGCCCTCCTCTCTGATCTTCCGGAAGGTGGCCAGGCTGAATATCTGAAAACCACCGCTGTCAGTCAGGATGTTGTGGTCCCAGGAACTGAACTGATGGAGGCCCCCGTAGGCTTTGATCACTTCGATCCCCGGCCGGAGATAGAGGTGATAGGTATTCCCGAGGATCATCGAATATCCCATTTCTTCGATGGTCTGGTGATGCAGGGCTTTCACCGTACCGTTGGTCCCAACCGGCATGAACGCAGGAGTCTGTACGACCCCGTGTGGAAGACGGATGGAGCCGGTGCGTGCTTTGGAATGTGCATCTTTATGGTTGAGCGTATAGATCATATCAGGTCCTCACATGTCGTAAAAGTTGAATACTGAGCAGGGAAAAGACGAAGATCGGCAGCCATGCACCGACGATCGGCGGTATGAAGCGCTGTTTTGCCAGCAGGATGGTCATCATCTCGAACACGAAGTAGCAGACAGAGATGATAATACATAAGAGCAGGCTGTTCAAGAGGATGTTCTTCTTGAATCTGCTGCCGAGGGAACAGGAGATCAATATGACGATAAGCGGTGTGAGACTGAAGGCGAATCGCTCATAGTAATCGGTCAGAAGAGACAGGTAGGTGTTCCTGTCGAGTATCTGCATGCGATCGATATAGGCACGGGCCTCCTTCAGTCGCATCTGCTGGATATCGAAGGTGATGTCCCTGAAATCCTCCGGCATGAACCAGGAATCGGTCAGGGTCATCTGCTCATCCTCATACGAGCTCACCCTGCCATCGGCACCGATATCATAGGTCACGATACCGGATAGCAGCCAGTGACGCGCCTCGGGATCATAGGTCGCTCTCGTTATATCCTGCCGTCTGGTCACTGCCCCGGCAGCATCTCTGCTGATGATGATCAATCCCGAGATCTCCGAGGTCCTGTCATGGTAGTACCGTGCAAAATAGACCTGTCGTGTATCGTTCGATATGAGTACGACATTGGTGTTGTTGTAGGACGTGGAATAGCCGATGACCGTCTGTGTCAACTCCTGCTTCTGTGCATAGGTATCGATGACAGCGAACTCCTGGAACAGGAACCCGAAGATGCTGAGCAGGAGACCAAGGATCACGATACTCCTGATGAAACTGAAGAACGATATGCCGGAGTTGAGCACACTCACCAGTTCATTCCTGGAATGCATGGTGGATATGCTGTAGGTGACTGCGAACAGGATCGAAGGAGCCAGTGCATAGCTCGCAGCCTTCGGGGTATAGAGCAGACTCAATCGAACGACCTGCAGGAAGGGGATGGTGTTGCTGATGTACATGTTGATATTGGTGAACAGATCGAGCAGGAGTACGATCACGGTGAAGATGAGTACTGAATAGATGAAGGTCTTGATCACCTCTGATAACAGATACCTCTGCATCACTCTCATGTTCTCATCCTGCGGGAGAGGAATATGATACCGAAGCTGAACAGGAGCAGGTTCGGTGCCCACATGATCAAGAACGGATGGAGCGTGATCCGAGTGCCAAGCGTCTGTCCGGCAAAGAGCATGAACCAGTAGGCCACCGAGGTGATGATGCCAACGGTGAATCCGACAAGGCGGCCGTTCTTCATGGGGATCAGACTGAAGGGCATGGCGAAGAAGACCAGAAAGAAACAGGCGAAGGGCAGCGCGGTCTTCTTGTAGAATTCCAGTAGATAGTACTGCAGGGTCTTGCTGAACAGCGAGGTCTCCCGCCTGTCTAGCAGCTGCTGATAGGATGACCGGTAATCCCTTCGGGCAAGATCATATGCATCGAGCCGATAGTTGGAGATGATCGAGTAGCCGAGCTCCTCGATCGACGTATCGAGTGTTTCCTGCTGCTCCCGTACCTCCTGCCGTTTCAATCGCAGATCGGTATTGAGATCTCTCAGGCTCTTCTCGTTCGGGGCGACACTCATCAGATTGAAGCTGATATCTTTGAGCTGCAGAAAGTAATCCATACGCTCGGCAACCGCATAGTCGTAATCGAGCGCACCGCTGCCCTTTGGTGACAGACTCTGCACCGATGAGAGGGACAGTGAGATCAGCTGCTGGTCATCATCGGAGCTCAGTGAGGCAACCTTGCTGGAGATCATATCTACCTCTTTCTGCCCGGTATCGATGATCAGAAGGTTCTCGATGGAGTTATCATTCACCTGCCCGTTGACGAAGATCAGATCATTGAATCGTGCGACCGAGTAGGATTCCAGGTCGAGTCCGGGGTTCTCGTAGAGCAGCTCACGATACAGGGCCTTGTAGCGGATGGTACCCAGCGGCAGGAACACATCATTGAGCACGAATGACATCCCGGTAAGGACCATGCTGAATATGACGATCGGTGTGATGATCGACCGGTAGGAGATCCCGCTGGTTCTCATTGCCTGGATCTCGTTTCGCGAGGAAAGGTCTCCAAGAGCCATGGTCGCACCGGTCATGGAGGCAAAGGGAATCGAATAGGATAGGATGATGGGAATCGAATAGAGCAGGATGAGAAACATATCAAGAGCAGATACATTCTTAAGCAGGATGTTGCGGGCTACCAGAAGGATCTGATTGATGAAGAAGATAAAGAAGAAGAACAGGAATGAAATGACAAAAGAGAATGCATACTCCCGAAGAATGTATACGTGAAGAGTATGATTCCTGTGCTCGTTCTTCAATGCAGCTCTCCATCATTTTCCAGTCGAGCCGAAGCCCCCGCTACCACGATGTGAATCCTGTAGATCATCAGCCGGCACGAAAGAAGCCTGCTGCACTGGTGCAATGACCATCTGTGCGATCCTGTCTCCACGGCTGATGCTGTAGGGCTGTTGGCCATGATTGATCAGGATGATCTTCACTTCTCCCCTGTAATCAGAATCAATGGTCCCGGGGGTGTTCAGGACGGTGATGCCGTATCTGGCAGCCAATCCTGAACGAGGTCGTATCTGCGCCTCATACCCGTGCGGGATCTCCAGAAACAGACCTGTTGGAACGAGGGCGGTATCGCCCGGTTCCAACACGATCGCAGTATCAGGGTCCATATATGCATACACGTCTGCGCCGGCAGAGCCGGCTGTTGCATAGGTAGGCAGTACAGCTCCCGGAGAAGCTTTCACCTGAACTGATACCATCTTATTTCTCAAGCTCGATCAGTGCATCGACATAGCTCAAGTTCAGTCTTCCCATACGATCCACTTCAAGAAGCTTCACCGGTATCGACTGGTTCATCTTCAGCACTTCTGAGACACTGTTGATCCGTGACTTGGACATCTTTGAGATATGGCACAGGCCCTCTTTCCCTGGAAGGATCTCGATGAATGCACCGAAGTCGGTGATTCGTTTGACCGTTCCCTGGTAGATCCTGCCGATCTCCGGTTCTTCGACGACTGATTTGATCAGGTCTTTCGCAGCAAGGGCAGATGCTTTGTTCTTACCATAGATCGTGATCTTTCCATCATTCTCTATGTTGATGTTTGCGCCGGTCTGTTCAGCGATGCTCTTCACATTCTTTCCGCCAGGTCCGATGACCGCTCCGATCTTCTCTTCATTGATCGTCATGATCTCTATCCTGGGAGCGTAGGAGGAGATATCATCACTGGGTTCTGCTATGACTTTGTTCATGATTCCCAGAATATGCATTCGGCCTCGCTTAGCCTGCTGCATCGCATTGTACATCAGTTCAGAACTGACCCCTGCGATCTTGATATCCATCTGGAATGCCGTAATACCGTCTTCAGTACCGGCTACCTTGAAATCCATGTCTCCGAGGTGATCTTCTTCTCCGAGGATGTCACTGAGGATCACAGCCTTGTCATCGCTGGAGATCAACCCCATCGCGATACCAGCAACCGGTTTCCTGAGCTTCACACCGGCAGAAAGCAGCGAAAGTGATCCGCCGCAGACAGAAGCCATGGAGGAGGAACCATTTGATTCCAGAATCTCTGACACGACACGTACGGTGTAGGGAAACGCCTCTTTGCCGGGAAGGACTGCTTCCAGCGCTCTCATGGCAAGGTGTCCATGGCCGATCTCTCGACGGCCGGTTCCCATCCTTCCGCACTCACCTACTGAGAAGGGAGGGAAGTTGTAATGCAGCATGAAGTTCGAGTATCTCTTGTCTCCATCGATATTATCGTGCATCTGCTCATCATAGACCGTTCCAAGTGTAGTGATCACCAGAGACTGTGTCTCTCCACGGGTGAACAGGGCACTTCCATGAGTACGGGGCAGTACACCGATCTCACAGGTGATGGGTCTGATCTCTTCAGGACCACGACCGTCGGTACGAACACCATTCTCAAGGATCGATGCACGTACGATCTCGTACTCCATCTCTTCGAACAGTTTTCCGACGATCTTGGTATTTGCGTCGGTGATGATATCAGCGAACTTCTCAAGAGTCTCGTTATATACGTCTTTGATCGCCTTTGAACGAATATGTTTACCGATCACGAAGCAGGCTTCTTCAAGTTTGCCGTAGGCGAACTCTCTGATAGGTCCTACGAAGCTCTTGTCTCTTCGATATAGTTGATCGGCAGTTTCTCTTTGCCCGCGATCTCGGCAAGTTTGATCTGAGCATCACAGAGGGCTTTGATCACCGGTTCTGCAGTCTCGATCGCTTTGAGCAGGATCTCCTCAGAGACCTCGTTCGCCCCGCCTTCGACCATGGTGATCCCATCTTTGGTCCCTGATACGATGATATCGACTTCTGAAGTCTCAAGCTGCTGGAACGTAGGGTTGATCACATATGCGCCGTCGCACAGACCGACCCTGACAGCACCGACAGGTCCGTCAAACGGGATATCTGAGATCGTGACCGCTGCTGATGCAGCGACCATGGCGATCATATCCGGGGTATTGATCTGATCTGTCGAGATGACAGTGGGTACTACCTGGATCTCTCGTCGGAAGGCTTTGTCGAACAGAGGTCGCATGGGTCTGTCAATAAGACGACAGACGAGGATCTCTTTGTCCTTTGGTCTTCCTTCACGCTTGAGAAATCCACCGGGGATCTTTCCCGCAGCATAGTATTTCTCATTGTATTCTACCTGAAGAGGAACATAATCTAGACCATCGATCTCAGCACTTCCTGCACACGCGGTAGCAAGTACAGAACTCCCTGCATATGAAGCAAAGACTGCCCCATTCGCCTGTTTAGCCATTCTTCCGGTCTCAAGGATCAGTTCTTCTTCACCTATCTTCACACTTATTGTTTGTAACATCATTAAACACCTTGGTTGTGTATACAGTTCCTGTATACTATTTTCTTAGATTGAGCTTTGCGATCAGGTCACGATATGCATTGATATCGGTATTCTTCAAATAACGAAGCAATCTTCTTCGCTGACCTACCATCTTCAGCAGACCTCTACGGCTTGCATGATCTTTTTTATGAGCTTTGAAGTGGTCGTTCAAGTCTCTGATCCTCTCGGTCAGCAGAGCGACCTGAACTGCTGTTGATCCTGTGTCTTTTCCATTCGCACCATATGTTTCAATGATTCCCTGCTTCTGCTCATTAGTTAATGCCATCTTTCTCTCCTATTATATGCTCTATTATCTTCATTTCAATAATGTGCGATCGAATTATTTCGTCGCTGTGACACGTAATTGTATCACGGTGTATAACCATCTCACCATGATACTCAGATTCATTAGTACAACACATAGACACATCATACAATCCCGGTGGCGGAAGGATCTGTGCGATGGAATCTACTTCTATATCAAAGGTCCGACTTCCAGTGACATGAGGTATATTGGCCATATCAATGGAATGGGACCTGCCTAGCAGTTTAGCAGCCGTTGTCATATCGCCTTCCAGTATCGATCGTCTGATCCTGGAACTACTTACCCGTTCCCCTGAGAGCATGACAGAAGGTACGATATCCACCTCTGTGATACTTCCTGAAAACCATTCTTTGATCCTGGCGGCATGAAACAAGGCCTGATAACCACATGAGAAGTTCTCTCCGAACACGATATGCCGCAGTCGGCAGGAATCAGCGATCTTCGAAAAGAAATCCTCTCCTTGTAGTTTACTAAATTCAGGAGAAAAGTCAATGAGAACCATATTCTCAATCTTGTTATTAGCGATCATTTCCGTCTTTTGCCGCAAACTGAGTATATCTTTATGGTATGGACGTTTGCCGAGCACTCGTTTTGGATTCGGATGGAAGGTGAACAGGAATCCGGTACTCGAATCTATCTTGTCATAGATCCTGTGCAGCAGGGCCATATGTCCTGCATGCAGGCCGTCGAACACACCGATCGTCATAGAGACATCAACATCCTTGAACTCTCCGGATGAGATGAAATCGTCGAATGATATGAGGTTCATCTCCTACCCTCTTCTTCAGCGATGACGAACTTGTATCTGGTAAAGACTGCTTCATGCATCTGCATCTTGTAGTGTACGACCGCAAGTAGTTCATGAGCGGTGGTGAATACGGCACAGAGCCCGGCATCGGGCTTGAGTTCAAGGCTGGTACACCATGCTCTGCTGATCATGTGTCCATACCTCACACGCTGAATATAGACTGGATCCTCGATCATGCAGATCGAGAGGGCCCCTGAGGCTTCGAACATCTGCCAGGGGGATAGCACATCCTCTACCGTGGCTGTCTCCGGGGCTACAGCATCTGAGAGAGAGAACGGTCCGATATGGGTTCGTTTCAGAGCGGTCACATACGCACAGGTCCCGAGTCGTATACCAAGATCCCGTGCAAGGGATCGAATGTAGGTACCTTCGAGCAGTGAATTCTCAGCTGGAGTTCTGGTGCATGGTATGAGAGGATCTCGAATCGGTAGATCGATATGGTCCGTGGTGCGATCACCACATCGCTGCCGGCCAATGCCGACTTGTAGGCTCTCACCCCATTCACATGGACTGCAGAGAACTGCGGCGGGACTTGCTCGATGGATCCGGTGAACTCAGATACCACCGCAGAGATCTCCTCGAGTGTGGGGACAGGTCCCTCTTCGATGATCTCACCTTCAGGATCCAGGGTGGTCGTGCGAATACCGAAATGGAATACCGCCTCATATACTTTGTCAAAATCTGTGAAGAAGCTGTTCATCCTGGTCATGGGACCTATGAGGGCAATAAGAAGACCCTCGGCAAACTTGTCGAGGGTTCCGGTATGACCGACTTTCTTATGTATATGTCTCTTGATCGGATACAGAGCTCTGAAAGAGGTGATATCCGTTGATTTGTTGATGAGAACCAAACCTGCTGGAGTCATGATCAGTTTTTGAGATCCTCTATCTTCCTGTTCACAGCTATAGCCTCGCGAATCGAGACATCTTTGACAAACAGGAGTTTCGGTGTATGCCTGGTCTTCAGGCTCTTACCTATTCTGGACTGAAGCACCCCTGAGGCATTATTCAGTATCATGACTGAGGTCTCAAGGGTCTTCTCGTCCTCAAAGGTGGAGACGAACACCTTGGCAAAAGAGAGATCCTTTGCCAGTTTTATTCCCGAGATCGATATGAACTTACTCAATCTCGGGTCTTTGATCGCGCCCTGCACGAGCAGGGTGCTGATCAATTCTATGATATGTGATTCTGTTCGACGCATGGATACTTCATTCATATTATTTAAGCTTCTTTGCAACCTCTACGATCTCGATGACCTCTAAGATATCATCGACTGCCAGATCCTGATAGTTCTCTATCCCGATACCACATTCAAAACTGGTCTGGACCTCTTTTGCATCATCTTTGAATCTCTTCAGTGAGGTGATCTTTCCGGTATGGATCTTGATCCCTTCCCGTATGACATGAGCCGTTGCGTTTCTCTTGACTTTACCTTCCAGGACATAACAACCGGCGATGACACCGATCTTCGGTACCTTGAATATATCTCGTACTTCGACCTTACCGATCACCTGTTCCTTCAGATCAGGTGAGAGCATGCCTTCCATCGCTGCTTTGATGTCATCTACCACATCATAGATGATGTTGTACTTTCGTATATCGATCTTCTCACGATCTGCAAGCAGCTGTGCTTTCGGCGTTGGGCGAACATTGAATCCGATGACGATGGCATTCGATGCGATGGCCAGGTTGATATCATTCTCGATGATGGCTCCGGCTGATGCATGGATCGCCTGAAGTCTGATCTCACTGGTAGAGAGTTTCTCAAGGGCACTCTGCAGTGCTTCGACCGAACCATGCACATCTCCCTTGATGATCACCTTCAATTCCTTGACTGCCCCGTCCTGTATCGAATCGAACAGATTGTCCAGTGTGATCTTCTTCACATTCTGTGCTTCTCCCAGTCGTTCGAGTTCCTGACGTTTTGATCCTACCTGACGTGCCTGTTTATCATTCTCAGTACACTGGAACGGTGCTCCAGCACTGGGGATCCCAGTGAATCCCAGGATCTCGACAGGTGTCCCCGGTGTAGCAGCTTCGATCTTCTCACCCTTGTCATTGAACATGGCTCGGACTTTACCGGAGTAGACTCCTGCAATGAACGGATCTCCGATACGGAGTGTACCACGCTGTATGATGACGGTGGAGATGATACCACGCCCATGGTCGACCTGTGACTCTATGATGCGGCCTTCGGCACGGCAATCATAGTTCGCTGTCAGTTCCAGCATCTCAGACTGCAGCAGAATGGCTTCGACAAGTTCTTCGATACCCTCTTTCTTCAGAGCTGAGATCTCACAGAACATGGTGCTTCCGCCCCATGATTCAGGTAGAAGATTGTATTCAGAAAGCTGCTGTTTGACTCGATCCACATTTGATTCTGGAAGATCGATCTTATTTACCGCAACGATGATCGGTACATCTGCCTCTTTTGCATGGTTGATCGCTTCGATGGTCTGAGGCATGACCCCGTCGTTCGCAGCGACTACCAGGATGACGATATCGGTGACCTGTGCCCCACGTGCACGCATCAGCGTGAAAGCGGAGTGACCCGGAGTATCGAGGAATACCACTTCCCCATGATCGGTCTTGACCGAATAGGCTCCGATATGCTGGGTGATCCCGCCGAACTCGCCGGCAACCACATTCGCTTCCCGTATCGCATCCAGCAGTTTGGTCTTACCATGGTCAACATGCCCCATGACCGTAACGATAGGAGGACGGGACTTCAGGACAGTATCGGCATCTTTCTCAGTCTCGATCACCGTCTCATCATACAGAGAGACGATATTGACTTCACATTCATATTCAGAAGCAATGATCGTAGCAGTATCAGCATCGATCTGCTGATTGATCGTCACCATCATGCCCATTTTCATCAGTTTTGAGATCAGTTCTGAAGCCTTGAGGTTCATCTTACGTGCCAGTTCCGAGACCGTGATCACTTCCATGATATCGATACGTTTGGGAACGGGGTTGGCACGTTTTGCAGCCTTCTTCTTGATCTGAAAATCTCTTTCCTGATAGATATCTTTCTTGTTTTTCTGATAGTTCTTCTTATTCTTGGCCTTGAAGACTTTCTTTATAGGTTTCTGGCCTTCGATGGGAGCCGGTTTCTTTGGAGCTCCTGCCCCGCCCTGATTGAATCCACCAGGTCGTTGAGGACGGCTGCCATTATAAGGAGGTCGGGTACCCTGAGGACGGCTGCCATTGTATGCAGGTCTGTCGCCCTGAGGACGGCTGCCATTGTATGCAGGTCTGTCACCCTGAGGTCGGCTTCCCTGATATGCAGGTCTGTCGCCACCCTGAGGTCGGCCCTGATTTGATTGATTATAGTTCGGGCGAGTTCTGTTATCGGCAGATGAGGGACCACCATCTCTTCTGGGAACCCGAGTCTCACCTCTTGATTCTGATGAAGGTCTGTTCTGTGCCGGACCTGCATCCCTTCCAGGCTGCTGAGGTCGAGATGTCTGAGGTGCAGAAGCGGTACGGGGTTCTTTCTCTTCTGTCTGTTTCTTCTCAGCCTGAGCTGGCTGATGGGCGACAGGACGCTTTACCACCACCTTTTTCTTCTTCACTACCACGACTTTCTTCTTCTCAGTCGGTACAGAGGTATCTGCACCTTTCGATTCATGAGTCGTTTTGTGATCAGGTGTTTCGCTGGTGCGTTTGTGCTTGATCAAAGTTGTCTTCGGTCTCTTGTTCGTATTCTCTTCTGCCATATTCTCGTCCAATTATTATTCCTCTATAACCTCTTCTTCAAAACTAAGTCCCACTCCGCAATTTGGACAGGTTTCCATATCAGCGGTGATCTCAAAACCACATTCAGGGCATTCAAAAGTTTCGACATACTCTTCAGCAGTCTCTTCTTCTACAATATCCACATACTCCGAAAGTATGGCATTGATCGATTGGACATCTTCTTTAGTGATTCCAGGTATACTCAATACCTGTTCCTCACTCATATTGATATAGTCCTCGATCAGAACGATGTTATTCTGTTCAAGGAATGCAATAATACGCTCTTCGATTCCCGGCAGGTCAGAGATGGTAGTGATCTCACCCTCTTCTCCATCATCGATGAAGAGTGCTTCGAGTTCACGTTTGGACTCGACTGAGACGTCCATCTCCCGGAACTGCTCTTCTGTCTTCACATCGATGTTCCAGTCTACCAGGCGATTCGCCAGTCGTACGTTCAATCCCTGCTTGCCGATCGCCAGCGATAACTGACTCTCATCGACCACAGCCAATGCTGACTTCTTCCCATAATCGAGAATATAGACATTCTTCACATCAGCAGGTGAAAGTGCATTCTTGATATATTCAACAGGATCAAGATCATATCTCAGGACATCGATCTTCTCACCTTCAAGCTCTCTTACTATAGTCTGTATCCGCACACCTTTCAATCCAACACAGGCACCGACAGGATCGATATCTTCCCTATTGGTGTATACCGCAAGTTTTGTTCGATATCCAGGTTCTCGTACCATCTTATGGATCTCGATCGTCCTGTCATACACTTCAGGCACTTCGATCTCGAACAGTTTGGCGACAAAGTCCGTATGTGTCCGTGAAAGCAGGATACGCAGTCCGGTATGAGCTTTCTCCACACTGTAGATCAGACATTTGATACGATCGTTCTGTCGGTAGACTTCTCTTGGAGACTGGAATCGCTTGGGCATGATCCCTTCGGTCTTACCCAGATCGATGAAGATGTCGCCACCCTTCTCTCTCTGATAGTAACCGATGACCATCTCACCCTCTTTTCCTTTGAATTCGGAATAGAGTGTATCTTTCTGAATATCACGGAGTGTCTGCTTTGCTTTCTGTTTGGCACTCTGGACAGCTATTCGATCGAATTCTTTTGGATCGATCGAAATAAGCAGTTCGTCGCCGATCTCACAATCCTCGTTCAACGCAAGTGAGTCTTCCAGAGAGATCTCAAGCACTTCATCATCGACTTCATCGACAATAGTCTTGCGGGCGTAGAGTGCAACATCTTCGCCATCTTCACTGAAGGTCACTACAGCATTCTCTACTGTTCCGAATTTTCTCTTATATGCTGCAAAAAGAAATTCTTCTATTGTTTTCTGGATAAGCTCTTCTGATATACCACGGTCATTGACCAGGCTTCGAATTGCATCCCTCAACCCTGTGGCCATTATTTCTTATCCTCCCAGTTATATACAAGCTTCGCTCTGTTTATGGTGTTATATGCTATATACAGCGGTTCAAGTTCTTCTGTCTGTAGTAGTATACCGTTTTCTCCAGCTTCCAGCAATCGGCCATCGATCCAGTCTGATGCTTCGAGCGGCATGATCTTCAGATCCTTACCGATGAATGCAGGAAACTCCTGGACGTCTTTTATGGTACGCTGTATACCGGGGGTCGAGACTTCAAGATAGACATCTCGTGATTCTCGGAGCATCTCAAGACGCGGAAATACCAGACGATGCACCTGTGCGCAGTCGTCTATGCTCGTATTGCGCCCTGATGCCTGTATGACTATCCGTATAGAGCATCTGCCATGTTCATCATGTTCGGAGATCTCAACGATACGGTATGCCTGCTCATCAAGTACCTGTCGCAGTTGATGAAATATATCTTTAGAAACTAACTCGTTTTTTTATCATACACCCACAAAAAAGGAGTCGAAGCATCGACTCCAGAAAAAAAAATCTTTTAATCTGATACCTATATATATCAATATGCGACATATTAGTCAATCCATAGTGATTGTAAGACCGATTATTTGTGTTCTTCCGCTTTCCCGCAGGAGAGCACTACAAACACGCAGGGTAGAACCTGTGGTATATACGTCATCGATGAGTATGTACAGCTGCTGAGATTCAGGTGTTGTCGGTGTTAAAACCCTACGATAGAACGATCCTGCAGGCAACGAGTGCCGTTCGGCTTTCCCAAGATGTTTCTGCTGAGCACTTCTCACGGTCCTACCGATACTGTATTCGACCTCTGCTCCCCTGCGCTCGAGCTGCTGTGCGATGAGTGCCATCTGATCCCACCCTCTTCTGGTCCTGGACTCATGACTGCAGGGTACAGGGATATAGATGACCGATCTATCGGTGAAGGAGCTGACGAACTGATCGAGCAGAAATGCGAAGAGCTTTGAGAGTTCTCTGACATCGTGGAACTTATACATCAGCAGTGCTTCACGGATCACTCCGGCATATCTGAAGAGTGATCTGCTGTACAACTGAGCAGCAGCGGGATCGGCCCTGCAGCGCGGACACCCGGACTGCGCCGTCTCCAGAGGCATGCCGCAGTCGGTACAGAAGTGGGAATATGAGTGTGAGAGCTGAGCATCCGTACAACCTGACCAGCAGTCAGGACACAGGATCTTCCCGGTCGTACGAACCAGTGAGCCGCACAGGGGACAGCGATTGAGGGAATCGAACATACACGAGATGAACAGCTGGAGCTGAAGGATGATTCAATCAGGTCCTCTCGTGCAACCGATCCTGAAGTTCCTTGAGCAGCAGCAGTGCTTCAAGCGGTGTCATATGATCGATCTGTTTCCTGCGCAGCATGGTAATGATCTCATCTTCCTCTGCGGCAGGCTTCTCGGCCTCAGATACGTAGAACAGCTGCGGTTGTGAGCTGTCGTCGGCATGCTGCTGCTGATATGCACGGGCGGCGTTGAGCACATCGGTCGGGATACCGGCGAGTTCTGCAGCATGCAGTCCGTAGGACGAACTGACCACTCCCTCTCTGACGCGATTGAGGAAGATGATGCTGCCCTGCTCATCTGCGATATCCAGATAGAGTTTCTGCAGCTGCTCATGTTCGATCTTCGTCAGCTCATGGTAGTGGGTCGCAAAGAGCGTCTTGGGTCTCATGACAAGGAGTTTACTCAGCACGGCGAAGGCGATCGACAGTCCGTCTCTGGTGCTCGTACCCCGTCCCACCTCATCCATGATCACCAGAGACCTGGAGGTCGCACTGCGGAGGATGTAGGCAGTCTCATTCATCTCTACCAGGAATGTCGATTCTCCCCTGACAAGATTGTCCGAGGCTCCCACCCTGCAGAAGATCTTATCTGTACGACCGATGGATGCGGCATCGGCAGGAACGAACGATCCCATATGGGCTAGCAGGACGATCAGTGCAGTCTGCCTGAGATAGGTTGACTTTCCTGACATGTTTGGTCCTGTGATCAGAGCAGAACGGTCTTTCTCAGAGTGCATATGCAGACTGTTTGGGACGAAGACCCCGTGATCCATGATCGATTCGACCACCGGATGCCTTCCCTGCTCGATGATAAGGACATCCTCTTCTACGAGATCCGGACGGATATAGCCCCGTTTGATCGCACAATAAGCAAACGACTGGTAGCAATCCATCACAGCGACGGTATCAGAGAGTCTGAGCAGCAGAGCTCGGGCCTGACGGACCTGTTCGATGACCTGCTCGTAAAGAGCCCGCTCGAGTTCTTCGCTTCTTCCCCGTGCTTCGAAGATACTTCTCTCCATCTCGATCAGCCGTTCGGTGGTATACCGTTCTCCCTGAACGAGAGTCTGCTTTCTCAAAAAAGTATCGGGGACCAGATGTGCCTGTGATTTGGTCACTTCGAAGAAGTGGCCGATGATCTTGTTGGACTTCAGCCGTATCGAAGTGATCCCGGTCTCTTTCTTGATCTCATCAAGATAGTCCTGAAGCATATGCTGACCGTCATGCTTGATCATGCGCAGACGGTCGAGCTCGCTGTCAAATCCGTCCCTGATCACGCGTCCCTCTTCAAAAGCTCCCTTGCATTCAGGTTCGATCGCATCGATGATCGATGAGGACAATCTGAGTGCCTCCTGGAGCAATCTCTGGTCGACTTGAAAGAAGTGCGTATCATAGAGCTCAGGATGTTTGTTCAGCAGTCCCTGCACACTCTCTATCGTCTGAGAGATAGCCAGCAAGTCCCAGGGAATGGAACGATGCATGATCACTCTGGTAGTCAGTCGCTGTAGATCGAGGACACGTGAGAGGTGATCTCTGGTATCATCAAGAAGCCGCTGATCCTGATAGAACCGCTGGACCTCATGCTGTCTGGTGATGATCTGCTGAAGATCAGCAAGAGGATGAACGATCCAGTCTCTCAGAAGACGCGTACCTGCGGCACATCGGGTGTGTCTGAGGACAGAGAACAGCGTATGCTTCTCAGACCCGTCGTGCAAGTTGCGAAGCAGTTCCAGATTCTTCTGTGCGGACTCATCGATCTGCACATACTGTGAAGCTTCATACCTGCTGATCTGCTGGATCTGCCCCAGCTGTGCTCTAGAATTCTGCGTGAAGTAGGAGAACAGAACTCCGGCTGAGAGCAGTGCAGGATCGGTTGATGAGATACCGAACTGTTTGAGGGAACTGGTCTTGAAATGAGCAGTGAGCACCGTATGGGAGTCATCAATGGAGAAGAACCAGTCAGGATACTTGGTGATCATCGCATCGCACTGATCCATGACCATGCGAAATCGTCTATCCTCATAGTAGAGTGACTCCTGGATCAGCAGTTCAGCAGGTTGGATCTTCTGTATCAGAGACCTGAGCCCATCATAGTCAGGATCAGGGGATATGTCGGTGATGGTGAAATCTCCAGTGGACAGATCGGCGAACGAACAGGAGCTGCTCCCGTCATGGGAGGCGATAGAGAAGATATAGTTATGTCTGGCGGCATCGAGGAAATCATCATCTATGACCGTACCGGCTGTGACGATCTGCGTGACCTCCCGGTTGACGAGCCCCTTCCCCTTCTGCGGAGCTTCTGTCTGTTCGCAGATCGCCACTTTCCTGCCGGCATCGATGAGTCGTTTGATATAGACCTTGGACGCATGGTACGGTATACCGCACATGGGTGTGCCGTTGCGGGCTGTGAGCACGAGATTCAGGATCTGCGATGCTTCTTTTGCATCGTCGAAGAACATCTCATAGAAATCCCCAAGTCGAAAAAACAGGATCGCATCCTGCTGATCCTGTTTTATGGACTTGTACTGCTGCATCATAGGTGTCTGATCAGACATAGATCCCCTTTTGCATAGAATATGTCAGTAGAGACTGTAGGTGATCGCAAGAACCAGATTCAGTCCCGAAGTATCATCCCCTTCTCGTCTGAACACATCACCACCCTGGTATACGATCTGTCCCGCATCACTGTCATAGGAGAAGACCTTCGTCAGATAGAGCCCCAGCGGGAACCCCGGTACGGTCAGTTTGATACCGGCACCGGTACTGAAGTAGAAATCATCGATACTCAGATCCGCGATATTCTCATACTGGTTCTTGTAGCCGGTCGCACTGGCGAACACCTCTCCTGCAAGAACGTTCTTTGCGATGGGGATCGAGATGTCCACCGTCGTATCCCAGAGGAACTCGAGATTATAGATCGGCTGGCTGATACCACGTACGATGTTCATGCCGTCTATGTAGAGTTTCTCCGACTGAGTCGCCACCGGCTGCTCAAGCAGTCCGAAGCCAGAATCATAACTGAAGAACTGCGGGAAGATGTTCGAGACCGATGTACGTGCTGAGAGTACCACGTTGGTGGGATTGAGTTCATTGTCATTCAGTCGCAGCAGGGTGAGGAACCCTGATGCACCGAATCGGTTCTTGATGTACTCTGAGGTACCGCCAAGAAGCCCTCCGGCATAGGTGATCGTGTCCTCGAAGAGGAAACCGCTGGTGGTGTTCTCCACCAGGTCTCTCCCGTCCCAGGAGAAGTTGAGATTCATCTTGTTGGAGAATTTCCAGTTGTCAAGATTGTTCCTGATGATCGGATTGTACGGTCTGTAGAGATCAGGATCGTAGACCGCCCGGGTCAGCCCGACAAAGAGCCCACCGCCGACACCGATACGTCCGGCATCAGTATGGAAGGTATACCCGGTGTTCAGACCGAGTGAGAGTTTGTACTGTTCATAATCCATGAGATATTCAGAGCCGATCGACTCCCCGTTCTCTACGGCCGTAAGATATTCGGCATAGGAGTTATAGGGATCAGGTGCTGCGGTACCTTCATAGTACTGTTCATCGTCGAAGAAGGTCCCTGATCTGTCCTGAAGAATATTGGTATAGTTGCTGTGACTCATGGAGAAACTCAGTCCTCCGCTCCAGCGCTGCTGGGCGAGCCACGCATCCTGATATGAGAAATCAAGGCTCTGGGTCGAAGATGCGATATTGGTGGAAATGGAGAAGTCCTGCCCGCGTCCGGTGAAGTTCTTGTCGGTCCAGGAGAGAAATCCCGAGACCGGGAAATCATCGGTACCGCCGAAGGTGGCACCGAACTGGAGATCGACCTTGTTTGACTCCTCGACGATGAACTCAAGGACGATCAGACCGTCAGAGCTACCGAAGAGCACATCATAATCGACACTTGCGATGATACCGGTATTATAGAGGTTCTGTACACTCTTGATGAACTTCTCCTTACTGAAGATATCACCGATCTCGATCGTCAACTCACGATACAGTACGTAGTCTTTGGTACGTGCAGCGCCCTTGATGACGATATCTTCGATATAGGCCTGCTGCTTCTCTGTGATCGACAATGCATAGGAGATCGTACGATCACGTTCGTTCCTCTGTTCGTTCGGGATGATATCATTATAGATGTACCCCTCATTCCAGTAGAGGTCTGCGATCTTGGAGATATCCTGCTGCATTCGGGTGATATTGATAGGATCCCCGACCTGCAGCGTGATGGCTGCCTGCAGGGTCTCATCGTCGAATATGGTATTGCCCTCGACGGTAAGACCACCGAACTTCCACTGCAGTCCCTCATCGATGACGAAGGTCATGGTGACCAGGTCCTTTGAGGCATCGGTAGAATCCACATCGATGGTCACATCGGTGATCACCGCATCCACATATCCTCTCTCACGATAGTAGGTGAGGATCGCGTTCCTGTCGAGTTGGATATTGGCCTCTGAGTACTCCCCCTTATTGAACAGTGACTGCTCTTTTGAGGTGAGTACACGTTTGAGAGAGCTGGAAGAATAGGTATCGTTCCCCGCGAAATCGATCACATCTATCTTGGACTGTTTCCCTTCGGTGATCATGAAGGTCACATCCACGGTACTCTCTTCGGTATTCTGGTCTATGACCGTCTCTACCGTGCTGTTGATGAAGCCCTTACTGACATACGCCTCTTTCAGGATCTTCACATCACCTGATACCAGCGCATTGTTGAAGAACCCCCTCTCAGCCGTATTGATCTTCTCGTTCAGTTCCTGTCTGTCAAAGAAGGAGTTCCCCTTGAAGGTGACGCTCGTCACAAAGGGGAGTTCTTTGACACTGAAGGTCAGGGTGAGCTGTTCATTGTCCTGCCCGGTCCTGCCTGCATAGGCATAGAAATAGGAGAAATACTGCAGTGCATAGAGTTCTGCCTGCAGGCTGTTGAACACCTCATCGGTATACAGCTTGCCGATATACCGACTGGTGACAGCATCGAGCACCTTGGCATCGGCATGTATGAGATTCTCGAACTCGATGAGTTCGATATGTTTCCCGTATACATCTTCATCATCTGCCTGCTGGGCATATATCATAGACAGCGAAAGGATACTTATCATTATCACGGTCAAACATTTCTTCATGAACAAAACTCCAATAGCACATTATAGTGTAAAATTCCAGGATACACCGATCTTCAGGCTGTTCAGCAGATCGGTGAAGGCAAAGGATTCAGGCTGCATGGAAAGTGTAAGATAATACAGGGGGTTATCCCACTCGTAACTCACTTCCACATCGAGTCCTATATCATCGGTGATGAACAGCCCCCCGGTGCTGACCTCATCGGTTATCGACAACTGGATGATCGCCTGGATGAACATATCATCAGTGATATACTTTCCCAGAAAAATCGTCGTATTGTCAAGATATCGGGCGATCGGATTCCTGGTAAAACTACTGCTGAAATCCCCGGGTATGGTATCAAGCAGTATATTCTGAATCACCTGAGTACGAATAGAGAACAAATCAAGTTTCAAAGCGTTACGTATGGATATCTCAAGATTGTCGATCGGGTCGATCTGAATCAACCCAACCTGCTGGATCACATCCGTAGCGATGGTCGCGACAGCCAGGGCGGTGGAGAAATCACTGTTCCCGGATATGTTCGATGGGATGATATTCCCTCCGAGAATCTGTGAGATCTCTGCCAGCGTCTTGTTCGGGATCGAGCTGAAGGTCGGAGAGAGATCGAACAGGGAGTTGTTGTCGACAGTGAGGAAGATGTCCACCTTCTGTCCCTTGCTGTCGAAATCCTTGATCTTCGCCGTCACCGATATGTTCGGGTCGATCAGATTCTCTGAGATGTTCAGGTCTACTCCCCCGTCGATGATATAGAAGTTTCTCTGGAAGTAGACGATCTCACCACCTCTCAAGCCGATATTCCCTGTCGCATTATAGGAATTCTTGACCAGATCCGCCTTGATGCTGATCTTCTCTCCCTCTTTTGCGATCGCGGAGATGATCGGCAGGTCAGGATTGGGGAACACCAGTCTGAGGTTCTTACCGGTAGTGAGACCGATGGAGATCTGGGAGAACGAACTGGGAGTCCTGACGAATTCACCGGGGTCGAACATGGAGATGAGACCATCGTTGAGATAGATATCCCCATCGAGGCTGATCTCCTTGAAGAACCCGTACAGCTGCAGATCCCCTGATACCTTACCGGTATACTGCATCTTGAAACCATTGAACCCATGAGAGAACGTGACCGGCCTGGAGTTCGGGATATCGATACTGAAATCCAGACTCGTCGGGATGATGTCATCGATGTACAGTGTCAGCTGTGATTGTGCGAGGGTCTCTTTGTTTCGTACAGAGAACGGTGCCAGAATGATCTCTTTACCGATCAGGGAGAGGTACAGGTCATCGATCAGCAGGTCGTTGGGAGTGAAGGCTATTCCGGCAGTGATAGAATGGGCGAACAATTCTCCATAATACTCCAGATCGGTAAGGGTCCCGGTGATGAAGACACTGCCGGAGGCAGTCCCTCCGGTAAAATCGATGAATCCCAGATTGAGTTCGTTCAGCAGCTGTATATCGAAGGTCAGATCATCACTGGAAGCGTTGATCCTTCCCTTCTTGAACGTGCCGGCAAAGGTGAAGGAGGCTGCAAGATCTGGCTCAAGCACTGCAGAGAACGAGCCGTCTGCAATCGCATAGTCTAGGGAAAGACCTGAATAGGTCTCACTGGTCACACGGAAGACCCCGTTCTCATAGAGGATCTGGGCTGTGATATCCGATAACGGCTCATCATTGATGAGGATCTGGTGGAACAGGGCATCCACAGAGAACCGATGTTCGACGATCTGCTCGAAGGAGAGATCTTTCGTGAAGTAGAGTCCTGGAGATGTGGAGGAGAGATTGACAGAAAGATCGACAGTCCGCTGATCGAGTTCCAGAGCGAATGAACCGTCTGCAGAAAGTTCCCCGCTCTCACCCTGATACCTCAATGTGAGCTGATCATAGATCAGGTCCCCATAGGCTCCTGATGGGCTGGTGAACTGCAGTGACGCCGGGGTGAGCTCGAGCGTGAACTCCCCGGCGATCGAGGTGTCATACAGATTCCCGTTCTCTATGGAAAGGTCGGCTGTCAATCGATAGTCATCGATCGTACCGTCTGCGGTGATGCTGCCTGAGACCTGCCCGCGGGCAGAGAGACTCGGTATCCGATCGAGCTCTCCGTTGAGCAGGCTGAGTTCGGCCTGAACGGCAGACTGATCATAGAAAGCTCTCAGAGAATAGACTTCAGCACTGCTGGTCAACTCCAGGAAGAGACTGGCAGAGATCTGGTCGAGATCAGACAGGTCGTAGGACAGACTCCCTCTTCCCTGCAGGTCTCCTGCCTCCTGATCGATGGTGATCGTGTTCAGATAGGCACGTTCCTGATCAGCACTTCCGGTCAGTTCGATGGCTGCTGTACCATCGCCGTAGCGAAGCTGCTCGAGAGCAAGCCGATCGACCAGGAGTTCCCACTGTGTGCGGTCGCTGTACGATCCGCTGATCTGTGCAGACAGATTCGGCACGAGCGGCATATCCAGGTTGGGTAACGCAAACGAATCAGCGGTGAGATCGAACACCAGAGGTCTCTGGCTGAAATCGATGGAAGCCCGGATCACTTCATCTCCGATCGTCAGCACTGCCTGACGCTGCTCGAACAGAATGGATGTATCAAGTGGATACTCGATACCTGTGTATTCGATCATACCGGTCAATCGCACCTGATCGGGTTCGAACTTCGGCATCACATCGATGAAGAGATTCGGGAGCAGAGGACTCTGCATGCGTGCCGAGTAGTGATCCTGTACTCCGGTCGTACGGAGCGAGAACAGCTGCCGGTCAGCCTGCAGATCGAACAGTCCCAGAGTGCCCACCGGATGCAGCGGGTCATCGATTCGTACGATCATATCGGCAGTGAACCGCGTATCCGCGTAGTCGAATCGCAGCTCTTCCAGATGCACAGTATCAGCATCCCCGCTGAACACGACAGAGGGACTGATCGGCTCGATCCCCTGCACCCCCTCCAGATCAGAGAGCTCAAGTGAGCCTGCGTAGGAGATCGTCCGATCTGTAAGATCCAGGGCTGCAGAGACGGACCCGCTGATACGAAAGCCTTCGGTGATGAACCCGGGGTCCAGATCGAATGACGAGATCAGGGAACGGTAGGTATAGGGGTGCAGGTCCTTCAGTCGGCTCTCTGCCTGCACTTCAGCGGTCTCCCAGTCATAGGAGATCACTGCATCGAACGTCTCAGAGAGTCTCAGTGAAACGGCAGCCGACGACTGTTCGATGGAAGCAGAAGCTGTCAGAGGAGCGAACACCTGTCCGTTGTAGCTGACCGAGCCCATCGGCAGATCGAGCATTCCTGTTCCTGAGGAGAGGTCGTATACGAGCTCCAGCGTCCCTTCTGCTGAGATATCCTGTGCAGCCTGTGCATCACGATATCTGAAGGTCGCAGGTTCTGAGGCAGCAGCTTCTACCATGAGATTACCGGAGACGATGGATAATTCGGGTACGAAGGTCTCGGTCCTGCCGCCAGATGCATCGCTGGTAAGGATTGAGACCTGAGAGAGTCCGAGATGGATGAGCATCCCCTCCTGCATCGGATAGGTCTCGGTGATGAACGTGAGACCCTGCTGAAGGGCTTCCAGCATGGGCGGGTTCACGGTGATCAGGATCTTCTGAAGATCGATGTACAGATGTCTGTCATGTTCTTTCTCGAACAGCAGACTCATAAGACTGTAGGTGAGTTTCAGCTCTTCGATGAACATGAATGACGTATCACTTGCCCTGTGATAGATCCTGATATCATTGATGCGCACACGGTTGAACAACGATACGAACACCGATCCATACTCGATAGAGAATCCGGTACCATCCTCAAGCTGTGTGATGCTGTCGAGTACCTGTGAAGTGATCAGCTGGTCGATGTTCTGGGAGAAAACCACGACCATGATGCTCACTACGGTAAGCAGCAGCAGCGCTATGGAGATGATCAGTATGTAATTTCTTACCGGATGCGCATTCATATCCACAATCATAATACATATCTACCCTATAGAGAACAGGTGAACGGGCGAAATACCACAGCTCATCAGATGGAGTGCCTACCGATTAAACAGCTGCATCATCATAAGATTACATAGGTCTTCCCGTACCCACCGTCTTCGGGGCGGGCAAAGTGGAACTCCTTCACTGCCGGATTCCCTGCAAGTTCATCATGGATGCCCCGTTGCAGGATACCCTCTCCTTTCCCATGGATGATCGAGATCTCATGCATATCGGAGATGACAGCCTTGTCAATATGTATGAGGATCCTCTCGATAGCCTCCTGCAGCGAGCAGCCCCGTACATCCACCGTTGGAGAACTCATACTCTCACTCTGTTCGACATAGACGTGGACCTTCGCAGTTTTCGAATCGTCCTGTCTCTTCGTACGGGAAGGCAGCGGAGCGATCCGCTGCTCTGCCAGAGAGAGACGCATCCCGTTATCCAATTCTACCAGCCACTGGTCTTTCTTCACCCACTGCAGGATGGTCCCTTCTCTCCCTGTCTGTTTCACTGAGACTCTCATGCCGGCTGACAGCGGCCCGCTCGTTCCTGCTGGAGCTGAGGTGTCGGGAGGAGTGAGCTCTCTCTGCTCCTGCTCCAGTTCTCCTTTGCTGTGTTCTGCTGTCTGTTCTATAGCCTTCAGCTGTGCCTGGACCTGCTTGATGCGTTCTTTTGTCAGTTCCTGCTCCCGAAGTTCCCTGATCAGGTTCTCCACGGTGCTTCTGCTCTCACGAATGAACTTCTGCAGCTGTGTGGTATCATCTCGCTTCTGCAGCAGTTCCTTCTGACGCAGTTTGAGTCTGTACAGATCGGTCTCTCTGATGCTCTGCCGCAACTGCTGTTCCCGATTAGCAATGGACTGCTCATGTCTCTTCATGTCCTGTTCCCGTTTCTTGAGTTCTTTCATAAAGGCCGTGAGTTCCATCCTGTCACTGCCGAGCAGTTCGATCGAACGATCGATGATATGCCGGGGCATCTGCATGCGCATGGCCGTATCCAGGGCATGGCTCTCTCCCGGTTCTCCGAGGATCACTCGATAGGTGGGAGCCTTATCCTGTTCATTGAACTCCATGGAGGCATTGATGATACCCGCCCGGGCATAGGCGAACTGTTTGAGCACGGCATGGTGGCTGGTGACCAGCGTCATCCCGGCATTGGTGCTGCAGTACTCCAGGATCGATTGAGCCAGTGCGGCTCCCTCGACAGGATCGGTACCGGACCCGAGTTCATCGAGGATGATCAGACTGCTGTCATCCCCCTGCTGCAGGATACTGCTGATACGCTTGATATGGCCTGAGAAGGTTGAGAGTTCCCGTTCGATCGACTGCTCATCCCCGATATCCGTATAGATCGAAGAGAACACCGGCAGTTCACACCCATCTGATGCCGGCAGGTACATGCCGATCTGGTTCATGAGTGCAGCAAACCCGATGGTCTTGAGCGTGACGGTCTTGCCCCTGCATTCGGTCCGGACATGACCAGACTGAGGTCTGGGGATCTATGGTGATATCTATCGGGATGGCCTTGTCCTGCAGGATCGGATGACGGACCGCTTTCAGGGTCAAGCCCCGATCACAGGTCATCGGTCTGGTATAGGCATGCTGACGTGAATAGACGGCCATCGTGAAATAGCGGTCGAACTCACCGGTGATCTGCTGGATCTGCGCGATAGACTCCAGCTCTTCTGCTATCAGGGCACTGAGTTCCCGGTAGATCCTCTCGATCTCGATCAGGAGTTCCTGTTCCGCAGATGCTACGTCGTTGTTCTTCTCCATCAGCCGGAACGGTTCGATGAAGAGGGTGTTCCCTGATTGGGAACTTGCATGGAGTATCCCCGGATACCGCTGTTTGTCTTTTGATTTCACCGGCAGAACCAGTCTGCTCTCACGAAAGACCGGATTGCTGGACTGCAGCGTGTCCGAGGCGTTCTGTACGAACTCAGAGACCACTGAAGAGCGGGCGTGCTTCGCTGCGGAGACCTTCTGCATCTTCGCTCGGATACGGGGATGGTCCTCGCGAACCACTCCCGGTTCGATCAGATAGGAAGAGATCTCTTTGATCAGCGTCGAAGTATCGGGCATCAGCTCAGTCAGCTGTGCAGACAGCGGGGTCGGGTGCTGGTCATCCCGGCAGAATGCTCGTATGGCCATCCCGCATTCGCAGTAGTCCCTGATATGCCAGATCTCCTCACCACTGATCCCCGAACCCTTCTTCTGCAGTACGGCAAGGGACGAGGAGATCTCCGGCAGGACCGGCATATGAGCCGGAGCACCGTGTGCAAATTGATCGAGCAGTTCAGAGAGCAGATCCCTGGTATATTCGATCCGTTTCGCGTCAGTCATGAATTCAGGATCAGAAAGGATCTTCTTCCCCTCCGGTGAGAAGGCAAGGGATGAGAGCCTGTCAGTGAGAAATGAGAACTGCAGATTGCACAGGGTTTCGCTGTCTATCGTGTTCATGGGGTTATACACCGTAGTAGAGTTTTTTTCTTCGTTCGATCATGGAGAGGGCTATCTTCAGATAGCTCTCATACCGCTCATAGGTGATACGACCATCTTCTACCGCCTCGAGCACTGCACATCCGGGTTCTTCGATATGCATGCACGGGGAGAATCTGCACTGGTGGGAGGCCTGCTCGATCTCGGGGAAGTGAGAAGCTATCTCATACGGATCCATGATCGGCACTTCGATCTCTCTGACCCCCGGGGTATCGATGATGGAGAACGTATCACTCTCTATCCATTTCGCAAAATTGGTCGTATGCCTGCCTCTGTCGTATTTGTCTGATATCTCACCGGTCTTCTGGTTCGCCTCCGGGATCAATGCATTGATCAGTGTCGATTTCCCGACACCGGATTGTCCGAAGAAGACACTCCGGGTCCCCTTCAGTCGATCCCCGAGGTCTCTGATCTGTGCCTGATCGAAGGATGAGAGATGCAGGACATCGTATCCGATACTCCTGTAGAGCTCGATATACTCCCGGGTCTCTTCATCACAGCCGAGATCCCACTTGTTCACGATGATCGTCACTGGAACATGCTGTGCACAGACACAGACGCGGTCGATGAACTTCGCCCTGAACTTCGGGAGCTGTGTGGAGGTGACGCACCAGAGCATGTCGATGTTCGCTGCGATCGTCTGAGGCAGGTCCTTTTTCATGTTCCAGCGAACGAACGAGTTCGTTCGTTCGTTTCTCGATACCACCATACCTTCGGTCCGTGAGTGCTGCTGGATCATGACAGCATCACCGGGAGCCAGCGGGTTGTAGGCTCGTTCGGTCTCAGTGAGCGTCTTACCTTTGATCCTGCACTGAAGCACTTCTCCATCATCAGTACGTACACGATAGATATTATTGATGCCCTGGAGCACGATCGCTGTTAACAACTTCATACTCGTAATGTATACCGTTACTGGGGTATTGACAACTACTTGGATTCTGATACCCTCTATTCATGTTTGATTTTATTTTTTGTAAAGAGCCGGACTGTCATGAGTTTGTGGTCACCGGTCAGAAGACCTGCCTCTTTCACGCTCCCGACCGGGAGAAACTCTCACAGCAGATGCTCGACCGGCTGCTGAACAAGGGACCTATAGGATCTCTGTCTTTCAGCGGTATGGAATATAACGGGGTTGATCTCACCAGGAGCAGGCTGTATGCCTGTAATCTGGCGAACAGCATCTTCGTGGATACCGATTTCAGTAACTCGTATCTGCAACTCTGCTTCTTCGAGTATTCCACCTTCATTCGCTGTAAGTTCTCTCATATCGTAAGCAAGTACTCGGTATTTTCAGGATCGAAGTTCATAGATTGTGATTTCTCTGAATCGGATCTGCTGCATTCCAACTTCGTCGGAGTAGATGCCAGACACTGTTCGTTCGATGATTCTGATCTCTACTATTCTGACTTCGTCAATGCAGTGCTTGATGATGTGACCTTCAGGGACTGCAATCTGAAAAAGACTGATTTCTACAGCAGCACCAGGACGCAGGTCATCTTCAAGTTCTCGAACTTCGAAGAGGCGATCTTCTCAAGGGAGTACTGACCGTGAAGATATTCTTTCATTTCTCAGTCATCGGCTTTTCGAACACCTATCTCATCGGCAACGATCATGGTGATGCGATCCTCATAGATCCGGGTCATATGGATATCCAGCTGCTTGATCTGATAGAGAGCAATCACTACTACATCCGACATATCCTGATCACTCACCGCCATGAGTCGCATACCAAGGGCATCGGTACGCTGCTCAAGATCTATGATGCGGATATCTATGCCTATTCTGCGTTCGGATTCTCTGATTTCTCGATCCATCCCATCCCGCTCAATCAACCGCTGCTGCTTTCGGGGATCCCGTGGAGTGTAGGTTGGTCCCCGGTCATTCGAACGACTCGATCGTCTTCATCATCGATAAGGCCATGTTCACCGGTGATGTGCTGCTTTCAGGGAGAATAGGCAAGACTGATTCAAAGCTGTCACACTCTCTGCTGCTGCGTTCGATCAAGGAACAGCTGCTGCCCCTTGATGATCGGATGCTGATCTTCCCTGGACATGGGGCACCTTCCACCCTGAAGATCGAGAAGATGTTCAATGAGGATATCATCGAGGATATGAAGCATATCAGGACTTGAGAGGCTTCAGATATTCGCGAAATCGCTTCGGCAGCGGGGCGATGAACTTTCTTTTCACCCTGCCCTCACCTTCGGGGATATCGATCTGCAGCGAGAGGGCATGCAGCATGAGGGTCGCATCAGGAGTACCCTGCTGCTTTCTGGCATAGATCGGATCTCCGACGATGGGGTTGCCTATATACCGCATGTGTACCCGCAGCTGGTGAGTCCTTCCGGTCTTGAGTGTCAGACGTACAAGAGAACAGTGTTCGAAGGTCCTCAGCACCGTATAGCTGGTCTGAGCATATTTACCGACAGACTGCACATCAGTGGCAACGAACCGTTTCCGGTCATGGCGGTCTCGAACGATCTGTGTCTCGATCGTGTCACGCTTCTTCTTCGGGATCCCTGAACGATAGCGATATAGACTTTCTGTGCACTGCGGGTCGAGAACTGTTTCGAGAGCACGGCGATCGTCGGAGCATCCTTTGCGACGATCATCACTCCTGAAGTGTCCTTATCGAGTCTGTGCACGATACCGGGACGCTGGGTATCCAAGGTCTTCATCTGCTGATACCGGTAGAGCAGTCCGTGGACCAGGGTCCCGTGCCAGTTACCCGCAGCCGGATGTACCACGAGCCCCTGAGGTTTGTTGACCACGACCACGTGCTCATTCTCATAGAGCACCGGGAAGTCGACATCTTCAGGCTCCGCAGGCATCTCCTGTCTCTGGACAGCTATCTCTATATGCATGCCCCCGCAGATCTTCCGGCTCTTCTTGACAGGTTTCCCATCGATCAGGATCACCGTCGAATCAAGCGCGATACGGCTTCGTGAGAGTTCAGAGACTGCTGATGCGATATAGGAATCTACCCGCATAGTGACCGGAGCATCTTCGGGTACGGTGATGCTGTAGTGTTCGATGGTCTGATCCGTAGACATGTCAATCTTCCTCGATGATACCAAGAATATAGTCAGCGACTGTGATGGAGAGGGACAGCCCGGCAGTGATCCCGAGGGTGAGTGGTACTGAATCCAACTCCTGACCCGTGAACTGTCTGATCACCAGCAGTGACAGTGATGCTGCGGCAAAGGTGATCGGCAGAGAGCCGAAGAACAGGGTCTCTGCACGTCTCAGGTCATGGAGCGCAGCAGAGAACTCTGCATCTGCATACGGCTTGTACAGCAGGGATTCTCCCTGCTCGGTACCGGACAGCGGTGCTGCAGCAGTGAAGAGCAGGAATAGGATCAGCAGTGATCCAAGGCCCCTAGTCATAGGTACGCGTACCGAAGATCGCAGTACCTACTCTCACCAGGGTGGATCCCTCTTCGATGGCTATCTCGAAATCAGAGCTCATCCCCATCGACAGGGTATCGAACGGTATCTCAGGGAACTGTTTGATGCTGGCAAGATAGAGTTCCTTCAGCTGTCTGAAGGCAGCACGTACGACATCTGTATCATCGGTCAATGGCCCGATGGTCATCAAGCCCTTCAACACGAGATGCTTGCAGCCGATTCCTGCTTCTATGGCTTGGAACAGCTCTTCAGGGGTATTGAACCCTGTCTTGGCTGTTTCTCCGCTCGTGTTGTATTCCAGAAGGATGTTCACGGTCTTATCGTATCCCGCTGCTGCCTGTTCGATCTTCTCCAGCAGTTTCAGAGAATCCACGGAGTCGATATGATCTGAGATCTCAACGGCTTTCTTCACTTTGTTGGTCTGCAGGTGACCTATGATATGCAGTTCATCAGGGATCTGCAGTCCTGAGAACTTCTGCTGGGCCTCCTGCACACGGTTCTCTCCAAAACAGTGCACATCGCAGATGTCTCTGGCATAGACGACCTTATCGACCGAATGGTTCTTCGAGACCGCCATGAGCGTTATCTCAGACGGCTCACGCCCGAGTCGCTCGGCACAGCTTCTGATGGTATGTCTGATCGTTTCGATCTGTTCTCTGATATAATCCATGACTGCTCCTGTTCGTATCATACATGATACATGCAGGCAGGAAGTGTTACAAGCATCTGTATACAAAAACTGCCATAGTATATGATCATATATACTATGGCAGTGATGGGCAATGACGGGCTCGAACCGCCGACATCCTGCTTGTAAGGCAGGCGCTCTCCCAACTGAGCTAATCACCCTTGCAACGAGGTCAAAATTATCATAGTGGTTTTCTTTTGTCAACCGGGTTTTTAGCCTTTTTATGAATTTAATCTTTATGGTATTATCCGCCCCGTAACATGATACAGAGAGGTAACAGATGGCGTCGATACAGCGAACAAGGAACATAGGCATCATGCTCATATAGATGCCGGCAAGACCACGACCACAGAACGTATCCTGTTCTACTCGGGAGAGAATCACCGCATCGGAGAAGTCGATAACGGTGAGGCTACCATGGACTGGATGGAACAGGAGCAGGATAGAGGGATCACCATCACCTCAGCTGCTACGACCTGTTACTGGAAGGATACCAAGATCAATATCATCGATACTCCCGGTCATGTCGACTTCACCGCTGAGGTCGAGAGAGCTCTGCGTATCCTCGATAGCGCTGTCGCTGTCTTCTGTGCCGTCGGCGGGGTCGAACCGCAGTCTGAGACAGTCTGGAGACAGGCAGACAAATATCATATTCCCCGGATCGCATTCATCAACAAGATGGACCGACTCGGTGCTGATTTCTTCTCGGCGGTACATGAGATCAGAGATAAACTCGGTGCGAACCCGATCCCGCTGTTCATCCCCCACGGGGCTGAATCTGCCTTCTCTGGTATCATAGACCTGATCGGTATGCGAAAGATCTCCTTCGAACCTACGAGCTACGGTTCTCAGATGTCCTTCGAGGAGATCCCTCAGGAGATGCAGGGACTAGCCGAGACCTGGAGAGAGCATCTGATCGATGCGATCTCCATCCATTCGGATCAGATCATGGAACTGTATCTTGAGGGCGATGATATCCCTGAGGAACTGATCATCACGACGCTGAGAAAGATCACCATAGAACGAAAAGGCATCCCGGTGTTCGTCGGTTCATCGCTGAAGAACATCGGTGTCCAGCCGCTGCTCGATGGGATCCTGCAGTACCTGCCCTCTCCGGATGACGTCCCGCCGATCACAGCACATCATGAGAAACATGATACGGATGTGCAGATCCACAATGATCCTGATGCCCAGCCTCTGGCTCTGGTCTTCAAGGTCCAGCATGATCGGGAAGCCGGTCCGCTCTGTTTCTTCCGGGTCTATTCAGGAAAGATCAAGAAGGGCTCCACGATCTACAACATCACCAAGAAGAAGCGGGAACGGGTCAATCGGCTCTTCAGGATGCATGCGAACAAACCCGAACCGATCGAAGTGGTGGAAGCAGGTGATATCGCAGTCGCAGTAGGGTTCAAGTTCTCACAGACCGGCGATACGATCGGATCAGAAGGGCATCAGGTACTGCTGGAGAACGTGGATTTCCCAGAACCGGTGATCTCCGTGGCCATAGAACCCAGGACCGTCTCCGATCAGGAGAAACTGAAGAAGGTCCTCGATATGCTGATGAAAGAGGATCCCACGTTCACCTCCAAAGAGAATACCGATACCGGTCAGCTGATCATCTCAGGGATGGGAGAACTGCATATAGATGTACTGGTCACCCGGATCATCAAAGAGTTCAAGGTCGATGCACGGATCGGTAAACCGCAGGTCACCTACCGGGAATCGATCTCCGCTGAAGCTGCCTGTACCGAATCGTTTGATAAGATCATTGCCGGTAAGGAGAATCAGGCTGAGGTCACGATCAAGGTGATCCCGCAGCGTATCGGAGCGGGGAACAGCTTCGAATCCCTCGTGAGCAAGAAGGATCTTCCCAAAGAACTCCTGGAAGCGGTGGAACGCGGTGTCACCAATGCCTTCCAGTCCGGTATCAGATACGGCTATCCCATCACCGATATCAAGGTAGTCCTGACGAAGGTCGGCTATAATGAACTGACTGCATCAGAGCTCGCTTTTGAGGCTGCCGCCTCCCTCTGCTTTGACAGTGCCTGCCGTGATGCCGAGCCTATCCTGCTCGAACCGATCATGAAGATCGATGTGATGTGTCCCAAGGATAATGTCGGAGAAGTCATCAGTCACATATCATCCATCGGGGGATCATTGAGACCCTGGAGAGCAAGATATCGATCGAGCATATAACAGCACGGGCTTCACTGGTGAATATGTTCGGTTATTCGACAAAACTTCGCAGCCTCACACAGGGACGTGGTACCTTTGCCATGGAATTTCACCATTTTGCACCAAAATCCAGTTGATACGAGTATAACATACCCTGTCACATAGCTTTATGCAGCCAGACACGGCAGCTCTCACCCCTGTACAGGATCGAGAGCTGCCGTTTTTCTTGTTGACATATGGTCCCCAGCGCCGTAAAGTTACATTTGATCATAACTTTATTTAGGAGGACTTATGAGTTTAACCAGCGCTGATATTAGAAACATCGCCATAGTTGGTCATAACGGAACTGGAAAAACCACATTGTTAGAGCATATGCTGTTCTATTGTGGAAAGATTTCCAAGCCTGAAACCATCGCTTCAGGCAAGACCGTCAGTGATCATACCGATGAGGAGATCAACCGCCAGATGTCCATTCACTCCTCCCTTTCCTGTATCACATGGAAAGAGAAATCTCTAAATCTGTTAGATACTCCGGGAACCTCAGATTTTATCGGGGAGGTCGTCTCATCATTCAGAGCAGCAGAATCTGCTCTTATCCTGCTCGACGGCAGAGCAGGTGTTCAGATCGAGACTATCAAGCTGTGGCGACGTCTGAACAACCGGGACATGCCCAGGATCGTCTTCATCAATAAGATGGATCAGGAACGGGCAGATTTTGAGACTTCTTTTTCTGATCTGACTCATAAGTTCAAGAAGACCTGTGTACCGGTCACCATTCCCATCGGATCAGGAGCTGAGTTCAACGGTGTGGTCAACCTCATCGAGAACAAAGCCTATATCGTCGCTGAACCCGGCGGGCTCGATACCTCCTCTGAGATCCCTGAGGAGCTCTCAGAGATGGTCAGCGAGTATCGTCTGAAACTGATAGAGACCGCTGCTGAAGGTGATGATGATCTGTTGGAGAAGTATTTCGAAGAGGGGACACTCTCTCCAGATGAGATCAGAAAAGGGCTGTTCGAGGGGTTGCGAGATAATAAGATCGTTCCGGTCCTCTGCGGGAGTGCTGAGAAGAACAACGGCATCATCTCTCTGCTGAACTTCCTCTCGTTCGCAGCTCCTTCCCCTGACGGGGTCACAGAGCATATCATACAGGATGGGCAGATCGTAGATACGAAGATCTCAGCTGACGGCTCTCCATCCCTGATCTCGTTCAAGACCACCATCGACCAGTTCTCCGGGAAACTCTCATTCATCAAAGTGATGAACGGACTGATCACCGGTGATCTGGAACTGGTGAACCCGAAGATCGGCAAGAAAGAGAAAGTCGGGAAGCTCTACAAAGCCGTCGGTAAGAAACTCAACGAGGTCTCTGAATTGATAGCAGGTGATATCGGGCTGCTGGTCAAGTCGAACACACTTTCGACCAACTGTACCTTCTGTGCTCCTGATGCAAAAGTCGAGTATGCGCCTCTGGCCCTGCCCCATCCTATCTATGCGTTGACGGTCTCTGCAGGTGACAAGAAGGCAGAGGACAAGATGAACACCGCCCTGCACAAGGTGACCGAAGAGGATCTTACCTTCTCGCTGCAGTTCAACAAGGAGACCAAAGAGAACGTCGTCTCCGGTATGGGAGAGCTGCATATCAATATGATCTTGAACAAGGTCTCTGAGAAGAACAAGATCCAGATCCATACCCAGATCCCCAGAGTCGCCTATCGTGAGACGATCACCAAGACCTCCAGTGCTGAATATGCCCATAAGAAGCAGTCAGGAGGACATGGTCAGTACGGTAAGGTCCTGTTCAATATCAAACCGCTGCCCAGAGGGACCTATTATTCGTTTGAGAATCTCATCAAGGGCGGATCGGTCTCCAAGGGGTATATGCCGGGAATCGAGAAAGGGATCCATGAAGCCATGGAAGAGGGGTTCCTTGCCGGTTTCCCGCTGGTCGATATCGGTGTCGAGATCATCGATGGGAAGGAACATCCTGTTGACAGTTCTGAGATGGCATTCAAGCTTGCTGCAAAGGGCGCTTTGAAAGCCTGTGTGGAAAAAGCGAACCCCGTCCTGCTCGAACCCATCATGCAGCTGCATGTCTTCATAGAGGATAAGTATCTCGGTGACATCATGTCTGATCTGAGCAGCAAGCGAGGACGCGTGCATGGTCAGGAAGATGCAGGCGGCGGGATCACGGTTGTTGAGGCTGAGGTCCCCAATCGGAGATGCTCAAATATGCTATCGATCTGAAATCACTCACCTCGGGGACCGGGTCCTTCGAACTTGCCTTCGACCATTACCAGATTCTATCGGGTAAAGGGGCTGATGATGTGATCAGTGCCTCAAAAGCTTTGAAAGATGCCGAATAGGGATCAGTGTATATAACCGGGGACAGGGGGCGTGTCACGCCCCCTGTTCTCTACCTTCCCTTCTTCACCACCCACAGTTCACGGATGACATGCTCTTTGTTCAGACCCTTCTGTTCGAACTTGGTCTGCGGACGCCAGGAGACCGGATCAGCATACCCCTCGTACGGGTTGTCGAGTTCAGCTGCTCTGCCCAGGACTTCCAGCATCTGCTGCGCATAGGATTCCCAGTCAGTGACCGCATACAGATAGCCGCCCGGTTTGAGTTTTCTCGTGAGCAGCTGCACGAACGGGTCCTGGATCAACCGTCTCTTGTGATGCTTCGCCTTCTGCCAGGGGTCCGGGAAGAAGATATGGAACCCGTCGATAGACTCATCGCTTATCAACTGCTCCAGGGCGAGTACCGCATCAAGCTCGAGGATCTTCAGATTCTTCAATCCAAGGCGTTCGATCTCACTGAGCAGTTTTCCGATACCCGGTCTATGCACTTCGATCCCGAGGAAGTTCGTATCAGGAAACTGCTGTGCGATCTGTGCTGTGGTAATGCCCATGCCGAAACCGATCTCGATGATCACCGGATGGTCGTTACCGAAGAGGCGTTCAAGATCGATCACGGAGTGATGATCGGTGATGCAATGTTTCTGATAGTGTTCATCGATGGCATGCTGCTGCAGATTGCTCAATCTGCCTCCACGCATCATGAAGCTGCGTATCTTTCTTCTTCCGGTATCCTTATCGTCTGTCATAGGGTATTCCTCTCATGTCACAGGAGCCGCTGCAGCTTTTCAAGCATGAACAGGGATTTGTCACGCAGAGATACGGCATCGGTACTGAGTTTCATGATATTGGGATGTTTCTGATCGATGGTGATCTGCCCGCTGCTCTCCCTGATGAGCTGGATGGCTTTCTCGATGGAGATATCGGCGACCTTGGAGAATTCTGCATAGACCACCCCCTGCTTCTCTTTCAGATGGTAGATCGACAGTCTCTTGCAGAGGATCTTCAGTTCTGCGATATAGAGCAGGTTGGTCATGTCTTCGGGCATTCTGCCGAACCGGTCATCAAGTTCTGCTTCCAGGAGCTGCAGGTCCTCCTGTGTGGAGATCGAAGCGATCTTCTTGTAGATATCGAACTTGATGCTCGGGTCACTGATATAGGAATCGGGAATGTAGCCTGAGTAGTCCAGATCAAGAAAGACCTCTTTCTCCTGCAGCGGCTGCGTATGCTGGAGGTCCGCTATGGCCTCATCGAGGATCCGTAGATACATATCGAGTCCGACCGCTGACATCTGTCCTGACTGCTCACGTCCGAGCAGATTGCCGGCCCCTCGTATCTCCATATCCTTCATGGCGATCTTGAACCCTGAACCCAGATCGGTATGCTCTGAGAGGATCTTCAGCCGTTTCATGGCGATCTCGGTAAGCACCTGCTCGTTGGGATAGAGCAGCAGCGCATAGGCTTCTCGGTTGGACCTGCCTACCCTTCCTCTGAGCTGATAGAGCTGACTGATACCATAGATATCGGCACGATCGATGATGATCGTGTTCACATTGGGAATATCGATGCCGTTCTCTATGATGGTGGTCGCGACGAGCACCTGGAAGGCTCCATGGATGAACCGGTGCATCTTATCCTCGATCTCTTCGGATCTCATCTGGCCGTGGGCAAAGTCGATATGGACTTCAGGTACGATCCTCGAAAGCATCAGCTGGATCTCTCTGAGGGTGTTCACCCGGTTGTGCAGGAAGAAGACCTGCCCTCCCCGGGCGACTTCATGCCGTATGGCTTCAGCGATCAGCTGTTCATCGAACTCCTCTATGGTGGTCTTGATAGGCCTTCTCTGAAACGGCGGGGTGGTGAGCAGGGACATATCACGGATCTTCAGCAGAGACATGTACAGGGTCCTCGGGATGGGGGTAGCCGATAGTGCCAGTGAATCGACAGCGGTCCGCAGCTGTTTGATCCGTTCCTTGTCCTTCACACCGAATCGCTGTTCCTCATCGACGATCATCAGCCCCAGATGTGAGAAATCCAGGTCCTTCTGGATGATCCGATGGGTCCCGATGAGAATATCTACCTTCTGTGCATTGAAATCCTTCACGATCTGTTTCTGATCCTTCCGGTCCACAAAGCGCGAGAGCATCTCGATGGTCATGGGATAGGTCCCCATGCGTTCCTTGAGGGTCTCGAAATGCTGTTCTGCAAGAATGGTCGTAGGAGCCAGGAACGCGACCTGTCTTCCCGACATCACAGCCTTGAAGGCCGCCCGGATGGCAACTTCGGTCTTGCCGAAGCCAACATCACCGCAGATGAGACGATCCATGACCTGAGGGCTCTCCATATCCTGTTTCACGTCAGAGATACAGCTAAGCTGATCCTCTGTCTCCTCATAGGGGAAGGCTGCCTCGAACTGCATCTGCCAGTCGGTGTCTTTGGCGAAGGGGAATCCCATGCTGTTCTTTCGTTTGGCATAGAGTTCGATGAGCATCTTCGCCAGGTCCTCTGCCGATTTGCGGGCTTTGGCCTTTCTGCCCTCCCAGGACCTGCCGCCGATGGTATCGAGCTTGGGAGCTTTCCCTTCACTGCCGATATACCGCTGGACGAGGTTCGCCTGTTCGATAGGGATGAATATATGATCCTCGTTGGCATAGACGATATCGATATAGTCACGTTCCTTCCCTGCGGCCTGGATCCGATCGATCTTCGCGAACCTGCCGATCCCGTAGTTGATGTGTACGACATAGTCCCCCGGCTGCAGATCTACAAAGGAATCGAGAGGGGAACTCTTATAGTGGAAGTGGGCTTTTCGAACCCGTTTCCTTCTGCCGAAGATCTCATGCTCACAGATGACCACCAGGCGTGCTCTGGGGATGGTGAACCCGGATGAGAAGGTCTTCTCTATCACCGTCACCGATTCATCCTGGACCATATGGGTCAGGCGTTCCTGCTGCAGCTTTGAGCCTGCACAGATGATGATCTGCTGGTGTGCCGTCTTCAGTGATGCGAGTTCCTCTCTGAAGTAGTTGAAGTTCCCGAAATACGATCGGGGTCCCCCCATATCATAGCAGATCGCCTGTTCATGCTGACCGCGGATATCGAGCAGATGGATGTTCTTTCTGCGGGAGGAGATGAACGCTCCGAGATCAAGGAGCATCTCAGTGGGCCTTCTGATCGTCTTATGGTCGTTATAGAGTGATGCGAACTGTGTATTGCCCTCTTTGATGAGTGAATCGTAGGAGGTGAGCATATTGGTATGTTCCACGTAGACCACATAATCAGACTCTTTGACATAGTCCTCGATCGTAGCTGTGGCAGAGAGCCGAATGTCGGCGTCGATCAGGCACAACGAGAGGAGATCGCATCGCTGCAGGGTATCCTGTGTCAGTGGGTCGAAGGTGGAGATCTTCTCGATCGTATCCCATGAGAGGAAGAGCCTGAAGGGCTGTGCTTCTTCATAGGGGAAGATATCGATCACTTCCCCGCGTATGGAGAACTCACCCGGGACGGTCGTCCGGGGTACCCGGTCATACGATGCTTTCGAGAGCGTCACAGCCAGATTCTCCGTATCGATCTGCTGCTGTGCCTTCAGGGTGAAGCGGTGATCATTGATTACGTCCTTCGGGGTCACCGGAGAGATGAAGGCACGGACGGTAGTGATGATGATCTTGGGCAGTGCATCCTGTGATACGGCTTCGAGCACGCGCAGCTGTTCTGCGGTACTGATTGTCCCGTCGATGATCGCAGCATACATCTCCTTGCCGGTGGAGTGGAGATGATGATACACCTCTCCTATGGTTCTCAGATCATTTCTGATATGCTGAGCACCTTCTGGTGTGGGAAAGACGACCCAGACCGTTGACGCTGCGGCTCTTTTGAGCATTGAGATAAAAACAGATAGTACAGGAGATTCGATCCCCTCGATGAACATATCATCTGTGCAGGAGAGGCAGGAATCGACGATATGCTGTTTTTTGATATCTTTCTCAATACACGAGGTTATTTCCTGTATATTCATAGCTGAAAGAAACCTAACACAACAAGCTGTTTGATTCAATACAATATCAGCTAAAGAGCGCATATGTGGTGGACTATTGTCTGGATATTCAGGATACTTGTATATGAGACGGTACAAACCATATCCAAGAGGTGTTCAGCTATGATGTCTTCTTTCCATGCACTGCTTCCCGCTGTCGATTTCTGTTCTGATTATGCCCGAAAAGCACAGGCGAACATCGTACGGACCTACAAACAGGATGGCTCGGTACTGACCTCGACAGACCTATTCATCAGCAGCTATCTCATCGATACGATCAGAAGCAGCTTCCCCCATGCGAACATCATCTGTGAAGAAGAGCTCACCCCATTCTGTGAGGATGCCCCGTATACCTTCGTCATCGACCCTATCGATGGTACGGATGTCTACAGTCAGGGGTTCCCCTCCTGGTGCATAGCCATCGGGATCCTCGATCAGCAGCTGCAGCCTGTCGGAGGGATCATATCGGCGCCGAGATGGGGCATCGGTACGACCGATGGACTGTTGATCTATCGGTTCCCGGAACAGCCGCTGATGCTGCAGGGAGCACCGTTCACGCTGGAGAAGGACTTCTCACAGCTCAATCAGCTCGTCGTCTGTTCCAACTCCTACAAGCATCTCGACTTCTCCGGGACCGGGGGCAAACTCAGGAGTTTCGGCAGTAACATCCTGCATATCCTCTCTCCTGCGATACATAATCATATCCTCGCAGCGGTGTTCTCCCCCTGCTACATCTGGGATATCGCAGCTGCACATGCGATCGTCGCAGCTGCAGGTCTAGAAGTCCGTTATGCATCGGGAGCACCGGTCGATTACCGTACGATGATCGACAGGGGGCTCGCAGCAGAATATGCCTATGTCAGTACTCCTGAGGTGGTCAGGTTCCTGCAGAAGACCATCACCATCGCTTAATCGGTGATTCTCTGCTGCTCCTTCCACTTCCTGGCGATATAGATGAACGGGGTATCTGCGATAGCTACGATCCATTTGAGCAGATAGGTGGTCAACACGATCTCGATCAGGACGGGAGTCGGGAACACCTTGTAGAATGCGATCAGGGTGAAGACAAGTGAATCGATCAACTGGCTCACCATGGTACTGAGATTGTTCCTGACCCAGATCTTGCCGGTCGAGGGGAATCTCCGTTTCCAGAAATCATATGCCCAGATATCATGCATCTGACTGACCCCGTAGGCACAGAGACTGGCTATGGCGATCCTCGGCATGAGTGAGAAGATGGTGGTCATGCTCTCCTGCACGAAATCAGAGGCAGCAGGTACGAAGAACAGTGCAAGGTTCATCACGATGGTCATCAGGATCAGTGAGAAGAACCCGATGCCTACAGCCCTTTTGGCCTCCTGCTTCCCATAGTTCTCACTGAGGATATCAGTGACCAGAAAGCTGGTAGCATAGACGATATTGCCAAGGGTTGCTTCAAACCCGAACAACTGTACGGTCTTGGTGACCTGGATGTTGGCAACGATCACGGCGATGGGAACCCAGATATAGAGTCCGAGTTTCCCCCAGATGCGGTAGCTGACCATGATAGCGATAAAATTGACCAAGAGCATAACGAGCCACAATGATTCATTCATGAGATCTTTCCCCTTCATATCCTGATAATGGTACACTTATACCGGTCAATCTCTAAAATTTCAAGCATGTCATCAATGATCGTATCTCTGATCACCAGATAGAGTCTGCCCTGGTAGTGTTCCAGCAGATCCCTGACGGTCAGATAGTACCCCTGCCTCTTCAGTTCCAGCGGTCCGAGCTCATCGACTGCTATCGTGGGCGCAGCCGGGCGCAGCTGATCTGCTCTTGTGCCCACTGCAGTACTTCAGGATACATGAAGAACCTGCCTGTCGGTATGCTCCCCGGCTGAGGCCGGGATCCCAGCAGCGTCCGCTGTTCTCCGGTTCTCAGAGACTCTATGCGATACCCGCTCTTTCTCCGGGTCCCCTCTTCCATGACACCATGAGAGATGACTCCCTCAGCCTTTCCGGCCCGTGAGTCTGATGAGAGCAGGTCAATCAGTGCTGTGGTCTTACCACAGTTGATATCTCCCGTTATGATATAGATCTCTAATGACATCTTCACCCCTTGCACGTTCGTATCGGCAGCAGGTATACTCTGATCGATGATATCCACAAAAGACCCGCAGGAGTGTAAGAGGATGCAGGAGAAGGAAACCTACCGGACCGAACTGCTCATCGATGGCATACCGCTTGAGATCAATGAGTTCGTCTCACAGATCATCTCACAGGTCAACGTATCACTGATCGGGACGCTCAGGACCGATCAGTCCTGGGATCAATTCACCATCACCGTCAGTCGACTCTGATATCAGAGGGACATCTGATTTCAGAGGAAACTCTGCAGGACCTCATAGGCATTGATGGAGTCCGTTCGTTCTATGACGAAGGTCAGTTCGTTGATCGTCGAGACGATCTCATATACATTGATGTTGTTCCATGAGAGTTTTCTGACCGCCTCGTAGATGACTCCGGGAGTATGGAGGAAATCCCCTGAGAAGATGACCGTAAGGGCTACCATGTCATCGAGTCGATGCAGGATCTGCTCGTCTGCGATCAGTTCATGGAGTTGGTCCTTGTACTTTGAACTGATCGCGATACTGACTTCATTGTTCCCCACGGTGATATTGAGAAAATCTCCGCGTTCCAGTGATACGAAGTGATAGATCCTCTTGATCTTTTCGAGCAGCGTAGTGGTCTTCACCAGATTCAGATCATAGATGTTCGTCTTCATCAGCAGTTCATACTGGATCTGCAGTACCTGATTCGCAGCTGAGCGTTCTCTGAGTTCCTCACCGTACCGACGAAGGGCCATGACCACTGCAGAGTGCTTGATCGGTTTCCCCAGAGATGCTTCGATCTCAGCACCTATCATGTCCGATAGATTGCCATAACTGACGATCCCTCGTGTCATGGATTCGATCAGAAAGGGTTTTTTATCAATGATCCGCTTTACACAGCTGCTTATTGTTTCCATCAGTACCGCCTGTTGCTATAATAACTGATTGTTATATTAACAACAAATCAATGCAGTAGCAAGATGGATTTTTACAATTATATCTGGTTTACCGTAAATAAACTATGATAGAATACCCACACAGGCTACTACTTGGAGATACATGATGAGATGCCCCCATTGCGGATCTATGGAAGATAAAGTACTTGAATCACGACAGAATTCCAGCGGATCGAAGATCCGTCGTCGAAGAGAATGTCTTGCCTGCGGTTATCGATTCACCTCCTACGAGCGGATCGAGGAAAAACCGCTCATGGTCATCAAGAGAGATGGGCGAAGAGAGCCCTTCGATATCAAGAAACTTGAGCATGGTCTGCAGACATCGCTGCAGAAGAGGACGATCGGTCAGGAGGTCATCGAGAATCTGATCCATGATATCGAAGATGAATCGATGATCCTCGGCGGCAGCAGAAGAGAGATCTCCTCTCAGCATATCGGGGATCTGGTGCTCAAGAAGCTCTACACGATAGACCCTGTGGCGTATGTACGGTTCGCATCGGTCTACAGGATGTTCGATAACGTCTCACAGTTCATCCATGAGATCGAGAAGCTCTCCGAACCCGGTACCCGGGATACCGGTGCTACTCCATCAGGAACCGATTGAACTGCTCGTACATATAGGTGGGAGTGATGATCTCATTGATACAGTCAAGGGCATAGTTGTCACTCATCCCTGCGATGTAATCGGTGATCAGTGAGTCATATCCATGATCGACCTGTTCATAGAACTGCTGCATCTTCCGGATATAGTCACCGAATCTGATAGAGAGCAGGTTCTTCTCCTCCTTATAGGCTTCGAAGCTGAAGCCGTATCTGGTGAACAGGTAGTTCAGGTAGTCGTGGATGATCTTCAGGATCCGTTCAAAATAGGTGTGATAATCCGACAGGAGCGGAGACTGGTAGATGTGTCTGTAGTTGAACTCCTTGAGTATGCATACCGCTTCATAGATACGGTCAGAGAAGCAGATCGCTTCGTGCTCTGCTGAGCAGTCGACCACATCGGTCACCAGAGAGTCTATGATATCGCTGTTGGAGGCACCGAGCACCTTTGACACCGTTTCGGGTAGTTCTTCCCTGCTGATGATCTTCAGTTTGACCGCATCTTCGAAGTCCCTGCCCAGATAGGCGATCTTATCCGATATCCTCACCACGGCACCTTCCCAGGTAGCCGGAGATACGGTCCGATCGGTGATCAGAGACAGGTCCTTTACCGTGAAATCGGGGATGATGGACTGTTCGAAAAGTTCTCCGCAGTGGCTGATGATCCCGTCACGGACGGCATAGGTCAGATTCAGCCCCTTTCCATAATAGGCGAGATGGTCCACTACCCGCAGAGAGTACATCTCATGACGGAACCCGCCGGTATCAGCTGTCAGTTCATTGACGACTGCCTCTCCAACATGCCCGAAGGGGGCATGTCCAAGATCGTGCCCGAGTCCGATCGCCCATGCAAGCTCGTCATCGAGTTCAAGGCCTTTGCAGATCGTCGCTGCGATGGTCGCAACGTGCTGCACATGTTCGATCCGGGTACAGATATGGTCGTTGCTCGGAGCGAAGAAGACCTGTGTCTTATGTTTGAGCCTGCGGAACGGGTACGAATGGATGATGGCAGTGGTATCTCTGAAATAGGCACCTCTGAGGTCCTCTGCTTTTGCCTCTCTTCTGCTCATCAGCTCATATGCTGGAATCTCATTCTGTAACATAGTCTATCCCCCGCTCTTGCCCTCATACCTAGTATAATGATAAGGTGTGAGTGTATCAATTACAGGTAGAACAATGAATACATTCTATATTGACTTATTGAGCATCTTTTTCCTGTTTCTTACATCCCTGACCTGCTTCTTTGCACTTTTTGGCAAGAAGGGGCTCTACTGGGTACTCCCCTGGATCGCAGCATCGATCCTCACGTTCCTACGTGTGCTGGAGTTCCGTGCGCCTGAAGCCTCTTTCGTACAGCTCTCCGGCAGTGATCTGTATATCGAGATGCTCACTCCTGTGGCTCTGCTTACCCTGTTTCTCAGCAGCCTGCTGCTGAGATTCGGTATCAGAAGAGCCCATCTGTTCTATGCCTCACAGATCGAGAGGCAGCAGAGTGTTCCGAAGGTACCTGCAGTCCCAGCAGTGCCCCTGCAGCTGAACGAGCTCCTGCGGTTCCTGCGGCTGAGAGTGCTCTTCAGCTCTGGCATGCCCCTTCAGCAGGAGCGATCAACAGCTTCTTCACCAGCGTGATGGCTCAGACACCGGTGGTCAAGGTCCCCTTGAGTTCACCCTTCTTTTACATACTCGGGATCAAACACTGTGGAAAGAGCACCATCGGCAGACGAGCAGCAGAACTGTGCGGTTTTCGGTTCTATGACCTTGATGCCCTCATGCTCAGTTTCTGCAAACACTCGCCGTTCTCAGGGATGTCCATACGTGAGATCTATCGGAGTATCGGGAAGAAACGGTTCATGCTCCTCGAACTGATCACCTTCAGGCAGTTTCTCGATCGATATGAATCGATCACCCGGGGAAGAGTCATGCCGGTGGTCCTTGCGCTGGGAGGCGGGGTCTGTGAGAACACCTCTCTCATATCTCTGCTGCAGCACACCGGATCTCTCATCTATCTCAGAGCACCGGAGTATACGCTGTATACCCGTATACGAAAAGGCGGTATCCCACCTTTTCTCGATCCTCAGCAACCGAAGGAGAGTTTTCACGAACTCTATGAGTATCGTGATGCCTGCTATCGTGCCTGCTGTGATACCATCCTGCCCCTTGGGGATCTGATCGGTATCGAAGAGGCTTCAGTACTCCTACAGCAGACGATGGATTCCATCCATGGAGATTCACATGAGCAGTAACAGTTTCGGCTCTCACATCACGATCACCACCTATGGGGAATCACACGGCAGAAGTATCGGGGTCATCCTCGACGGAGTCGAGGCAGGTATCCCCATCGATCTTGATCGTGTCCAGCACGAGCTCGATCGCAGACGTCCCGGACAGAGCAGTATGACCACAGCACGGAATGAATCCGATACCGTCTCGGTCGAATCGGGGATCTTTGAAGGCAGGACGCTCGGGACCCCATCGCCATGATCATTCAGAACAGCGATCAGCACAGCAGTGACTACCGTGCGATCGCAGACGTTCAGCGGCCCGGTCATGCTGACCGCGGATATGATGAGAAATATGGATTCCGTGATCACCGTGGAGGCGGGAGGTCATCAGGACGTGAGACCGCAGCGAGAGTCGCAGCAGGTGCGATCGCCAGACAACTGCTTGAACGTACAGGCATCACCATCACCGCCTATACGATCGAAGCGGCAGGTATACCCTGTACACGGATCGCTATCGATGAGATCGAGCAGAACAGCCTGCGTGCCCCTGATAACGAAGCTGCTTCCCGTATGGAACAGCAGGTCCTGGCAGCGGTAGCTCAGGGTGACAGCTGTGGTGGTATCGTCGAATGCGTGTGTGAACAGGTCCCTGCAGGGCTCGGTGACCCGGTGTTCAAGAAACTCGATGCCCTGCTCTCACAGGCCGTGATGTCGATCGGTGCCGTGAAGGGGATCGAGTTCGGTGAAGGATTCCGTGCAGCCCGTCTGCTCGGTTCCCAGAACAACGATACCTACTCGGAACAGGGATGGACCAATCATGCAGGAGGTGTTCTCGGCGGCATCAGTACCGGTCAGCCGATCATCTTCAGATGTGCGGTAAAACCGACTCCCTCGATCAGCAGGACACAGCGGACACGTACCGCATCCGGAGAGGTGCGAGACATCGAGATCCATGGCCGGCATGATCCCTGTATCTGTCCTCGGATCGTCCCGGTGATCGAAGCGATGGCTGCCCTTACCATCCTGGATGCCTGGTATCTGCAGTTCGGGAGGATAGAGCCATGAAGGTCGGATGCTATCAGTTCTCTCCGATCAGACACGATCTTCGATCAAACCGGGCCCTCATAGCTGAGACCGCCCGGAATTCCAACCTGGATCTTATCGTCTTCCCTGAACTGGCTTGCTCCGGATATACCTTCGCATCACGGGAGGAACTGCTGGCCTGCAGTGAGACGCGAGACGGAGAGAGTACACAGCTGTTTCAGAGTATCTCAGATGCATCAGGGACGACCATCATCACCGGGTTCGCCGAACTTGATGAACAGACCGGACTCATCTATAACAGCGCCGTATGCACCCGTGCAGGGATGAAGCCACTGGTCTATCGCAAGGCACATCTGTTCAATACAGAGAAAGAATTCTTCACCTGCGGGGATACCCGTTTCTTCACGTGTACCACGCATGAGACCACCATAGGCATGTTGATCTGTTTTGACCACATGTTCCCGGAAGCTGCACGTACACTGGCTCTTCAGGGAGCCAGTCTTATCTGTCATCCATCGAACCTGGTACTCGAGGGATATGCACAGCTCACCACCCGTGTCAGGGCGATGGAGAACCATGTTTTCTGGATCCTTGCCAACCGAGTCGGTACTGAAGGCCCCCTCACCTTCACCGGCTCAAGCCAGATCATCGATCCCACAGGGAAGCTGCTTTCCCAGGCAGGGAGGGACTCCTGTGGTCTCTACACTGCTGAGTTCGATCCTGATCGTGCAGCCAATAAGTATATAACCCGTTCGAATGACCTCTTTGCAGACCGAAGGACCGATCTCTATCGGATATGACCACTTTTTGTTGTCCAAACCCGCATGACCTGATACCATAGGTGCATGAGATCGACTGTCACGGTTCGTCAGTTATGTCAGGACATCCCCCTCACGTGTCTATCAGGTTCTCCTGATGTGCAGTTCGATTCTATCTGCATCGATTCCAGAGAGGTGAGAGAACAGGCCCTCTTCTGCGCCGTTTCCGGTGAACATGCTGACGGTCATACCTATATCACAGATGCCCTCGCACGGGGAGCCACGGTGATCGTCTCCGAACACCCCCTTGATCACTATGATGAGCATATCACCTATCTGATGAGCTCTGACATACGTGCAACACTGTCACAGATCAGTGCCTGGTTCTATCGTACTCCTGAGAATCCTGTCTCAGTCATCGGTGTCACCGGAACAGATGGGAAGAGTTCGACCTGTTATATGCTCTATCAACTGCTGCAGGCTGCAGGGGTCAGGGCCAGTCTGCTCTCGACGGTGTTCTATGATGATCTTGGTGGTCTCAGGGAGAATCATTCCCGCATGACCACCCCTGAAGCTCCTCTGGTACATCGTTTTCTCTATGATTCCTGGCAGAATGGGGCTCAGGTCGCTATCCTCGAAGCTTCTTCCCATGCACTCTCCCTACGGACCGGCAGACTCAGGGATGTCTCCTTCACCGCTGCGGTCTGTACGACCATCACGGTCGATCATCTTGATTTCCACAAGACCTCATCAGTCTATGTAGCCGATAAGATGCAGCTGTTCGCACAGCTTGCTGGTGATCACTCCTTCGGGATCCTTGCACAGGACTGTTCCGCGGTCGAACAGATACGTGCACATACCGATAAGCCGTTATGCACCTACAGCATCTCAGATGCTCAGGCAGATCTGTGTGCCGTCTATACCCCGCAGCTCTCTCATCGGCTGCGAGTATGCAGGCTCGTTCCATGAGCTTCTCATACCCTTCGGGCAGCCGTTTTTCATCCATGATCTGTGTGCAGCGCTGCTGACGGCACTGCGGTTCACCGGATCTGATGTATCGGTCTTTACCGAGGCGATCGAACACATCCAGCTACCTACGGGGCGATGTACCGTCTTTCCTGTGGGCACTACCTCCTTCATCGTCGATTATGCCCATACCGAGGATGCATTCTTCAAGCTGCTCTCCTACTACGCATCGACCTATCCTCTCAAACGCATGATCACCCTCTTCGGTGCCGCAGGAGGCAGGGACCATGGTAAACGATCACGGATGGGCAAGATCGCAGCAGCGTTCAGCCGCCTGATCATCATCACTGCAGAGGATCCACGAGATGAGCGACCCGAGCGTATCTTCGATGATATCTGCATGACCATGACCGCTGCAGAGCGGGAACGGACCGTCTGGATAGAGGATCGATCGGCCGCCATCGCCTATGCGTCCCAGCAGGCAGAGCCGGAGGAGCTGGTCTTCTTCCTCGGCAAGGGGCATGAGCAGAGTATGATCAGTGATGGGAAAGCGCATCCCTGGATGAGCTAGAGACGGTACGCAAGGCTGTGGAGGCCTACCGTATCCGTTCACAGCAGAGCGTGCTATCATGATGATACTGCTGATGTATGGAGGGCGTTCGGTCGAACATGAGGTCTCCTGCTCCTCGGCCGCCACGGTGTATGAGCAACTGCTGCACTGCGGCTATGAACTCACGTGCATCGCTGTCGCACACGATGGCCGCTGGTATCATCAGAAGCATCCTGTCATACAGGATTCGGCACTCCTGATCGATACCGACCCAGAAGCCATCGTATCGGTGCATCCCCAGGAAGGCCTGTCGTGCGGACGTAAGAGTCTCACCTGTGATGTGATCCTTCCCCTGCTCCACGGGAGCTACGGAGAAGATGGCACACTGCAGGGTCTGCTCGAACTCATCGATCTTCCCTATATCGGGTCTGATCAGACCGCAAGCAGTGTGGCAATGAAGAAGTCCTTCGCCAAGGCGATCCTTGCCTATCATCATATACCCCTTACGCCGTTTCATCTGGTAGACCTACACGACAGGTCTCCCGGTACTGACAGGGAGCTTGCGCAGTTCATCGCCGCCTGCGGATACCCGCTGTTCATCAAACCCGATAGCGGAGGGTCTTCGGTCGGGGTCTCCCGTGTCGATGATGCACGGACTCTGGAGGCGGCGTTCTCCCTGGTAGCGAACTACCACCATCATGCACTGGTCGAACCCTGTATAGAGGGTATCGAGATAGAGTGCGGGGTCTTCGCAGCCGGGGGGACCATCCATACCTCCCTGCCCGGCTCTCTTACCCCTTCCTGCGAATTCTACAGCTATGAAGCCAAGTATGGTCACACGCAACTTGAGGTGAGCATCCCTGCAGATATCCCGGATGAGGATCTGCAGCAGATCCGACGACTTTCGAAACGGATCTACCGGCTCCTGGGGTGTGACGGTTTCGCACGGGTGGACTTCTTCTATGACCGGCGGCGGCGAACGATCCTGTTCAACGAGATCAACACCATCCCCGGGATGACCGATAAGAGCCTGTTCATGAGACTGTTCCTCAGCTCTTCGATCTCCTGGGCACGATTGTTCGAACTGCTCATCGAGCAGGCTCTCGAACGGCACAGGCTGAAAGGTGCCCAGGTGTACCGGATCGGCACTGCTGAAGAGGTGTATTGATGCCGTGGTACTTTCATATCGATCTTGATGCCTTCTATGCCTCTGTAGAGCAGCTCGATCATCCGCAGCTCAGGGGCAGAGCAGTGATCGTCGGCGGGGCCAACTCCTCCCGGGGCGTAGTATCGGCCTGTTCCTATGAAGCCCGTGCCTTCGGGGTCCATTCTGCCATGCCGATCTTCAAAGCACGCAGTCTGTGCCCTGAGGGACACTACATGCCGGTACGCATGCAGCGGTACCAGCAGGTCAGTGAGCATATCATGTCCATCTTCGACCGGTACTCCCCCCATGTACAGCAGATCTCCATCGATGAGGCCTTCCTCGATATGAGCGGGACGCAGTCACTGATGGGGCCGGTAGAGGAAGTTGCCGCGAGGATCCAGCAGCACATCATAGATGAGGTCGGACTGACCGCATCAATCGGGATCGCCACCAACAAATATATCGCAAAGATGGCTTCTGACCGTAACAAACCCTGCGGCATCTGTTACGTACCTCTGGTGGGGAGTATGATTTCATCACAGAGACGCCCCTGCCAAAACTGTGGGGGATCGGGAAACAAGGCATCATGGCTCTGCACAGCAAGCATATTCATACGGTGCAGCAGCTGCGTGCCTATTCACTGTCGTGGCTGCAGAGGAACTTCGGGCAGGCCTCGGGTGCGTTCTACCATACGGCAGTCAGGGGAGAAGATCCCGGGATCTTCTCGGCGGTGACCAAGAGCAGATCGGTGAGCAATGAGACGACACTGGAGGAGAACACCACTGATGAGCAGCTGCTCAAAGGACTGTTCCATCAGCTTGCCCACCACGTCATGTTCAGGCTGATGAAGAACGGTCTGATCGCACAGACGATCGGTATCAAGTACAAGTTGTCGACGTTCGTGACACGGACGGCTCAGTGTACCCCTGCTAAGACTATCTATTCAGCTGAAGAGGTCTTCTCCTATGCCTGGGAGCTGTTCACGCAGCGTTGGGATCACCAGAGTCCCATCCGCCTCATCGGGATCTCTCTCAGTTCCATCGAAGAGCGGTCTGAACCCCTGCAGGATGAGTTGTTCTTCGATACCTATCAGCGAAAACATGAGGTTGAGAAGACCGTATTGCAATTACGCTCAAAGGGTAATAAGATCATGAAAGCCTCTGATCTGCTCTATGATCGGCATCATATACAGAGACATAAGGATTCATAGATGGGATTACATATCGTATTGGTAGAACCTGAGATACCACAGAACACGGGAAACATCGCACGGACCTGTGCGGCTATCGGAGCACAGCTCCATCTGATCCATCCTCTTGGCTTCAGTACCGACAGCAAGCAGGTCAGGAGAGCAGGTCTTGATTACTGGGATCTGGTCACCGTGACCGAGTATCCCTCCCTCGATCATTTCCTCACCGAACATGCAGGCGACCAGATGTTCCTCTTTACCACGAAGGCACCTGCGATCTACTGTGATGTGCGGTATCCTGAGGACTGTTATCTGCTGTTCGGCAAGGAGAGCCGAGGCCTTCCTGAGGATCTTATCATCGCGCATCGGGACCATTCGGTACGGATCCCCATGATCGATGATGCCCGATCGCTCAATCTCTCTAACACTGTAGCGATCGCTGCCTATGAGTATGAACGGCAGCAGGGGTTCGGTGGATTGCAAAGGACCGGAGAGCTGCATGGATCCACTTGGGCAGAGGTGTAAAATGGTATCCAGACCATGAGCATATGTTGCAATTATCGGCTTGAATCTCTACAATCAGGAATCGGAATGAAGGGAGTGGTGTATGAGACGGTTCGGAATACTTGGTTGCGGGAATATGGGGAGTGCGATCATCAGGGCTCTAGCGCTGTGTGAAGAACAGACCTATGAGCTGATCGTGTTCGATACGGATCATGAGAGAGCTGCCATGATCGCAGCTGAGGTCTCTGGGACTGTGGCAGGATCCATAGGGGAACTGGTGCAGCACTCCGATATCACGCTGCTGGCAGTCAAGCCGCAGATACTCCCGCAGATCTACCCTCTTCTCAGATCTGATGAACAGCATCGCTATATCTCCATAGCAGCAGGTGTCTCGCTTGCCACGTTGAGCGAGCAGCTCCATTCTTCACAGATCATACGATTCATGCCGAATATCGCAGCGTCAGTGGCTCAGGCAGTGACCGCTGTTGCAGCACACCAGCTTGCAGATCCTGCCTTCACCCGGGAGGCTGTGCAGGCAGCACGGAGTTTCGGTACGGTCTCTGAGCTGCCGGAACACCTGTTCCCGGCATTCACCGGGATTTCAGGTTCCGCTATCGCGTTCTTCTATCAGTTCCTCCATGCCGTCGCGCTGGGAGGGACCAGAGAGGGTATCGCGTATCAGGAATCTGTCCGAATTGCAGCCCAGACCTTTTCAGGAGCCGTCGAGCTGCTCAACCACAGCGGTGCTGACCCGATCGCCCTCCTGACCTCGGTGATCTCCGCCGGAGGGACTACCATAGCAGGGATACAGGAACTGGAGCGCGGTGCACTCAACAGTACCGTCATCTCAGCAGTCCAGGCCACCGCAGGACGGGCGGTCGAACTCTCCCGACCTGCTGAACAGCAGAACACGTGAACACATAAGAAGGATACCAACATGATCGATCTACGGATACTCCAGCAGCAGAAATCACAGATACAGCAGAATATTGACAACAGGTTCATGAACGTCTCAGTCGATACGGTCATAGCACTGCAGGAACAGCGGTCTACCCTCATTCAGGAGGTTGATGCGCTGCGAAAACAGCGAAATGACAATGCCAAAAAGATGAAGAGCAGACTCAGCACAGAAGAACGAACTGCTCTGATCGAAGAGGGAAAACAGCTCAAGAGGGATATTGCCGACAAAGAGGAGCTGCTCAGACGAGTGGAGAGCTCCTATCTCACTGAAGCGAAACGCATCCCGAACTTCGCCCATCCGGATGCCCCTGTCGGGAAAGAGGATAAGGATAATCTGGAGATTCGCACCTGGGGGACGGTCCCGTCCTTCAGCTTCACTGCGAAAGATCATGTCGAGATCGGACAGGATCTCGATCTGATCGATTTCGATACTGCAGCGAAGGTCAGCGGCGCGAAGTTCTACTACCTGAAGAATGCTGCGGTACTGCTGGAACTCGCTCTCGAGCGCTATGCTCTCGATATCCTGCGAACACACGGGTTCACCCTGACCATCACTCCCGATATCGCCAAAGAGGAAGTCCTTGAGGGGATCGGTTTCAATCCCAGAGGTACAGAGAGTAATATCTATGCCCTTGAAGGTACCGGCACCTGTCTGGTGGGGACCGCCGAGATCACACTCGGCGGCTACCATGCGGATACCATCTTCTCGACCGATCAGCTGCCGATACGGATGGCAGGGCTATCGCACTGTTTCCGGAAGGAAGCCGGGGCAGCCGGACAATACTCAAAGGGTCTGTACCGGGTCCATCAGTTCTCGAAAGTGGAGATGTTCGTCTATGCACTGCCTGAGGATTCAGACCGGATCCATGAGGAGCTGCTGGGAATCGAAGAGGAGATCTTCCAGGGGCTTCAGATCCCCTATCGCATCGTAGATACCTGTACCGGGGATCTTGGTGCTCCGGCCTACCGTAAGTTCGATATCGAGGCATGGATGCCCGGTCGAGGTGACGGCGGTGCCTGGGGAGAGGTCACCAGTACTTCGAACTGTACTGATTACCAGGCACGACGGCTCCAGGTGCGTTTCAAGGATGATCAGGGTGCCATCCACTATGTGCATCTGCTCAACGGGACGGCCATAGCGGTCTCCCGTGCGATCGTCGCCATCCTGGAGAATTTTCAGCAGGAGGATGGTTCGATCACCATCCCTGCAGCTCTGCAGCCGTACATGGGGATGGATCGAATCACCAGGGAGAGCAGATAGCATGTCCGTATCCGGGCTTCTGACAGATTTTTATGAACTGACGATGATGCAGGGCTATTTCACTACCGGTAATGACCCTGTGGTCTCTTTTGATATGTTCTACAGGACCCAGCCGTTCACGAATGGCTACACCATCTTCGCCGGTCTTGAAGATGCCCTTGAGGGTATCCAGTCGATGAGCTTCTCAGCTGATGATCTGGCATTCCTCAGATCCACCGGCAGGTTCACCGAAGGGTTCCTCTCCTATCTGCAGGACTATTCCTTCTCCGGATCTGTCTATGCCATGGATGAGGGCACTATCGTCTTTCCCGGCGAACCGCTCATCCGCATCGAGGCACCACTGATAGAAGCTCAGCTGATAGAGAGTTTCCTGCTCAATACCATAAACTTCCAGTCGCTCATAGCGACGAAGACCTCACGGGTCTATCATGCATCAGGAGAAGGGACCATCCTCGAGTTCGGTCTACGCCGTGCTCAGGGAAGGGATGGAGCCCAATCCGCATCCCGTGCAGCCTTCATAGGAGGGGCTTCTTCCACATCGAACACCCTGGCAGCGAAAGAGCTCTCGATCCCGGTCAGCGGGACGATGGCTCATTCCTGGGTCATGGCCTTCCCTTCTGAACTGGAATCGTTCAGGAAGTTCGCGGAGATCTATCCAGACCACTGCATCCTGCTCATCGATACCTACAACACGCTCGGTTCCGGGATCACCAATGCGATCACGGTCGGGCTTGAACTGAAGGAGAGCGGAAGATCCATAGGAGTCCGTATCGACAGCGGGGATCTGAGTTATCTCAGTCGTGAAGTACGTCAGCGACTTGATGCTGCAGGACTCGAGGATGCCATCATAGCGGTGTCGAACGATCTGAACGAGGAGATCATCATGGCTCTGGTAGCAGACGGGGTTCCTATCGATTCCTGGGGAGTCGGTACCCATCTGGTCACCGGCGGTGCTCAGTCATCGATGAACGGCGTCTATAAACTCGCGGCAGCCATGGGCAGTACCGGGGTGATGGAACCGACGATGAAAGTATCGAACAACTATGAGAAGACTACCAATCCCGGTGTGAAGCAGGTCTACCGGTTCTTTGACAAGGACCACAATGCTCTGGGTGATCTGATCGCTCTCTCAGACGAGCAGATCATCACAGGAAAGGACTATACCCTCTACCACCCGATGATCGATAACGATTTCTATAGCATCAAGGGCTCTTCCTACCACGAGATCAGACCTCTGCTCTCCTGCAAGCTGCTCAACGGAAGAAGGACTGAAGTCAGACAGCCTCTCGTAGCTATTCAATCACGTGTGAAAGATCAGCTACAGTACTTTCACCGATCCTACAGGCGACTGGTGAATCCTCACATCTATAAAGTCTCTCTGAGTCGGGATCTCAAGGATCTCAAGCAGGCACTGCTCGCCGAATACCGGGAACAGCAGGAATCGCTGTTACCGTAGAGCCTCTATGTGGGCGGCTATCCCCGATGCCAGAGCGTAGCCAAGCTGCTCCTGATACAGAGGTGTGACGAGTTGTGCCAACTCCTGTTCATGTGACATGAAACCGGTCTCCACGAGGACCGCAGGCATATGGGCATAGGTGAGCACATAGAACTGACTCTCCTTTATGCCCCTGTTGCGGACCGTCTCTGGCAGAGAGATCTCCAGTGCCGAGACCATGTGCTCAGCAAGGATCCCATTCATATGATCGAGTTCCTCATTCAGTTCGGTATTGAGTCGTTCAGTGATGTGAACCAGACCTGATTCTCTCAGCAATGCCGTATAGAAATCCTTGACATGATCGGATTCCAGTTTCCAGATCTCAAAACCGCTTGCCGATTTCACACTCGAGGCGTTCACATGCACCGAGATGAACACTTTGCTGTGACCCTCCCGGTAGGGTATGCTGTTTGCCAGTGATGTCCTGGTACCCAAAGAGAGGTAGGTATCATCATCTCGTGTAAGCACCACATCGATATCAGGATAGCAGACCCGTACCGCCTCTGCAGCCACTTCAGCGATGGCCAGGGTCACATCCTTCTCATACACTTCATGGATCTGTCCCTGCTCATCGGTATAGGTCCCCACAGCTCCGGGATCCCTCCCCCCGTGACCGGGGTCTATGATGACAGTCCCGACCGGATAGGAGAAGAGAATCGGCTGTGCCGGAAGTATCCCCCGGCGAGCAGCAGAGCCATGCTGATCATCCATACACACCTGAGTCTGCTGCTCATACGCTGATTCCCTCTGATTCCCAGTTTGAGATCAGTGACCTGCCGGTGGTGCTGATCGATATGGGATGATATCGGTACTCCTCGTACACGCTGTGGGGTAGATGCTTCTTCTGTCCCCTGCCGACTACCGGGAGCCCTGATGAGTCGATCGTATAGCCGAAGTGTTTCGCATGGAACCGTCGACTGTGTGAGCTGGGGCTCTGGTCCTCGATCGCAGTACTGCCTGAATACCTGCAGGTCGCTCCGTTACAGCTTCTGATGGTCCGGCCTCTGAGCCATGTGGTGAACCCGAGATCACACAGCTGCCAGTACCCCTCTTCGAACGTGGTATCGAAGCCATTGATCCCGTTGAGCTGCTGCATATCGTAGATACCGGCATAATCAGTAGGATAGAGCGTCTTCGCACCGTCCTGACCGGGAAGGAATGCTGCGGTACGCAGCTGTCGATCAGTGTACGATACTGGGGCTGAGAGCGAGGGAAGTATGTGAGCACTGCTGTCAGTCAGGATCGGAACGGCACACAGCGGCGTATGAGAAAGGAGCCAACCGGTCAGCTGACTGTCAAGATGGATCTCAGGGATCATATCACTCCACAGCACGCACCCGTACGGGCTCTGTACCATCTTCATCACACTGTTGAGATAGTGTCCTGCACTCAGGTACTCTTCGAAGACCACGGGGTGGGTCTCGCAGGGCAGCAGGGAGACATGGGAAAGAGGGATGTTATTCCGCTTACACATGAGGAGATACACAGGTACTCGATGAATCTCTGCACTGTGTTTGAGCAGACGTTCAAGGCGCTGGCGTTCTTCCGGGCGATTTCTGTAGTGCTCTCTCACCAGGATGATGAATGAGAACGCAGGGACTCCTCTGTCTTCATACATGATAGATCCTCTATGACGTGCAGCTAACCGATGAACACGATATCTTCAGGACGTGCGATCACATCACGTCGGTGGGTACCGATCTTCTCTCTGATGTCACTGCTGTGCATACCGATCAATGCTTCGATCTCACTGCTGTTGAATGATGGCACGGCCTTTGCCACATCATTGATCATCACCACGGTCCCCCGTTCGAACACACCCTCTACCCGGATGATTCCCGATGGCAGCAGGCTCTTATGTGCTCTGAGTGCCGATACCGCTCCCTGGTCAATGATGATCCTGCCCTCTGCAGAGGACTGGAGTATCCATCGGTCCCGCTGTGCCATTCTCTCAGCAGGCTGTATATAGGTACCCATGACCTCTCCGCTGAGAATCCTTTCGAGCACCTGCGGTTCTGTACCTTTTGCGATGATACTTCCGCAGCCCGCTTTCGATGCGATCTGAGCTGCCGTGAGTTTTGTCCTCATCCCACCGGTAGAGAAGAGAGACCCGGCACCCGAAGCCCAGGAGCGTACCGTATCATCTACCTGATCTACCTCATGGATGAGTACAGCTTCAGGGTCGGTCTTGGGGTTCCCATTGTACAGTCCGTCGATGTCGGTGAGAATGATCAGCAGATCCGCATCGATCTTGCTGGCGATCAGGGCACTGAGCGTGTCATTGTCCCCGAATGCCGTACCGATCTCATCGGTCGATACCGAGTCGTTCTCATTGAAGATGGGAATGACTCCGAGATCGAGCAGTTGTTCGACGGAGTTCTTGAGATTCAGAAAACTCTTTCGGTTATCGAGGATATACCGGGTCAGAAGCAGCTGTGCCACCACATGTCCGTAAGCTGAGAACATCTGCCGATAGTTATGCATCAGCAGGGGCTGCCCGATCGAAGCGAAGGCCTGTCGTTTCACGATCGTCCGTACCCGTTTCCTGTAGCCGAGCTCCTTGGCTCCCATACCGATAGCTCCGGAACTGACCAGCAGCGGCTGGTACCCATTCTCGATGAGGGCATGCATCTGTTGGACGATCGTCTCCATGAAGGCCAGATTGATCCCGTCATCGGTACTGAGCAGGTTGGTCCCTACTTTGATGACGACCCGTCGTACGTGGGAGAACTCTCTACTCACCAGAATGCTCCTTATGCAGTGTCAGCTCCCTATGGGTGAAGTGACGGGCATGTTCACCGGTAAACTCAGCGACGATATGACCTGCTCCCCTCAATTTCCATTTATAGCTGATCAGCCCCTCAAGTCCTACCGGGCCCCGTGCATGGATCTTATGAGTGCTGATCCCCACCTCTGCGCCAAGGCCGAATCTGAATCCATCGGCGAATCGGGTACTGCAGTTCCAGAAGACATCAGCAGCATCGACTGCATCCATGAAATACTCTGCGTTCTCTGGAAGTTCGCAGATGATCGTGTCGGTGTGCCCAGATCCATAGGTATTGATATGGCGCACAGCCTCTTCGATGGAATCGACGATTCTGATGGAGACGATAAGATCCAGATACTCGGTACTCCAGTCATCCTCATTCGCCGGGAGGCAGGAGATGATCGAGCTGACCTGTTCATCACCACGGATCTCGACCCCTTCACGCTGGAGTGCCTGAGAGAGCTCAGGCAGGATCTCAGCAGCGCGATCGCTGTGGATCAGGATGGTCTCGATAGCATTACAGGCAGCTGGATACTGGCACTTCGCATCCACAGAGACTCTGATCGCTTTCTGCATGTCGGCAGACTGATCGATATAGCAGTGGCAGATGCCATCTGCGTGACCGAGGACCGCTATGGAGGTATTGTCCATGATATACTGTACGAACTGTTTCGATCCTCTGGGGATGATCAGATCGATATACTCTCCCATCTTCAGCAGCTGCGCAACGGACTCTCTGGTCTCGATCAGGGTGATCCAGGCAGCACCGACCGCCTCAGGGAGCATGGCTCGACTCACATCCTTATAGATCGCAGTGAGGGCTCTGTTGGTCTGAAGGGCTTCTGATCCACCTTTGAGTACGATCCCGTTCCCGCTCTTCATGCACAGTGATGCGATCTGTATGAGAGCATCAGGACGTGATTCGAAGATCATCCCGATCACTCCGATCGGACAGCTCTCCCTGGTGAGGATCAGCCCTTCATCAAGTTCTCTCTGCTCGAGGACCCTATGGATGGGATCAGGCAGTCCACTGATCTGCAGGATCCCCTCACAGGCGCTCTTGAGTTTCGCGATGTCGAACTTCAACCGCTTGAGCAGCGGAGTCGCAAGTCCGGCCTGCTGCGCTTCGAGCAGGTCTGCAGCATTTGCCAGGAAGATCTCCTCGCTCCTGCGTTCGAGTTCTTCCGCAAGTCTCTTGAGAAATGCATTACGCACTTCCAGTGGGACCATAGCCAGAGACTTCTGTGCCTGATACAGCACCTGTATGTCATGTTCTAACTGCATAGTGTTCATTGGAGGTTCCTTCTGCCGTACTGATGTCTAACTGTATCACAAAGGATACTGTTAATCGACTGAATTTTCAACTGAGGACTTCCCATTTTTCCGTAACCAATATATATTCTAATGCATAATGGATAGTAACCTGTTACCTATGATTGTCCATCATACGCATCCCACCCCGCCGGTCATTTCTCTGGCAGGCGGCGGGGGTAAGACCACACTGGTGTATCGATTGATCCAGGAGAGCTGCAGCCGGTATGTTCAAGGGATCAGGATAGCGACCACGACGACTATGATGTATGATCCCGATGTCATCAACTCTCAGAACGCACATCTCTTCGATCAGCTGCTCAGCTATGAGCAGTGGCTTTCATCCCTGCCCGATCCCGGAGCGCTGTTCCTCTATGACCGAAAGGATCGTGTACACTCGAAAGTATTCGGCATCAGTCAGGCACAGGTAGACAGCCTGGCATCAGACCCTCGGGTCTCCTGCATCGTCTGTGAATCAGATGGTGCACATCGACTGCCTGTGAAGGCACCGAACGCACAGGAGCCTCTGCACCCATCACGTGCCACGGCCATCGTCGGTATGATCGGACTCTCATCCTACGGCAAACCGCTTGATGAGCAGACCGTACACCGGATGGCCCAGTTCAGACTCATCGTCGGCGAAGAAGCTTCGGTCATCGATGCAGGTACCTACCGTGAACTGATCTGTCATCCCCTGGGGCTGTTCAAGCATGCACCCGAAGGTGCTGAACGTATCATATTCCTCAATCAGGCTGACCTGCTCGATGAGCAGGCACGGCTTGACCTCTTCTCACAGCTGTGTGAATCGGCTCTTCCTGCTGATCGTCTGATCATAGGGTCCCTGAGACCCATCACATGTATCTATCACAACACAACCCTGCCCACTGGAGATCACCTATGACAAGTATCTTTGCCCTTGCAGCAGAACTCGAAGAACATAACCATTCCTTTGCTCTGATCACGATCGTCTCAGCTGTCGGCTCCACCCCGAGAAGTAAAGCTCATATGATCGTGACCGAGTCCGGAGATATTCACGGAACCATCGGTGGAGGTCTGGCCGAGAGCTTCATCATCGCAGAGGCCAGGGAACGTATGAAGAACGATTCCTCCGGGATGGTCAGTTACCGGCTCGATCAGGATGGATCGGCTCATAGTATCGATATGCTCTGCGGGGGAGACCTCGATGTCTATATAGAGATATTCGCAGCTGCCACGCATCTGATCCTCATCGGCGGCGGTCATGTCAATCTTGAGATCGCACGAGTCGCCCATCAGGTCGGTTTCAGCATCACGGTGGTAGAGACACGTGCAGAGTTCGCCACATCTGAACGATTTCCCATGGCGCGGGATCTGATCGTTCACGATTCGGTCGAGCAGGCACTCGCTCAACTGACGATCACTGCGAACTGTGCTCTACTCATAGCGACCCATTCACATGATCAGAAGCCGCTGGAACTGCTGCTCTCCTCTGATTTCGGCTATCTGGGCATGCTCGGGAGCAGACGTAAGGTAGCGTTCATCAAGGATGAACTGAAGGCTCTCGGACATTCCCCTGCCCTTCTCAAACGTATCCATGCCCCTGCCGGGTTGGATCTCGGGGCTGAGACTCCGCAGCAGATCGCAGTGAGTATCGTCTCTGAGATCATGTCGGTGATGAACACCACCTCTGGTATCCCCCTCTCTCAGAGAGCCGGCAATCTGCTCATCGTCCGGGGGCCGGGGATATCGCGACGGGCACGATCCTGCGGCTGCACCAGTGCGGGTACCGGATCCTCGCTCTGGAGACCTCACGTCCTTCGGTGATCAGGCGTACGGTCTCCTTCGCGCAGGCTGTCTATGACGGTACGATGATCGTAGAAGGGGTCACTGCAGAGTACACCGATTCCTACAGCAAGGCAAAGACACTCATGGATCATGGGATCGTTGCCGTGATGGCAGATCCCACTGGTGAGTCGATCAGGCATTTCAGTCCGTTCGCCGTGATCGATGCGATCCTTGCCAAGAAGAATCTCGGTACGGAGATCGATATGGCTCCCTGTGTGATCGGACTCGGTCCGGGATTCACAGCGGGTGTGGATGTCGATGCTGTCATCGAGACGAACAGAGGTCATGATCTCGGTCGGGTGATCTGGTCAGGGAGACCTGCTGATGATACCGGGGTGCCTGGGATCATCTCGGGTATGGGGAAAGAACGGGTACTCAGATCTCCCTGTGCGGGAGTCTTCACCACCGATCATGAGATCGGCGATCTGGTCAAGCAGGGAGAACCTGTGGCGTATATCGATGAGACTCCGGTCCCGGCTACCATCGATGGGGTGATCAGAGGATTGCTGGTATCAGGGATGGAGGTCACGCAGGGGTTCAAAGTCGGCGATATCGATCCGAGAGGTGACATATCCTACTGTATGAGGGTCTCTGATAAGGCACGTGCGGTAGCAGGGGGTGTGCTTGAAGCATTGATCTCTTCGAGCATGGGCGTTCGCAGACCGGGAGAGAATTCGTGAGTATCTATCTCGATCAGGCGGCGACCTCCTATCCCAAGGCTCCGGGTGTCGCGCAGGCGGTGTATGATTCACTGACCTCTGAGAGTGCCAATGCGAACCGTTCCTCCTATGCCTCAGCAGTACGATCGAGCAGACTGCTCTATCGGGTACGAAAGCAGCTCTCAACGTACTTCGACTTCCCCCACCCAGATCGTATCCTGTTCTCGAGCGGTGCTACCGAATCGCTGAATCTGGTCATACGGGGCACGGTCCCTCATGGAGGGTCTGTGCTCGTCTCACCCATGGAACACAATGCAGTCAGCAGAGTGCTGACAGATCTGTACGAGCAGTATCACTGTACGATCACCTCCATGGAAGCTGACACGTTCGGCTTTCCTGATCTCGATGCCTTCGCCCGGCAGCTCGATCTTCTATCACCGGATCTTACCGTCTTCACCGGGGAGTCCAATGTCACCGGTACGATCTTTCCCATCGCAGAGATGATCGAACTTCTGGAGGCCCGTGGGCTCTCCTACTGCATCGATGGGGCCCAGCTTACCGGGGATATACCAGTGGGACTCCAGGCTATGCACCATGGGGCCTTCTGCTGTTCAGCCCATAAGGCTTACTCGCGCCCACCGGTGTCGGTATCCTGCTGCTCGGCAGTGAACTGGACCCGAAACCTCTGATACACGGGGGGACAGGCAGTCAGTCTGATTCTGATCGCCAGCCTGATATCCTTCCGGACCGGTATGAGAGCGGTACTCCGAATATTCATGGGATCACCGGGCTGCAGGCAGCCCTCACCTATCTGATCGCACACAGCCGGAGGCTCTATGCCCAGAAACGAGAGATCTCTGATCATCTCTATGCGCAGCTCCAGCAGTTCCCTGACATCAGGATACACTCACCCGAACATGGCAGAGGTTCTGTCATATCCTGGACACATGCACGGCTGTCGGTCTCCGATATCGCAGCTATCTTCGATCGTGAGCAGGTCGCACAACGGATGGGTATGCACTGTGCCCCATGGGCTCATCACCACATCGGCACCTATGAAGGAGGCGGTACCATCCGCTTCTCCACGGGTTCAGAGACTACCAGAGAAGAGATCGATCACCTGATCGATCTCATGAGGAGACATGGGCTATGAAACCTGTACGACTTACTACCTACACCAGATTCTCAGGCTGCGGTGCCAAACTGGGACCGGGGCTTCTTGATAAGGCCCTGTGCGGATTGACACAGCCGGCCTATCCCCAACTGCTCGGTGACTATACCACCAGTGAAGACTGCGGGATCTATGCCATCAATGATACCGAAGCTCTGATCCAGACGATAGATTTCTTCCCACCCATCGTTGATGATCCCTTCATCTTCGGCAGGATCGCTGCAGCCAATGCCCTCTCTGACATCTATGCCATGGGGGGAAGACCGCTTACTGCTGTCAGTGTGGTCTGCTTCCCGAAGGATGATCTGGATCTTTCGTACCTCAGAGAGATCACCGCAGGAGGTCTGGATGCGCTGATCGAAGCAGAGACAGCTCTTGTCGGTGGACATAGTGTAGATGATCCAGAACCGAAGTTCGGCTACTCGGTGACCGGGATCCTGAAGATCGCCGGCATGCTCCGCAACAACACCCCCAGAAGGGTGATGCGCTCTTCCTGACCAAGGCCCTTGGCACCGGTCTGATCAATACGGCTCTGCGGGCAGAGCTGGTCTCAGACCGGGCACTGCAGGCTTCGATCCGATCGATGAGAGAACTCAATCGGCAGAGCGCCGAGGTCATCAGCGGCTTCGATATCTCAGCCTGCACCGATGTCACGGGATTCGGTCTGATCGGACATGCCTGTGAGATGATCTTGGGAAGCGGCACCGGATTTACCATATCAGCTACTGCTCTACCGGTACTGCCTGATGTGTTTGAATACATATCCCTTGGCCTGATCCCTGAGGGGACCTATCGCAACAAGGAGTTCAGATCATCGTTCATCCGTGATTACGATTCACTTGATGCGGATCTCGTCGATCTGCTGTTCGATCCTCAGACTTCAGGGGGACTGCTGTTCACCGCAGGAGAACAGGATGAGCAGCAGATCATCTCACAGATGCATGATCGGGGTATCGATGCGGTACGTATCGGGACGGTCACCGGGGAGATCGAGGAGATCGTCATTGCCTGAGAGTACACAGGAGTTCAGGTACCTGATCACCTTCCTGTCGACCTTCTACACCATGGAGGCCGAGGAGGTGTTCCTCAGCCGGGATGAGGCGAGCTTCCTTCTCATACCGACACCCAGAGAGATCAGTTCTGAATGCGGGTTTTCGATTCAGTGCAGTGCCGTCCCGACCGGTATTCAGGGCATCGAAGCGATATACCATATACGAAAGAACGAGAGAAAAGGAGTCAGATATGAACAGATCGATTGATGCACGCGCCCTGCCCTGTCCCAAGCCCGTGATCCTGACGAAGCAGGCGGTAGATGAGGGAGGGTTCACGACCCTTCAGATCATCGTAGACAACGAACCTGCAAAAGAGAATGTCAAACGGTTTCTCACCCGCTCTGGATACACCAACCTTTCAGTGTTCGAAGAACATGGTGAGTTCACCATCACCACAGATTCCAAAAGGAAGCAGGTCTCAGATACGGCATCTCTTGCCCCGAAGACGCTGTTCTTCTCCTCTGAATACCTGGGAAGCGGTGATGCTGCTCTTGGGACGCTGCTGATGCGCGGGTTCCTCTATGCACTCACCGAACTCGATCAGAAACCCTCCCGACTGGTATTCATGAACTCATCGGTATCCCTTGCCACCGAGGGGGCCCGGACACTCTCGGACCTGCAGAAGCTCGAACACTCCGGTGTAGAGATCCTGGTATGCGGGACCTGTCTTGATTACTACCATCTTACCGACAAGCTCGCTGTGGGGATCATATCGAATATGTATACGATCACTGAAGCACTTCTTGAGGGAAATGGTGCTGTCAATATATCATAATCCATTGTATTTTCTTATATATAATGGTAGCATCGTCGCAGAACACGATGAAAGAGGTACGATATGAACAACAGACACCGCCTTGATCACATAAGGCTCTCAGCATCGATCGCTCTGATCCTGCTGATATTCACCACAGGCTGCGCACGACAGGAAGAACCGCCTGCGGTCCAGCCCATCGTGGAAGCATCCACGATCTCGATCACTGCAGTCGATGCACTCGGTCGCGCTGTGACGCTGGAACGACCCGCAGAACGCATCATGGCAGCGGGAAAAGCTACCATGATCGTTGCAGATGCGCTCTATCTCTTCCCTGATGCCCGAAGCAAGGTCGTAGGTCTGGGCATCACCAATCAGGGACTGGGTGATTTCTTCGAACTCATAGCCCCTGAACTCGGCCCTTCCGAACGTCTTGACCATTCGGTGGGTGCAGAGGAGATCGCTGCGGCACAGCCTGATCTGGTACTCATCAAGAGCAGGAACTATGAATCGCTCGGAGTACAGCTCGAGAAACTGGGCATCCAGGTATTCACCCTCGATCTGGAATCTCCTGAATCCTATATTGCGGAGATCACCCAGTTGGGAATCCTGCTGCAGGAAGAGGACCGCGCTGCACAGATCACCACCTACTACCAGGGGATGATCGATCAGGTGGAAACAGCAGTAAAGGAAGTGAACAGCGAAGAGAAAGAGCGGGTCCTGCTGCTCTACGGATCATTGCGGGACGGGGTCACTGCCTTTCAGACCTCACCGGAGACCTGGATCCAGACCATCATGACTGAGACTGCAGGGGCTGATGCACTGTGGAAGGAGGCGAACGGCACAGCTGGTTGGCAGAAGGTGAATTTCGAGCAGATCGCTGCATGGGATCCACAGAGGATATACCTCATCAGCTACAAGATACCGGTACAGGTGTTCCTGGATCAGATCGAAGCATCTGAACTCTGGCAGGATCTGAGTGCAGTCACAGAAGGCGATGTGAAGGCCTTCCCTGCTGATTATCATAACTGGGCTCAACCGGATACACGATGGATCCTTGGTCTCAGATGGCTCTCCATGGATCTGCATCCCGAACTCTATGGACAGGAACCCTTTACCGATACGCTTCTGGAGTTCTATCGTACCATGTACGGCATAACGGATCAGGATGTACTTCAGGAGATAATCGAGCGGTATGAAGCATCAATCAACTGACAGGTCTCTTGCAGCGGTGCAGTCGCGTCATAGACGCATCATGTACCTGCTTGCAGGGGGCCTGATCCTCACAGCCCTGATATCGTTAGGGATCGGACGATACCCTGCAGCCGGGTTCACCCCTTTGAGAATACTCCTGCAGGACCGCACCGGGCAGACTATCGTCATGCAGCTTCGTCTGCCGAGGATCATCACAGCGATGCTCGCCGGGGCCGTCCTTGCCGGGTCCGGATTCGTCTTTCAGATGCTCTTCTCGAACCCGCTGGTCGAACCTGGGTTCCTGGGTGTCTCTCAGGGAGCTGCGTTCGGTGCCGCCCTTGCGATCGTCCTCGTGGGGTATCAGACGCTGCTGATCCAGCTCTCTTCTGCGGCTTTTGCTGTACTGGGTCTCTCTCTGTCCTTCATGCTTGCCCGAAGGTTCCATTTCGGCGGGTGGATCCTGAGACTCATCCTTGCAGGGATCGCCGTCTCCGCCTTCTTCTCCTCAGGGATCGGGCTGATCAAATACGGTGCTGATCCTTTGAGTGAACTGCAGGAGATCACTTTCTGGCTGCTTGGAGGGTTATGGAACATCGATACGAACCAGCTGCTTTCGATCCTGCCTGTGACCCTCGGATCCCTGATCCTGATGTTCTTCTTCAGATGGCGGATCAATCTGCTGTCGATGGATGACCGCACAGCCCATACACTGGGATTGTCACCGGTCATGGAAAAGCGGCTGATCCTCTTCACCGCGACTCTTGGCACTGCGGCTGTGATCTCCGTATCGGGTCTCATCGGCTGGATCGGGTTGATCGTCCCGCATCTTGCGCGCAGGATCTTCGGTTCGAACGCCAGTGTCGCGCTGCCCGGCTCCATGCTCATCGGTGCGATCTATCTGCTGGTGTGCGATACGCTCGGACGGTCGCTGTTCACCGGTGAACTGCCGCTGGGTATCGTTTCCAGTCTGTTCGGTACGATGCTGTTCGTGCTGATGCTCAGCTCGAAACGTGGTCTGGGGGAATCGATATGAGCCATATGTATGAACTCGATCATGTCTCGTATACCTATCCTGCTTCCCATGCGCATGCATTGAACCAGGTTTCCATGGATATCACAGAACATAGGGCTACAGCGATCCTGGGTCCCAACGGCGCGGGTAAATCCACCCTGCTCGATCTGCTTCTGGGATGGAAAGCTCCTGATACCGGAACGATCCAGCTCAAGGGTGCACCCATTCACTGCTACTCACGCAGAGACCGGGGCAAGATCGTCAGCCTCGTCCCTCAGAACGAACCGCTTCAGTTCTCATTCACGCTGCTGGATTATGTCCTGTTCGGCAGGGCTCCCTATCTTCCACAACTGGCAAAACCCTCATCAGAAGATATCGATATCGCACTGTGGGCTATTGAGCGGGTACAGCTCGATCTTTCTCCGCAGCGTTCGGTCACCTCCCTCTCGGGAGGCCAGCGGCAGTTGCTCATGCTTGCCCGTGCTATCGCACAGCAGCCTGAGATGATCATTCTCGATGAGCCGACGAGCAGTCTCGATCCGGGGAATATCTCCATCGTGATCGATATCATGCACCGATTGCTCGAAAGCGGTATGACACTGCTGTATACCACCCATGATCCCAACTTCGCCGCTGAGACCGCTCATCACACTGCTATGCTCAAACAGGGAAAACTGCTGCGCAACCTGCCTACGGGGCAGGCATTGACAGGAGCGTTCATTTCAGAACTGTACGATACGTCCATCGAGGTCCTGCATCATGAAGACAGGGACATCGTGTTCCGTTCGACGGTCAATCGACAGATATATCGAGGAACGAGAAGGTCCTGACATCGAAGAGCCCCATATCGGTGAGTTTGATCTCCGGTATGACCGGCAGTGCCATGAAGCTCAAGGTCATGAAGGGGTCGATATCCCGGTTGATCCCGAATCGTTCAAAGGCGACTTCGTGCATGGCCTGTAATTTTCTGTCCACATATTCAGCTGACTGATCTGACATCAGACCTGCGATGGGCAGGGGCAGTGCATCAATCACCTTCCCTCCGGCTACCATGGTGATCCCGCCTGAGATCGAGATGAGATGCTCGATCGCCAGGAATATGTCCTCATCAGTATCCCCGATCGCGATGATGTTATGGGAGTCGTGAGCGATCGTGGTGGCGATGGCCCCGCCCGTGAGGTGGTAGTTCTCAACGATACCGATTCCCACGTTCCCGGTGTGCTTGTGGCGTTCGACCACCACCATCTTCAGCAGATCGAGGCGGTCATCATGCCGGAAATCTCCCCGTTCATCACGGAACACCTTCCGAATGGCCTGTTCGGTCACCAGTGAGCGGGCGTTGATACGAATGACTCTCGCAAGAGCACTGCGAAGAGGCAGTCTCAGCGACTCACGGGTGAACCCTGAGACATGTACGGTGTCGGTGACAGCCTGTATGTTTGAGTTACTCATCTCATGCACCATCAGGCCTTCTGCAGCTTCCAGCTTTCCGTTTATGAAGACCTGCTCGATTACGAACTGTTCAAGGTCACTGGCGATGACGAAGTCAGCCGCGTACCCGGGAGCTATGGCGCCGGTGCGTTTGAGTCCATAGCATTCGGCTGCATTGATCGTTGCCATCTGCACAGCAGTCACAGGATCGATGCCATGGGAGACCGCAAGACGAAGATGATTGTCGATATGTCCACTCTTGAGTATATCCTCAGGCTGCCGGTCATCGGTGCAGAAGAGGCATCTTCTGGAATTCGATTCGGTGACACCTCGAAGTAGATCCGAGAGGTTGTGAGCTGCCGACCCTTCGCGAATGAGCACATACATGCCCCGTGAGATCCGGTCCTGCATCTCATCGACCGTCGAACATTCATGGTCGGTCGAGATCCCGGCTGCGGCATAGGCCGATAGGTCCCTCCCCTCGAGCATCGGGCTGTGCCCGTCGATCTGCTTACCAGCTTCGAGGGCTAGCAGCAGCTTGTCGATCACAGGATCCGAGCCGTTGACCACTGCAGGATAATCCATCATCTCACCGAGTCCCAGGACTCTGGGATGTCCCATGAACTGTCTGAGTTCCTCTGTTCCCAATACGGCTCCTGCATGCTCGAAATCTGTGGCCGGAACACAGGAGGGCAGCATCATGAAGACCCTCAGCGGAACCTGTTCAGTCGCATCAAGCATGTACTGTATCCCGTCGAGCCCACAGACATTGCTGATCTCATGGGGGTCAGCGATGACGGTCGTGGTGCCTCTGGGCACCACGGCTGATGCGAAACTCTCAGGAGAGGTCATGGCCGATTCTATATGTACATGACTGTCGATCAGACCCGGCAGCAGGTATTTATGGTGTGCATCGATCTCCGTATGTCCTTCATAGGCTCCGATCCCGGCTATGCGTCCACCGGTTATCGCAAGCGACCCCTCTATGATTTTATGGTTCAACACATCTACGATCCTGGCATGTTTTATGACTAGATCGGCTTTCCTGCGGCCTGATGCGACTTCGATGAGTTCAGTTATATGTGTTCGTTCGGTCATGTCATACCTCCGGATTGATCCTCTGTTCAGCCTATCATGAGTTTCTCAATCGCGCAACATATCGCAACAATATATATTTTTTTTCTGTACAAGAAAATACAAACATAGTACACTGAGTGAAGCATTATTTAATTCCTAAGGAGAGGAAAGATGGAAAAATTTTTTAAGCTGAAAGAGCACGGGACTGATGTGAAAACAGAGGTCGTCGCTGGTCTTACGACATTCCTCACTATGGCGTATATTCTCATAGTGAACCCGCTCTTTTTGAGTGAGACTGGAATGGATTTTGGTGCGATCTTCACTGCTACCGCTCTTTCGTCTGCGATCGCCACCCTTGTGATGGCTTTTACTGCAAACCTGCCGTTCGCTCTTGCTCCCGGTATGGGACTGAATGCGTTCTTCGCATTCACTGTCGTACTCGGTATGGGATACTCATGGCAGTTCGCGTTGACCGCTGTATTCCTTGAAGGTATCATCTTTATCATCCTCACGATCTTCAATATTCGTGAAGCGATCATAAATTCCATACCTACCAATGTTAAGAAGGCTATTTCTGTCGGTATCGGTCTATTCATCGCTTTATCGGTTTCCAGAATGCCGGTATCATCGTCGATGACGGAGCTACCCTTGTTCACCTTGGAAACCTGACCTCTGGCACTGCACTGCTTGCCATGATCGGTCTGCTGATCACCGGTGTACTGCTTGCCTTCAACTTGAAAGGTGCTCTGCTCATCGGTATCATCGCAACTACCCTGGTCGGATTTCTCTTCGGAATCACTCAGGCTCCTAGCGGAAACTGGGCTCCCCCATCACTTGCTCCGATCTTCTTCCAGTTCGAATTCGCCAGTGTGTTCACCTTCGATATGCTGATCGTCCTGTTCACCTTCCTCTTTGTTGATATGTTCGATACCGTCGGTACCCTCATCGGTGTATCTACCAAAGCCGGACTGCTCGATGAAAAAGGGAACATCCCGAAAGTAAAACAGGCTCTCATGGCTGATGCTGTCGGTACTACCATCGGTGCATGTCTCGGTACCAGTACCGTGACCACCTATGTAGAGAGTTCTGCCGGTGTCGCTCAGGGTGGAAAGACCGGACTGACAGCTGCGACCGTAGCTGTGCTGTTCCTGCTCTCCCTGTTCCTCTCACCACTGTTCCTCGCTATTCCCGGTGCTGCTACAGCACCTGCTCTGATCCTGGTCGGTCTGTTCATGATCACTCCTGTAAAAGAGATCGATTTTTCAGATTATACAGAATCAGTCCCAGCATTCCTGACACTTATCGTCATGCCTCTCGCATACAGCATCGCTGATGGTATCATGATCGGTATGCTCTCATGGATCCTGCTGAAACTGTTCAGTGGCAAGGTGAAAGATATCAACCTGATGACCATCATCGTAGGTATCCTGTTCATCCTGAAACTCATTCTCTCATAGTACACAGGTACGTCACGAAAAAAGGAGCTGCATTGAGCAGCTCCTTTTTTAGCCCTGATCCGGTGTCTCGTACCTCTTCTACTGATGTGGATATCTGCACCGATCGTTATCGATCTGTCATTCCTCTTACGACAGTGCAGCTGCAGGACTCTGTGTGACTGCATCACAGATCCTTCGATCATGACGGATCCTACGGTTTTACAGAAAGATCCGTTGCCCTGATATATGCTCAGGATGCATCGTCTATGAGTATGCAACGAAAGGATACGACCACCTGCGGCTGCTTCGTAGAAAAACAACACAGCAGGTTCTCATCGGCTGTATACAACGGTATCCATCACATGCGTCTCCCGAAGTGCTTATTACGGTATTCAGCTGAGAATCATCCTGATCATTCCCGATGTACGATGTATTTCCTTCATGAGATTCTGCAGTAATCACCTGGTGAACACATGCCCCCTCCAGAAGGTCCTCTACCTCTACTGAGGATGTCAATCCTATCGCATCATGGCTTTAGCAGGTCGTGAGTGTTCATCCTTCATCTGGTGTATGGCTGAGGACTCATCCCTGGCGGGCTTCATAGAGATCGTTCTTGCTCTTCATGATGTGAGAGATAGCGCGAACAGTATCTCCTCCTGATCGCAATGCCATGATCCCACGATATATCGTAGTACCATTCAGGAGGTTTTATCCTCATCCTGCTTATGTCGTTCATACTCTCTGTGAAGAATGAGACTGCCGAATACTCTGTATATTCTTGCATCTTCAGCAATCACAACGTATCTGACCACAGGTTTTGTGCAGGACCAGAACAGGAACCAGAGGGACATCGTACCCTCTACCTCTCTGATGATCTGCTAGTCGTTCTCTGCCACCGGTATGATCCGATTCATCTCATCAAGGATCCCCTGTGTGGTCTGGCCGAAATCAAAAAGTGGTATGAGACGTCTGAAGAGCGGTCGTACGAAGTGCGTCAGCTGCTTGTCATCCTTTTCCATGGTGGTCTTGCTCTGCAGCACCAGGACGGTCACAGCAGCAGGAGAATAGTAGGTGCCGACTTCAACGAAGCCGAACTTCTTATAGAGTTTGATAGTCCTCGTATCTTCCTCGAAGACATCGATGATCACATCCTCGACGCCCTTGCAGCGTGCGAGCAGGAAGACCAGGATGATCAGTCCGATCGAGACGGTGGTGTTCCGCATCTCCGGCAGTACTGCCAGTCGAATGATCTCCGAACACTTCCGTGTCTGCAGTATCTTCTCGATGTCGAAGTTCTTCGAAATCGGCATGGGCCAGATATCATCAGAGGTGATCAGAGAGACTGTCCCTACCGGTTGTATCCCCTTATAGGCAAGGATATGCAGGGCCTTCTCATCTATCTCTCGATGGATTGACTCCTCCATATAGCCCTTCTCACCCACAAGCACCTTTCTCTGGATGAAGAACACATCATTCAAACCTGAATGATCCTCTACCATGGCAAAACTGATATTGTTCTTACCATCTTCATTCACCGGAATGATCACCGTGAACTCTGATCCGACACCCACTTCACTTCTCACACGTATTCTCCCTGCCATGTTCTCAACGATACTGTAGCTGTTGGACAGGCCCAGACCTGTTCCTTTACCCGGTGCTTTCGTTGTGAAGAATGGGGTAAATATTTGATTCATACTCTCTTCCGGTATTCCGCATCCGGTATCTTTTACCGAGACATGAACCAGACCGCTTTTCACCTTACAGGCAAGCGTCAAGGTACCGTTCCCCTTCATTGCCTGAATGGCGTTCACGATAAGATTGAGAAACAGCTGCTGCAGTTCACTCTCGTTCGCTTCGATCGTAGGGAGCGCATGATAGTTTCGCTTTATCAGGATGTTCTTCGAATCGATGCCGCGGGTGGCTAATCGCAAAGAGAACTCGATGATACGGACAAGATCCACCGACTGTTTCTCTTTCACCTCTTTTCGGGTATAGATCGCCAGTTCTTTTATGACATCAGATGCCGTCTTGGAATAGGAGATGATGTCTTCAGTGTATTCCCGCAGGGGAGAGTCCTCATCGATCTCAGAGAGCATGATCTCACCGGTACCGAGGATCCCGGCAAGGGGATTGTTCAGCTCATGTGCGATGCCGGCTGCAAGGGTACCGATCCCGGCCATCTTCTCAGTCCTGACGAGGTCTTCCTGCAGATTCTTCTGTTTTGTCACATCATTGATGATCTCTATGAACTGCCCCTTGGACGCATGGGTGACTTTCACGTTATGGAATTGGAACGAGAAGGTCTTATCGATGACATCAGCTTCGTTTTCCTGCATCACCCCAGAATGGATACAGTCGAGACCCTTACAGAAGCTGCAGGGTAGATTGCGACCGAAGAAGGTCCTGTAGCACTTCCTGCCTATCATGGCCTCGCGCTGTTTACCGAAGATACTCACCGCAGCACTGTTCACCTCTTTGATGGTATAGTCGATATCTATCATGCAGACCGGGGATGCGATCCCGTTGAAGATCGCTTCGAGTTTGTTGTTGCTCATCGTCAGTTCAGTCCCCTGCTTCCGAAGCTGTTCGAAGGTCAGGGCATTCTTGAGAGAGAGGGCACACTGCGCTGCAAGGATCTCAAGGGCTTCCAGTTCGATATTGGTGATCAGGACTTTGTTCAGATCGAATCCGATGAGAATATACCCGGCGGTCTTGTTCCGAAACACCAGGGGAATGATCACATCGGCATCAGGGATCTGCGGACTCACTGAGATCTTCTGTTCATCAGGTTTTGCATAGAGTATGGATGCGGTGTTCTCTTTTTGTGAGACCAGCAGTTTCTTCTCGATATCACGGGTGAAGGTGAACTGGAACTCCGCTCCGGTCTGTATGTTCGTCTCACATTTATTATTGGCTATGAGTCTGAAGTGTTCTGTATCATCTGCGGTATCAGTCACAGCGAACAGGACCCAGTTGGTCTTCATACCGACACTGAGACTCTTCACGACCTCTTCTCCCAGTTCGTTCAGATCGACGATCGTGGTCAGTCGATGACTGAGGTTCTTGATGGTAGCCTGATACGGGTGTCTTTTGGGGATGATCACCGAATCGATGAAATAGGAGAGCAGGTTCTTCATCGGATGGATGATGATGACGGTAGCGATACCCAGGATCATCGAGAGGGCTGCGATATCGAAGGTGATGATGTTCTCGCTGAACAGCGAGATGACATAGATGATCAGGAAATAGGAGAATGACGCAACGACAGCCAGGATGGTTGAGAACATGATGCTCAACCCTATTCTCGAATAGCTGATGAGTTTGTACTTGTAGATCGTGTAGAACAGCAGGAGCGCATTGATGGTCGCAGCGAACACATCGATCGGGTATTTACCAAGATTCGGCATCAGGTTCGTCAGAATGCCGATGAGCATGATCAGGACACCGATCAATGGTAGATAGATGTTCTTCCCGTACTCGCGCGCCTTGATCTTCTTCCTGCCGACGAAGATGATCATCAGGGTGAGCAGAAGATAGATGTAACTGATCGAATAGGCTAGGACCGCACCGCTTCCGAGGGTATAGGAGAACTCACTCACATTGGTGAACCAGACATCTGTGACGATCCGTTCCTGCAGGTTCAGTACGAGCAGCAGGAGAATGAAGACATAGCTGTAGCGGCTGAACTTCCTGATCATGCGGTTGTTGATATTCATGATATCGAGGATGAAGTGAACCAGCGGGAAGGGAGCAGAGAGCAATCCTACCAGCATGACCTTATTCCAGAACAACGGCGTGAACAGTCCACTGTTCAGGTGCATCATCATGGACCCGAAGCTCCAGATGGCAAAGAAGATCATATATAACTGAAAGGACCAGTAAAACCGGTCCTTATTGTATTGCATGAAACCAAAGACAGCAAAGAATACATACAAGATGAATGCTATGGCAGGGATCACCGAAGAAACATCAATTATCATCTAATTTCCTTTTTGTGCTTTTCATTCGAGCAGGTTCGTAATATTATATAGATAAATTATGGAATTAAGCAATTTATTTTTGTATGGAATGACAGGTTATTTACTGTTATTCATATATGATTTGGCACAATACAGACAAAAACCTGTTCTACGGAACATAACCACTCTAGGATTCCCGCTTACCGGAGTCCCCTATGTCATCATCCTCTTAGAGGAGATCCCGCTTTCATGGAACGTCCCGACCCTGCTGTTCAGTATATCACTGACTGTGCTGCTTATTCTGCTGGTGTACTCGGTGCTCATAGAGATCCCCCTCCATCTCCACAGACATCCACAGGAAGCTACAACTGCTGCCCCTGTGACCTATGCACAGGGAACCTATGCTTTCTCTCGACATCCGGGGTTTATCTGGTATACTCTAATCAATGTTCTGTTCGCAATCTATTTTTTCAGTATTCCGATGGTGCTTCTGATGCTTTCATTCACCGGATGCAATCTGATACTGGTAATCATCGAGGACCGTTTCATATTCCCCGGGACGTTCTCTGATTATCCTGAGTATAAGAAGACTACAGCGTTTCTGATTCAGGGAAGAAGAAATACTACCTCACAGGAGCCATAATGGTGAACACCATGCACATAATCACGACGGATGATGACCCGGCAATACGTAAGATCCTCAGGATCATTCTCAGCAAAGCCGGTTATCAGGTCACCCTCTGTACTCATGGACAGGAACTGCTTGATACGCTCAGCGTGCATGCTGAACACGTTGATGCTCTTCTCCTTGACATCAGGATGCCGGGTCTCTCCGGTTTCGAAGTCCTCTCCATCATCAAGAAGACCTACCCCTCGATCCCGGTGATCATGCTCACTGCTTTCAGTGATCTTGAAACAGGGATGAAAGCTATCAGACTCGGGGCTGCTGATTATCTGCCCAAGCCGGTCCATCAATCAGAGCTGATCGAATGTGTCCAGCGTGTGATCACCACTGCCCGTCAGGAGCAGCGAAAAGCAGAGGCCTTCTCCATTAACAACGAATACCAGAAGAAGCTCGAACATCAGCTCAATACTGCCTATACGACGATCATGCAGACCACCATGGCGACCATTGAGGCGTTCTCAGAGACCATCGAACAGAAGGACCCCTATACCAAAGGCCATTGTCACCGGGTGCGACACCTCTCACGTCGTATAGGTGAATGTCTGCATCTGAGCGCTCAGCAGTGCAGCACGCTGGAAGCCGGAGCTCTGCTCCACGACATCGGCAAGATCAGTGTCCCTGAATCTATTCTGAACAAGCAGGGCAAACTCACCGCCGAGGAGTTCTCCGTCATACAGATGCATCCCGAAGCAGGTACACGCATCATCGGGCACATCGATCTGTTCAAACCGTATCTTGAGATCGTCCGCAGCCATCATGAGCGGTTCGATGGCAGCGGATACCCAGACGGACTCAAGGGAGAAGAGATCCCCATGCTTGCACGCATCGTATCTGTAGCGGATGCTTTCGATGCCATGACCAGTTCAAGATCATATCGATCAGCACTGCCGAAGGAGTTCGCCGTCGAAGAACTGAAGCTCTACTCCGGCAGTCAGTTCGATCCTGCCATCGTAGATATCTTCATCGATAACGAGCTCAACGAACTGTGAACAGGTCCCTGATCTGATATCATGATGCTTCTCCCTGCACAGGCACAATCCCCCCCCTCCACAGGTCATATCATGAGCTGCACACTCTCTTCAGTGGCACCCTGTGAACCTGAACCTGTGTGGTGCAACGTACAGAGATCGGATCGGGAGTAGTCATACGAAGTAACAAAGAGATGCCGGCTGCGGGGACAGCCGGCGGGTTTGGGTTATGGAGGTTTACGAATAAACCTGGTTCATTACAGAATCCGATTCGTATCGGCTTCCAGTAATTCCTGTAGTTTGGCAGCAGGATCTTTGAACTTACTCAGGAAGATCATCGCTGCGATGATATAGGGCTTGTAGCTGGCTTCTTTGTAGAGCGGTATCCTGTAGCGATCGAAGACCGAGGCAGCCACCTCACCCTTCTCACAGCTCACATCGGTGATATCTGCAGGCAGGCAGTGCATATAGAGTGCCTTTCCGTCTTTGGTCTTTGCCATCATCTCTTCAGTACATTCCCAATCTTTGAAATTGGCATTCTGATCAAGGCATCGTTTTTCCAGATCCTTCAGTTCATCGAACTTCCCTGCACCTACGAGTTCGGTCCTCTCTTCCATCACGGAGAACGGTGCCCAGCTCTTTGGATACACGATGTCTGCATCCTGGAAGGCTTCTGCCATCGACTCTACACGGGTGAAACTTCCCCCGCTCTTCTGGGCATTCGCCTGTGCGATCTCTTCCATCTCAGGCATCACATTGTATCCTTCAGGATGTGCCAGCACGACGTCCATGCCGAATCGTGTGAACAGTCCGATGATACCCTGCGGTACGGAGAGGGGCTTTCCATACGAAGGAGAATACGCCCAGGTCATAGCGACCTTCTTGCCTTTGAGGTTCTCGATCCCTCCGAGTTCATGGATCACATGCAGCAGGTCAGCCATTGACTGAGTCGGGTGATCGATATCGCACTGCAGGTTGACCAGAGTGGGTCTCTGTTCAAGGACACCATCTTCGTACCCTTCCTGTACCGCATCAGCCACCTCTTTCATGTAGGTATGACCCTTTCCGATATACATATCATCACGGATCCCGATCACGTCTGCCATGAAACTGATCATGTTGGCAGTCTCTCTGACTGTCTCCCCATGTGCGACCTGACTCTTTCCCTCATCAAGGTCCTGGACTTCGAGTCCGAGCAGATTACAGGCACTTGCATAGCTGAACCGTGTTCGTGTCGAATTGTCTCTGAACAGTGATATGCCCAGTCCGCTGTCAAACACTTTTGAAGAGATGTTCTCTTCTCGCATCTTTCTCAGGATATCGGCAACCTTGAACGTCGCTGCCAGTTCGTCGTCACTCTCTTTCCATGTGTGGAAAAAGTCATTGAGATACATCTTCTCAGTATCCAGCTGCTGCAGATTCTCGATCATCGTCTTGATTTCAGATTTACCCATTCTTATCTACCATTCCTTCTACGGTTTTTTTGTTCATACCATCCGGTACGTGTTCTATATGTTACCTAACGCTCTAAGCACTTTCTCAGGGGTCATCGGCCAGGTCCTGATCCAGATCCCGACCGCATCATGGATAGCGTTCGCTATCGCAGGAGCAGCTCCGTTGCAGCTGATCTCAGAGACGGATTTCCCTCCGAACGGTCCATAGGGGTCATCGGTCGGGACCAGTACCGCTTTGAAGTCCGTCGGGAGTTCACTGATCATGGGCACGCCGTAATCACGCAGTCCGGTGACCTGACATACTCCCTGATCATCGAGCATCATATCCTCATACAGCGTGTGTCCGATCGATTTGAAGGACCCGCCGTAGATCTGACCGAGGGCCAGCTCAGGATTGATCGGAGTACCGCAATCCTGCAGTGCATAGTATTTATCCACATGGATCTCACCGGTACGTCTGTTCACCGATACCTGAGCGAAGTGTGCTCCATAGGGGAAGGCAGAGTCTTCAGTGGTAAAGGATGCATATCCTACCAGCTGTCCCCTGCCGAGTCCAGCCTGAGTCTCCTGAGCTATCTCCCAGTAGGTAAGTTCAGCACCGGAGGTGCTTACCACTTTTCCAGGGACTGCAAGAGCCAGGTCCTCTACCGGTTCTTTGAGAATCGCTGCCGCACTGGAGAGGATCTCCTTCTTCAGGTCCTCAGCTGCAAGCATCGAGGCACTTCCTGAGAAGAACGTACCGCTTGATGCATAGGCACCGGTATCAAAGGGGGTGTTGTCGGTATCACCGGAGAGGATCGATACCTGTCCCATATCGACACAGAGCACCTCAGCGGCGAACTTCACTGAGACCGTATCGAGTCCGGTACCCAGGTCAGCACCTCCTGAGTGCAGCATGAACGATCCATCAGCAAGCATCTTTATATCCGCACAGGAGTGATCGAGTCCGGGAAGACCCGATCCCTGCTGTATGATCGCGACACCTTTACCGATCATCACATCAGGATCATCAGCTTGTTCCTTCACTCCCCAGTCGATCATGTTGGCGCCTTCTGTCAGAGCCGGTTCGAGTCCGCAGCTCTTCACATAGGCAGGGGTGCCTTCGCGGCCTTCCCCGAGGCACTTGAGGATCTCAAGCAGTGATCCATCCCGTACCCTGTTCTTCTCGATCACATCAAGAAGGTCGAGCCCGAGTTCAGAAGCGAGTTCACCGAGGGCTGTCATCAGAGCGAAACTCCCCTTGGGTGCCCCGTATCCCTGATAGGCTCCGGTCGGGGGTATATTGGTATAATAGGTCGTAACATCGAACTTCATGTTCGGACAGAGGATGAGCGGTAATGACTTAGAGCAGGCATTCATCGGTACCGTCAGGCAGTGATTCCCATAGGGACCGGTATTGGCTCTGACATCCATGTAGACTGCTGTGATCGAGCCGTCTTTCTTCGACCCCAGTCTTACCGTGATCTTCATGGGATGACGGGTGCTGTTCCCGATGAACTCCTCTTTACGGGAGTAATGGTACAGCACAGGTCTTCCGGTCAGAAACGAGGCATACGCGGTCACATCTTCAAGCAGGATATCCTGTTTCGAACCGTATCCGCCGCCCACACGTTCTTTGATGACTCGGACTTTGTTCTCGCTGATCCCCAGGCTGTGGCCACGATCCTGCGCAGATGCCAGGGCACTTGCGTAGATGCATGGAGGATGACTCGGTCGCCATCCATCTTCGCATAGGAGATATGGGTCTCAAGGGGGTGCACTGGATCTGTGAGGTCTCATAGGTCCGTTCGATCACCGTGTCAGCCTCTGAGAATCCCTGATCGACATCACCGATTGAGCCATGAGCTCCTGCTGCGATGTTCCTATGAGGATCTGCATGTATGGGGAACTGGATGACGACCTTCCCGTCCTTCGGCTCGGCAGAGGCATTGTACTGCTCAAGATCATCAGGGCGCCTGCCATATACTCTACCACGCCGTTCTGGACGATCGGAGCATCATCAGCCATTGCCTCATCGACGGTGAATATCGCAGGGAGCACCTCATAGGTCACCTTGATTGCAGACAGCGCCTGTTCTGCGATCTCCGGAGTCTCTGCCACGACAGCAGCGACCCTGTCTCCGACATGACGCACTTTCTGATTGAACATCCTGCTGTCATAGGGGGAGGGTTCAGGGAATCCCTGACCAGCCTTCCCATAGTAGCGGTCGGGGCAGTTCAGATGGGTTATCACAGCCAGGACACCGGGGATCGCCTGTGCAGCGGTCGTATCGATATCGGTGATATAGGCATGGGCATGGGGACTTCTGAGCATCTTCAGCGTACAGGAGCCAGGTTCTACCATATCCTCCACGAACGCCTTCCAGCCTGCTACGAGTTTGGTCCCGTCGATCTTCGGTCTTACCTTTCCCACGACTCTCAGATCGTCTCTGAACTCGGGAGCGATCTCCGTGGCATAATCGGGATCTTTCATGCGTTCTTTGGCGATCTCCACAGCCTGAAAGAACTGCTGATACCCGGTCGCACGATTGAACAGCCCTGAAAGGGCATCTTTGACAGCTGCTTCAGACGGGTCTGGATCGCGTTCCAGCAGCTCACTGAGCAGCAGTGCGGCTGCAGGCGCATTGTATCCTGACTGTACGACACCGGCATCGACCATAGCCTGCTGGATGACACTCAGCTTCCGTCCGCTGAGTAAGGATTCGGGAGTACTGATCGTACGGCCCTGGATCTGCCCGACCGAAAGAAGCTTCGCATAGACAGGGATCCCGTCTAAGAGAATGGTATCACTCCCGGCGAACCCTTCAGCATCATCACTGTCGCGTACTGATATATATCCCTCTCTCTTCAGCAGATGCTGAACATCTTCATGAGGTTCTGCATGGAACAGCCTGGGTGTCCCATTGACTGTACAGGAAATTTTCATGTGCACGTACCTCCTTCTGCTATCTGCTTGCAGCGAGCAAGCATATCTGCGATCGTGACACTCACCAGGTACTGCCTGTATGCGGCACTTCCGGTTATGTCATCTGTGACAGAGGTTGTCTTCTTCACCACCTGAAGGATCTCCTCCTGGGTAGTCAAGCTGCCGGTCAAGATCCCTTCCTCTACCTCTTTGAGTCTCGCGACTCCGGTCCCGAGAGCGCCGACTGCGATCCGAATGTCTGCAAGGGCGGAGCCATCACATGCTGCACCAAAGGAGATGATCGCATCAGGACGTCTCTGGACGGTCCGTGCATATCGTTTTGTCAATACGATGCGATCAAGGCGCTTGATCACGATCTGCGTGATACAGGAACCGTTGAATGCAGATGCATGTTCTGTGTATTCTCTGATAGGTACATCCTCTTCGATCAGAGCTCCCTGCTCATCAACATCAGCAGTGAGTATGCGTGACTTGGCTGCGATGAGTGACGGCAGCAGATAGGAGTCGTCTCTGAACGATCCGATGTTCCCACCGATGGTAGCCATGTTCCTCAACGTTCGGGAACCGGCACCCTTCACTGCCTCTTTCAGCCAGAGAGGGACCTCTTCGGCATCAAGCAACTGCTGCAGGGTCACCATTGATCCTATATACAATCCATCATCCTTGAACTGGATCTGATCCAGCCCAAGTCCTGACAGGCTCACGTATGCAAGTTCTTTTTCTGCGACGGGAGAACCGAGTCTGTTAAGCTCGGTACCTCCTGCGATCAGTACACAGGAGTTTGCGAGTCTGTTTCGTGTGACCAGCAGTTCAGGTAACGAACCACAGGTTATGAACTCTGTTATCATAAAAACCTCCCAGTCCTTATTTCGATTTCTCCAGCATGGCGAACGCAAGCGCGTTTGCCTTTGCTGCCAGTTCATGCTCATCGATCCCGACGAGCGAGCCATGATCGACGACCACCTTGCCATTGACTATCGTATAATCGGTAGCATGGTTGTAACCGGTGAAGATCAGAGCGGCAAGAGGGTCTGACAGAGACCCGGCATATTCAAAGGTGCTCACATCGAAGATGGCAGCATCAGCTGCATACCCTACTTCGAGTTTTCCCACACGATCGAAATGCAGGAGCTTTGCCCCGTTCTCACTCGCCATGGTAAAGACCTCTTTGGCGGTGATCGCACCGCTTCCGTATCGCACCCGCTGCAAAAGCAGGGTATTGCGCATCTCTCCGAGGAAGTCAGATGAATCATTGGAAGCTGATCCATCAACACCGATCGCGACGTTTATCCCCATCGGCAGCATCTCATGCACCCGGCAGATACCAGAGCCGAGTCTCATATTCGATGAGGGACAATGGGCGATATGGGTGCCCGTCTGTGCAAGCAGTGCCAGTTCATCATCATCAAAGTGGATCCCATGGGCATAGAAGACATCGTCACCGATGAAATCACACTCTTCCATCAAGGCCAGAGGCCGTTTCCCGTAGATCTCGACACAGAAATCATTCTCATCGAACGTCTCTGCCAGATGCGTATGCAGAGTCACACCGTACTGACGGGCAAGTTTCACTGATTCCTTCATCAGGTCCTTCGTGACGCTGAACGGGCTGCAGGGAGCAAGTACGATCTTGTTCATGGCCAGCGGGGATGGGTCATGGTACTGTTCTATGACCCTGAGGCTGTCTTTCATGATGACATCTTCGCTCTGGACCACTGAATCCGGAGGCAGTCCTCCATCCTTCTTGCTTCGTGACATCGATCCCCGGGTGGGGCTGAATCGCATACCGAGCGTCTGTGCGGCTTTGAACTGTAGGCCCATCAGATCAGTCGTGAAGGTGTCGGGATAGAGGTAGTGATGATCGGTCGACGTGGTACAGCCGGTCTTGAGCAGTTCACCCATGGCAAGGAGCGAAGAGTAATAGACTCCCTCTTCATCGATGTGTTTCCATACTTCGTACAGGTGCAGCAGCCAATCAAAGAGTTTGGCATCCTGCACTGCAGGGATATTCCTCGTCAGGGTCTGATAGAAGTGATGGTGGGTATTCACGAAGCCGGGGACCACCACATGACGTGAACAGTCGATCACACGAGCCCCTTCCGGGGCCTGCAGTTCCGGTCCTATGTGGCTGACCACACCATCGGTCATCAACAGGTCATGATCCCTCAGGGGTTCTGTATCAGAAGAGAGATGCAGGAAATAGATGTTCTTCAGTAACACGCTGCTCATATCACAACTCCTTTACGAGGTTCTGCAGAAACTGATCAAGCAGATTCAGAGAGACCTGTTTTCTGTAGACGGCAGTGGACCTCTGATCGTCGATCGGATGGATCATGGCATCATAATCATCGTGTATGGCAGACAGATGATCTTTCAGGTCATCTGCATCCATCCCGAGTAGTTTCTTCTCTGTCTCCCAGGAGCGAACGACCGTGGGGCCTACAGCTCCGAAGGCAATACGTACATCGTCGATCCGGCCCAGTTTGGTCTTGGCAAGGGCACAGAAGGACATCTTCGAGAGGGCATTGGCTTTTCTCGTCCCTACTTTACGGTAGGAGACATGAGAGAAATTGGCATGGGGGATGATGATATCTGTCATCAGTTCATCATCATTGAGATCCTTTCTTCCCGGTCCAGTGATGAAGTCCATCACAGACACGGTCCTGACACCTGAAAGCGAGGTAAGGACGACCTGGGCATCGAGTGCATAGAGCACACATACCGCATCTCCTGCCGGGGATGCGTTACAGATGTTCCCGGCCAGAGTCCCGAGATTCCTCAACGCAGGGGCTGCCATCTCGCTCACCGCCGCTCGAAGAGCCTGAGGGGCTTCCATCTCCCGTTCGATCTCAGACAGGGTGACGCCCGCACCGATGTGCAGGCCGTCCTCTCTGAGTCCCATCGTCTTGAGTTCAGTCAGGTGGTTGATGAACAGGACCGGCCAGGGGAACTTCGGCAGGGTCCCTGCCCAGCTTCGATAGCGGACCATCAGATCAGTCCCTCCGGCAAGAGGGACTGCATGGGTCTCTCTGCGGATGCGTAACGCCTCCTGCAGGTTCTCCGGTCTGTATGTCTTTACCATATGCCATCTCCCCGTTCAGCCGCAAGCTGAACACCTTTGATGATCATGTCGTAGCCGGTACATCTGCATAGATTACCCGAAAGAGCGACTTTGATCTCTTCCAGGGTCGGTCTGGCATTCGATCGCAGCAGGGCAATACTTGCCATGACCATGCCCGGTGTGCAGAAACCGCACTGTACAGCTCCGGTATCAGCGAAGGCCTCGATGATGCATCGCCCTTCATCAGTCTCTCGCAACCCTTCGAGGGTCTCGATCGAACAGTGTTCTATGGTACCGACAGGTACCATGCAGGAGTTGACCAGCACGCCGTCCTTCAGGACAGAGCATGCACCGCACTCACCTTCACCGCAGCCTTCTTTCACTGCCGAAAGACCGAGGTCTTCACGAAGCAGGTCAAGAAGACGTGATGCGGGATCTGCTTCCAGCGATATATTCTTCTCATTCAGTCTGAATGTGATGGTACTCATGAGTTCATTACCTCCATGATGTATTCCGGAGTGACTGGGATACGGTTGATGTTCTTTCCTATCGCCTGCTGTACCGCATCGGCAAATGCCGCTGATGCACCGTCAAAGACCAGTTCCCCCAGACCTTTGGCACCGAAGGGACCATTCTCATAGGGGTTGTCGACCAGTTGGCTGCTCATCATGGGAAAGTCCATCGAAGTAGGTATCATGTAATCGGCAAGTGTGTTCTGGTAGAATCTGCCGTCTTTGTATTCGAGTTTCTCTAGACTCCCGTATCCGAGTGATTGGATGACTCCTCCGTTGACCTGTCCGTGAACGATCATCTCATCGATAGCGATACCGACATCATGGACCGTCCAGATCCCTTTGGTCTCTACCTCTGCAGTCGCAGGGTCGACCTCGACTTCCACGACGCATACACCCCACCCGTAGGTCGGATAGGCATCGCCCTGCAGGGTCTCCTGATCCCATTGACACCCCTCGGGGTGTATGTACTTCACTTCCACTTCGACCTCTGGCGACTCATCCCAGCGTTCTTTCAGCTGCTGTGAGGCACGCTCTACCAGCTTCCCGACGACCATCAGCGATCTGGAGGCAACCGTCGGTCCTGAATCTGGGACGATGGAGGTATCAGGATTGTCGCAGGAGATATCTTCCATGGGGATTTCAAGGATCGCTGCGGCGATCTTGGGGAATGTGGTCTGAAGTCCCTGTCCCATCTCGACGTTGGAGAGCAGGATATCCACATGACCATTTCGGTGCTTCTTCATACGAAGCCTGGCCTTGATGATCTCTTTCTCACCATTACCGGTGAACCCTGCACCATGGTTATAGAATGAGACTCCCATCCCTTTTCCAGAACCAGTTGCATACAGGCGCTGTTTTTCATAGAGATCTGAAGCTTCTGCAGCTTTCTCCAGCATCAGAGGCAGTTTCACCTCATCATGCATCAGTCCGTTGGTGATGGTGGTATCACCCTTGGAGATGAAATAGCGCTGCTTGTAGGAGGCCGGGTCTATCCCAAGATGAGAAGCGATGTGAGACAGGTGCATCTCAGCCAGGAAGATCCCCTGGGGTGCTCCGAACCCCCTGAACGCATCAGAGGGAAAGGCATTGGTTGCGACCGAACGTCCCCGTACATGCACATTGGGTATATCATAGACGCTGTTGATCGAGAAGATAGCTCGCTGCAGCACGATATTCGAGCAGCTCATATAGGCTCCGGCATTGATCGTCACATCAACATCCATCGCTACGATATTGCCCTCTTTGTCCAGTCCGGTCCTGAATATCCCACGACTCGGGTGGCGCTTTGCCGTGAAACTGATATCATCCTTGCGGTCGAACACCACCTGGATGGGTTTTCCCACCACACGGGCAGCGACTACCAGAGGAGCGGCGATAATATCCGGGAAATGCTCCTTGCCTCCGAAGGCCCCGCCGGTCACAGCCTGTCTGACGATGATGTGCTCTTTGTCGGTGTTCAGGACATTGGCTACTGCCTTGCGGAGATAGAACGGGCATTGACAGGAAGCTGTGATGATATAGTCTCCGTCCTCATACTGTGCGACTATTCCCTGTGGTTCCATATACAGATGTTCCTGGAATCCTGTGGTGATCTCATCCTCGATGATCTGATCAGCACGGGCAAAGCCTGCATCGACATCACCTTTGTTGAGATGGTAATCAGCATAGGTGTTATTCGTACCGTTGATCAGACCGGTCTTCATCTCAAGCCCGTCATCGATGGTGAACACCGCTTCAAGTTCTTCATATTCAATAGAGATCGATCGTTCGATCTCCAGTACTTTCTCTCTATCAGGGCCTACGAGGATCCCGATGGTCTCTCCGTAGAAGGTGACTTCGTCGTCTGCGAAGACCGGCCAGTCTGTTCCGATCTGCTGGATCTCATTCTTCCCGCCTTCGGGGATATGATCCTTGGTGATGAAATAGTAGCCGTCAGGAAGTGCGGGGAGATCGATATGTGTGATTCTTGCATGAGAGCGTAGACCACGGACAAGCCGGCCGTAGTGCAGTTCATCAAAAGACATGTCTGAGATGTACTGCGTATAACCGCCGGCTTTGTCCACGGCATCGACTCTGCGGATAGAATCACTAATTTTTTTTGTCATCATGTAGCTTCCTCCGCTGTCAATATACTAATTATGTGCTTCAAGCGAATAGGGGAGCATAGCATAAAAAGCAGCACAGATCTCCAGATCGTCGACTCTGTTGATCTCATTGGGTGCATGTGCCTGGTTCTCATCTCCCGGACCGAACCCGATCGCAGGGATGTGGTGTCTTCCTGTGGTCGCTACACAGTTGGTGGAGAATGTCCATTTGTCGACCGTCGGTGCCGTATTGAAGAGTTTCTCATAGGCATCCACACCGGAAGTCACCAGATAGTGGTCAGCTGGGATCTTCCATGTCGGGAAGTAGAGTTCCTGACCATAGTCAAGATCCTTCCAGCCTCGTTTTGTATACTCTGGCATCTCGACAGCGATGGCATCGACACTCTCGCCGATCGCTTTTGCCATATATTCCTTGACCTGACCGATCGCCAGTTCAGCATCTTCACCCCAGGTCAGTCGTCTGTCCAGATAGATCATAGCCTGATCGGGAACGGCGCACTGTGAGGGCCCCTTCACATCGATCTGTGATACTACGATGGTGCCTTTTCCCAGGAAGTTGTCTTCATCGGGCTGCAGATCATTGTTGAGCTGCTCGATGGCAAGAGTGGCTTTTGCAGCTTTGTAAGCAGCGCTGACGCCGCGTTCAGGTGCAGACCCGTGAGATGAGACACCCTTGATCCGTGCAACGATCTCCATCCTCCCACGATGTCCCCGGTAGATCCTGCAGCTTGTAGGTTCGGTGGAGACGACCAGATCGGGTTTGAAGTTCTCCTCTTCGATCAGATACTTCCAGCACATGCCGTCACAATCCTCTTCCATGACGGTAAAGGTGAAGTAGACACTGTAGTCTCCACCGTAGCCGAGTTCTTTGAGGATCCTTCCGGCAGTGATCATGGAAGCGGCTCCGCCCTTCTGGTCAGAAGTCCCTCTTCCGAGTACCAGGCCATCTTTGATGGTACCGCAGAAGGGATCAAAATCCCACTGAGAGGGATCCCCTACTTCGACCGTATCAATATGAGCATCGAAGGCGATAGCCTTCGGGCCATACCCCACTCTACCGATGACACTTCCAAGTCCGTCGATCCTGACTTCATCGAACCCTGCTTCTTCGCAGAGGGTAACGAGCAGACGACATACATCCTCTTCCTTGCTGCTGTAAGACTTCGTCTGTACGAGTTTTGAAAGATTGATCGCGGTGTAATCCCGATACTCTTTCGCCATTTCAAGAATCCTGTTCTGCATATCCATGATAATTTCTCCTAGGTTGTTGTTACGTAGTATATGGTGACTGCTGAGGGCTTCATGCCCTCAGCAGTACTGTTCCCTGTCTCTAAAGGCTTTCGACCCGTTCCCAGACACGTTGTGCCTCTTGAGCCGCATCTGCATAGATCTTCTGCACATCATAGGAGAAGCTCCTGTTCTCCATCACCAGCTTCCCATTGATCATGACACTCTTCACGCTCGATGAACCCAGGCCGAATGCGATATGCCCAGCAATATTATCAGGTTCGATCGGTGTGGGAGCCAGATAATCTGATATGACCAGATCGGCTTTGTATCCAGGGGCGATACGCCCGAACTCTGATCCGAAGTATCTCTTCAGCAGTTCATTCCCATGGGACATCGCCCCGAGGAAATCTCCCGGCCACCAGGGTCCGCCGGCATCACGGTGCTTGAAGAAGGCGAATTTCAGCTCTTCGAACATATCGGGCCCAAGGCCATCGGTCCCGATCACCAGGTTCCTGACCTCAGGCAGTTTCGTATTGTACCCCACATGGTTGTTCATGTTGGATCTGGCATTATGCGCAAGGAACGCATCCTTCTCATTGAGCAGAGCGATCTCATCATCAGAGAGAAAGATGCCGTGAACCAAAAGTGCCTTATCATCGATCAGTCCGAACTGATCAAGCCGTACCAGCAGATCCTTACCGTACATATGGTGGGATCTGGACACATCGTAGGCACCTTCTGCGACATGGAGGTGTATGCCCCGTCCGCTCTGGCTGACAGCCTCTGCCATCATCAGCAGGCCCTCATCAGAGATCGTGAAGGGGGCATGTCCTCCGATAGCTGATTCGACCAGATATCCATCAGGGTCGGCTTTCTTATCTGCATCGACCTCTTTGGCAAAAGCGACATTCTCAGCAGCTCCAGCTGCCAGTTCATCCCTTCCTCCGTTCCTGTCGGTCATCTCATAGCAGGTCATCCCCCGCAAGCCCGTCTCCACGAAGCCGCGCTTGATCTGATGGAGCGACCCTTCGATGAAGGAGGGGCTTGCATGATGATCGATCACCGAAGTGGTTCCGGCTCTGATCGCATCGATCGAACAGATGAGGCTCGAGTAATAGGTGGATCGTTCATCGAGGGCCCGGTCCATCCTCCACCAGAGATTCTTCAGGATCGAGATGAAATCCGGTGAAGGCGGGATCGTAGCAGTGATCCCGCGCGAGAGTCCGGAATAGTAGTGGTGGTGTGAGCAGACCATGCCGGGATGGACATACTGCCCTCTCCCATCGATGATGGTATCTGCATCGAGCCCATCACCTGCGTTCGGGCCGACGTGGGTGATACGATCGTCAGTTATGACGATGTCTGTATGGGCGTGCACCTCAGCCGGGGCGAACCCCAGCACGGTGGTGTCTTTGATGACTGTCAGTGCCATGTTATGCTCCTTATGCCTCTACCGGTCCGAGCAGATAGGCGTACTGCTCTATGATCAGTTCGATGAGTTCCTGAGTCTTCTCATCGACATCTCCGTTGAGGATCCCGTCAGCGTCAATGCTGTGTGTCGAGACACTGCCGCCGTCCCGCAGCAGGACCGTCCCATTCTCATAGAAGAATCCAGGGTTCTCCGAGTTCTCAAAATCGTCCTTTCGACTGAATACTGTCAACTTATCACGATAGGGTTTCCCCTCCCATGGGCAGAAGGTGGCACAGTTGCCGCATTCATTACAGAACGCATCGATGTGGATGATCTGATAGGGATTGTCGAACAACCCTGATTCACGGACGTCGATAGCGATATTGGCCCGGTTCGGGCAGACTTCCACACATTTGTTACATATATAAGAGCACTCCAGACAGCGTTTCGCCTCTATCTGTGCGAACTGCTCATCGGGAAGCTCTGCTGCAGCGGGCTCTTCGATGAATCCTTTCTTCCCTCTGATCTCCGAGAAGAACTCGTTCTCTGCCTGTTCGATATCATCGAGTTCTTCCTCAGAGAGCGCATCCTCCTGATCATCATGATCGTGATCACAACTCTCATCACAGACATGCCCCTCTTCTTCCAGAGGTCCGATCTCTCGATCGATCGCAGCTTCTACCGCCTTTCTGGCACTGGCAATACACTGTACGACCGTTGATGGTCCACTCTGCGCATCACCTATGATATAGACACCTTCCTGTGCGGTCTCAAGAGTCTGGTCATCGACATCGACCCAGCCCTTCTCATTGACGGTGACCCCCATGAGCTCGAGTGCCTGACTGTCAACATGTTCACCGATCGCGGTGATCATCGAATCGACTTCGAGTTCGAAACTCTCGTCGGTGCTGACCGGTCTCCTCCTGCCGCTCTCATCCGGCTGCCCGAGTTCCATGACCCGGCACACCAGCTTCCCTTCATCAGTGAAGCCCTCAGGGTTGGTCAGGAATCTGAATATCGCGCCCTCTGCGACGGCATTATCATACTCTTCAAGGTCTGCCGGCATCTCCTGTTTCGATCTTCGGTAGAGGACATCGACAGAAGCTACACCCGGAACGGTCAAGGCTGCCCGTGCACTGTCCATCGCGGTGTTTCCACCACCGACTACGACCACATGAGCGCCCAGTGACGTGCTCGAAGGGTCCTTCCTGTAGGAACCGAGGAAGTCCAGCGCTTCGATGACAGCCTTTCGTGATCCTTCAAGCGGGATCGGATTATCTTTCTCAGCTCCGACTGCATAGAAGATATACCCGAATCCTGCCTGTTTGAGCGCCTCGACACTGGTAGTCACCGGTTCTGCACCGAAGGTGAACTTCACTCCATGTCGTTCGATGAACGCTATGTCTGCTTCGATCACCTCCTGCGGGAGTCTGAAGCCCGGGATCACGTGTCTGACCACCCCGCCAGCACTCTCCTCACGTTCGAACACTTCTACATCGAAGCCTGATCGTGCCAGAAAGTATGCTGCTGAGAGTCCTGCAGGACCTGCCCCGATCACTGCAGCCTTGATGTCGGTCTTCTCCGGAGCTTCCCAGGAGGCGATATACTCTTCGAACCCGTTATCGACAGCGATCCTCTTCATCTCTCTGATCTGTACGGTCCCCTCATAATCGAGACGGGTACAGTTGAACATGCACTGGTGGTCACAGATATGACCGGTTATGTTGGGAAGGGCGTTCTTCTCATAGATGACCGAGAGGGCATCTGCATACCTGCCCTCTCCGGCAAGGTAGATGTATTCAGGTACATCCTGTCCGATCGGACAGGCGACAGTACAGGGAGCGACATAGCAGTCATACTGAGGCAGAGGAGCTCCGGTAGTGATGACATCGGTACCACGATGATTCTTGCTGAACGGTTCGGCACTTCGCGCCTCCTGTGCAAGAGCGTTCAATGCCTCGACGTCGATACCCTCGCGATCCCAGCCGTATGCATCCTCACACAGTTGAGCAAGCTGCTTCATGCGGACATACCCGCCGGGTTTGAGCAGATCTGTCGCGAGCGTGATCGGGTGAATACCTGTATTGAAGATCTTCTGTATATTCTGAGCGTTCGCACCCCTGAGTAGGAGATGGGGAGCGCACCGGAGAATTCGGTGGAGAGTCGTGCGGCGAGGTTGATACTCAGTGGGTACAGAGCCCTTCCGGACATGTACATCTCCTGTCCCGGAAGCTGTCCCTGATCATTGACGGACCCGAGGGTGTTCGTCAGTTTCACACCGAACTTCTTCCCCTGCTTCTGAGCTGTCGCAGTCAGTCGCCTGATCATCGCCACGGCATCCGGGTACTGGAGGTCATGATCGAATGACTCCCTGTTGAGGTGCAGATAGTCGTAGGAGAGTCCATCAAGGATCTCCCGTACCGTATCATACCCCAGAAGGGTCGGGTTGAGCTTCACGAAGGTATCGATCGATTTCTCTGTGAGCATATAGTGACAGATCGCCTCGATCTCTTCAGGAGGACAGCCATGCATGGTCGAAAGTGTCACAGAGGGAGAGATCACTGCAGAGATCCTAGAACTGATCCCTTTGAGGCTCTCATATGATACATCCAGTCCGAGACCGTCAAGGAACTCCCCTTCTTCGATGAGGGCGTCCAGATAGGTACGATAGGAGACAAAAGCAGGATGGGTCGAGGCATCGAGCATCTGGTCGATATACCTCTGCATCTTCTCGGTCCTGATGCCGTCCAGATCATACCCGACGCTCATGTTGAAGATGAAGGATGGGACAGCGACAGGGCTGCCGGTAAGCACCTCCTCAAGCAGGTGCAGGATGATCCAGGCTTTGAGGTATTCATCATAGGCCTTCTCGAGGGTGAACTCGGTCGACCATTCGACATTGTACCCTTCATCACGTGCATCGATACAGGGTTTGTCGATCTCCAGAGTGTCAAGTTTCTGTACTGTCTTGAGTTCCATGAACCGACCGCCGGTGAGATACGAGGTGATGATATTCTGTGCCAGCTGGGTATGTGGTCCGGCAGCAGGACCTACCGGTACGGAACACTTCTGACTGAGCACCTGAACGGTACGGTCAGTACTCTTTGTGAAGAACTGATCCTGGTGAATACTGAATATTGAAGAGCTCACGGCGAACTCGGATATCATTCTGTGCAGTAATTCCTCAAACGGGACAGGTCGCATCAAATCGCCCATACAAACTCCTTGGACTAACTGTTTTCGGGGATCACACCCCTCTCATATTGTACCGCGTCAGGACCGTCTGTCAATAAAAACATTGCAACATTACGCAACAAATTGCATTTTTCCCCGATATATGCGATAATGACCGAAGTGCTCTTGACCTATTCTGCCGTATTTTGTAATAAGTAATATTGTCATCAATATTCTATGTTTACATAAATATTTTATTTAATTATTGACTTTTTTACGTAATCAGTGTAGTATTTATGAATAGGCATATCACACAACATTTTTGTAATCCATTGGAGGAACGCATGATAGATTTAACCATGCATGAAGACATCAAGAAGAAGAATGCACAGCGATGCAGAGAAAAGGGTATTATCTACCCGACTTTTGCACAGATGCAGAACCCTGAACTCATCCCCGATTCTATCAAAGAGAAACTTTCACATACCGGCCTCTGGGACGTCGATCCTGTGAACCTCTTCAGGATCACCTGGAAGAACCAGCCGATCGAACAGGGCGGGACCTTCGGTGATGTCAACTATGTGGAGATCCCCAAAGAACTCTCAGGGACCAAAGCCAGGATCTTCGCTCTTGTTGGAAAATGGTTCCCCACGGGTGCACACAAAGTCGGAGCTACCTACGGCTGTCTTGCACCGGCACTGGTAACCGGTAATTTCGATTCCACTGCACAGAAAGCCGTCTGGCCCTCAACCGGTAACTACTGTCGAGGCGGAGCGTACAACTCGGCACTGCTCGGATGTGATTCGATCGCTATCCTGCCGGAAGAGATGAGTCAGGAGCGTTTTGAGTGGCTCAAACAGGTAGCTGGTGAAGTCATCGCTACCCCGGGATGTGAAAGTAATGTGAAGGAGATCTTTGACAAGTGTCATGAACTTGATGCAGAACGAGGCGAGCATATCGTCATCTTCAATCAATTCGATCAGTTCGGGAACTACCTGTGGCATTATTCCATCACCGGTAAGGCGATCGAGGAAATGCTGACACTCGAAGGTATCCCTGCAGAACGAGTCAAAGGATACGTCTCAGCGACAGGATCCGGTGGTACCCTCGCTGCCGGCGACTATATGAAGCAGATCTATCCTGATGTGAAACTCGCTGCTGCAGAAGCCCTTCAGTGCCCCACTCTGTTGAGAAACGGATTCGGTGGACACAGAATAGAGGGGATCGGTGATAAGCATATCCCCTGGATCCACAATGTAAGAAATACAGACATGGTCCTTGCCATCGATGATAACGACTGTATGGATCTGTTCAGACTGTTCAATGAAGAAGTCGGGAAGGAATCTCTGGTAAAAGAGAACATCCCTGCCCAGTTCATGGACAAACTCGAGCTCTTCGGGATATCAGGTATCGGTAACGTCCTCGGTGCTATCAAGATGGCCAAATACTACGAGATGGATGAAGATGATGTCATCGTCACGATCCTCACCGATTCTGCAGAGATGTACGAATCAAGAAGACGAGAGATGCATGAAGCCAAGGGGCAGTTCAGCGAAAAAGATGCCTCTGTTGTATTCCACTCCTGCCTGCTGCACCAGACCACAGAGCATGCGAAGGAACTTGGGTACTATGATCGTCTTGCTATCCATAACCTCAAGTACTACACCTGGATCGAACAGCAGGGGAAAGAACTTTCTGAGCTCAATGCACAGTGGTATGACCGAGACTACTGGACGAACATCCAGGCTATCCTGCCTGAAATCGAGAAACTGATCATTGATTTCAATGAAGAGGTTGGATTGATCTGATCCCGCTTCATGATACGGGAGCCGGGCAACAGCCCGGCTCCTTTTGTTGGTGCAGCATTGCACAAAGGAGACTGACTATGAGATTCTCATATGTATGTTCGGACTGCGGCACTCGATTCGAGACTGAACAGATCATGTATCGATGCACATCGTGCGGGTCTGATACCGATGGCACCTTTCAGAGAGGCAACCTCATCGTAGAACTCAACAGAGAGGACCTTGCATCCCTGAAGAAGCAGGACCATGTGACCGCTTTTGACTTCTTTCCGTATACAGTACCGGATCCTCAGGCCTATCCGGTCGGGAACACACCCCTGGCCTCTTCTCCCAGACTCAGTTCCCGGTATGGGTTACCCAATCTGTCGTTCAAACTCGACGGTCAGAACCCTTCCGGGTCGTTCAAGGATCGCGCTTCTCAACTCATCGCTGCTCAGGCGGCGGCCTCGGGTGAGCAGAAAGTCGTACTGGCCTCGACCGGCAATGCAGGTTCTGCCATGGCTTGTGCAGGAGCAGCCTACGGTCTTGAGATCGTCCTGTTCGTACCTGCGACAGCCCCTGTGAACAAGCTCATGCAGTCGGTGCTCTACGGAGCCCATGTGATCCCGGTCGCCGGTACCTACGATGATGCGTTCGCCCTTTCGATCGCCTATACGAACGAGTTCGGCGGCATCAATCGGAACACAGCCTACAATCCTATGACCATCGAAGGTAAGAAGAGTGTGAGCATCGAGCTGTTCGAACAGATGGGCAGATCTATACCAGATGTAGTCTATGTGCCCGTCGGTGATGGTGTGATCATCTCAGGAGTGTATAAAGGCTTCTCTGATCTGAAGGCTGCAGGGATCATTGACAGGTCCCCGCTCTTGTGTGTGTGCAGTCCTCGGGAAGTGATGCCATCAGCAAAGCCTGGTCCTCTGGAGTGTATGAACCGCTTCGTGAAGCTGTGACCGCTGCTGATTCGATATCGGTCTCTTCCCCTGCCAACGGGCGTATGGCAGTCAGGTATATCAATGAATCCTCAGGCTGGGCCACGGTCATCACCGATGAGCAGATATCCGAGGCACAGTTGGAACTTGCTTCTCAGGCAGGGATGTTCGCTGAACCTGCAGCCGCTGCGGCATGGGCCGGAGTGAAGGCAGACAGACAGAAGATCGTCGACCGGTTCGGCAGTGATGCCGAGGTGGTGGTACTGCTTACGGGAACGGGGTTCAAGGACATGAAGGCTTTTGACGGGAAAGTCTCGATCCCGCCCTCGATAGAACCGACAGTAGCAGCTATGCGTTCGTACATAGCAGCTCTCTGATCGATACCGGGACCGATGAAGAGTCTGCGAAGAGCAGGGCTCTCTGATCGGTCCCGCCTCGGTTGCAGAGAGAAACCATGCTCGGTCATCACTGTCAGTCGCACTGGTTCACTGAGAGCATGCTCCCCCATGAGCGGCTTATGAGCTTCTTTGGATCGTGCGTTCCCTGTCGAAAGAGCTCTTCGATCACCTCCTCTGCGGCTCTCCCATCTCGCCGCGATTTCACCACTTCCAGTTGTATCTCATCCCCATAGCATGGT